>OODK01000031.1_pt1 | contig 167698 bp, 134 predicted proteins | sample 1671371 | NCBI WGS metagenome assembly OODK01 (sample SAMN06348150, study PRJEB24527) | human gut metagenome | biome: human gut; feature: ankylosing spondylitis patient; material: feces | host: Homo sapiens | place: China | collected 2015-10 | reverse complement strand
TAGCTCAGTTGGTAGAGCAGAGGACTGAAAATCCTCGTGTCACTGGTTCGATTCCGGTTCTGGGCATATGGGGTATTAGCTCAGTTGGTAGAGCACTTGACTTTTAATCAAGTTGTCCGGGGTTCGAATCCCCGATGCCTCATTTTCAACCGTTTTCATATTATATGAAAACGGTTTTTTTGTATTTAATAGCAATAATTGTTTCTTTTGTGGATCCATTCAAATCTATAATCTGAAAGGGTGTATAGATTTGTAGATCCTGTACATTCATTATGCAGGAACATACGAAAAAAGCCCTCTCGATCGACAGATATGACGGGAGGGACTTCTTTTCTGCATGAAAGAAAGAATCAGGTTAAAGAGATTTCATCGATCTTTTTCAGTTCTTCTTCTGTAAATGGTGCTGCATCTATTACTTTTAGGTTTTCAAGTATCTGTTCCGGTTTAGAGGCACCGATGAGGACGCTGGTGACATCGTTATCTTTCAGAACCCATTTTAATGCCATCTGAGCCAGACTTTCGCCACGTTCGACAGCCAGGTCATTTAACTGCCGGATAGTATGGATTCGTTTTTCATCCAACTGTTCTTTGTGTAAGAAGCGTCCATCGGTGACGACGCGACTGTCAGAAGGGATTCCGTGAAGGTAGCGGTCGGTCAGCATACCCTGAGAAAGCGGGCTGAAGGAGATGATACCTTTTCCACATTCGCGGGCGGCTTGTTTTAAGCCGTTGTTTTCAATGGTTCGATTGAAAATGTTGTAAGAGTTCTGGTTGATGATAAACGGGCATTTCAGACCGGTGAGAATCTGGCAGGCCTTTTTCATGGTTTCCCCGTTATAATTGGAAAGACCTACGTATAAAGCTTTTCCACTCCGCACGATCTGATCCAAAGCTCCCATAGTTTCTTCCAGTGGTGTTTCCGGATCCATACGGTGATGATAAAAGATATCTACATAATCGAGTCCCAGTCGTTGCAGGCTCTGATCCAGGCTGGCAATCAGGTACTTGCGGCTGCCCCAGTTACCGTAAGGTCCCTTCCACATATCGTAACCGGCCTTAGTGCTGATCAACAGTTCATCCCGGTAAGCGAAGAAGTGTTCTTTTAAGATCAGACCGAAGTGTTTTTCGGCACTTCCCGGTTCAGGTCCGTAATTGTTGGCAAGATCAAAATGAGTGATGCCATGATCAAAAGCGGTAAAGCAGAGCTTTTTCATATTGTCGTAAGAAGAGAAATCTCCAAAATTATGCCACAGTCCAAGAGAGACGGTGGGAAGCTTCAGACCACTGTTTCCACAACGGTTGTACTGCATGGTGTCGTAACGTGTTTCCTTTGCCTGATACATGTAAAACCTCCATATATGACGTGATGTATATTTCTTTACAAAGTATAACACCTCAAGTATACTTGAGGACAAGATAATTTTAACGTAACTGTTCAGTAACTTCACAGTTACGAGCAAAAATGCATTTAAACGATAAAAACATGCTTTGCGATTTTTTATCGTTATCGCGGCACTCCTCAAGGTTCCGTGCAAGCACGGACTTTGACTCGTTGCTCGCGTAAATCACCTTCGGTGATGGCATTTTTGCTTGTATGTCTCGGGATTTTGGCATATTTATGCCAAAACACCTCGCGGGATAATGGCTACTGAATAGTTACATTTTAACAGAAAATACGTAAAGATTCATTTGGAATTCAACGTGTATAATTATGTCTGGAAATATAAAATCATAGTTATTAAAATTGTCTGTAAAAGTAATGGGTCTGCAGGAGAGATGAGAAAAGATGAAAAAAATGATATCAGAACAAACAGAAAAAACATATTCTATCCGGGAGATTTCAAAGATGTTTGATCTTCCGGTTTCAACGTTGCGATATTATGAGGATGAAGGAATATTAACAAAAGTTGGAAGGACGAAAGGAAATCAGAGAGTCTATTATGAGATGCACATAAATCGTCTGGCAACTATCTGCTGTTTTAAGCGGGCAGGGATGACAATCGGAGATTTGCAGAAGTTTTTTCAGTATGAGGAGACAGAAGACGAATCTATCGATGATATTGTGAAATTGCTGGAAGAACGAAAAAAGTCTGTGGAACAACAGCTGAATGAACTGGAAAAAGATTATATGCATGTAGAGAAAAAATTGCATTTTTATTCGGATATCCGGGACGCATTGAAAAAGGGTGAAGAAAAACCACGGTGGGAAGAATATAAATAAAAAATAATCGTTAAAAATACTTTGAAAATCAAAAAAGAATTCATTGACAAAACATTGTTTGTGTATTATACTTTGAAAGTCAAAACATTGGAAACTAAAATTATTGATAATAAGAAACATGTGTAAAGGAGAATAACGATGTTAGAAGAAATGAAAGAGATGATCGCAGAACAGTTAAACTGTGAGGAGAGCAGTATTACAGAAACAACTTCATTTAAGGATGACCTGGGTGCAGATTCTCTGGATCTGTTTGAACTGGTGATGGCACTGGAAGAAAAATATGAAGTTGAGATCCCGTCTGAAGAACTGGCTGAACTGACAACAGTTGGAGCAGTTATGGAATATCTGAAGAATAAAGGTGTGGAGGCATAATCCACACCTTTTCTGAAAGCAGGGAAGGAGACAGAAGCAGATGAAGACGAAAGTAACAGAACTTTTACAGATTGAGTATCCGATTATTCAGGGGGGTATGGCCTGGGTGGCAGAACATCATCTGGCGGCGGCAGTATCTGAGGCAGGCGGATTTGGTCTGATCGGTGCGGCAAGTGCACCTCCGGAAATTGTGAGGGAAGAGATCAGAAAGGCAAAAGAACTGACTGATAAACCATTTGGTGTAAATATTATGCTTCTGAACCCGAATGCTGATGAAGTGGCAAAAATCGTAGTAGAAGAAGGAATTCAGGCGGTCACCACAGGTGCCGGAAATCCGGAGAAATATATGCCGATGTGGAAGGAAGCTGGTGTTAAGGTGATTCCGGTTGTTGCATCAGTAGCTATGGCAAAGAGAATGGAACGATATGGTGCGGATGCGGTAGTAGCAGAGGGCATGGAAGCCGGAGGTCACATTGGAAATCAGACAACGATGGCGTTAATTCCACAGATTGTGGATGCGGTAAATATTCCGGTAATTGCTGCAGGTGGAATTGGAGACGGACGCGGTGTTGCTGCTTCTTTTATGCTCGGAGCAGAGGGAGTGCAGATGGGAACCCGTTTTGTAGTGGCAGACGAATCGATTGTTCATGATAACTATAAAGACAGAATCGTGAAAGCAAAAGATATTGATTCTGTAGTAACCGGTCAGAGTACAGGACATCCGGTTCGGTGTCTGAGAAATCAGATGACGAAGGAATATATCAAAAAGGAACAAGAAGGTGTACCGTTTGAGGAACTGGAACGGATGACACTTGGTTCTCTTCGGAAAGCAGTTATGGATGGGGACATTTTAAACGGCACAGTGATGGCAGGGCAGATTGCAGGTCTGGTGAGTAAGAGACAGAGCTGTAAGGAGATTCTGCAGGAAATTATGACTGAAGCTGAGAAATTGTTGCATTGCTAAAATGAAAAACAGGAAAGTACCGTTATCGTGGCACTCATCAAAGTTCCGTGCGAACACGGCCTTTGACTCGTTGCTTGAGTAAATCACTTTCGGTGATGGCATTTTGCTTTGTATATCTTGGAACCCTGGTATCATAAAATAAGAAAAATAAAAAGTGGCGATAGAAATAACGGGTATGGGAATCTGATTTTGTCGCCACAAAAATTTAAATAAATACTTTGAAAATCAAATTATAGAAGGAGACATTCATGGGTAAACTGGCATTTGTTTTTCCGGGACAGGGCGCGCAGTATGTGGGAATGGGTAAGGAGTTTTACGAACAGATTTCTGTATCCAGGAAGGTGTATGCAATTGCGTCAGAAGTGACCGGATTGAACCTTCCGGGACTTTGTTTTGAAAAAAATGAGCAGATTGATATTACAGAATATACGCAGATTGCCATGTTAACGACGGAAGCGGCAATTCTGGCAGCTTTACAGGAAAAGGGAGTGAAGGCAGATGTAGCTGCCGGGTTAAGCCTTGGAGAGTATGGAGCGATTCTGACTGCAGGAGCCATGTCTTTGGAGGATGTGTTCCGTGTAGTAAGACAGAGAGGCATCCTGATGCAGGAAGCAGTGCCTACAGGTGGTGCTATGTGTGCAGTTCTTGGAATGGACGGAGAAAAGATTGCGAAAATCTGCGACGAGACGGAAGGCATCGTTTCGGTAGCCAATTATAACTGTCCGGGACAGATTGTGATTACCGGAGAGGAAGGCGCAGTGGCAGTGGCGGCTGAGAAGCTGAAAGAGGCAGGGGCGCGAAGATGTATCCCGTTAAATGTCAGCGGGCCGTTTCACTCAGCAATGTTAAAAGAAGCCGGGGAGAAACTTGGAAAAGTGTTGGAGCAGGTGGAACTGAGAGCATTTTCCACACCGTATGTCACAAATGTGACAGCAGAATATGTAACAGAGCCTTCTGAGATCAAGGAACTGCTTGGCAGACAGGTGTATTCTTCTGTGAAGTGGCAGCAGAGTGTGGAACGGATGATTGCGGATGGTGTGGATACGTTTATCGAGATCGGACCGGGAAGAACACTGACGGGATTTTTGAAGAAAATCAATAAAAATGTAACTGGATTACACATTGAAAAAGTAGAAGATCTGGACGCGGTTGTAAAGATGTTGGGTGAAAAACAGTAAGTAACTGTTCAGTACTCTCACAGGTACAAATAATCAAAGTTTACAGGAAATATGAAAAATGAACTTTCGGTGAAAGGAGCAGCGATGGAGAAAAAAGTAGCACTGGTGACAGGAGCAAGTCGGGGGATAGGAAGACAGATCAGTCTCACTCTGGCAAAAGAAGGAATGTTTGTAGTTGTCAATTACTGCGGATCGGAAGCGAGGGCAAAGAATGTGCTGGAAGAAATCCGGAAAAATGGTGGCGACGGCGTTCTTTATCAGTGTGATGTGGCGGATTATCAGCAGACAGAAGCAATGGCAAAGGAGCTAATAAAAAGTTACGGGCATGTAGATGTGCTGGTAAATAATGCGGGAATTACCAGAGATAATCTGATCCTGCGAATGAGTGAAGAAGAGTTTGATGCGGTCGTGGAAACCAACCTGAAGGGATGTTTTCATACGATCCGCCATCTGTCGCGGTATTTCCTGAAACAGAAAAGTGGGAAAATCATCAACATTGCATCGGTGTCCGGTGTGTTGGGAAATGCAGGACAGGCAAATTATGCAGCATCGAAGGCAGGAATTATCGGACTTACAAAGACGGTGGCGAGGGAACTGGCAAGCAGAGGCATTACGGTCAATGCGGTAGCCCCGGGATTTGTTCATACGGAGATGACAGAAGTACTTTCAAGTCAGGTGAAAGAGGCAGCAGTAGCACAGATTCCACTGGGAAGATTCGGAGAGACACAGGATATTGCCAATACGGTAGCATTTCTTGCGTCTGAAAAAGCAGATTATATTACCGGACAGGTTATCTGTGTAGATGGCGGTATGGCGATGTAAAGAAAGGAGAGACTATGAGACGAGTTGTGGTGACCGGAATGGGTGCTGTGACACCGATTGGGATCGGTGTGGATACGTTCTGGGAAAATGTTAAGAAAAAGACACTGGGATTTGGTGAGATTACCCGGTTTGATACGACGGATTATAAAGTACATATTGCTGCGGAAGTAAAAGACTTTGCAGGGAAAGACTATATGGACTTTAAGGCAGCAAAGAGAATGGAGTTGTTCTGCCAGTATGCGGTGGCAGCAGCAAAAGAGGCGTTTGAACAGGCGGGACTGGATATGGAAAAAGAAGATCCGTTTCGCGTGGGATGTTCCATCGGATCGGGAATCGGAAGTCTGCAGGCAGCAGAGACGGCATGTCATAAAATTGCGGAGAAAGGACCTTCCAGAGTAAATCCACTTCTGGTTCCACTGATGATCTCCAACATGGCAGCAGGAAATGTTTCGATTCAACTGGGACTGAAAGGAAAAAGTCTGAATGTGGTAACCGCGTGTGCAACGGGAACACATTCCATCGGAGAGGCATATCGCAGTATCCAATGTGGAGATGCGGATGTGATGCTGGCGGGCGGTACGGAAGCAAGTATCTGCCCGGTCGGTGTGGCAGGTTTTACCGCATTGACAGCACTTTCTACGGTAGACGACCAGGAGAAGTGTTCACTTCCATTTGACAAAAACAGAAGTGGATTTGTCATGGGAGAGGGATCCGGAGTGGTTGTTCTGGAAGAATTGGAGCATGCGAAACAGCGTGGCGCGAAGATTCTTGCGGAGGTTGTCGGATATGGTGCAACCAGTGATGCGTATCATATTACTTCGCCGGCAGAGGACGGTTCCGGGGCTGCGAAAGCGATGGAACTGGCACTGGAAGAAGCGGGAGTGAAAAAAGAGGAACTGATGTATATCAATGCACATGGAACTGCGACACATCACAATGATCTGTTCGAGACGAGAGCAATCAAAAAACTGTTCGGAGAGCATGCGTACGAGATGAAGGTGAATTCTACCAAGTCTATGGTAGGTCATTTGCTGGGCGCTGCAGGGGCTGTGGAATTTATTACCTGCGTGAAAGAGATTCAGGACAGATTTATTCATGCAACGGCGGGATATACGACACCGGACGAGGAAATGGACTTGAATTATGTGGCAGGTGACGGTGTGGAAGAAGATCTGGAATATGCACTTTCGAATTCGCTGGGATTCGGTGGACATAACGCGAGCATTCTTGTGAAAAAGTGGGGAGAGTAAAAAATGGAATTTGAAAATCTTCTGACATTGATAAAAACGGTTTCCGAGTCAGAATTGACTTCCTTTACCATGAAAGACGGCGATCTGAAGATCTCCATGGGAAAAGAAAAACAGGTGGTCGTGGAGCAGACCGGGATGCAGGTGATGCCTGCAGTGGCAGGAAACGCAGATACAGTATCGGCCGGTTCTGGCAGTTTTAATGGGAAACAGGAGCAGCAGGAGGAATGCCAGCCGGAAGGAAAGACAGTAAAGGCTCCTCTGGTGGGAACCTTTTATGCGGCTTCGGCACCGGATGCGGAAGCATTTGTCAGCGTGGGTGATACAGTGAAAAAGGGACAGACTCTGGGAATCATCGAGGCGATGAAGCTGATGAATGAGATTGAGAGTGAGTACGACGGAGTGGTAAAAGAGATTCTGATTGAGAACGGACAGATGGCAGAGTATGGACAGCCTTTATTTGTTATCGGGTAATGACTGAAAATACCTGAAAACCATATGTTTGTGTGCAGGAGGTAACAGAGTTTATGTCAGTGTTAACAACAAAAGAAATCATGGATATTATCCCACACCGGCATCCGTTTCTTCTGGTGGATACCATAGAAGAACTGGTACCGGGGGTACGGGCAGCAGGAAAAAAATGTGTGACATATGATGAGTATTATTTCCGTGGACACTTTCCACAGGAGCCGGTGATGCCGGGAGTGCTGATCATTGAGGCACTGGCGCAGGTGGGTGCGGTATGTATCTTAAGCTGTGAGAAGTTCAAAGGAAAGACTGCTTATTTTGGTGGGATTAACAACTGTCGATTTAAGAAAAAGGTGGTTCCGGGGGATGTTTTGATGCTGGAGACGGAACTGATCAAACAGAAGGGACCGGTTGCGATTGCAAGAGCAACAGCTACGGTAGATGGAAAAGTGGCAGCAACGGCAGAACTTACGGTAGCCATTGGATAGGAGAACAAACATGTTTCGGAAAATATTGATTGCAAACAGAGGAGAGATTGCAGTGCGGATCATCCGTGCCTGCAGAGAGATGGGAATCGCTACGGTAGCAGTTTATTCGGAGGCAGACCGGGAAGCACTGCATACCCAGCTGGCAGATGAGGCTGTTTGTATCGGACCGGCAGCGGCGACAGACAGTTATCTGAATATGGAGCAGATTCTGAGTGCATGTATCGCAACAAAAGCGGATGCGATACATCCTGGATTTGGTTTTTTGTCAGAGAACAGCCGGTTTGTGGAAATGTGTGAAAAATGTAATATTACGTTCATCGGACCGACTGCGGAGATGATGGACAAGATGGGAAATAAATCGCAGGCAAGGTTGACAATGATAGAAGCCGGTGTTCCGGTGGTTCCGGGAACAAAAGAACCGGTCTATGACGCAAAACGGGGAGCAGCTATGGCAGAAGACATAGGATACCCGGTGATGATCAAGGCATCTTCCGGAGGCGGTGGAAAAGGGATGCGGATTGCCTTCGGACCGGACGACTTTGAGGAGAACTTTCAGGTAGCCCAGTTAGAGTCAGTACGTGGATTCGGAGATAACACCATGTATATCGAAAAATATGTGCAGGAACCGAGACATATAGAGTTTCAGATCATGGCAGATAAGTTTGGAAATGTTGTGCAGTTCGGAGAACGGGACTGTTCGATCCAGAGAAATCATCAGAAGATGATCGAAGAATCTCCCAGTGTGGCACTGACACCGGAACTTCGCAGACGGATGGGTGATGCGGCAGTGCGTGCAGCAAAGGCTGTACATTACGAAAGTGCCGGTACCATTGAATTTTTACTGGATAAGGATAAAAATTTTTATTTTATGGAAATGAATACACGGATCCAGGTGGAACATCCGGTGACAGAAATGGTTTCCGGCGTAGATCTGATGAAAGAGATGATCCGGGTGGCAGCAGGGGAACCACTCTCAGTAAAACAGGAAGATATTCACCTGCAGGGACATGCGATGGAATGCAGGATCAATGCAGAGGATCCTGCTCATCATTTTCGACCGTGTCCGGGAGTCATCGAAGCAATCCATCTGCCTGGTGGAAATGGTGTACGGATCGATACGGCAGCCTATAACGGGTATGAGATTCCGCCATTTTATGATTCTATGATAGCGAAAGTAATTGTGCATGGAAGAACCAGACAGGAGGCCATCGATAAGATGCGCAGTACGCTGGGAGAACTGATCATAGATGGTGTGACAACCAACGTGGATTTTCAGTATGAGATATTAGATAATGAGGATTTTCAGGCGGGAGAGATCACAACGGATTTCATCCCGATGCATTTTAATCTGTAGGACAGAAAACCTGTCCGGGCAGACAGGAGGTTTTAACTATGGCGAAATTAAAACATATGTTTAAAAAGACGGCAGTTCTGTTCCGGGACAGAGAAGACAGGAATCAGGAAAAAAAAGAGCCATCGGCACCGGAAGGATTGTGGCTTAAGTGTCCGAAATGTGGAGAAGTAGTATACCGGGATGATGTAAAAGCACATGGATATGTATGCCCGAAGTGCGAGGGATATTTCCGGATCGGAACCAGAACCAGGATCCGCATGGTTGCAGACCAGGGAACATTTCAGGAGTGGTTTACCGATCTGGAAACGGAAAATCCGCTGGAATATCCGGGATATGAAGAAAAGATTGCAGATCTGCAGGAGAAGACAAAACTTCATGAAGCAGTTACTGTGGGAAAATGCATGGTGAATGGTCTGGAGACGGTACTCGGTGTCTGCGATGCCCGTTTCCTGATGGGAAGCATGGGGTATGTCGTAGGTGAAAAAATTACGAGAGCTTTTGAACGGGCGACGGAAGAAAAACTGCCGGTGGTACTGTTTACCAGTTCCGGTGGTGCCAGGATGCAGGAGGGAATCGTATCTCTGATGCAGATGGCAAAAACCTCTGCGGCGATCCGGAAACACAGTGAAGCAGGTCTTTTTTATCTTCCTGTACTGACTGATCCGACCACCGGCGGGGTGACGGCAAGTTTTGCGATGCTTGGAGATGTGATCCTGGCAGAACCGGGGGCACTGATCGGATTTGCAGGACCGAGAGTGATCGCGCAGACCATCGGACAGAAACTGCCGGAGGGATTTCAGAGGGCAGAATTCCTGGTGGAAAAGGGAATCATCGATGGTGTGGTTGAACGGCAGGAATTAAAAGAGACTGTGTGGAAACTTTTGAATATTCATCAGGATGCGCTGCAATATATCCACTATGGAGATACGCAAAATGTGGAAAACCTGCCGGAAATCAGGAACAGTCGTGGAAAAACAGCGGGATGCGATAAAAAAGAACTGACTGCGTGGGAACGGGTGGAAATCTCAAGGAGTAAGGAACGTCCTACAACACTTTCCTATGTGCAGCAGGTCTTTGATGATTTTCTGGAACTTCACGGTGACCGGGCGTTTCGGGATGACGGAGCGGTGATCGGCGGAATTGCCATGTTTGGCGGACAGCCGGTGACGGTGATCGGGCAGCAGAAGGGAAAGAATGTAAAGGAAAATATTTACCGAAACTTCGGTATGGCGTCTCCGGAAGGCTATCGGAAAGCGCTTCGTCTGATGAAGCAGGCAGAAAAATTCGGTCGGCCGGTAGTTACCTTTGTGGATACACCGGGAGCGGCCTGCGGCATCGAGGCAGAAGAACGGGGACAGGGAGAAGCCATCGCCAGAAATCTGTTGGAGATGTCCGGAATCCAGACACCAATGGTCAGCATTCTGATCGGAGAAGGCGGCAGTGGTGGTGCGCTGGGACTGGCAGTGACGGATGAAGTCTGGATGATGGAAAATGCAACATATTCCATTCTGTCACCGGAGGGATTTGCCTCGATTCTGTGGAAAGATGGAAAACGGGCGAAAGAGGCTTCTGAGGTGATGAAGATCACGGCGAAAGATCTGAAAAAATTGCAGATTATCGAAAAAGTGATCCGGGAGCCGGAACCGGCGAATGAGGAGAATCTTCCGGAGATTGCAGAAGAGATCCGGGAAGATCTGGATGCATTTTTGCGGAAAAGCTGTCAGAAGACAAGAGAACAGATTGTGGAAGAACGGTACGAAAGATTTCGTCGGATGTAGGAGAAAAGATGAAAACATTGAAAATAGGAGAACTTACAGCCAGGATTCCTGTGATCCAGGGAGGTATGGGTGTCGGAATCAGTCTTTCCGGGCTGGCGGGAAGTGTGGCAGCCTGCGGCGGTGTAGGAGTGATTTCCACGGCACAGATCGGGTATCGGGATCCGGAGTTTGAAAAAAATCCCATCAAAACCAATCTGCGGGTGATCGGAGAAGAGATCCAAAAAGCCAGAGAGATTGCCAAGGGCGGGATCCTGGGTGTGAATATCATGGTGGCAACGAAGCAGTATGCGGAGTATGTAAAAGCAGCCGTGAAAGCCGGGATTGACCTGATCATTTCCGGTGCAGGACTTCCCATGGAACTGCCAAAACTGGTTGCGGGAAGCAAGACGAAGATTGCACCGATCGTATCCACGGTGAAGGCGGCGAGAGTGATCTGCCGCTTTTGGGATCATCATTACCAGCGGATGCCGGATCTTGTGGTGATCGAAGGACCGAAAGCCGGAGGACATCTTGGATTTTCCAGAAAGCAGCTGGAGGAATTTACCCCGGTAACCTATGATCAGGAGATCAGGGGAATTCTTGCCGAAGTGAAAAAATATGCGGACAAGTATGGAAAAGAGATTCCGGTGGTTGTGGCAGGAGGGATCTTTACCAGAGAAGATATGCTTCATGCAATGGAACTGGGAGCCGACGGCGTACAGATGGGAACCCGGTTTGTGACAACCTGGGAATGTGATGCCTCCGAGGCGTATAAACAGACCTATCTGCATGCAAAGAAAGAAGATATTGTAATCGTGGACAGCCCGGTAGGAATGCCGGGACGGGCGATACGAAACCGGTTTTTGGAGGAAAAAGAAAGCAGGCGAGAGTCAATTAAAAAATGCTATCAGTGTATCGCTACCTGTAATCCGGCGAACACACCATACTGTATCACCAGAGCGCTGGTGCATGCAGCAAAGGGTGAGACGGATGATGCACTGCTGTTTTGCGGGGAAAACGCATGGCGGTGTGAAAAGATGGAGCATGTGGCGGATATTATGGCGGAATTCGCGTGAGAGAGATAGTAAATAAAGAAACAGAAAAAAACAGCAGTAAAACGTGTGGAAAAAAAGTATTTTCCGCACGTTTTTTGTTGCCAAGCATACGACAAAAAGGTCCGGTGGACCTTTTTTAGTTATAGTACATATTTGGGGGATCCGAAAGATTGAACTGGATGCGGCCAACGGATTCCTTTTACGGAAAATATGCACCGATATTTTCCAACCTGTTTGAAGTGTTGTATCTTTGTGTGACGTGTGTGGCGCCGGCGGTTGCATTTGCCACCGGAGGAGCTACGTTAAGTGCACTGACCGTATATCTGAATCCCGAGATGAGCCGGCAGAGTGTGCTGACAGTATTCATGGTGCAAAATGGTAGCAGCCTTTTTGGTAGACAGATTGATAAATTCTATTATAATATATTTTATAGAACAGTAGTCTGGAGGAATAGCGTGGAGAGATTAATTTTAAGTGAGCAGGGTTACCGGGAACAGATGGAAAATGTTGTGAAACCGTATCTGGATATCCGCAAGTCCGTGCTGTGGCCGGAACGGGAAGAGGGGAAGAAAATCTACTGTGAGAGGTATCTGGCGGACAGTCCGAAGGGTGTGGTGATGATTTCCCATGGGTTTACGGAAACTGCGGAAAAATATAAAGAAGTGATTTATTATTTTGTGAAAAAACAGTATCATGTGTATCTGCCGGAGTACTGCGGGCATGGAAGAAGTTATCGGCTGATACCGGATAGTTCGCTGATTTATGTGGACGATTATCAGCGGTATGTGAACGATTTTCTGTATGTGGCAAAGATGGCAGCAAAAGAAAACCCTGGACTTCCGGTATCTTTATATGGACATTCCATGGGTGGAGGTCTTGCGGTAGCGGAGGCAGCGCAGGAGCCGGAGCTTTTCACGAAAGTGGTGCTTTCCTCTCCGATGATCCGTCCTGCAACCGGAAATATCCTGTGGCCGGTGGCAAAACAGATCGCTTTCGGTGCGTGCCAGCAGGGAAAAGGAGCGGAATATGTAGTCGGACAGCATCCGTATGAGGGACGGGAAAATTTTGAAACCAGTTCTTCTACCTGCAAGGTGCGGTTTGAATATTATCAGGATAAAAAAGAGAAAGAACCGTTGTTTCAGACAAACGGGGCGTCATACAGCTGGCTGTACCAGGCAGGGCGGCTGAACAGGTATCTGCAACGGAAAGCGTGGAAGCAGATCCAGGCTCCTGTGCTGATCTTCCAGTCGGCAGAGGATCATCTGGTGTCAAAGCCGGAACAGGTACGGTTTGTGGTAAAACTTGCCAGACGGGGACTGACCTCGGGAACTATGATCATTGTACCGGGGACAAAGCATGAAATCTACGGATCCGGAAGCCGAATCCTGCGGGGATACTGGAAACGGATTTTTGCATTTCTGGAAGAGCCGCAGGTGGGAAAGAATGGTTCGGGGAAATAATAAAGATACAGGGTAACTATTCAGCAGACAGTATTGGTAATACGAGGGAAAAAGAAGATGGCAGTCATAGGAATTGATCTTGGAACAACCAATTCACTTGGTTGTGTCTACCGAAACGGAAAAGCGGAATTGATACCGAACGCATACGGCTCTTATCTTACACCGAGTGTGGTCAGTATGACGGAGGACGGAAAACTGATTGTGGGACAACCGGCGAAAGACCGGCTGATCACCCATCCGGAACGGACAGTTTCTTCTTTTAAGAAAGATATGGGAACCGGGCGCAGCTGGAAGCCTGGAGAAAAAAGTTTTCTTCCGGAAGAACTGAGCAGTCTGGTGATCCGGTCAATCGTGGAAGATGCACAGAATTATCTGGGCGAAGAGATTGAGGAAGCGGTGATCTCGGTTCCGGCGTATTTTCATGATGAACAGAGAGTGGCGGTAAAACGTGCCGGAGCACTTGCAGGGATCCATGTGGAACGGATCGTCAATGAGCCGAGTGCAGCGGCACTGGCATCTTATTTTACAGCAAATGAAGAACAGAATATGCTGGTGTTTGATTTTGGTGGAGGAACGCTGGATGTGTCATTGGTGGATTGCTTTGATACAATGGTAGAAATTGTGTCTGTGGCGGGAAATAACCGACTGGGCGGGGATGATTTTGACCGATTGATTGCGGAGCATTTTCTACGGGAACATGGAGTTGCAAGGCAGCAGCTGCGTGCGCAGGAATATGCGGTGCTCCTCAAACAGGCGGAACGATGCAAAAAGCTGCTTTCCGAGCAGGAAGAGGTCGTGATGCATGCGATGGTGGGGGATCAGGTTTATGAGAGTACCTATACGATGGACCGGTTGTTTGAGGAGAGTAAAGCTTTGTTAAAAGAGATCCGTCAGGTCATCGGAAGAGCATTGAAAGACGGGAAAATGACGATTCATGATGTGGATCTGGTGGTCATGGCAGGAGGATCCAGCAAAATGCCGCTGATTCAGAAGTATATCCGCCATCTGTTTCATAAAGCACCTATGGTGCAGGGAAACTGTGACGAGCTGATCGCGCTGGGACTTGGGCTTGTGTGTGGTGTGAAAGAGAGAAAAGAAGAGATAAAAGATTATATTCTGACGGATATCTGCCCGTTTTCTCTCGGCGTTGCCACGATAAATGAAGCAGACCCGGACCGTGCATATATGGCAAATATCATCAATCGTAATACGGTACTGCCGTGTTCGAGAGTACGCAGATTCTATACGGCATCGGATCAGCAGGATTATGTAGTTGTGGAGGTACATCAGGGAGAAAATACTTACGCGCAGGATAATCTGCTTCTCGGGAAAATCGAGATATCGGTTCCACCAAAACCAAAGGGAAAAGAAGCGGTGGATGTCCGGTTTACCTATGATATCAACGGAATTCTGGTGGTGGATACCCGGGTGGTATCTACCGGTGTGGTGAAAACACATATTATTTCTCAGAAAATTCCGGAAGCAGAACTGGAAGAACGTGTCCGGGAGCTGGAGAAACTGAAGGTGCATCCGCGGGATCTGTCGGAGAATCAGCAGATGATGGAACGGCTGGAAGCGTTGTACCAGGAAGTATATCCGGAACAGAAAGAACAGGTGCAGCAGATGATCCGTACGTTTGAGGAATTTCTGGACGGACAGAATCCAAGACAGATCCAGGGATACCGAAGGTATCTGGAGAAAGCGGTCAGTGTGCTGGAATATTATGATCCGTTTGAGGAAGAATTCGATGCATCGGAGTCTGACTGGGATCTGTGGGACGAAGAGGAAGCACAGGATCCGGACAATGAAGAAACGGACGAGGAGGAGTTCTGGAAAAAGGAAGGGGATGATCATTCGTGGACCAGCTGACAGCATACCGGATCTTACAACTGATGCCGGGAAGCACAAGAAGAGAAATTCGGGAAGCGTATGCACGACTGGCAAAAGAATATCACCCGGAAGAGTACCCGAAAGAATTTAACCAGATCCAGGAAGCATATCAGCTTCTGACTGGCCGGGGAGAAGGGGAAAACTGGTCGTCAGATGCGGGGGATGACTGGTTTTCAGACGGAGAAAAGACGGAATCTGAATGGGAATCAGAAAAAACGTGTGAATCTGATACACGGTGGAAAGAGGAAGAAGAACAGGAAGAAAGCGAAGAGTCGGAAGAAGCGTTTGACGAGGATTTTGAAGAGAGTGATGCAACAGAAGAATCCTGGAAAAGGACAGAAAAAGACGCAGAAGATCTACAGGAAAATGAGAAGTCGGAGGCTCAGCAGAAAAAAGAAACTCTTGAACAGGAGAGAAAAAATACAGAGGCATATCAGGATATCAGTCACTGGGAATTCCGGTTTGATGCGTTTGAAGAAGCGGAGCGCCGGGAACAGTGGAAACGGGAAGCGGAAACACAGCGAAGAAAAATGGACTGGCAGAGAGAACAGGAGAAACTGCAGGAGCAGACCCGCCGGGCAATCCGGGATTCGCTGTATGAACTGGAACTGATCCTTGAAGATAAAAGGCGAAGAAATCGGACGGAACTGTATGAACCGTTCTTCTTCCGTAGAGAAAACAAGGCAGTGATGCTGCAGGAAGCATATGTCAGCGGACTGATTGATCTTCTGGAAAAATATTCGGTGAAGAGGAAAGTGTACCTGACGCTGCAAAAGATTTATTCCGGATCCGGTGCAGAGTCAGCGAAGGTGCTGATTCGTTATCTGGAACAGAAGAATAAAAAAGAGACCCCAAATGTATGGGGTGCGGCGGCATTTGCTGCGATTGGAATCGGTCAGTTACAGGGAATCTGTGGAGAAGAGTGGAAGTCCTCTTTTTCGACCATGCTTATGCTGATCGTTGTGATTCTGGGACTGGGAATATTATACGCAGGTCTTCGAACACATTACAGCGTGGGAATTTCTCAGATCTGGATTGCCGGGATCCTGTTCTGGCTGTCGTTTCTGGGATTGATTACGACAATATCCGACAATTTGTTTTGGGATGCAGACACCGGAATTTTTCTTGCAGTAATGGTTTGGTTCGAATCTATCATCTGGATGGTGATTCTTGGAATCAGGGCGATTGTGCTGAAGATAAAGAACAGACGATAACAGGTTATAAAAAACAGAAAGGAAAATAAAAGTATGAGATTAGAGATGCATGCACATGACTGTGAAGTCAGCCCGTGTGCAGTGATTAAAGCAAAGGAACTGGTAGACGGATATAAAGAGGCCGGATATGACGGAATCGTGATCACCAATCATTTTGACAAGGGGATCATGCACCTGTGGGGTGAGACGACAGAGGAGCATTATCAGACTTATCTTCGCGGGTATGAGCTGGCAAAAGAAGAGGGAGAACGTGTAGGTCTTAGGGTGATCCTCGGTATGGAGATCCGTCTGGAATGCGGACCGGAGGATTATCTGGTATACGGCGTGACAAAGGATTTTATCCGGGAGCATATGGACATCTGTGGCTGCAGTCTGCAGGAATTATATGAGATCTGTGAGGAAAACGGATGTGTCCTGATACAGGCTCACCCTTTCCGGGAATACTGTCAGATACAGAATCCGAAGTATCTGCATGGTGTGGAGAGAAACTTTAATTCCGGACATGACAACCATAATGAAAAATTGGACGCATGGCTGAAGGAACCGGGAAGAGAGCACCTGATCATAACCCGGGGAAGCGACTGCCATGAGATTCCTCAGGTGGGACTGGCAGATTTTGTGATAGATGAGGATGTGCGGGATAGTAGGGAGCTGGCAGAGGTTTTGAGAAAACTGGCATAGAAGAGAAAAAACTTCGGTTTCTGCATATATGAGCAATGGGCAAAATAAACGTAACTGTGTGTAATGAACAGTTACAAAATAATAAAAAAAGAGGAAAGCATACATGCATTTTGATACACATGTATGCTTTTTTTGTAACTTGTATATACTAAAGAATGCAAAGATTATCGTAAAAAAAGCATATAAAACACATGAAAAAATAGTTAAATCGCACAAAAAAATGACAAAAATGACAAAATAACCACTGTGGTCGCGTGACCACATATAGCGACATGGACAACAAGACGATGGTGAAATAAAATAAAGACATCAAAAGTACTAGTGCGGATGTAAAAAACCAACTCTTGTTATATAAAGTGCACAAAAAGACAAGGAGTGGAAGAGATATGGACAAGAAACCAGTTACAAGAAAAGACATTGCAGAATTATGTGAGGTTTCTATATCGGTAGTATCAAGAGCATTAAATAATAGCGGATATGTGGAGGAAAGTAAGCGAAAAAAAATCATAGCAACAGCAGAAAGGTTAGGTTATGTTCCACAACCAGTGGCTATGAGTCTACAGGAACGGAGAACAAAACAACTTTTATATTACTGTAAAGATTTGAACAATGAGTATTACCTTGATATGTACAGAGGAATGTGTCAGGCGGCAAATGAAAGAGGATATCTGGTAACTGTAAGCGGTGTGATGGCATTTGAACGCATCAAGGATACCATGGTTGATGGAATTATAATGCCGAATGAAGATATGACAAGCTACTATATGAAAAAAGGTGGAAAAAATTATTATCTGCCGATAGTAAGTGCATCTTTTTGTAATGTGGCAGACATTCCGAAGTCGGTACCATTGGTGGAAACAGATATGTACAAAGCGATGGAAATCGCACTGAATTATCTGAACAGCACGGGACACAAAATCATAGCCTATGGATTTCCGTATGATATGGATAATCCAAATTCCCGCTATCTGGCATATAAAGATTATATCAGAAAAGTGATTGGAAATGCCGGATGGGAAAACTACGTGTTGGCGATCCACAAGAATGCAATGAAAAATGATCCAAGAATTGTACCGTTTTCCGAGGATTTACCGGGACATAGTATGTATCAGGAGGAAGATTTCTTTGGAAAAGGAAAGCTTGCAGCACAGATTTTTATGGAACGAAAGCTGGATGCGACAGCAGTCATTTGTTTTAATGATGGATTCGCAATAGGAATGATAAGAGGATTTCAGGAACTTGGAGTAAGAGTACCGGATCAGATTTCTGTGATGGGAATAGATGGAACAGGAATCAGAAAATACCATTCCCCGCTTCTTACCACAGTCAATATGTTTCCGCAAAAACAGGGTCAGGAATGTGCCAATATTTTGATTGATATGATTGAAAAAAATAATAAAAAGTATATGGTGCATATTAAACCTAAATTGCAGCTGGGAGAAAGTGTAAAGAATCTACGTGTTTAGAGAACACAGGAGGTCAGTGTATGAAAAATAGAAATATGATTAAGAAAGGTTTAGCATGTGTTATGGCGGCAACCATGACGATTGGACTTGCAGCTTGTGGAGGATCCAACGGAGGCGGTGATGACGTTTCCAAAGCGGATTTTTCAGATCCGGAAAGTATCAAAGGTACTATTACGGTAGGCGGATGGCCGTCTGGAGACGATGGTTTTGAGGCTGCTATGGAAGGATTCCATAAGGTATATCCAAACATTGAAGTAGAGATGCAGTTTACAGATACCACAGCACATCATCAGGCTCTGCAGACAGCTCTTTCAGCAGGAGACGGTGCTCCGGACGTAGCCATGGTTGAAGGTGCTTATGTGGCTCAGTATCGTGAATCTTCAGCATTAACAAACCTGTTGGAGGAGCCATATAATGCAGGCGAACTTGCAAAAGACTTTGTTGAGTTCAAATGGGATCAGTGTAAATCAGCAGATGGAAGTGCAGTTCGTCTGATTCCGTGGGATGTAGGACCATGTACATACTTCTATCGTACGGATATTTTCGAGGAATGCGGACTTCCGACAGATCCGGATGAGGTTGCTGAAATGATGAGCACATGGGATGGTGTACTGGAAGTAGCAAGAAAAGTAAATATTCCCGGAAAACGCTGGTTGTTACCGGATGCTTCCTATCTGTATTTTGAACTGTTCTGCAACAGAGATTACTATGATGAAGATCTGAATCTTCAGATTGAGCGAGACGGGGATCTGGATTGTCTGAATACAGTTATTAAAATGCGTGAAGAGGGTCTGGACATGAATGTTGATATGTGGGGTACAGAAGCAACCGCAGCATATGGAGACGGTAGTCTGGTTTCTGTCTGCACCGGCGGATGGTTTGGTGGATTCCTGAAAACAGATTATGCACCGGATGCAGCGGGTAAATGGGGTGTTGCGAAAATGCCGGGTGGCGTAAAAGCATCCAACTGGGGAGGATCTTTCCTGGTAATTCCGGAACAGAGCAAAAACAAAGCAGCTGCATGGGCATTTGTGAAATATATGCTGGCAACAAAAGAAGGACAGAATGATATTTTCCAGGCAGTTGATTATTTCCCGGCATATACACCGGCTTATGAAGATACTGAAATCTATGATGCAACGGATGATTATTTCAGTGGTCAGCAACCGAAAAAATTGTGGGCTGAACTGGCGAAGGAACTGGAACCGGTAAATACAACTATGATGGATACTGCAGCAGAAGGATGTATCTATAGCTCTGTAAATGCCGGCCTGGAGCAGGGTCTGGATGCAGAAGGTATCCGTGACCTGGTAAAATCAGATATTGAAAAAGCGACAGCAGAGGTAAAAGAACAGCAGATTCAGACCTTGAAGGATGCAGGTGTTTGGGACAAATAAGTGAATCAGTACAATTAAAGATTTCATATCGGCCGTTGTATCGGAACCGTCCGGTCGGCGGCTGATTTTGAATAGAGATACTGATGAACGGAAGGAGGATCACTTTTGAACACAACAAAGAAAAAAGGGTTTGTTTATACGTTAAAAAAGAATAAAGTGGCATATGCATACGTCGCACCGTTTTATATTTTATTCGCTATCTTCGGTCTGTTTCCTATTGTAGCCGGATTTGGTCTGAGCTTTTTCAGATGGGATGGCATCGGTCCGATGCATTTTAATGGTGTTACAAATTATATTAATTTGTTTAAAGACAGTCTGTTCTGGAAAGCTTTATCAAACACACTGTTAATCGGTATTCTGGCACATATTCCGATCCTGCTTGGAGGTCTTGCACTGGCTTATATCCTGAACTCCAAACTGGTAGAAGGTGAAAATATCTTTAAGACCATTTACTTCATGCCTATGGTAACCAGTTCTGTTGCTATTTCTATTATTTTCCAGAATTTGTTTGGAAATAACTATGGTATCATCAACTGGTTTTTAAGTTTGTTTGGACAGAAAGCTATCAACTGGCTTGGCGGAGACGGAAGTCTGATCAAAGTTGCCGTAATCGTGATGTTTGCATGGAAATGGGTGGGATGGAACATGGTTATCTATCTGGCCGGTATGCAGGGTATCAGTGGTGATATCTATGAAGCAGCCAAGATCGACGGTGCTTCCGACACAAGAGTTATGTTCAGCATTGTTATCCCGCTGTTAAAACCAATCATCGTATTTACAATCGTACAGTCCAGTATCGGTATGTTCAACCTGTTCACAGAACCGTTCATCCTGACAAACTCCAGCTGGACCGGTGGCGTAAATAATGGTGGTTTGACATTGATGATGTATCTGTTAAATAAAGCACCACAGGGTGGTAACTCTTATGGATATGCATCTGCATGTGCATATGTAATCACGATTATGATCGTAATTATCTCTGTATTCGTTAATAAATTTTCAGAGGAGAAAGATGAGGGAAGGAGGAAATACGGTAAATGAAAACACTTTTAATTGGAATCTTAATAATAGCCGTTGTTTTAGCAGTAATTTCCAAAATCCATCCGATAGGAAAAAAAGTTTCCCTGTATATTGTGCTTGGATTTATTGCCCTGATCATGTTGATTCCGTTCTACATGATGTTCGTTATGGCTACACATACAACCAGTGAAATTTATTCTTTCCCTCCTGCAATGTGGTTTGGAACGAATATAGTAACTAATCTGAAACATATGATCCAGGCAGTAAACTTCCCGTTATCTTTCCTGAACAGCTGCATTGTAACTTTTGGAAATGTTATCCTGGTATTATTTTTCTGTTCTATCGGAGGATATGCTTTCGCAGTATATCAGTTTCCGGGAAGAAAAGTACTCTTTGCAGTATTGCTGGGAACCATGATGGTTCCGTGGACAGCAGGTATTATTCCATGGTTTATCATGATGTCAAAACTTGGTTGGTTGAATAGTTTCCAGGCGCTGATCATCCCAAGCTGTGCCAATGCGTTTGGTATCTTCTGGATGAGGCAGTATTGTCAGAATAATGTTCCGGTATCACTGGTAGAAGCAGCCCGAATCGACGGATGTAGTGAGTGGACAATTTTTTTCCGTGTTATCGCACCGATCCTGAAACCTGCTTATGCTTCTCTGGGTATCATGCAGTTCGTAAACGTATGGAATGACTTCATGCAGCCTCTGATGATCCTGAGAAGACCGGAAAAAATGACTCTGCCGCTGATGCTGAAGACCATGGTTGGTGACCGTGGTACCGACTACGGCGCACTGATGTTCGCAAGTACCTGCGCGGTTCTGCCGCTGTTGATCGCATTCTTAAGTGCATCCAAGTTCTTCATGTCAGGTCTGACATCCGGTGCAGTAAAAGAATAATAACCAGTACATCGTTTTCGAAATAACTGTATCATTCACTTGTCTACGAATCCGATTGCACAGTTCAAAAAGCCTCAGCGTAGCCCGCTACGCCTACGTTTTTTGAACTGCACACTCGAATCCGTATCCAGCGTGAATAATACAGTTATTTACGAAACGATGTACTAGACATAATGTATTGATAAAAAGTGAGGTAATCTTATGGAAATTGTAAATGGCGAAAGACTGGTATTGGGGACCTGTTATTACCCGGAACACTGGGACGAAAGTCTCTGGCGTGACGACCTGAAAAGAATGCTGGAAAACGGCATCGAAGTAATCCGAATCGCAGAATTTGCATGGAGCAAGATTGAGCGGTACGAAGGTGTATTCAACTATGATTTCTTTGACAGATTTCTGGATGTAGCTGCTGATATGGGTATGAAAGTGATCTTTTGTACCCCGACGGCTACACCGCCGGCCTGGCTGACTGAGAAATATCCGGAAGTTCTGAATGCAAACATGGACGGTGTTCTGTACCGCCATGGCGGAAGAAGACATTACAACTACAACTCTCCGAAATATCAGGAACTGACCAGAATTATTGTGGAAAAATCTGCATCTCATTATGCAAAACATCCGGCAATCATCGGATGGCAGATTGATAATGAGCTTAACTGTGAGAAAAATGAGTTCTATTCTGAGAGTGATACCATCGCTTTCCGCAAATTCCTGATGGAAAAATATGGAAGCATTGATGCACTGAACGAAGCATGGGGAACGAACTTCTGGAATCAGACATACAACAGCTTTGAGGAAGTGTATGTGCCGAGAACCACTCTGAGCAACAACACCAACCCTCATGAAGTATTGGATTATACCAGATTCGTATCTGACAGCGCATGCAAATTCGCAAAACTGCAGAGCGATATCATCCGCAAATACATCAAACCGGGTGATTTTATCACCACCAACGGTCTGTTCGGCAACCTGGACAACCAGAGAATGACAAACGAGAGTCTGGATTTCATCACATATGATTCTTATCCGAACTTTGCTTATTGTCTGGATGCGTACAACAAGGATAACTTCCTGAAAGACCGTATGTGGAGCCGTAACCTGTCGGAGGTTCGTGCGGTATCCAAAAACTTCGGTATCATGGAACAGCAGTCCGGAGCCAACGGATGGAACACCGGTATGGCAGCTCCGACTCCGAAGCCGGGACAGATGACACTGTGGACTATGCAGAGTGTGGCACATGGTGCAGACTATGTCAGCTATTTCCGCTGGAGAACCTGTACTTACGGTACTGAGATTTACTGGCATGGTATCCTGGATTATTCCGGAAGAGACAACCGCAGACTGGCAGAAGTCAAATCGGTTCATGAGAAATTCCAGAAACTGTCTGAGATTGCAGGCTCCAAGTATGAAGCAAAAGTTGGTTTCCTGAAAGACTATGACAACGCATGGGACAGCCAGCTGGATGTATGGCATGAAAAAGTAGAGTGGAAGAGCCAGCTTGGCATCTTCGAAGCTGCACAGAGAACCCATACACCGATGGATTATATCTATCTGCGCGACGATGTAACCGCAGAAGACCTGAAACCATATAGCGTACTGTTCTACCCGCATCCGGTACTGATCTCAGAGGAGAGAAAAGCCGTACTGGAAGAGTATGTAAAGAATGGCGGCTGCCTGGTTCTGGGCTGCAGAAGCGGATACAAAGATATGTACGGCCGTTGTGTCATGGACAAACTGCCGGGCAAATTTGCCGAGATGAGCGGTGTGGATATTCCGGAATACACACTGGTATCCCCGGACAACAAGGATATCGTGATCGACTGGGATGGCACGAAACTGGAAGCTGCTGTATTTAACGATCAGCTGGCAGCAGTGGGTGAATATGCAGAAGTTCTTGGAAGATACGAGAACTGCTATTATGCAGGAGAACCTGGACTGATTAAGAATGCTTACGGAGAAGGAACCGTATATTACTTCGGCGCAGCGTTCTCAGAGGAAACAGCAGAAGTATTTCTGGAGAAACTGGGTGTGAAAGATCCATACAAAGCAAAACTGGAGATCCCGGAAACCTGCGAACTGGCTGTAAGAAAGAAAGACGATACCGAGTATTGCTTCGTTCTGAACTACAAAGACGCAGAAGCCGAGATCCAGGTCAAAGAAGAGATGACGGATCTGTATACAGGTGAAAAAGTGAGCGGTACGGTTGTGCTAAAACCGTTTGAGGTAAGAGTACTGAAATAAGGGTGTGAAAAGAGGCGGTGGAAAGAAAATCCATCGCCTCCTGAAAAATGAGATAGACAAAAAAATCAGCAGGTGTTAATATAACTGCAAAGCATACTATTTCCATTCATTGAGGAATTCAATTATCATTTCTAAAAACATATCTTGATGCCATATTCAGAGAAGTCTCAATGCTTTTATATTTTCAAAAATCAGCAGTGAGATTGCTTCATGGACGGATAATCAGAATATATTCATCTTATATGAAAAGATCTCCTGCGCAAAAACAAAAAGGAGGAGATTGGTGGGAAAAAAGGATACCATAACCAAAAATTACATGAAGGAGAACAGGGTTTTCGCGGATGCCTTCAATTATTTACTGTACAATGGGCAGCAGATGATTCAACCGGAAAAACTGAGGGAAATCGACACAACAGAAATGGCGATTCTGCAGGGTGGTGATCAGAAACATCAGGATTCGGAAACGGTACAAAAATATAGGGATATATTGAAGAAAACCGTAGTGAAGGAGGATGGGGAGACGGTGTATCTTCTGCTTGGTGTTGAAAATCAGACGGATATCCATTATGCGATGCCAGTAAGAAATCTGATCTATGATGCGCTTCAGTATGGAAAACAGGTAAGTGATATTACGGCAGAAAACCGAAAGACAGGGAAGAAAAGATCAGGTGGAGAGTATTTATCTGGGTTTTATAAAGAAGATAAGCTCACGCCGGTAATCACGCTGGTGATTCATTTCGGTACGGAGTTATGGGACGGACCGGAATCATTACATGAAATGCTGCGTGTAAATGATAAAAAAATACTGGATTATATTCCGGACTATCGAATTCATCTGATCGATCCCGCACGTTTGACAAAAGAGCAGCTGGAACTGTTTCAGACGAGTCTTCGAGAAGTGCTGGGATGCATAAAATATGCAAAAGATAAAGAAAGATTAAAGGAATATATAACAGAAAATACTCGAATGTATATGGAAAATGCGGCGGCGCAGGTAATAAAAGCGATAACAAATACACCGATTACAATATCAGAAGAAGAGGAGGAAATTAATGTGTGTCAGGCAGTAGATGAAATGATTGAAGATGGAAGAGCAGAAGGCAGAGCAGAAGGAGAACTTTTCGGTTTCATTAAGGCGTATACAGGACTTATAAAGGATGGCCTGCTTTCCGTGAAAGAAGCCGCTTTGCGAATGCACATGACGGAAGAAAAATTCGTAGAAGAGATGGAAAAAGTGAATGAAAAGTCCTGAAAGATATTCCGGTTTTGACGGAAACGTTGTACACTGGGTTATAAGAGAAACTGTACAAATGCAGTAGTTATTGGGAGGTAGAAAGCTATGGAGTTTCAGGCAAAATGGATCCGGACTTCGGAAGAGACCGGTGGGGTGTGTCCGGTTTTTCGAAAGGGATGGAAGACAGAAAAGAAGGTAGAACGTGCGACGTTATATCTGACGGCGCTGGGCGTGTATGAGGCGCATCTGAATGGAAAACGAGTTGGAAATTATGTGCTGGCGCCGGGGTGGACGGCTTATGATAAAAGATTGCAGTATCAGGAATATGATATTACAGATCTGATGAGAGAGGAAAATGAACTGACCGTAACACTTGGGAAAGGGTGGTTTCGCTCCCCGATGCCCGGATGGCAGGACACACCTGACAAGCTACAAAGAATGGGGCGTCCGGGAGGTATTCTTGGAGAAGTGCATATTGTATACATGGATGGAAGTGAAGAAGTAATCGTAACGGATCAGAGCTGGATATGGGGAGAAAGCAGGATTCGTTTCAGTGAGATTTACGACGGGGAGTTCTGTGATGACACTTTTGTGACGAAAGAGTGGAATACAGTAAAAGAATTCGCATGGTCAAAAGAGATTCTGATTCCGCAGGAAGGGGAAGAGATCCGGGAGCAGGAAGTGGTGACAGCAAAATCTGTTTTCCGCACACCGGCAGGAGAAATGGTCGTTGATTTCGGGCAGGAAATCACCGGATATGTGGAGTTTACCGTGGACGCTCATGCAGGTGACAGGATCCATATCCTTCATGGAGAAGTTCTGGATGCAGAAGGAAATTTCTACAATGCAAATTACAGAAGTGCAAAAGCGGAGATAAATTATATCTGCAGCGAGGGAACACAGACCTGGCATCCTGCGCTGACGTTCTTTGGTTTCCGATACCTTTTGCTGGACGAATTTCCGGGAGAAGCAACGCCGGAACAGTTCCGGGGAATCGTAGTATATTCCAACATCCGAAAAACCGGTGAAATACGGACTTCGGATCCGGCTCTGAATCAGCTGATCTCCAATATCTTCTGGGGACAAAGAGGCAACTTCCTGGATGTGCCGACAGACTGCCCGCAGCGTGACGAACGGCTTGGCTGGACCGGGGATGCACAGGTATTTACTAAAACTGCAAGCTATAATTTTGATGTGGAGCGGTTCTTTACGAAATGGCTTCACGATCTGGCAGCGGATCAGATGGAGAACGGTGCAGTCGGTCATGTAGTTCCGGACTATCTGGTTGGAGGAAATGCCAGTGCCGCCTGGGCGGATGCGGCAACGATCTGTCCGTGGCAGATTTATCAGACATATGGCAATCCACAGATCCTGAAAGATCAGTTTACCAGCATGAAAAAGTGGGTGGATTATGTGACGAATCACACAACAACCCCATGTCTGTGGACTGGTGGAGAACACTTCGGCGACTGGCTCGGTCTGGATGCACCGCAGGGAAGCTATAAGGGATCGAGCAGAGAAGATTTTATTGCGTCTGCATTTTATGCACATTCGACAGAACTTGTGGTAAAGGCAGGGCATGTGATCGGGGAAGATGTGACGGCATACGAGGTGCTTCATGAAAACATCGTGGAGACCTTCCGAAACACTTATCCGGAGTACCGGACACAGACGGAACATATTCTGGCGGTGCAGTTCGGACTGGCGGAGGACTGTCAGAAAACAGCAGATGCACTGGCACAAATGATCCGAGATGACGGTTGCCAGATGCGGACCGGATTCGTCGGAACGCCGTATATTCTGCATGTACTGAGCAATTACGGACATACGGATCTTGCCTATACACTGTTATGCAGAAAAGAATATCCGTCCTGGCTGTATGCCGTGGGAAAAGGTGCGACAACGATCTGGGAACACTGGGACGGCATCATGGAAAACGGAGAGTTCTGGAGTACTGATATGAATTCATTTAACCACTACGCATACGGCTCTGTGGCAGACTGGATCTATGAACAGGCGGCAGGTATCCGGGTAGTGGAGGAACATCCGGGATTTGAAAAAGCGTGGATCCAGCCAAAACCGGGAGATCAGCTGGAGTGGCTGGGAGCATCGATTGAGACCAGACACGGAAAGATCAGCTCCCGGTGGACGCACACAGACGGTGCGATCCGGTACGAGATCGTAACACCGGTTCCGGCACAGATTGTAATCGGAAAAAAAGAATATGCTGTGGGGCCAGGAAGTTATATTTTCTGGAAATAATAGGATAGAGTAAAATGAGAGAAAACGGATTGTTGTACCAATAAAAAGTGCAGCGATCCGTTTCTTTACGCCAATGAAAAAAGATGGAAGATAATCCATCAAACGGGAAAATTTTTTATTTTATTTAGAAAGAATATCCGCTATAGTGGATTTACAAAAGTAAAGATATAATTTGAGCAAGATCAGAAAAAGGAGAAAAGGATGGAATATACATATAATAAAGAATATTTAATGAGAGATAACAAACCCTGGTTCCCGGTCATGGGAGAGTTTCACTACAGTCGTTACCGGGATGATCTTTGGGAGGAATCATTGCGGAAGATGAAAGCAGGCGGAGTTACGGTAGTTGCCACCTATGCATTCTGGATCCACCATGAGGAAGAGGAAAGCGTATATGATTTTACCGGATGCCGGAATGTTGGAAAGTTTCTGGCTATCTGTAAGAAACTGGATCTTCCGGTGTTCCTGCGGATCGGACCATGGTGCCATGGAGAAGTGCGAAACGGTGGATTTCCGGACTGGCTGCTGGAAAAGCAGATCCCGCTTCGCTGCGATGATCCGGCGTATCTTACGCTGGCGAGACGGTACTGGGAGGCGCTGTATCAGCAGGTAAAAGGGCAGATGTATGAGGACGGCGGACCGGTCATCGGGATCCAGATTGAAAATGAATATGGTCATGTAGGCGGTCAGACCGGAGAAGCCGGTGAGCAGCATATGCGGACCTTACAGAAGATGGCAAAAGAGATTGGCTTTTGCGTGCCATTGTATACAGCGACCGGCTGGGGCGGTGCGGTGACGGGCGGTATGCTTCCGGTGATGGCGGGGTACTGTGAGGCACCGTGGGACAGCCGGTTGACGGAACTGGAAGCAAATGAGAACTATGTATTTACCGGCAACCGAAACGATACACTGGTGGCAAATGATCATCATGTTTCGGAACAGCTGACCTTTGATCCGGCAGAATTTCCTTATCTTACGGCAGAACTTGGCGGCGGACTGCAGCCTACGGAGCACCGAAGACCGGTTCCGGTAGGAACCGATATCGGAGCAATGTCACTGACAAAACTTGGTTCCGGGGTGGCGATGCTTGGGTACTATATGTATCACGGAGGAACGAATCCCAAAGGAAAATTCTCTACGCTGGAAGAGAGTAAGGCTACAGGATATCCGAATAATGTATCGGTACTGAGTTATGATTTCCGTGCACCGATCCGACAGTTCGGGCAGGTCTCAGATACTTATAAAGAGATTAAGCTGCTGGCACTGTTTGCGAAAGACTTTGGACAGGATCTGGTGACACTTCCGGCGGAAATCGATCTGGTGGGTGTGGACCCGGAAGATATGCACACGCTGCGTCTGTCCTGGCGACATGATGACGATCATGGGTATGTGTTCTTTAATAACTATCAGAGAAAACGCCGGATGGATGCGCATAACGGTGTGACACTGGAAGGCAGATGCAAAGAAGCACCGGTGGAGTTTCCGAAGCTGGATCTTTTGCCGGGAAGCTATGGATTTTTCCCGTATCATTTCCGGGAAGGAGACGGGGAACTGCTCTCGGCAAATGCAACACCGCTTTGCAGACTGCGGGGAGAAGACGGAACATCGTGCGTGGTATTTTACGGTGATTGGGATCCTGCATTTGTGTGGAAGGATGAAAAGCATTTTCCGGTGCTTCATCTGGACCGGGAACGTGCACTGCAGGCGTGGAAAGTGACGCTGGATCGGGAGTATCTGATCCTTTCGGATGACTATGTGTGGGAGGAAGATGGAAAGCTACACATAGAAGGAGGGAAGGAGACGGTGATCCGGTGTTATCCGAAACTGAAAGATTTTTCGGTTCTTCCGGATGGTTTCGAAGCGTGTGGTCTGGATCACGAGTTTACCCTGTATCGGAGAAGAGAAAAAGCGGAGGATACCAGGGTAACCGTGACAGAAGGAACTGTTGGCGAGGATTCACGGATCTACAACCTGAAAATAACTTCACCGGAAACCTGGCGAGATACGATACTCTCTCTGGACTTCGGCGGAGACAAAATAGAGATTTTCCGGGATGGCGAGATGCTCACCGACAGCTACTACACCGGCGAGCCGGTACAGATCAGCCTGCGCTACTTTGATTTCCCACAAGAATTGCAGGTAAAGATCTACCCCCTGAAAGAAGACGCCCCAAGATTCCTGGAACGCTGGCCACAGATGAAAGACGGGTGTGCGTGTGAGTTGTATGGAGTTGGAGTGAAGAATCTGGTGTGGTAAATGTAAAGATGTAAACTGAAAAAAAGGAAAGTTGTTGATAATATTCTTGTGGCACAACTTTCCTTTTTTGTTACAGTGCATATCAATAATTGGTCCAGTGGACCAATTTTGATTATTATATCCTTGCACAGAAAACAGATTTGAGATAAAATGTTTAAAAGGTTTAAAATAAACCGTTGTCAACTGAACTATAAAAACCGTTGTGATGAACAGACAGGGGGCTTCTACATGAATGTAAAATCCATAGATATCGCCAGGGCACTTGGCATCTCTAAATCCACTGTATCTCTGGCATTGAATGGAAAACCGGGCGTGAGTGAACAGACACGGCAGGAAGTCCTCGCATGTAAGAAACAGCTGGAAGAGCATGGGGTAGTGCCGCCGGGAATGTTTTCGAGGCAGCCGGAACAAAGAAAAAGACAGCAGATCAAGATTGTCAAAATTACAAATGGAATGAAAAATATACAGGGAGCTGAGCTGGATCTCTGGACAGATGTGAATCAGGTATTTGAGAAAAATCTGCAAGCAAATGGATATTCGCTTGGATTACTGTATGCAGATTTCAGGGAGGAAGATCAGTCCCGCATGATTGCCGAATGTAATGCGGATGATGTGGCGGGTGTAATTATTTTCGGAACGGAATTAAAACAGGAAAACAGTCCGTTGCTTGACGGAATCCGAAAACCGTTGGTGATTTACGATGCGGCGCCGGATATTGAAAAATATCCGGTGATTCTGATCGATAACCGTCAGGGAGTAGAACTTGCGGTGAACGAACTTCTGGCGAAAGGAAATACAGATATTCAGTATCTGTGTAATCCATTACCGATGTATAATTATCTGAGCCGGCGCAGAGGTTTTCAGGAAATTATGAAACAGAAGGGGCTGGGAGATGCTTCTGATCGTATCATCAATACGGGAAGCAGTATAGAAGAAGTTCATCAGATGATGCGAGAGTATCTAAAAACAGCAAAGCTGCCTCAGGCATATATTATGGAGAGTTATCATGTTTCCATGGGAACGATTATGGCAATGAATGAATTGAATATTCGTATTCCGGAAGATGTGAGTCTGATCGGTATTGATGCTCTGCCAAGTTTTCTCACCGGAGGCATTGATATGACAAGTATCCGTGTCCCCCATACAGAAAGAGCATACTGGGCAATACAGTTGTTATTGAAGGAAATAGAACACCCGGTAAAAGAAAAATGTAAGTTGTATACAAATTGTGTGTTTGTAGATGGTGAAACAGTTAAGAAAAGATAAAAGAGAACAGTAAGTGAAAAAGTTCAGATTCCGTGTGGGAAGCTGAACTTTTTTCTTACTTTACAGGAAATTGCTTTCCTGTAAAATAAGAAACGCTCCGCGAGGATGTACCGAGGCACGTTCTTAGTTCTATGGACAATGAGCAAAGACATATATTTATAGAAAAAAGTTGAAAATAAAAACGAAAAGGTTTGAAATATAAACAAAAATAAACATGAATTTAAATAAAAGAGGAAGAATATGAGAAGATACAATTATGAAAAAAAGGTGGAAAAATGGGATGTTCTGGAAGTGACTGTAGAAGGTCATTCTGATAAGAACCCATTTGTAGATTATGAGATTCAAGGAATCTTTACAGGAAAACATGAGACAGTAACTGTGGACGGATTTTATGACGGAGAAGGTGTGTACAAAGTAAGATATATGCCGTCTTTCGTGGAATTATATACATTCGAAGTGACAGGGAGCGCGATAGACGGGGAAGTGCTCACTGGAAAATTTCAGGTAACACCGGCGAGCGAGGAAAATCACGGACCGATCCGTGTGGCAAATACCTATCATTTTGCCTACGAAGACGGAACGCCGTATTATTCCATCGGCACAACCTGTTATGTGTGGGCAGAGCGCGGTTTCAAATGCTGCAGTCAAAAGGTATTTTGCCCCTGAAAAAGAGGCGTCATTGCTTTTATGTGAAGAACATCACAGAGAGCAATGGCGCTTTTTGAATTGGCAGGAAAAAGGCCTTTTCTTTGTTATTAAGTAGTCACATCAGGTATACCAGATGTAGTGACATAGAAAGATGAAACACGATATGTTGATAAAAAATATTGTTATATGAGAAAAGTTCGTTAAAATAACGACAAATAGCACTAAAATAAAATATTTATTGTGCAAAATGATAAAATAAAGTATAATAGTGATAATGACATCTGTATAAAATGCAAAAGTGAACGGCAGCAATATGGAGGTTGAAACTGCGGTTTGCGCAAAACTGTTCAGAGGGGAAACTGAACAGGTACGGAAAGTTATCGAAATCAAAAAAGAAAAGGGCAATGAAGTGAAAGGAGGAAACTACATGCTGGATCAATCTTATTACCAGAAAACGGATGAGATTATCGAACACTACGGCCGCAAGGCAGCTTCCCTGATTCCGATCATGCAGGATATTCAGGCAGAATATCGTTATCTGCCGGGAGAACTGCTTACTTATGTGGCGAAAGAGATCGGAGTCAAAGAGGCAAAAGCCTACAGCGTGGCAACATTCTATGAAAACTTTTCCTTTGAACCAAAAGGAAAGTATGTGATCAAAGTTTGCGACGGAACTGCCTGCCATGTAAGAAAATCCATGCCGGTAAAAGAAGCTTTGATGAAAGAGCTGGGACTCAGTAATAAGAAACACACAACGGATGATATGTTATTTACCGTAGAGACCGTATCTTGTCTGGGAGCCTGTGGACTGGCGCCGACTCTGACGGTCAATGATGAAGTACATCCTAAGATGACGCCGGAAAAAGCTATCGAGCTGTTGAATGAATTGAGAGGAGAAAGCGTATGAGTATAAATTGCCGTGAAGATCTGTTGAACAGACAGGCAAAGGTAAATGAAGAAATCAAATCGTATACCTGTCGCGTTCTTGTCTGTTCCGGTACCGGCTGTATCGCATCCGGTGCTCAGAAAATTTATGAAGAAATGGAAATTCTGTGTCGGGATATCGATTGTGTTACCGTAGAGATGCAGAAAGATGTTCCGCATATCGGTGTGATCAAAACCGGTTGTCAGGGTCTGTGTGAACTAGGACCTCTGATGCGTATCGAACCATATAACTATCAGTATGTACATGTACAGCCGGAAGACTGTAAAGAGATCGTGGAGCGCACGATCCTGGAAGGACAGCCGGTAGAGAGACTGTTCTACCGTGATCATGAGACCGTCTGTCCGCATCCGGACGATATTCCGTTCCTGAATCAGCAGACACGTATCGTTCTGGAAAACTGTGGAAAGATCGACGCAGAGTCGATTGACGAATATATCGCAGCCGGTGGATATCAGGCACTGGCCAAAGCACTTGGCTCCATGACCCCGCAGGATGTTATCGAAGAAGTTACAAAATCAGGACTTCGCGGACGTGGCGGTGCGGGATTCCCTGCAGGAAAAAAATGGTCACAGGTAGCCCGTCAGAAAGAAAAAGTACGATATGTGGTGTGTAACGGTGATGAGGGTGATCCGGGTGCGTTCATGGATGGTTCTGTAATGGAAGGTGATCCGTATAAGATGATCGAAGGTATGACCATCGCCGCTTATGCAGTAGGTGCAGAAGACGGATATATCTACGTGCGTGCAGAGTATCCATTATCCGTAAAACGTCTGCGCATGGCGATCGAACAGGCAGAGGCAAATGGTCTGTTAGGTGATCATATCCTTGGTTCGGATGTGAACTTCCATCTGCATATCAACCGTGGTGCAGGTGCTTTTGTATGTGGTGAGGGATCGGCTCTGACGGCATCCATCGAAGGAAACAGAGGTATGCCGCGTGTAAAACCACCGCGTACCGTTGAAAAAGGTCTGTGGGAAAAACCGACCGTGCTGAATAACGTAGAAACATATGCCAATGTACCGAAGATCATTCTGGAAGGTGCAGACTGGTTCCGCACCATCGGTACTGAGGGAAGCCCGGGAACAAAGACATTCTCTCTGACCGGTGCCATTGAAAATACCGGTTTGATCGAAGTACCTATGGGAACAACACTTCGTCATATTATTTATGATATCGGCGGCGGACTCAAGAGTGGTGCTGCTTTCAAGGGCGTACAGATCGGAGGACCGTCCGGCGGATGTCTGATCCTGGATCAGCTGGATGCGCCTCTGGACTTTGATTCGGTAAAGAAACTGGATGCCATCATGGGATCCGGTGGACTGGTAGTCATGGATGAAAACACCTGTATGGTAGAAGTAGCCCGTTTCTTTATGAACTTTACCCAGCGTGAAAGCTGTGGAAAATGTGTTCCGTGCCGAGAGGGAACCAAACGTATGCTGGAGATCCTGGAGCGGATCGTAGACGGCAAGGGTGAGATGTCAGATCTTGATGAGCTGGAAGAACTGGCGCACATGGTACAGAGTATGGCTCTGTGCGGTCTTGGAAAGAGTGCACCGCTTCCGGTCATCAGTACCCTGAACCGGTTCCGCGACGAATACGTTGAACATATCCGTGATAAAAAGTGCCACGCAAAAGTATGTACGGCACTGCGTCAGTTCCATATCAATTCCGAGTTCTGTATCGGCTGTGGAAAATGTGCGAAGAACTGTCCGGCGGGAGCGATTACCGGAGCTATCAAGCATCCGCATCAGATCGACAATAATCTGTGTATCAAATGTGGTGCCTGTAAAGATAACTGTAACTTTAATGCAGTATATGTGGAAATGTAGGAAGGAGGGTGTCTTATGAGTCATATGATCATCGATGGAAGAAAAGTTGAATTTACGGATGAGAAAAATGTCCTGTCAGTGATCCGAAAGGCGGGTATCAATATCCCGACACTGTGTTACCACTCCGAGCTTTCCACATTTGGTGCCTGTCGTCTGTGTACCGTGGAAGATGACAGAGGAAAGATGTTTGCATCCTGTTCGGAAGAGCCGAGAGACGGCATGGTGATCCATACCAATTCCGGACGTATCAGAAAATACAGAAAACTCATCGTGGAACTGCTTCTGGCAGCACACTGCCGTGACTGTACCACCTGTGTAAAGAGTGGAGAATGTGTTCTGCAGGAACTGGCACATCGTCTGGGGGTTGAAAATGTCCGGTTCCAGAATACGAGAGAACAGAGAGAACTGGATCTGAGTTCCCCGTCTCTGGTGAGAGATCCGAATAAATGTATCCTTTGTGGAAACTGTGTCCGCGCCTGTGAAGAACTGCAGGGTATCGGTGCTCTTGGATTTGCATTCCGTGGTACCGAAGCGATGGTTATGCCGGCGTTTGACCGGAAGATTTCCACAACGGACTGTGTAAACTGTGGTCAGTGTAGAGTATTCTGTCCGACCGGAGCTATTTCTATCCGAACCAATATGGATGAAGTGTGGGAAGCTCTGGCAGATCCGAATGTGCGCGTGGTAGCGCAGGTAGCACCGGCTGTCCGCGTAGCAGTCGGCGATCATTACGGACTGACCAAAGGAAGAAGCGTGATGGGCAAGATCGTCAATGCTCTGCATCTGATGGGATTTGATGAAGTATACGATACTTCCTTCAGTGCGGATCTGACGATCATGGAAGAGAGTGCAGAGTTCCTTGACAGAATCAAAAAAGGAGAAAAACTTCCGTTACTGACTTCCTGCTGTCCGGCATGGGTCAAATTCGTAACCGATCAGTACAAAGATTATATTCCGAACCTGTCCACCTGCCGTTCCCCGCAGGGAATGCTTTCCGCAGTCATCAAAGAGTATTTCCGTGATCCGGAACATGCACAGGGCAAGAAAACCGTGATGGTTTCCATCATGCCGTGTACTGCGAAGAAGGCAGAAGCCGTTCGCCCGAACAGCTATACCAAGGGAGAACAGGATACCGATGTTGTAATTACGACCACAGAGCTGCTTCGTATGATCGATAACTTCGGCCTTGATTTTGCAGTTCTTGAACCGGAAGCATGTGATATGCCGTTTGGATTTGGTTCCGGCGGCGGCGTGATCTTCGGTGTGACCGGTGGTGTGACTGAGGCAGTGCTTCGTCGCCTGACCAATGACCACAGCAAAGAAGCGATGCATGAGATCGCAGAAAGCGGTGTCCGTGGAGAAGAAGGTATCAAAGAGTTCTCTGTAGATTATCAGGGAACCGAAATCAAGATCTGTGTAGCCAGTGGTCTTGCCAATGCGAGAAAAGTTATGGATCAGGTAAAGAACGGAGAAAAAGAATATCATCTGATCGAAATCATGGCCTGTCGTCGTGGCTGTATCATGGGAGGCGGACAGCCGACCAGAGCCGGTGACAGAACAAAATCACTCCGTGCGAAAGGTCTGTACAACGCAGATAATACAACGATCATTAAGAAATCCGATGAGAACCCACTGGTTCAGGAACTGTACGCCGGATTATTAAAAAGCAAAGAACATGAACTGTTACATAACGAAAGTTATGAATAAATTTTAAAATCATATAACTCCTGGAACTATTCCGTATTTGCATAGGTAGATGCGATCGGAACTGTTGAATTCTGACAGAACGGATGCTATCATTTTTGAGAAAATATTTCAAAAAGAAAATCTATGAAAAATGTATAACGGAAAATCAGGAGGAAAAATGAGAGGACTGTATTCATCCAAGACAGAAATCAGACACAAAATATTTACGGAGATTGCCCGTATGGCATACGAAGAGCAATCTCCGGAGGAGGTACTGGAAGAACTTCCATATAAGATCATCCCGGGAGAGGTTGCAACTTACAGAGACAGTATTTTTCTGGAGCGGGCAGTCGTTGGTGAGCGTCTGCGTGTGGCAATGGGAATGTCGCTGAGAAAAATCACAGAGCATGCGCCAATCTCCAAAGGTGTGGAACCCAGTATTATAGAAGAAAAATATTACGAACCGCCGCTTATCAATGTGATCAAATTCGCCTGCAATGCCTGTCCGGAGAAGAGAGTCATGACAACAGAAGGATGTCAGGGCTGTCTGGAACATCCATGCGTGGAGGTCTGTCCGAAGAAGGCTGTCCATATGGAAGGTGGAAGATCCCATATTGATGAAACTTTATGTATCAAATGTGGAAAGTGCGTGGAAGCCTGTCCGTATAATGCAATCATCAAACAGGAACGTCCGTGTACAAAGGCATGTGGAATGAATGCCATCGGTTCTGATGAATATGGAAGAGCGGAGATCGATCAGGAGAAATGTGTATCCTGCGGTCAGTGTCTGGTAAGCTGTCCGTTCAGTGCCATTGTGGATAAAGGGCAGATTTTTCAGACGATCATGGCGATAAAGAGCGAGACACCGGTTTATGCGATTCTTGCGCCGGCGATCGCAGGTCAGTTCCAGGATATGAAAAATACAAAGATCCGTGGCGCTTTTCAGGCACTGGGATTTACCGATGTAAGAGAAGTTGCGATCGGAGCGGATCTGTGTACGGTGGAAGAAGCAAAGGATTTTCTGGAAGAAGTTCCGGAAAAACTGCCGTTCATGGCAACATCCTGTTGTCCGTCCTGGTCTATGATGGCGAAAAAACTGTTTCCGGAACAGGCAAAATGCATTTCCATGGCGCTGACGCCGATGGTTCTGACTGCGCGACTGATCAAACAGAAAGAACCGGACTGCAAGATCGTCTTTGTTGGTCCGTGTGCAGCGAAAAAACTGGAGGCAAGCCGGAAGAGTATCCGCAGTTATGTGGATTTTGTACTGACATTTGAGGAAGTTGCCGGAATGTTTGATGCGAAAGGTGTGGACTGGAAGGATATTCCGGAAGGCGAACCTTTATTCCGTGCAAGTGCAGATGGACGCGGTTTTGCAGTCAGCGGAGGGGTTGCACAGGCTGTCGTACATGCGGTAAAACGGATCGATCCGGAACGGGAAGTCAAAGTGGTCAATGCAGAAGGTCTGCAGAACTGCAAGAAGATGCTCCAGATGGCGAAAGCCGGTAAGTACAATGGCTATCTGCTGGAAGGAATGGCATGTCCTGGAGGATGTGTGGCCGGAGCAGGTACGCTGCAGGTGGTAAAGAAAGCAGCAGCAGCGCTGGAAAAGATGAAAGGTGAAGCGTCCTTTACAGAATCTTCCGACTCCAAATATCAGTCAAGACTGGAGAGTCTGGAAAAGTTTGATGTGGAATAACATACAGATACTACAGCTACAGAGAGCAGAATTTTCTGCTCTCTGTATTGAAAAGAAGCAGGCACAGAAAGTGCAGATATAAGGGAGTGAGTGGAACATGAACAGAATTGCCGTGATTGGAATTATCGTGGAAGAACCACAGGAAGTTGAGAAACTCAACCAGCTGCTTCATGAATATGGAAGTTATATTATAGGAAGAATGGGGATTCCCTACCGGGAGAGAAAGATCCATGTGATCAGCATCGCGATGGATGCGCCACAGGATACGATCAATGCCCTGACCGGCAAGATCGGAAGACTGGAAGGAATCTCGGCAAAAGCAGTTTACTCGAAATAGGAGACATGCATGAACAGAGACATACTGAGTAAGATCGAACAAGAGCAGATGATCAGCCGTGAGGAGCTGGAAGAACTGCTGATGACAACCGATCAGGAACTGATCGAGGAACTGTACCGGCGGGCGAGAGCGACAGCCGGGAAATATTATGGAAAAGAGATCTACCTGAGGGGGCTGATCGAATTTACCAATTATTGTAAAAATAACTGTTATTACTGTGGGATCCGCTGTGGCAATGAAAAAGCGCAGAGATATCGGCTGACCATGGATCAGATCCTTTCGTGCTGTGAAAGCGGATGGGAACTTGGTTTTCGGACCTTTGTACTCCAGGGAGGAGAAGATCCTTATTATACCGATGAGCGGATCTGTACGATCACAAAAGAAATCAAGAAACAATATCCGGACTGTGCGGTGACGTTATCCATCGGAGAGAAAGAACGGGCAAGCTATCAGGCATATTTTGACGCGGGGGCTGACCGGTATCTGCTTCGTCATGAGACGGCAGATGAAGTGCATTATCAGAAACTTCATCCGTCACAGATGTCACTGGCACACAGAAAACAGTGTCTGAGGGAACTGAAGGAGATCGGATATCAGACAGGGTGTGGTTTTATGGTAGGATCGCCGGGACAGACGCTGGATACCTTATATGAGGATCTGGTGTTTATCAAAGAACTCCAACCGGAGATGGTGGGAATCGGACCGTTTATTCCCCATCAGGATACCCCATTTGCAGAAGAAAAGGCAGGAACGCTGGAAGATACCTTACGGCTTCTGGCAATCATCCGGCTGATTCATCCGATGGTACTGTTGCCATCCACCACTGCACTCGGAACGATCCATCCGATGGGAAGAGAAAAGGGTATTCTGGCAGGAGCCAACGTGGTGATGCCAAACCTGTCACCGATTCAGGTGAGGGACAAATACCAGCTGTATGACAATAAAATCTGTACGGGCGAAGAAGCGGCAGAGTGCCGCGGCTGTCTGGAACGGCGCATAGCTGCGATTGGTTATCAGTGTGTGACAGATCGCGGAGACAGTGCAATGTGCCGATGAAAAACAAGAAAGAAATACTAATTGGGAAGATTGCGGAAATCTGTCTGCGGGATCCGAATGGAATCACAGAAGACCCGGCAGCCTGACCAAAAAGAAAGGAAGAGAGACGTTATGTATAATCCGAAATCGTTAAAAGCCGAGGAATTTATCTCAGATGAAGAGATCAGAGAGACCCTGGCTTATGCAGATGCAAATAAAGACAACGTGGAACTGATCGACCAGATCCTTGCGAAAGCAAAGGAATGTAAAGGCCTGACACACAGAGAGGCTTCTGTGCTGCTGGCGTGTGAGATGCCGGACAAGATCCAGGAAATGTATGATCTTGCGGCAGAGATTAAAAAAGAATTTTACGGAAACCGGATCGTGCTTTTTGCACCGTTGTATCTGTCCAATTACTGTATCAACGGCTGTGTATACTGTCCGTATCATAAAAAGAATACACATATCGCCCGGAAAAAACTGACCCAGGAAGAGATTGTAAAAGAAGTGACAGCTCTGCAGGATATGGGACATAAACGACTGGCGATCGAGGCAGGAGAAGATCCGGAAAACAATCCGATCGAATATATTCTGGAATCTATCAAAACGATTTACAGTATCAAACATAAAAACGGAGCTATCCGCCGTGTGAACGTAAATATTGCGGCGACCACCGTGGAAAATTATCGAAAATTAAAAGAAGCCGGAATCGGAACTTATATTCTGTTCCAGGAAACATATCACAAAAAGAGCTACGAAGAACTGCATCCGAAGGGACCGAAACACAACTATGCATATCATACCGAAGCCATGGACCGTGCGATGGAAGGCGGTATCGATGATGTGGGTCTTGGTGTGCTGTTTGGACTGGAGCTTTATCGTTATGAATTTGCAGGGCTTTTGATGCACGCAGAACATCTGGAAGCTGTACACGGTGTGGGACCGCATACGATCAGTGTACCACGTATCAAACATGCGGACGATATCGATCCAACGGTATTTGATAACAGTATCAGTGATGACATTTTTGCAAAAATCTGCGCGCTGATTCGTATCGCAGTGCCGTATACCGGTATGATCATCTCTACCAGAGAGAGTCAGGCAGTTCGTGAAAAAGTACTTCCGTTGGGTGTCTCTCAGATCAGTGGTGCGTCAAAGACGAGTGTTGGTGGATACGATACACCGGAGACGGAAGATGAAGTGACTTCCGCACAGTTTGATGTCAGTGACCAGAGGACACTGGATGAGATCGTACGGTGGTTAATGGAGATGGGAGATATCCCGAGTTTCTGTACTGCCTGTTACCGCGCCGGAAGAACCGGCGACCGTTTTATGTCCCTGTGCAAGAGCAAACAGATCCTCAACTGTTGTCATCCGAATGCACTGATGACATTGATGGAGTATCTCCAGGATTATGCTTCACCAAAGACAAAAGAAATCGGTATGGAACTGATCGAAAAAGAACTGGACAATATCCCGAGTGAGAAAGTCCGCAGAATCGCAGAAGAACACCTGCGGGATATCGAAAACGGACAGAGAGATTTCCGGTTCTAAAAAGAACAAAGCGACTGTTTGAACGCTGAAATAAGCGGGAAACACAGTCGGAAAATATGACACAGCAGATAGCAACTGCAAAGGCGCAGGGGTTGTTTGCTGTGTCTGTTAGATTTACGCGAGTAAAATTCGCGAAGCATATTTTATCTCGTTACGGAAATGATGAGCAGGAGTTTGAGTTTGCACGTTACTATAAAGGTGTGCAGATTATTGTGAAAACAAGTTTACATAATGTTAAAAAATAAATATGGAAATTACAATTTAGGAAAAGGAGGAACACAGATGGGAACAACATTACAGGAAACGCCCTCCGGCAACCGATTACATATAGGAATATTTGGAAAAACAAACAGCGGAAAGTCCGCCTTTATCAATGCATTTTCCGGACAGTCTGTCTCCATCGTGGCAGACGTAAAGGGAACCACCACCGATCCGGTCTACAAGGCGATGGAGATCGCACCGCTCGGCCCGTGTGTGCTGATCGATACGGCGGGATTTGACGATGAGGGAGAACTGGGAGCCATGCGGATGGAAAAGACGGCGCTGGCTGCACAGAAAACGGAACTGGCACTGATAGTATTTGCATCCGAAGACATGGAAAAGGAACTGGAGTGGTTTCGGTATTTTCAGGAAAAAAATACACCGGTGATTCCGGTGGTAAGTAAAAGCGATCTTCGTTCAGATGAAGAAAATCAGGAATTCGCAGAAAAACTCAGAGAACAGACGAAAGAGAAAGTATGCATCGTGAGCGCAAAAACCGGTGCGGGAATCGCAGAACTGAAAGAGCGGATGATCCGTATGGTTCCCGAAGGCTTCGGCGACCGGACCATTACCGGGGCTCTGGTATCCGAGGGAGACGTTGTCCTCCTGGTAATGCCCCAGGACATCCAGGCACCCAAAGGTCGTCTGATCCTTCCACAGGTACAGACGATGCGGGAACTGCTGGATAAAAAATGCATTGTTTTAAGTGCCACCACCGACAAACTGGTGGAAGCCCTGGATCAGCTGAAAAATCCCCCAAAACTGATCATCACCGATTCTCAGGTCTTCGACTACGTCTATGATCACAAACCTACAGAAAGTCTGCTCACCTCTTTCTCTGTCCTCTTCGCCGACTACAAAGGCGATCTGGACTACTACAAAGAGGGGGCCAAAAAACTGATGAACCTCTCCTCCGATTCCCGGGTCCTGATCGCCGAATGCTGCACCCATGCACCACTGAAAGAAGACATCGGCAGAGAAAAGATCCCGCGGATGCTGAAGAAAAAATACGGCGAAACCCTGGAAGTAACCGTCGTAAGCGGCACCGACTACCCCAAAGACCTGACCCCATATAACCTGATCATCCAGTGCGGCGCCTGCATGTTCAACCGCAAATACGTCCTCCACCGCATCCAACAGGCAAAAAACCAGGGCGTGGCAATGACCAACTATGGCGTAGCCATCGCTCAATTAAAAGGTATCTTGGACAAAATTGTCTGCTAAAGTAAAAATAAAAATACTTTTACAAGTCGATCACTGAAAATTTATCTTTCGATGGTCGATTTGTTTATTTGAGGGTAACTATTCAGTAGCCATTGTCCCGCGAGGTGTTTTGACATGAATATGTCAAAATCCCGAGACATACAAGCCAAAATGCCATCACCGAAGGTGATGGCATTTTGGCTCGTAACTGTGAAGGTACTGAACAGTTACATTTGAGGAAAGAAATTTTATTATTATATTACCATGTAGCGTACCTTTTCGTGTTCCAATACACAGCTCGAAGAAGCCGGATGCATTTCCCTCCTACTTGTAAATAAGCCCCCTTTTTGATACAATAAATAAAATAAGGCTTTTTATGCCCTTCAATCGGAACAAACAAGGAGAAAAAACATGAAAGTAGTAATACTTGCAGGTGGTTTCGGCACCCGCATCAGCGAAGAAAGTGTACTGAAACCAAAGCCCATGGTAGAAATCGGTGACAAACCGATTCTCTGGCATATCATGAAACTTTATTCCTATTATGGATACAACGAATTCGTGATCTGCTGTGGATACAAACAACATATGATCAAAGAATGGTTTGCAGACTATTATCTGCACAGCTGCGACGTGACATTTGATTTTACCCGGGGAAATAAAATGACTGTGCACAACAACATCTCCGAACCATGGAAAGTAACCCTGGTAGATACCGGATTAAACACAATGACCGGCGGAAGAATCAAACGGGTCAGAGAACACCTGAACGGAGAACCATTCTTCCTGACCTATGGGGACGGTGTGGCAGATATTAACATTGCTGAACTGTTAAAATTCCATCAGGAAGGCGGGCGCATGGCAACATTGACTTCCGTACAGCCAATGGGACGATTCGGCGCGCTGGATCTGCGGGAAGATGGAGAAATCACAAACTTCAAAGAGAAAAAACAGGAAGACAGCGGATGGATCAATGCCGGATTTATGGTACTGGAACCGGAGATCCTGGATCTGATCGAAGGAGACGCGACTGTATTTGAGAAATATCCTCTGGAAGAGGCAGCCAGAAGAGGACAGCTGGATGCATATCGGCATAATGGGTTCTGGCAGTGCATGGATACGATGAATGAGAAGAAGAAACTGGAAGAAATGTGGAGAAGCGGAAATGCTCCATGGAAAGTGTGGGAGTAAGAGACATGAATAACCTGACATTTTTTAAAGGAAAAAAAGTATTTCTCACCGGACATACCGGATTCAAGGGATCATGGCTTTCCCGGATCCTGATTCTTTCGGGAGCCGAAGTGACCGGATATGCGCTGGAAGCACCGGTGGAGGCGAAACTTTTTGATACCTTACATCTGGAAAAAAATATGCACTCCGTGATCGGAGATATCCGCGACCGGGAAAAACTGATCCGAGCCATGCAGAAAGCACAGCCGGAGATCGTGTTTCATCTGGCAGCGCAGCCGATCGTGCGGGAATCGTATAAAGATCCGGTGGGAACGTATGAGACAAATGTAATGGGAACAGTAAATATTCTGGAAGCGGTGCGCCAGACAAAAAGTGTAAAATCGTTCCTGAATGTAACAACGGATAAAGTCTATAAAAACAACGAGTGGGAGTGGGGCTATCGGGAAATCGATGAGTTGGATGGGTACGATCCCTATTCCAACAGCAAGTCCTGTTCCGAACTGGTGACCCACAGCTATGAAAAATCCTTCTTAAAAGAAGCCGGTGTGGCGGTGTCCACGGCGAGAGCGGGCAATGTGATCGGCGGCGGCGATTTCGCTCCGGACCGGATCATCCCGGACTGCGTGCGGGCAATCGCAAAAAGGGAAAAAATAGCGGTACGGAATCCACATTCCACAAGACCGTATCAGCATGTGCTGGAACCGCTTGGTGCGTATCTGATGATCGCGCAGGCACAGTATGAAAATCCAGCGTGTACCGGTTCCTATAACGTTGGACCGGGAGATGAGGACTGTATCACCACCGGTCAGCTGGCGGACCTGTTCTGTAATTCCTGGGGAGGGGAGGCAGCGTGGGAAAATCTGTATCAGGGAGGGCCGCACGAGGCGAATTTCCTGAAACTGGACTGCTCGAAGATCCGTACGGCATTTGGCTGGAAACCGCACTGGCAGGTGGCGCAGGCAGTGAAAGAGACAGCCGTGTGGTATCAGGCATGGCTTGAGGGAAAAGATATGGAAGCATTTACGGATGAACAGATCCGGAAATATTTTACTTTACAGGAAAGAAAATAGAAAAGGATAAATGTGAAAAAGGAAGAAAAATATGAATAATAATCGAAAGATTCTGTGCGGGGCGGCAGCTTTGCTGGTGTCAGCAGGATTCTTTGGAGCATCTTTTCTGATATCGGAACTGTCGGATCACATCAACCGACTGGGCAATGGAAATCTGCTTGTTTATGCTGCCATGTTATTAATATTCTGCTTGGTATTTCTAGGAGGTATGCTTCTGACAGAACGGTGGGAGACAGGCACATGGCTAAGCAGAAAAAATAAAAAAGTCAATGAACTGGTATTTGCAGTATTGATTTTATCGCATATGATCTTTTACGCCATCGGAGTATTCATGGAAACCGGCCAGGTAGGAAGTGTATCGGAAAAATATGGCTGGCACACACAACCGTTGCCACTGATGATTCTGCTGTTTCTGGCAGAACTGGTTGTATTTTTCCGGGTGTATGCAAACATACAGATCAGAGAAGAAAAGAATGACTGGATGGTATGGCTTATATATGCAGTTTTGACGATTCTGATATTTTATTGCATGGATACGCCGAATATTTTCGGGCGCGCGGAGGCGGGGGATCATTTTCACGCTCACGCGTATTATAACTCTGTATACAATGTATATCAGGGCTTGCCTTATACAGATACAATGACGAGTATCTATGGGCATTATGGGCTGTTATTTAAGATACCGATGAAACTGGTGGGCGGAGATTTCCGGATGTTCGTGCTGATGATCGCGGTACTTGGAACACTGGCACACATCTGTGCATTTCTGGTGCTGGAACTGACGGTGGAAAGCCGGATCCTCCGGGCACTTGGTGCAGTTGCTGCGGCATTTCCGGTACTCGGGATGCGGGGCGGTTATTACTGGCAGGTATGGCCGCATCGGATGATCTTTCCGATGATCCTTCTGTTGTATGCGGCGATTTTAATGAAAAAACAGTGGTGGAATAGGCGGACCGGTCTGGTCGGATATCTGATCTGTCTGCTGGCGATCCTCTGGAACACGGAAACCGGCGTGATTCTCGCCGTGGCATGGATGGCACTTTATATTTCACGGTGTCTTGCCGGGGGAGAATGGAGGATCGGGCGTCTGATCCGAACTGTCCCGGTACACGCGGTCTGTGTGACGGCATCATTTTTCGGAGCCTATGGACTCGTGAATCTCTATAATCTGTCCAAACACAGTCCGGCCAATACACTGGGCGAATTCCTGATTCCGTTATTGTCGGATTCTTATATGGTGGACATCCTGCATCTGGATCTGCCGATGTATCCGAGCGCCTATATGGGTGTGATCGTCCTGTTTCTGATCGGGACAGCGATGGGAATCAGTACCTGGTTTTATCCGAAACAGAAAAATGAAGGACAGGTGCAGCTGCTCTTTTTTCTGAGTATCAGTGCACTGGGAAGAATGACGTATTATGTCAATCGACCATCCTATCATAATCTCGACTGCGTCAGCCTGTCGGCAGTGATCCTGCTGGCATATCTGGGGCAGAGGGGAATGACATTTGTTAAGGAAAGAAAATGGAAACACTGGGAAGAGATGGATCTGGCGGGAGTCATGAACGGTGCACTGGGGCTTGTCTGCGCAGCTGCAGTGCTTGCCATGAGTACAGGAACCATATTGCAGTTTTCCCAGAACAGTAAGATCAAAGAAAATTATCATAATGTGGGCGAACTGAAGGCATTTGTACAGGAAATTGCAGAAGTGGTTCCGGAAAACACGCATGGTTTCGGGTTAAATGTGGCAGAAATCTACAGTCTGCTTCACTGGAATACCCAGTGTTTTACAATGGATTTCAGCGATATGGCGGTGATTCCGGAATCCTTACAGGAGTTACAGGAACAGCTGACAGAGGCGGATGCACCGTATGTATTTACCAGTCGGTCGTCACTGCCTGTCTGGGAGCGGAATGATCCGGAGACTTACCAGTGGTTTAGTGAAACGTATGAGCTGGATCAGACCTTCCCGTACTATGAGGAAGAATTTCAGTTTTACCGGAAAAAATAAAAAGGAAATGAATACAAAAAAGGAGCAGAAAACATGTTTGAAGAAATGACAGAACAGCAGGCGAGAGAACAGATTCTGGAGATGACAAAGGAATACTGCGAAAAATATCACAACCAGAAAAAACCGTATGAAAAAGGAGACCGGATCCCGTATGCATCTCGTGTGTACGATGCGGATGAGATGGTAAATCTGGTAGATAGTTCTCTGGAATTCTGGCTGACTTCCGGCCGGTTTACAAAAGAATTCGAATCGGAATTCGCAAAATATCTGGGGGTAAAATACTGTTCGCTGGTTAATTCCGGATCTTCTGCAAATCTGCTGGCATTTATGGCACTGACTTCTCCACTGTTAAAGGAGAGACAGATTTTTCCGGGAGATGAAGTGATCACGGTGGCAGCAGGATTTCCTACAACCGTAGCTCCGGTGATCCAGTATGGAGCAGTACCGGTGTTTGTGGATGTGGCAATCCCGCAGTATAATATTGATGCCAATCTTCTGGAACAGGCAGTTTCAGAAAAAACAAAAGCAGTGATGCTTGCACATACCCTGGGCAACCCTTTTGATCTGAAAGCGGTAAAAGATTTCTGTGACCGTCACAATCTGTGGCTGATCGAGGATAACTGCGATGCGCTGGGTTCCCGTTATACGATCGACGGAGAGAGCAGACTGACCGGAACCATCGGAGATATCGGAACCTCCAGTTTTTATCCGCCACATCATATGACAATGGGAGAGGGCGGAGCCGTCTATACAAAGAATCCGCTGCTTCATAAGATCGTGCGTTCTTTCCGTGACTGGGGAAGAGACTGCGTGTGCGCACCCGGACAGGATAATCTGTGTGGACATCGTTTTGACCGCCAGTACGGGGAACTGCCGTTGGGATATGATCATAAATATGTATATTCGCATTTCGGATATAACCTGAAAGCAACGGATATGCAGGCGGCTGTGGGATGTGCCCAACTGCGCAAGTTCCCGTCCTTTGTAGAACGCAGAATTCATAATTTCAATTATCTGAAAGAAGCATTGAAAGGAACCGAAGACAAACTGATCCTTCCGGAAGCATGTGAGAATTCCGAGCCGAGCTGGTTTGGATTCCTGATCACCTGCAGGGAAGGCGTGGACAGAAATCAACTGGTACAAAAGATCGAAGAAAAAGGTGTACAGACCCGTATGCTTTTTGCAGGAAATCTGATCAAGCATCCCTGCTTTGACCAGATGCGTGCGACAGGAAAAGGCTATCGTGTAGCAGGAAGTCTGGAAAATACAGACCGGATCATGACGGATACGTTCTGGATCGGTGTCTATCCGGGGATGACGGATGCGATGCTGGATGCAATGGCAGATGCGATCAGGGAAGCACTGGAATAATATTTGAAAACGTGTAGCTAAAGGCACAGGAATGAGCTCTGGAACAGGGGATAACCGCGAGTTGACATAATATGAAAAACTGGAAAGCTGCGGCGGATTACAGAAAGGAAGAAGTATGATACTGGACGAAAAACTGAGATGGTTTGGTTTCTGGCTGCTGGACGGTCTGAAAGGAAAACAGATAAGAACATATTATGATCAGATTCAGCGGGCGTGGAAAGAGGGAACATCGATTCGGGAGACCGAAGAGCGGATTCGGGCATTGATCGCCCATGCGGTGAAGACAACAGAATTCTATAAGGATTACCCGGAAGATATTGAACTGACAGATCTTCCGGTGGTCAACAAAGATACGTTTCGACAGAATTATGATCAGTTCCTTTCTACAACCTATAAAGATGCACCGGATAACCGGGTGATGTGTACGAGTGGTTCTACCGGAACTCCCCTTCGCATGATCCAGAACCGGGACAAAATCCGTCACAACACGGCGGGTGGTATATTCCTGGGAGCAGCAGCCGGATATTATATCGGTATGAAAGAGGCTTTTATCCGTGTGTGGGTCAATAATGTAAAGAAAAGTAAATTTCAGCTTTTCCAGGAAAATCTGATCATGATGGACAGTTCCCGGATGGATGAGCAGGCACTGGAAAAGATGTTCCGGGTGATCGAGAAGAAAAAAGTAAAATGTCTCGTCGGCTATTCGTCAGCACTTGGGGAACTGAGCAATTATATTCAGAAAACAGGAAAAGATTGTAGCCGCTGCAAGGTGAAAGCGATTATTCCGATTTCTGAGACGATGCCGGAACCGGTGCGCCGGACACTGGAAAAACAGTTTGACTGTCCGGTACGTGCCTGGTATTCCAATGAAGAAAACGGAATTATGGGATTGCAGAATGAAGATAATGAGGGGTACCGGATCGACACAGAAACGTATTATTATGAAATCCTGAAGATGGATTCCGATGAACCGGCAGAGCCGGGAGAACTTGGAAGAATCGTGATCACGGATCTGTTTAATTATGCGTTTCCGATTCTCCGCTACGATAACGGGGATACGGCGGTGGCAACCAGAAAAGAGAAAAATGGCAGATACAGGCTGTATCTGGATGAACTTTACGGACGTCGAAGCGATCTGATCTACGACTGTGAAGGAAAGGCGGTAACACCGTATATTATTACCAATAATCTGTGGGATATCGAAGGGGTAAAACAGTATCGTTTTATCCAGGAAGATGTGAAAGACTATACCATCTGGTTAAACGGAGATCCGCAGAAGATGAATCAGGAAGAAATTCTCGGACGGATCCGCCCGTATCTGGGTGAAGAAGCCAGAATCAGGGTGGAACTGGTGGATGAGATCCCGGTGCTTGCTTCCGGAAAGCGCAAATACATAGAAAACCGGTGCGAAAAGTATAAGAATCAGACCGGTTTCTGCGGATAATAGGGAGAAACAGGTGGAAAAGAAAGAACAGAAAAAACGGATCGCTGCAAACACCCTGTATACCATGGGCGGGCTGATCTTTATGAACGGCGTTTTGCAGCTGATCATTACGCCGTTGCTCAACCGATATATGGGAGCAAAGCAGCTGGGAGAACTTTTGTATATTACAGGGTTGGTTGCGATTATCTGTCCGTCCGTCGGACAGGCGTTAAATACCAGCCGTCTGGTGGTGCGAAGATCACATGAGGTAACCAATGGAGATTACGACTGGATCCTGTTGCTGTTTGGCGTACTGGGAAGCGGTGTGGCGCTTTTTATGTCAAGAGATAGTATCAGCGGAATCCCTGTGGGAATCGGGGTGTTTGCCCTGTTTCTGCTGACGGTTTTCCGGTACTACGGGGATGTGGAATATCGACTGAATCTGAATTATCAGAGGTATTTTATTTATTATCTGCTGATCGGTATCGGATATCTTGTGGGATTTGTGATTTACCGTATCACAGATCAGTGGTTGTGGATCTATCTGGTCGGTGAAGTGGCTGCTCTTTGTTATGTGGCAGTTACAGGATCTGTATTTCATAAGTTTTTTCAGCGGAGCGGACATTTTTTTGTGGCGCTGGAGAAGGGATTTTTCCTGACATTGTCGTACCTGATCACAAACACCACAATGAATATGGACCGTCTGGTGATAAAGCAGATTCTTGGCAACGAACAGGTAACAATCTACTATGTGATTTCCCTGATCGGAAAGACCATGGTGCTTCTGATCGCACCGATCAATACGATCGTGATTTCTTATCTGACAAAACGCAGAGAACTGTTAAACAGAAGTCAGTTTGGAAAGGCAGTGCTTGCGGGAGGCGGTGTGGCAGGTGTCTTTTTCCTTGGCTGCCAGGTAGGAACACCGCTCTTTGTCTGGCTGTTTTACCATGACCTGTTTCCGTCCATCAAAGGACTGGTCACGGTGGTCAATCTGGCACAGGTGCTGGGATTGTTTTCCGCATTTTTATTTATACTTGTTTTAACATTTACGGATGAAAAATGGCAGCTGTGGATACAGCTTGCACATTTCGTGATTCTGCTGACCGCATCGGTGCTGGCAGCAAAAAATTATGGGATGATCGGATTTGCCTGGGCATGCCTGGGAGCAAATACGCTTCGGGTTGTGGCAGTGATCGCACTGGGGATCTGGAAGGCAAAACCGGCGAAGAAAGAAGGAGAATGAAAAGATGCAGACAGGTGAAGTTCTTAGAAGAGTGGTGTTCAATCTTCTGGATGCTGCAAAAGGCGGTAGGCTGAAAAAATTAAAAGAAGTCAATAAAAGAGAGATCGTGGAAGGTGTGACGCCGGAATATATGGAGCGGAGGATCGATCTGCTTCTGGACTATGTAAAAAAACATTCTCCGTATTATAAAAAACATCCGGAATGGACAAAACTGGAAGATTTCCCGGTGATGACCAAGGGAGATTTTCTTGAGCATTATGAGGAAGTGCTGGTGGAGAACAGCAAAGAACAGGGTAATCTGTACCGGCTGAGTACCAGTGGTTCTACCGGAACGCCATTTACCGTTCTGTGTGACGGTGACAAGATGAACCGGGTCAATATGAACTTTATTTCCTGTATGGAACTGAACGGTTTCCGTCTGGGAATGAAGCGTGGGGAATTCCGCGCGTGGATAAAGGGGAAAAATACCATAAGTATGTGGAAATCTTTCAAAAATAATCTGGTCATGGTGGATATCTCCAACATGGGAGATGATTCTCTGGAAAAGATCTGTAAAGATATCGAGAAAAAGAAGATCCAGGTACTGGTGACCTATTCGAGTGCACTGACTGCATTGACCGGTTATATCCGACGGACGGGAAGAGATATCAGTAAGTGGAAGGTAGAGATGGTATTTTCCATGGGTGAGGCACTGCCGGATGCAACCTATGAACTGACAAAAGAAATATTCGGACATTCTCCGGTGCGTTCTTATGGAAATAATGAAAACGGTTTTATCGCGATTCAGTTGGGCGAGGATAGGGAATATACGATCGACCTGTATAACTTCTACCCGGAAGTGCTGAAGATGAACAGCGATGAGCCGGCAGAACCGGGAGAACTGGGACGGCTGGTCGTTACAGATTATTATAACAAAACCTTCCCGATGGTGCGTTACGACACCGGAGATACGGGAATTATGCGGATGTATCAGGATGAAAAAGGGCGGATGCATGGAAAATATGTGGAAATCTACGGCCGCCGCGGTTCTCTGATGTATAATTGTATGGGCGAGCCGCTGTCGATCCATGTATTTATGAACACGCTGTTAAAGTTTGAGGGTGTGGTCTATCAGGCAAAATGCATCCAGTGGGGACAGAAAGAGTATGAACTGCTGGTCAACGCAGACCGGAAAAAACTGGTGGAAGAGGACCTGATCGCTGCCTACCGGCATTATCTGGGTGAGGAAGCGGACATCCGGATCACTTATGTGGATGAGATTCCGATCCAGGCTTCCGGAAAATTCATGGTCTGCGAGAATAAATGGGATGGAAGGAAGTAGAGGATATGAAGCAGAAAGTGTCTGATTATATTGCGGATCGTCTGGCACAGGAAGGGATCAGCCAGGTATTTACCGTGACGGGCGGCGGCGCGATGCATCTGAACGATTCGCTTGGACATCATCCGGGACTGTCCTGTCTCTATCATCATCATGAACAGGCAGCAGCGATGGCGGCAGAAGCTTATGCGAGGGTAGACAACCGGATGGCGGCGGTCTGTGTGACTTCCGGTCCGGGTGCGACGAATGCCATTACCGGAGCCTTGTGTGCGTGGATGGATTCCATTCCGATGATTGTCCTGTCCGGGCAGGTGCGATACGATACTACGGTACGTCACAGCGGTTTAAAGATCCGTACGATGGGAGTGCAGGAATATGACATCACGCCGTCCGTAGAACCCATGACAAAATATGCCGTCATGGTGACGGATCCGCTTACGATCCGGTATCATCTGGAGCGGGCGATCTATCTGGCCAAAACGGGTCGTCCGGGACCGTGCTGGCTGGATCTTCCGTTGAATGTACAGAGTGCGGTCGTGGAAACCGATGATCTGAAAGCGTATGATCCGAGCGAGGATGCAAAAGAACTTCCGGCTCCGGTAAGCGAGGAGACGGTGAAACAAATTCTGGAAAAACTGAAACTGGCATCCCAGCCTCTGATTTTTGCCGGTCACGGGATCCGGCTGGCAGGAGCCTATGATGAATTTCAGCATCTGGTGGAACTTCTCGGAATCCCGGTGGTGACGGGGATGAGCAGTATCGATCTGATGGAGTCCGCACATCCGCTGTATGTGGGAAGAAACGGAGGAACGGGAAACCGTCCGGGAAACTTTGCCGTGCAGACCTGTGATGTGTTATTTTCCATCGGAAGCAGACAGAGCTTTTTACAGACCGGATTTGCCTATGAAAAATGGGCGGCACATGCCTATACGATCCTCAATGATATCGACGGGGAGGAACTGAAAAAAGAGACACTTCATGTGGATCTTCCGGTGGCAGCGGATGCAAAAGAACTGATCACGAGCTGCATCCGGGTACTGGAAGCGGCGGGATGTGATCGTGCACACCCGTGGTTTGCAGATGGAAAAACATCCTGGAGAGAGAAATGCCGTCACTGGAAAGAAAAATATCCGGTGGTAACAAAAGAAAAATATAAAGAGCTGGAACCGGGACGGACGAATATCTATGCATTTTATGACAGCCTGTCAAAAGTGCTTCCGGAAGGGGAACAGATCCTGGTCAGTGTAGGAACCTCACGTGTGGCGGGAAGTCAGGCAATCTATCTGAAAAAAGGTCAGAGATTTTACACCAATGCCGTGACTGCATCGATGGGTTACGGGCTCCCGGCGGCGATTGGTGTATGCGTTGGATCCGGGAAAAAAGAAGTAATCTGTGTGAACGGGGAAGGGTGTATGCAGATGAATCTGCAGGAGTTACAGACCATCCGGCACCATAACCTGCCGATCCGGATCTTTGTGATCAATAACGAAGGATACCATTCCATCCGTCAGACCCAGACGGCTTATTTTGGCGGTCATCTGGTAGGTGTGGGTGAGGAGAGCGGGGATCTCAGCTTCCCGGATCTTTCTCGACTGGCACCGGCGTATGGATTTGCTTATAAAGAATGCAGAAACAGTGCGACACTGGAAGAGGATCTGCGGGCGGTCATGGAAGTTCCGGCACCTGTGATCTGTCAGGTTTTTGTGTCGAAACTCCAGAAGACGGAGCCGAAACTGGCATCCAGACAGCTTCCGGATGGAACCATGGTGTCGGCATCACTGGAAGATATGTATCCGTTTCTTTCGAGAGAAGAGATGGAGGAGGAAGGCGTATTATGGAAAGAGTGATCGTGACAGGAGCGACCAGTATGATCGGAGAAGCGCTTATTGAGGAATGCCTGAAACATGGAATCTCTGTATGTGCGGTGATCCGCAAGGATACGGCAAGAAAAGATCGTCTGCCGCAAGATCCTCATCTGGAACTGGTGGAATGCAGTCTGGAAGAACTGGCAGCACTGCCGGAAAAAGTGACGGGATCTTTTGATACGTTTTACCATATTGCCTGGGGGTATACCGGTGCGGCAAGAAATAAAAGTACCAGGCTACAGAGTAAGAACATTGATTATACCCTGGATGCGGTAGAGGCAGCTGCAAAGCTTGGCTGTAAACGATTCATCGGAGCGGGTTCCCAGGCGGAATATGGACCATTGGATCAGGAAATGATCGGTCCTGATGCACCGGAACATCCGACAACTCCGTATGGGGTAAGCAAACTGGCAGCGGGAAAACTCTCGAAACTTTTATGCAAAGAGCTTGGAATCGAATGGATCTGGCCGCGGATCTTCAGCGTATATGGAATCTATGATAAAGAAAGTACCATGGTAATGACAGCACTTCATCAGTTCCTTGCAGAAGAAGAAACAGCATTCACCCCGGGGGAACAGGAATGGGACTATCTGTATAGCAAAGATGCAGGACGGGCTTTTTATCTGATCGGGGAAAAAGGAAGAGACGGTTCGATCTACTGTGTGGGGAGTGGAAAGGCGAGACGGCTGTATGAATATATTTACCAGATCCGGGATGTGGCAAATCCGAAGGCTACTCCGGGGATCGGGAAAAAGTCCTATGGTGTACAGCCGGTGATGCACCTGTGCGCGGATATATCGAGTCTGAAAAATGATACCGGTTTTGAACCGGCGTATGAATTTTCCAGCGGAATCCGGGAGATGGTCCGCTGGATGAAGGAGAAAGACAAATGAAAAAGAAAATCTCTGTGGTGATACCCACATACAATGAAGAGGGGAATGTAAAACCGCTGGCAGAATCCATTGTCGCAGTGATGGAAACAGAACTTCCGGAATACCGGTATGAGATCCTGTTTATCGACAACCATTCCAAGGACAGAACGCGGATGTATCTGCGGGAACTGTGCGCAAAGAATAAGAACATAAAGGCAATCTTTAATGTCAGAAACTTCGGTCAGCTGCGCTCTCCGGTCTACGGACTGAAACAGGCAACCGGGGACTGTGTGATTCGGATGTGCGCGGACTTCCAGGATCCGGTGGATATGATCGTAAAGTTCGTAAGAGAGTGGGAGAAAGGATCCAAAATTGTCATTGGCATCAAAAAAGCGAGCAAAGAAAACCGGATGATGTACTGGATCCGTGGATGCTATTATAAACTGATCCGGAAAATAACAGATATTGATCATATCGAACAATTTACCGGCTTTGGACTATATGATAAAGCATTTGTGGATGTGGTGAGAGATCTTCATGATCCGATGCCATATCTGAGAGGAATCATTGCGGAACTGGGATTTGATTATACGGCGATTCCTTATGAACAGCAGAAGAGAAAAGCGGGAAAGAGCAAAAATAATTTTTACAGTCTGTACGATTATGCGATGATCGGGATTACTTCGTATTCGAAAGTGGTTCTCCGGATGGCGACGTTTCTTGGATTTTTTGTGGGAGGTGTCAGTGTGGTGGCAGGGATTGTTTATTTTATCCTGAAAATGCTGTACTGGGATCGATTTACCGCAGGCATGGCACCGTTACTCATCGGAATGTTCTTTCTGGGAGCAACGCAGCTGTTTTTCATCGGTCTGCTGGGAGAATATGTGCTGAGTATTAATACCCGTGTGCTGGATCGTCCGCTGGTAGTAGAGGAAGAAAGACTGAATTTTGAAGAGAAAGAGGACAGTGAAAATGAAAGCAAAACTGGCAAAGCGTAAAACAGGGTTCTGTATGCGGATGAAAGAAAGCTGGAAGGAAATGAAATTGTGGGATGCAGAAGAACTCAATAAGCTGGACTGGGTGATCTCAGCACTGATCCTGATTTTTCTGTTTTTTACCTGTGCCTATGGAGATCTGATGCTGACGGGAAACAGGTCATTTTTGATGTATGAACACTTTACAGATTTTTATAAGGCAAGCTATGAGCAGTCCCACGGATATTATGCCAATTATCTGCCGAGTACTTTTCTGGCATATGCGATCTGGAATCTGCCGTTGTATCTGACCGGTCATGCGCCACAGGCGATGCTGACAAACAGTTTTATCAATAATATGTGGTATAAACTGCTTCCGGTGCTTCTGTATTATGCGACTTCCCATCTGATCTACCAGATCGGTGTGGAAGCAGGGTTCGGAGAAAAGAAAGCAAAGCTTTGTAAGTTTGCATTTCTGGTATTTCCGATCGGGGTGTTCAGCCAGTTTATATTCAGCCAGTATGATATCTTTACCGTATTTTTCATGGTACTGGGTCTGTATTTTTATGTGAGAGGCGGCTTATGGAAGTTTGCACTGTCTTTCGGTGTTGCGGCAACATTCAAATATCACGCACTGCTGTTCTTCCTGGTACTGCTGGTTTTACGGGAGAAAAAGATCCGCAACCTGATCAAATATGCAGTGGTTATGGCTGTTCCATTGATGATCGAAGTGCTGCCGAATATCGGAAATATTTATTTCAAGCGCAATGTTCTGGGATTTGGCGTTTTGAAATTTGTGCAGAAACCATTCACCATTGGCTTCTTTGACGGAATCAATCTTGTGGCGGTAACAGCAGCTTTCATGTTGGTGTGGGCGTATCAGAAAAAGACAAAAGACAACCGGGAAATGTTTTCCTGGGGCATTTTCTTCTGTGTGGGAATGAGTTTTGCAATCTTCGGATTCTCTTCCTGGAACCCGCAGTGGCTGCTGATGCTGGTGCCGTTTCTGGTGTTAAATATTTTCATGAATGAAAACGGCAATCTGCTGGTGATGGTGACAAATGTGCTGATCGTTGCACTGTATATCTTCTGCAGCCAGAACCTGGTAGATGAGCAGATAATGAATTACGGAATCCTGAAATACATCCTTCCGGGACAGCAGTTTGCGGTGAGAATGTGGGATCTGTATATGTTCCATGATGAAAAAATGCTCTGCTCTGCGATGTGGGTGGTGCTTCTGGTCTATGTGGTCTTCGGGCATCCGAAATACCATATCCGGAAAGGAACCGAGATCGCAAAAGGGCTGGTATGGCAGATCCGTGCGGCATTTCTGGTCAGTGTGTTTGCATTTGTGATCCCGGCATCGATCTGTGCGCTTGGCATGTTCCAGGGGAAAATTGTTCTGCTGGATAACAGCCGTCAGGATCTGGAACCGGACAATATCATTCAGGTGGATGAAAGCTCTTCGGTGAGCCAGGATCTGACGATGGAGGGAAGTGTACTGTCGAATCTGAAGATCCGTGTCTATACCGGAGAAAAGAGCATTTCTGATACACTTACAGTGGAACTGATTGACAAAGAAACCGGGGATGTGGTATATCAGGGAGAAAAAGAGACGGACGGTTTTACGACCAATTCGGCACTGTATTCTTTCATCGGCGAGAAAGTTTCAGTGGAAAAAGGAAAAATGTATGAGCTGCGGATCAGCAGCGAGGCGGAAGAAGGATCCGGTATCGGTCTGTACTGTGTGACAGCAGACAGTGAAACACAGCTTCTGGCAGAGACAGAGGCCAGAGATGAACTTCCGGCAAGCCGGCTGCAGATGCGTGTGACAGGGGAACAGTAAAAGCGGCCTGCAACAAAATAACAGAAACAGGAAAATTCAAGAGTATAAAAAGGGGAGAAGAGGATGAAGCAGACAGAAAGTCCGGCAATCCGGGCGATACAGGAGATTAAAAAAGCGGTCATCGGAAAGGATGACTGTATCATAAAAGTGATGACTGCGATTCTTGCAGGAGGACATATTCTGATCGAGGATGTGCCGGGAGTGGGAAAGACCACGCTGGCACTGGCTTTTTCCAAAGCGCTGCATCTCGAGCAGAACCGTATTCAGTTCACGCCGGATGTACTGCCGGGAGATGTGACCGGATTTTCATTATATCAGAAAGCGACCGGTACCTTTGAGTATCAGCCGGGGGCTGTTATGTGTAACCTGCTTCTGGCGGATGAGATCAACCGTACTTCACCGAAGACGCAGGCGGCACTTCTGGAAGTCATGGAGGAAGGGAAAGTAACGGTGGATCAGATTACCCATGATTTGCCCAAACCGTTTGTGGTTATTGCAACCCAGAATCCGGTGGGCAGTGCGGGAACATCCATGCTTCCCCAGTCACAGCTGGATCGTTTTATGATCTGTATGCACATCGGATATCCGGATATGAAATATGAACTGGAGATCGTGAAAGGCAAGATTACGACAGATCCGCTGGATCTGGTAGAACCGGTGATGAATGGAGCACAACTTCTGCGCCTTCAGGATGAGATCCATAAAATTTATATTCATGATGCGGTCTATCAGTATATCGGGAAGCTGGTCAATGCAACAAGAAAACATTCCCTGATCGAGCTTGGAATCAGCCCAAGAGGAACGATTGCACTGGCAAGGATGGTACAGGCACTGGCATATCTGCGGGGGAGAAATTATGTACTTCCGGTGGATGTGGAGGATGTTTTTATCGATGTGGAAGCACACCGTATCCAGCTGAATGGAAAAGCACGTGTAAACAGAGTAACCGCTGAACAGATACTGAAAGATATTCTGGAGGGAACGACAAAACCTTCCGTGGTGAGAAAATGAAGAACAAATTACTATATTTCGGACTGTTGGTGGTCACGCTGTATCTGGCCATCCTCTATGACAGTCCCATGCTTCTGGGTTTTGGCCTGATGGAAATGGTACTGCCGGTTATATCCGGCATTCTGATGTTATGGACAGCGGCACATATGAAGGCACAAATTTATCTCCCTATCGGAGTTGCCGAAAAAGAGCAGCCGGTTAATGTGGGGGTGCGGATCGAAAATAAGAGCCGGATCCCGGTATCCAGGCTGGAAGCAAAAATAAAGATACAGAACAGATTTTATCAGCCGGAAAAAGAAGTGATTTTTCAGGGAATGGCTGATGGGAGAGGAACGACCCGCCTGACAACAGCCATTACCAGCAGTCAGTGCGGGTTGGTTGCGTTATGGGTGGAACAGGTAAAAATATGGGATCTGTTTCATCTGTTCGGAAAAAGGATCGAGACAGATGGAAAAGAGGAGCTTTCAGTACTTCCGGAGTATTATGAGGCCTTGATAGAAATTACACCGCAGATTCGGGAACAGTTGATTGAAAGTGAAGAATACGATGAGAAACGGCCAGGAGATGATCCCTCTCAGATTTTCCAGATCCGGGAGTACCGGGAAGGTGACAGGATGCAGAGGATTCACTGGAAAGCCAGTGCACGTACCAGTCAGCTGATGGTAAAAGATTACAGCATGCCGATCGGACTGGGAGCACTGTTGCTTTTTGATCTTCAGGTTCCTGAAGAATCGGGAGCAGTTTTTCTGGATCAGGCAATAGAGTACGGACTTGCTATTCTGCAGGGATTTCTGAATCAGGAATATCCGCCGCGGGCGGCGTGGTATAACTGTCGGACACAGAATATGGAACAGATAGAGATCAGGGAAACAGAAGATCTGTATCTGCTGACTTCGCGGCTGTTTCAGGCAGGATCTTACCGGGAAGAGATTCTTCTGGAAGAAGCCTATAAACATTCTTATCCGCAGGACGGATACAGTATCTGTCTGCGGATTACTACAGATGGTCAGTGGTGGGAGGATGGGATCCTGAAAGGTGAGCTGACACGTACCAGACTTGAGACAGAGGGGATCAGCGTATGAGACGACAGACAGAAGAGTGGCATCCGACGGGAATCCAGGTGGCAGGAGAGAAAAAAATAAAGATTGAATCCAGGAGACGACAACAAAAGCATGGCGTGCTGCTGCGTTGTGTATATCTGTATCTGTGCATGGTGGGAACAATTCTCACATTCAGACTGGATCTTGGAATGAAGTTCCGGGTACTTCCGGTAGCAGGAGTGTTGTCACTGTTTGTGTTACTTGCAATATTAAAAAGTATCTGGAAACCATGGGGAAGATGGGTATACCGGGGAGCATATCTGTTAATCTTTCTGACGGGAGGTCTGGGATGGAAACATCTGGCCGCAGGATGGCAGGCAGCGGAAAACAGTATCCGGCATCAGTTGTCGGTATATTATGGGGTGACACTGGCAGAAAAAACACCGTTGCTTTCCGGGGAACGGGGAGAACTGTTGCTGATCGTTATTTTTGCACTGTTTTTCTGGAGTATGGAAACAGCGGTGGTACGAAAAGGGCGGGCAGGGCTTTTGGTAGCTTCGGAGATTCTGATCGTGCTTTTGGAACTGATGTGTGGCTGCCGTTTCCTGCAGCCGGGAATCTTTCTGATCGGAGGATCTCTGCTGGCATTGCTCGCGATGGGACAAAACCATGGAGTAAGCAATCAGCGGATCCTCTATCGTTCCGGGCTGTGGGCAGGAGGGCTGGTTCTTTGCCTGTCACTTCTGGCAGGACCGGCCGGTTCGATGCTGGCAAAACAGACAAACGGCTGGAATGAATGGCTGTATCAGAAGGTACAGAAAAAAACCAGTGAGATTTCCCGGGCAATGGAAAGCCAGAACGGGTTATTTGGCAATCATAATCCGACGGCGGATGGCAGTCTGAATAACTATCCGGTAGAACAGAAGGATGAGATTGATCTTACAGTACATACCTCCGGGAAACCGGTACATAATATGTATCTGCGGGGATTTACCGGCGGAACATATCAGGGGAATTACTGGAGCGGCGTGGATCAGAAAGATTTTGCGGATGCGTTTTCAGAAGCGGACAGCGGCTGGCAGATACAGAATATTCTCTACCGTTACATCGGATCCCGCTCTTCGGAAGGGGAAGGAACTGTGACGGTTACCAGAGAAAATCCGGGCGGTGATTATGGATATATTCCTTACGGCTGTGCGGTGCCGGATGATGAAAATGTGCAGGCGGACGGCTGTTATGCCAGTGCCGGAAAAGAGATCTCGTACCAGGGTTATGTAAACTGGACAGAATGGATGGATCCACAGCCTTCGAAAGATGCGGAGTCAGAGATCGAGAGCGCTTACCGGGAATATGTGGCGAAAGAATATCTGAAAGTTCCTGTGGAAGGACTGGATCGTCTGCGTTCGTACTGTGAACAGCAGAATCTGCAGTCGGTACAGGAGGTTATCGATTTTGTGGTACGGGATGTGCAGGAAGGACGTACGTACAGCATGGATCTGGAACAGGTTCCGGCGGATCGGGATTTTGCAGAGTATTTTTTCTTTGACCAGAAAAAAGGATACTGTATTCATTATGCGACAACAGCAACGCTGATGTTCCGTCTGCTTGGTGTGCCGGCGAGATATGTTACCGGATATGTGGTGACACCGGAGGAGTTTACGGAAGATGGAGATGGCTATACGGCACAGGTACCGGATACGCAGGCACATGCGTGGGTGGAAGTTTACCGTTCCGGAAAAGGCTGGATCCCGGTAGAAGTGACACCGGGTTATCAGGAGAACACCGGTGGAAATGAAAATCAGGAAGTGACCGGAGAGGAAAGCACACTGACACCGGAACCGACCGCGGAGCAGTCCCGGGAGGCAACACCGGAGCTTACCGAAACTCCACAGCCGGAGCAGGAAGAGGCATCGTTGATACCGGAGAGTGAAAATGATCAGGGAACAGAAGAACAGGAGACAAATACGGAAAATGGATCCGGAGAACAGAGACCGGAGGGAATCGGACATGCATTCCTGAAACTTTTCGTGATACTGTTGATTCTTGTCGGGCTGGCCGGTGGCAGTGTGGGTATAGTTGCTCTTCGCAGAAAACAGATATTGCAGGAGCGAAACAGTTGCTTTTTCCAGAAAGATATCAACAGGGGAATCTGTGAGATTTCCTACGCGATTTATGGGATTTTCCGGGATGCAAAGGAAGCCGGAGTGCTGCAGGAAGTCCCGGAACAGAACGATGACCGGGAATTTGCCCGCCAGACAGAAAAAATTCTCCCGTGGATGGAAGAGGGGGCATACACAGCAATTGTGGAACTGGTAGAGCGGGCATCGTTCGGACCGGATCCGCTGACAAAGAATGATCGGACCCGGTGTTATCAGTTTTATGAGAGTCTGGAGCAGCAGTTCTGGACACAGATGCCGAAACAGAAAAGATTCTGGTGGAAATACATGAAAGCGTATAAAACTTCATAAACTAGGAAAAAGGCATCGGGCAGTCTGTGAAAATATGAAAGAAAAACTTCGTATGATCCTGGCAGTGACAGGGATCTTTCTGTTGCTTCCTCTGCTTCTGACGGTTTTTCTGTCGGGCAGAGAAGTGTTGCGCATAAAAAAACAATGGAATATGGAATCGCTTCTTCCCATGATGATGTGCAGGGAAATCCCCTGGGAGTATGAGGAGGAGATGAAAAAAGTACAGGCTGTTCTTACAAGGAGCAGCCTGTACTTGCGTATAGAAGAGACTGGGATGGATGGGGAAGACTGGGAAAAACTGTGGAGGGAAGTGAAAGCAGCGCAGCATCAGAAAGGGTATCAGCAGGCATACCGGAGTATGGAGGCAGCAACCAAAGATACTGAGGGGGAGATGCTTTTTTACCGGTCGAAGGTCTGTGAGGGTGTGTTTCACCGGATCAGCAGCGGTGCGACCCGCGACGGGCTGGAAGTGTTTGGAAAGATGGAGAAAGGCTATCTTCTCAGTGTGGACAGCAACTGGGATATGTATGGGGAGGGCTATCTGAGCGGTCATTATTTTTCGGAGGAAGCACTGCGAAAACAGCTGGAAAAGGCATATCCCGGGCTGGTATTTACGGAAGAATCACCGGAAAAACAGATAAATATGTATAAACGGGACAAAGTGGGACACATTTTATCCTTGACAGTCGGGAATAAGACAATCTCAGGGGAAGAATTTCGCAAGCTTCTGGAACTGCCGTCGAGTAATTTTACGATGCAGGCGGCAGACGGGAAAATTCGCTTTTTATGCAAAGGACAGGGGCACGGGCTGGGACTTTCGCAGTATGGAGGAAATGTGCTGGCGAAAGAAGGAAAATCGTATCGGGAGATTCTGCGGTATTATTTTCCGGAGTGTGAAGTGAAAAAAGAAGATTCCTGACCGGATAGAAAAACGGTGTATACTTCTGAAAAATCAGGGAATTCTATAGATAAAGAATCTGGATGAGTAACTGGGAATGACGGGGACGGTTACTGGTTTTGTTCTTTAGTATAGAATAGCAGAGGTGAAGATGATGAAAAAAGAAAAGACATTGCGTATGGCAGTTACCGGTGCGCTGCTTCTGACCGTGGTTGCGGCGGGAATCTCCATGTACCGGACGGATACAACGCCGAAAAAGGAAAGTAAAGTACAGCAGGAGGAAGAGAGCAAAGATGTGACGAGTAAAGATGCCGAGGCACAGGATACCGGAGAACTGGCAAAGAATACAACAGAAAATCAGGAAGCGACTCCGTCGCCAACCATGAATCAGGATAACCCGGACAATGCAATCCCTCCGGCACAGGAAGACGAAAATGGACAGGAAACCGCAGATGTCCGGGAATCTGCCGATACATCCGCAGCCGTGCAGCCGGAACTGAATTTTACCGAGGACAGCCAGATGCTCTGGCCGGTCAACGGTCAGGTAGTGATCGATTACAGCATGGATGCCACCACATATTTTCCGACACTGGATCAGTACAAATATAACGATGCCCTGATGCTTGGCTGCGAAAGCGGCGAGCCGGTACAGGCAGCAGCCAATGGTCAGGTGGTCTCCATCAGCGAAGATGTTGAGACAGGAACTACCATGGTCATGGATCTCGGAAACGGCTATCAGGCAACCTATGGACAGCTGAAAGACATCGCCGTAGAACCGGGACAGACCGTGGAGAGCGGAACCATCCTTGGCTACGTCAGTGACCCGACAAAATATTATGTCAAAGAGGGCGCAAACCTGTACTTCTCCATGACCAAAGACGGCAACCCCATCGACCCGATGATCTATATCGAGACGGTGACAGAATAGAATCATCCGTCTGTCTGAAGCTTCCTTCAGGCAGGCGGATTTTGCTGTATTGCATATCAATAATTGATCCGGCGGACCAATTTTGATTGTTGTATTTCCTGTATGGACAGGTGGATGGGGATGTGCTATTATAGAGCAAAGCATTATTATTTCTATCATCTAGGAGATCTAAATATCATATCTTTTTCAATTCCAGATTCCACATCCAGAAATCTCAATGCTTCAGATTCAGAGAACAGCAGAGAGGTTTTATGGAAAGCAGAAACGGACAGATCAGAAAACCTCCTGCACAGTAAGTATAAGGAGGGTCAATGGGAAAAACAGACATTGTAACAAAAAACTATATGCGTGGGAGTGATATATTTGCGGATGCATTTAATTTCCTGATTTATAACGGGGAAGCACGGATTCAGTCACAATCGCTGCAGGAGAGAGATGCAACGGAGCTTGCCGTGTTGTTTTCAAATGACAGTGTGAAAAATGAAACAGAAGTACAACAGAAATATCGCGATGTACTGAAACGTGCGGTTATCATGCAAAATAAGGAAGCTACTTATTTATTGCTTGGAATCGAAAATCAAACAGATATCCATTATGCGATGCCGGTAAGGAATATGATTTATGACAGTTTGCAGTATGGAAAACAGGTAATGGAAATCGCAGCAGAGCACAGGAAAAAGAAAGACAGGAATGGGACACAGGCAGAATATCTGTCGGGATTTTACAGGGATGACCGCCTGGTTCCGGTAATAACGCTGGTGATTCATTTTGGTGCAGAAGAATGGGATGGCCCAATGTGTCTGAAAGATATGATAACGGTTCATGATAAAAAGCTGCTGGAATATATTCAGGACTATAAAATATATCTGATCGATCCGGCAAAGTTGACGGAGGAAGATCTGAGGAAATTTGCCACCAGTCTTCGGGAAGTGTTAGGTTACATAAAATATTCCAGAGATAAAACAAAGTTAAGAAACTATATTGTACATAATCCGCGCATGAAATTAGAGAAAGAGGCGGCGCAGGTAATCAAAATAATTACAAAAACACCAATAAAAATCAAAACGGGAGGAGAAAAAACAGATATGTGTCAGGCAGTGGATGAAATGATAGAGGATGGAAGAAGAGAAGCAACGGTGAGGATTTTGTCTGGTTTGGTAAAAGATGGAATCTTATCTATGGAGGAAGCAGCTAGCAGAGCGGGGATGTCAGTGGAAGAATTAAAAATAGATATTGAAAATACAGCAGAAAAATAGTAGGGTAGAAAAAGAACAAAAGAAAGAACAACCGGAATCTGTTTTGAATAAAACGATTTCGGTTGTTTTTTTGATTCCCTTTTTGAAAAGGTATGTGTATAATGAATAACGGGAAGTGAACGAAATGAATTATACATATATATTACAATGCAGTGACGGAACTTATTACACCGGCTGGACGAACGATATAGCAAAACGACTGAAAACGCACAATGAGGGGAAAGGTGCAAAATACACAAGAGCTCGTCTGCCGGTGACACTGGCATATTATGAGGCATTTGAGACAAAAGAAGAAGCCATGCGCCGGGAGTGGGAGATCAAACAGCTGACCAGAAAGCAAAAGGAGAAACTGGTTCTGTGATTGCAGAAAAACTGGAATAAGAGGAAATGAAAGGAAGGAACAAATGAAGAAAAGAGGAAAATGGTTGACTGCCATGGGACTTGCGATGCTGCTTACACTTCAGACACCTGTAGCGGCTGTAGTTGAAGCAAGTACAGATGGTGGAATACAACAGGAAATGACTGTGGAAAACCAGAAGGGGACAAAAGAGGATCGAGATGAGTCTGAAGTACAGAGCGAAGAAGAACAGAGTGAAAAACAATCTGATCTGGAAATACAAAAGAATGATATAACTGACGAAGAAAGAACAGAAGTTATACCGCAGGAAGCTTCACAGATGTCGGAATCTGTAAAGAAAGAGCAGATAATCTATACCTGGAAATACGATGCAGAAATCGGCTGGCAGCTATGGAAAAGTGAGGGGGAAGAGGAAGAAAAAATCTGTGCACCGGGAGTTTATATTTTAAAAGATGGTATTTACTATCTGGGTGTGTATGAAACAGAAGATAAAGAAGTAAGCAGAATCAAAGAGGAAGAGCCAGAGCAAGGTGTGTTGAAAGAAGGAATGGTTTCTGTCACAGATACTACACCAGTGATAACGGACGAGGAAAAAGAAATTATTTTGCAGGAAGGTACATATTACTTTTCTTATGAGACCGGGGGAGAAGAGGAGAGTCAACAACCGAGAGATGGAAAATATCTTACCAATACATGGGTGCATCCGGGAGAAGATGTGTCTGTCTGGTATTATGTAAACAAAGAGGGCGTGCAGGAAGATCCTGCATTGCACGAAGGACCTATGCAGAATGAAACGGGTTATTTTTATCTGGATAAACAGGGGAAAAGTCAGTCGGGTAAGTTTAAAATTAATGGCGTTATTTATAACTATGACGGAAAAGGAAACAGAAGTCAGATTCGTGATGGATGGCAGCAGGATGGAAACAACTGGTATTATATAGAAAATGGTCAGCAGGCAACGGGATGGAAAAATCTTCAGAGCAACTGGTATTATTTGAATCCGCAAAATGGAATATTACAAAAAGGAGTTTTCAGAGATTATACAGGAACATTATATTATGCGGACAGTAACGGAAGAATGATTTCCGGAAATGGGTGGAAGCAGATAGGAACGGCCTGGTATTGGCTGCAAGCTGGCGGAGCATTGACAACCGGATGGATCAATACCGGAGGGAAGTGGTATTATCTGGATCCCAATACCGGAGCAATGCATACCGGATGGTATCAGGTAAACGGAAGCTGGTATTATTCTGATGGAAGCGGGATGATGCAGTCCGGAGGCTGGATAAACCTTGGAGGAACATGGTACTATCTGGGTGGAAGCGGAGCAATGTATACAGGCTGGTTGAACCTTGGAGGGAAGTGGTATTATCTGGATCCTGGAAGCGGAGCAATGAGAACCGGTTGGTACCGGGATGGGGCAACCTGGTATTATTCTGACGGAAGCGGAGCGATGGTATCCGGAGGCTGGTTGAATCAGGGAGGAACGTGGTACTATCTGAGCGGAAGCGGAGCAATGTACACAGGCTGGTTGAATCTTGGAGGGAAGTGGTATTATCTGGATCCCGGAAGTGGAGCAATGAGAACCGGCTGGTATCGAGATGGAGCAACCTGGTATTATTCTAACGGAAGCGGAGCGATGCAGTCCGGAGGCTGGATAAACCTTGGAGGAACGTGGTACTATCTGAGTGGAAGCGGAGCAATGTATACAGGCTGGTTAAATCAGGGAGGAAGCTGGTATTATCTGGATGGAAACAGTGGAGCAATGCATACCGGGTGGTATCAGGTAAATGGAAGCTGGTATTATTCTGACGGAAGCGGAAAGGTGGAAGCTGGACGTTGGATGAATCAGGGAGAAACCTGGTATTACCTTAGTGGAAGCGGTGCCGCTTTCACAGGATGGCAAAAGATTGGAAATACCTGGTATTATTTCTATGATGATTGCCGTATGGCAGCGAATACCTGGATCAATAATTACTATGTCAATAGCGACGGTGCCTGGAGTGATACGGCTACAGTAATGCCGGGTGCAACATATAATTACGCATTCCCAACAGCACAGACCAAAAAAGGATTACAGGTAAAAGATGGCATGGAAGATGATGCCAGCAATCTTGGGGTGAAACATGCAGTTGTCAATATTGCTTTAAACCATGTGGCATCTGGAAGTGGTATTGAATATCAATATCAGGGGAAAACATATTATATGAATACCGGGTATATCCATGAACTGGATCGTCAGATTAAAGAGCTTCATAACAGAGGCATGGTTCTTACTGCTGTTATCGTTCTTCAATGGAATTACCAGCAACAGGATCTGATTCTTCCTGGAGCACGTAGTTATGGATATAATCTTTATGGATGGAATACGCAGGAGGCAACAGGGAAGCAGCATCTGGAAGCAATTTGCTCTTTCTTGGCAAATCGATATGCGGCACCGGATATGGGCGTGGTAAACTGGATTTGTGGTAATGAAGTTAATGCCTGGAAAGATTATCATTACAGCGGTAGTGTGGGATTTGAACAGTATATGGAATACTATGCGCAGGCATACCAGCTGTTATACAATTGTGTGAAACATGCATACAGTAACGGACGTATCTATATGTCAATTGACCATACATGGACGTATAACCGCAGAGCTAATTGTTATATCAGTAAGAGTGTGTTGGATCGTTTTGCGCAGCTGATGAATCAGAAAGGTATTTCAGACTGGATGATCGCATTTCATCCATATCCGGCACCGGAATTACAGTCAGATTTCTGGAATCGGACACTGGATGTAATTGACAGTGAAAATTCGCCGATTATTACCATGGCCAATCTTTCATATTTTACGGAATATGTAAAGAAAAATTATGGTGCAGGTAAAAGGATTATTCTGTCAGAATGTGGATTTACATCTGTTACAAACGGGAATGACAGACAGGATATTCAGGCTGCAGCGATTGCGTACGGTTATTATCTTACAGAGGCAAATGACATGGTGGATTCTTTTGTTGTACATCGACAGGTAGATCACAGTGCAGAAACACAGCAGGGATTTCATCTTGGATTATGGACATGTAAGCCCGGATCGACAGAAACTGCAGACAGTAAAAAACAGGCATATGATGTGTTCAAATACATGGACACAAAACAGTATATGACATATACAAAATTTGCCCTTCCACTGATTAAAAAAAACAGCTGGGAACAGGCAGTTTCAGGATTTAACCCGGCGAAATTCACCTAAGATCAGACAATAAAAATACAACAAAAAACAATTTTCATATCAAAAAGACAAGTAGTATAATAGGACTGTACCTGAGAACTAAAATTCGGGTACAGTCTTTCTTTATGTATATAACGAGTGAAAGCCTGTGTCTGCAAAAGACATGGACTTGTTTTATAAAAATGTATGGGGAAAAGGAGAAGTAAAACTATGGCAAAAGAAATTCGTATCGAAGAGGGAAAATTAAAAGTAATTTTTGAGATCCGGGATAACGGAGTGGTGGAACTGAAACAGTTTGATCCGGCAGGACGGGCGGATGTACGGGAGAGAAAACGGGAAACGGAGGATTTTTATCCGATCACCGAAGTACAGATGACCGGACGGGGCAGCCGCGGGATGCATGCGTATAAGCACAATGTCAGCGGCGGAGCCACAGATTTTACCTATCAGAGCCATGAGATCGTGGAAAATGAAAAAGGAAAAGAACTGGTGATTCACACCGCGACGGGATATGGCGTAAAAGCAGAGTACCATATGCAATTTTTCAACGGTGTTGCAGCAGTGCAGGTATGGACGGTTCTGAAAAATGAGGGAACCGAAGCCATCGGTCTGGAATATGTCTCTTCCTTTATCTATCAGGGACTCTGCCAGAGCGGGGAAAAACCGTATTTTGAAAAGACGAGTGTGTATACTCCGCACAATAGCTGGGACTGTGAGAGTCAGTGGAGAAAAAATGACTGCCGGGAGATCAATCTGAGCGGCATGGCGATCAACGGGTTCAACACACCGGGATTTGGCATGAACCGGTATTGCTACGGAGGACACAGCTCCTGGTCAACCTGTGAGTATCTGCCGATGGGCATCTGTGAGGATACCGAGTGCAAAGAGACATATTTCTTCCAGATAGAACATTCCGGTCAGTGGCTGATCGAATACGGTCCGAGTAGCGGTGAACGGCTGTATGTGGCACTTTCCGGTGCGACAGAAGCAGAACACGGCTGGTGGAAAAATCTGAAACCGGGCGATACCTTTACTACAGTACCGGCAGGTTTCGGTGTGGCAGACGGTGGAGTCAACGAGGCGATGGCTGAACTGACCGGATACCGGAGAAAGATCCGCCGACAGAACGAGGATGATGAAAAATTAAATGTTGTATTTAACGACTACATGAACTGTCTGATGGGAGATCCTACAGAAGAGAAAGAGAAGGCGATTATTGATAAAGCGGCAGAAATGGGCTGTGAATACTACTGTCTGGACTGCGGCTGGTATGACAAAGGGTTCTGGTGGGACCGCGTCGGTGAGTGGAAAGAATCCCCGGAACGTTTCCCGAACACGCTGAAAGCAGTGTGCGATTACGCGAAAGAAAAAGGCATGGTAATGGGACTGTGGCTGGAGATCGAGGTCATGGGTGTGGCGTGTGAACTGGCAAACAAACTGCCGGATGACTGGTTTATCTGCCGCCACGGAAAACGCCACATCGATAACAAACGATACCTTCTGGACTTCAGAAATTCGGAAGTACGCAAATACTGCATGGATGTGGTAGATCGTCTGATCGAAGATTACGGTGTTGGATATTTCAAGGTGGATTATAACGTGACGATGGGATACGGAAGTGATCTGTATGCAGACAGCTGTGCCGATGCAATTCGTGATCATTATCTGTATCTGTATGAATGGTATAAGGAAATCTTCTGTAAACATCCGGATCTGGTGATCGAAAACTGTGGTTCCGGTGGACAGCGTATGGATTATGGCATGTTGAAACTGTTAAGCCTTCAGTCCACCAGTGACCAGACGGATTATGTTTACAACTCCTATATTGCATCCAATGTGGCAAGCGCCGTGACACCGGAGCAGGCAGGTATGTGGGTATATCCATATAGGGATGAACGGGAACATGTTATCTACAATATGGTAAATGGATTGCTTCTTCGTCCATACATGAGCGGTATGGTATGGGATATGGGAGAAGAAAGCCTGGAACTGATGCGGGAAGGAATATCCTTATATAAAGAAATCCGTGATGATGTGAAAAAGGGTGTTCCTGTATTTCCACTTGGCTTTACAGATACCAGAGATGATGTGCTGGCATATGCGATCAAAACAGAAAGCAAGACCTATCTGGCTGTATTTACACCGAAGACAGATAAAGCAGAGATTCCATTGGCGGCAGCAGGAATTACAGGAACAAGCGCAAAAGTTATCTATCCGGCAACGGGAGACTGTACGTATAAAGTTGAAGACGGTAAATTACAGGTAGCGATGCCGCAGGTAATCTGCGCAAGACTGTTTGAAATCAAATAAGAAGAAAAAATGAGAAACAGAAAATAAAAATATAAAGTGTCAGGTATTGAAAAACAGAAGATATAATCCAACCGGTTTTATAGTACCTGACATTTTTTTAAACAGACAAAGGAGAGAAAACAGATGATAAATAAAAATACATTTGCACCAACAGCACCGATGGGGTGGAACAGTTGGGATTGTTACGGCGCAGCAGTAACGGAAGAGGTTCTTTTGAAAAATACGGATTATATGGCAGAACATTTGAAAAAGTATGGATGGGAATACATCGTATGTGACATCCAGTGGTACGAGCCTACTGCAGATTCCAGTCATTATCATCAGTTTGCGGATCTGTGTATGGACGAATACGGTCGTGTAATCCCGGCTCCGAACCGTTTTCCGTCCGCGTCAGACGGCAAAGGATTTGGTCCGATTGCGGAATATATACACAACAAAGGACTGAAGTTTGGTATCCATATTATGAGAGGTATTCCGCGTCAGGCTGTGACGCAAAATGTAAAAATCAAAGGAACGGAGTACACAGCAAGGCAGGTAGCTCATCCGGCTTCTATTTGTTGCTGGAATTCGGATATGTATGGTCTTGACTGTACTAAGCCGGGAGCGCAGGAATATTATGATTCTTTATTGGAATTATATGCTTCTTGGGGTGTCGATTTTATTAAGGTAGATGATATTTGCGTCAAATATGGAAGAACAAATGATGAAAGTACACTTGCTTATGGCGGAGACGAGATAGAGATGCTTCGACGAGCTATTGATAAATGTGGACGTCCAATCGTATTAAGCCTTTCTCCGGGACCGGCAATGTTAGATAAAGCGGAACATCTGCGGAAGAATGCAAATATGTGGCGAATTACTAATGACCTGTGGGACAGTTGGGACAATATTATGGAAATGTTTTCCAGATGTAATGAATGGAGCCCATATGTGTCTGAGGGATGTTATCCGGATTGTGATATGCTGCCGTTAGGACATATTTCTATCATTGGCTGCGAACATGGCGTGGGAGATCGCATGTGTCGTTTGTCGCAGGATGAACAGAAAACAATGATGTCATTATGGTGTATTTTCCGGTCACCCCTGATGTTAGGGGCGGAGATGACAGATTTGGATTCCTGGACACTATCACTGCTGACAAATGAAGAAGTGTTGAAGATGCATAAAGACAGTCGAGATGCACATCAGATTGAGAGAAGCTTTGATTTGATCACATGGGGTGCACACGATGAGGAAGGTAGCTGTTATATTGCACTGTTTAATGTTACTAATTGGGATGAAACTTTCAGCTTTGACTTTAGAAAAGCAGGTTTAGAAGGATATTATGAAGTTCGTGATTTGTGGGAACGGGAAGATCTTGGAAGCGTGGATAAGATAGTGACAAAAGTAAAATCGCATGGTGTGAAGCTTTATAAATTATCAAAAAAACAAGTATAAGATGGATAAAAACCATACATATGACAAGATAAAGCAAAATATACATAATCGATGCATAATGGTAGAAAATGTATGGTTTTTAATGAGAAAAGAACTGTGAGAACCGGTATAAAATTGATATATTGAAGCTATAAAAAGAAACGTCTAAGGCCGGCAAAGATGGAATCAACAAGGAATAACGGGAGGTTTTTATGAGCTTAAAAATTACATTTATCGGGGCAGGTAGCCTTGTTTTTGCAAGAACATTATTTACTGACATCATGTCTGTACCGGAGCTGCAGAGAGCAGAAATTTCCTTTACAGATATTAATCCGGACAATCTGGAGAAGACACGGGAACTTTGCCAGCGAGATCTGGATGCAAATGGAATTCCAGTGGTTATCGAAGCTACAACAGATCGCAGAGCAGCATTGAAAGACGCAAGATACATTGTAAACTGCGTACGTGTTGGTGGATTGGAAGGGTTTGAGACGGATATTGAAATTCCGCTAAAATACGGAGTGGATCAGTGTGTTGGAGATACTCTGTGTACCGGTGGAATCATGTATGGACAGCGCGTGATCGCAGCAATGCTGGATTTTTGTAAAGATATTCGAGAAGTATCAGAACCGGGTGCTCTTATGCTGAACTATTCCAATCCGAATGCAATGGCAACATGGGCCTGCAACAAATACGGTGGAGTTCGAACTCTTGGTCTTTGCCACGGTGAAATCCATGGAGAGATGCAGATCGCAGAAGTTCTCGGAATTCCAAGAGAAGAACTGGATATTACCTGTGCAGGAATCAATCACCAGACATGGTATGTGTCTGTGAAACATCATGGAAAAGAAATGCTAGATAAGATTCTGCCAGGATTTGAAGCACATGAGAAATTCAGAGAAGAAGAAAAAGTCAGAATTGATATTTTGAAACGGTTTGGATACTATTCTACAGAATCAAATGGTCATTTATCAGAATATGTGGCATGGTATAGAAAACGTCCGGATGAAATTAAAGACTGGATCAATCTGGATAATTGGATTAATGGGGAAACCGGTGGATATCTGCGTGTGACAAGAGAAGAAAGAAACTGGTTTGAAACAGATTATCCAAAGATTCGTGAGGAAGAACCAAAGAAATTGGACGGATCTGAAAGAGGAAAAGAACATTGCTCTTATATCATCGAATCACTGGAAACAGGAAGAAAATACAGAGGGCATTTCAATGTTATGAATGAAGGATGTATTACCAACCTTCCATATGAGAGTGTAGTAGAAGCTCCCTGTTATGTGGATGGTAACGGAATCAGTATTCCCAAACTGGGGGATCTGCCACTGGGATGTGCAGCAGTGTGCTCACAGTCCATCTGGGTACAGAAACTGGCAGTAGAAGCAGCTGTTCACGGAGATGTATCTTTGTTAAAACAGGCTGCCTTAATGGATCCACTGACCGGAGCGGTATGTAATCCGCCGGAAATCTGGCAGATGATCGATGAAATGCTGGTTGCACAGGAAGAATGGTTGCCACAGTACAAAGAAGGAATCGAAGCTGCAAAAACAAACTTAAAGGAGCATTATGTAACACCTCGCTGTGAAGGATACAAGGGTGCAGCGGTTGTAAGAGAGAAAACTGTAGAAGAAGTGGCAGCAGAACATGCAAAAAGAAAAATTACGGTATAAGAAAGGACGAAATAGAAAAATCCTGCCGGAAGTTTCAGATGGAACTTCCGGCAGGATTTTTGACGTATATAGTTTTTACTAATTACAGCAGATTCGTGATGTGGGCTGTAAAGGTTCAGGCGAGAAGAAACATCGTCACAAAGTGGCATGCGCTTCCGCCCATCACAAACAGGTGGAAGATCTCATGGGAACCGAAGTTTTTATGTTTCGCATTGAAAATCGGCACTTTCAGTGCATAGATAATACCGCCGATTGTATAGATGATGCCTCCTGCGAGAAGCCATCCGAAAGCCGGTTTGGACAGTGCGTGAAAGATCTGGGAGAATGCCAGCACACACAGCCATCCCATGCCGATGTAGATCACAGAAGAAAACCACTTCGGACAGGTGATCCAGCAGGCTTTCACGATGATTCCAACCAGTGCCACGCTCCATACCAGGATACATAACAGCTTTCCGGTGTGACCTTTCAGAGCGATCAGACAGATTGGGGTGTAACTTCCGGCGATCAGAACGAAGATCATCATATGATCCATTTTCTGCAGTCGTCGGTTTACCTTCGCGCTGATATCCAGTGAATGGTAGGTGGTACTTGCAGTATATAAAAGAAACATACTGAGAGCAAACACCGATAATGCGATCAGGTGCAGCCAGTCCGGTTCTCGGGCTGCTTTGACCAACAGAGGGATGGTTGCAAGCAAAGCCATCATCATACCAATAAAATGAGTAATTGCACTTCCGGGATCTTTTAATTTGAATGTCATATGATCAACTCCTATCTCAAATAAAATTAAAAACTCTGTTATGTAGTTTTTAAAACTACGTTATGATATTATAATATACACTTTGCCAGGAAAATACAACTACTTTTTTAAAAAATGAGAAAAAATTAAGAAGTAGAAGAAAGAAAATGAAAACAAAACCGGGAAATGCATAAAAAAATCCCGTAAATTTCACCGGGAGACAGTTCTCCTGGGAATTTACGGGACAAGGTATTGAAATATCTGTCATAAAACCTTACAGAAACAAAATTAATGATGATTTGTAACTATTCGGCAGATGGAACTGTGAAGGTGCTGAATGGTTACGATAATTTGATATTTGCAAACAGAGAGCCCAGCGTAGTAGTAGCTTCTTCTGTCTCCGGAAGTTCATAAACCTCTTCCTCGATCTCCTGTGCAGCCACATCCTGCAGTGCTTTCATGCTGAGGCTCAGCTTTCCGTCTTTCACAGCGATGACTTTCACTTTTACTTTATCGCCGACTGCCAGAACTGCGGACGGATGTTTGATTCTTTTTTCACTGATCTGGGAGATATGAACCAGACCGGAGAGACCGTTTCCGAGATTGACGAAAGCGCCGTATGGCTGCAGGCTTTCTACCGTACCCTCTGTCACAAGACCTACTTCCACATTGGATACTTTTGCGCGTCTTTCTTCCTCCGCTTTTTCTCTCAGAAGTTCTCTTGCGGAGAGGATCAGACGGTTGTCCTCTTCTTCGACATCAAAAACCTGTACCTGTATCTCCTTGTTCAGGTATTCGTTTAGATCTTCCACGTAATTCAGGGAAAGTTTGGAAGCCGGGATAAATCCACGGATTCCTTCTACATATGCGATGACACCTGCACTGACGATGCCTTTTACGGTAACGTTCAGCACGGTTTTGTCTTCTTTTAACTGACGAAGTTTGTCCCATGCCAGCACATCGTTAGCTTCCACGCGGGATAACAGGATGCAGCCGCGGCGGTTGTCTCTGCCGATCACGGTGGCTGTAACTTCATCGCCCACATGAACCGCTTCTTTTACCATAAAACCAGGCTCTCTGCTGTAATCGGAAACCTTGATGATTCCTTCGGTGTAATAGCGAAGATCCAGTGTGATCTCTTCTTCGTCTACAGCGATCACCGTACCGGTGATCATATCGCCCTCTTCGAGCTTTTTAAAAGAAGCCTCCAGCTCCTTTTCATAATCTGCCATGGAAGTTGCCTCTTCGGCAACCGCTGTTACTTTTTCTTCTTCTGCCATAGTATATTCATCCTTTCTTTGCACGAATCTGCTGTTTCTATTATTATAGCGTTGTTTCCCGGAATCTGGCAACAGAAAATAGAAAGATTCCGGCACATACCGGTTGTATGTACGGGGAATAGTACATAGAAAGATAACAAATCTGTTTGCTGATTTTTTTTAAGTATGCTAAGATAAAAATCAGAAATTATAGACCAAGCAGATTCCGGCAGAAGGCAGAAGAGTTGTCTGACAGATGCCGGGAACAACAGTTAGGGGATTATTTGTGAGAAAAGATAATAAAGTTTATGTCATCGGACACAAGAATCCGGACACGGATTCGATCTGTTCTGCGATCGCATATGCCGACATCAAGAATCGAACAACCAAGGGAACGTATGTGGCAAAGAGAGCCGGACAGATCAATGAAGAAACAGAATTTGTACTGAAATATTTCCATGTGCCGGCACCCGGTTATCTGCCGGATGTGGGAACCCAGGTGAAAGACATGGATCTTCATGAGACACCGGGAGCGGCAGACAGCATGTCTGTGAAGCGGGCATGGAAACTGATGCAGGAGCATAATGCGGTAACACTGCCGATCACAGACAAAGAAGGCAAGGTTGAAGGTCTGATCACGACCGGAGACATCGCCAAATCCTATATGGATGCGTATGACAATACATTGCTCGCCCAGGCACGCACACAGTACCGGAGCATCGCGGATACTGTGGATGGACAGATCATCGTGGGTAATGAACATGGATACTTTATCAAAGGAAAAGTGGTCATGGGATTGTCTCAGCCGGATACGATGGAGAGTTTTATCGATGAGGACGATCTGGTCATTCTCGGAAACCGTGCGGAGGATCAGCTGTGTGCCATCGAAGCCAATGCAAGCTGTCTGATCGTATGTCTGGGAGCCAAAGTCGGAAAAACGATCCAGAAACTTGCAGAGGAGAGAAATCAGGTGATCATTTCCACACCGTACGATTCCTTTACCGTGGCCCGTCTGATCCACCAGAGTATTCCGATCAAGTATTTTATGAAAAAAGACAATCTGGTGATCTTCCGGAGCGATGATTTTACCGACAAGATCAAAGACATTATGACGAAAACCCGTTACCGTGCATTCCCGGTGGTTAATACCCGTGGAAAATACATCGGTACCGTTTCCCGTCGAAACTTCATGAGTATCAAGAAAAAACAGCTGATTCTGGTTGACCATAACGAGAGATCTCAGGCGGTCGACAACATCGAAGAGGCAGAGATCCTGGAGATCCTGGATCATCACAGAATCGGTTCGTTGGAGACCTTCCAGCCAATCATGTTCCGCAACCATCCGGTAGGCTGTACCGCAACCATTATGTATGAGATCTACGCGGAAAAATATCTGGAGATCCCGGAAAATATCGCCGGACTTCTGTGTGCAGCGATTCTGTCAGATACGTTGATGTTCCGCTCACCGACCTGTACGGAACGTGATAAAGAGGCAGCACAGGAACTGGCAAAGATCGCCAAGATCGAGATCGAAAGCTTTGCCAATAAAATGTTCCGTGCCGGAAGCAATCTGAGCAGTAAGACACCGGAAGAAATCTTTTATCAGGATTATAAGAAATTTATTGTGGATGACCTGGCATTCGGTGTGGGACAGATCAGCTTCATGTCCGAGGAAGAACTGCAGACGGTCAAAGACCGCCTGATGCCGTATATGGAAAAAGAATGTGGCAAACATGGAATCAAGATGGTGTTCTTCATGCTGACCAACATCATCAAGGAGTCCACGGAACTTCTGTGTTACGGAGAGGGATCGGATGGACTGGTATATGAGGCATTCGGAGAGAAAGTGGAAGACAGTTCCTGTCGTCTGGAAGGTGTGGTATCGAGAAAGAAACAGCTGATTCCGAAGTTTATGAATGCATTACAGCAGTAAAGGAAAAATATATGGCGAAACAACAGTGGAAACCCGGCAACATGCTGTATCCGCTTCCGGCGGTTATGGTCTCGGTGCGGGATAACGAAGGAAAAGACAATATCATTACCGTAGCGTGGGCAGGTACGGTGTGTACCAACCCGCCGATGGTATCCATTTCGGTGCGGCCGGAGCGCTATTCGTATCATATGATCGAAGAGAACGGTGTTTTTGTGATCAATCTGACTACGGAAGCACTTACGTATGCGACCGATTACTGCGGTGTCCGTTCCGGAAAAGACGTGGACAAATTCAAAGAGATGAAACTGACCTGTGTGGAAGCCTCCCAGGTGAACTGTGGAATGATCGGGGAGTCACCGGTGAATATCGAGTGTAAGGTCGTAAAAACAGAGAAGCTTGGTTCCCATCACATGTTTCTTGCACAGGTAGTTGCTGTTCATGCAGACGAAGATTATATGGATGAAAATGGCCGGTTTGATCTGAACAGCGCACACCCGATGGTGTATTCCCATGGAACGTACTATGGTGTAGGAAAGCAGCTCGGTACTTTCGGGTACAGTGTGAGAAAACGTAAATCCAAGCGAAAAAGTAGGAAATAGGTCGAAAAAACGAAAATTTTTTCTTGTGTTTAACACTTTACCATGCTATAATGTCTGCGTATTCAAAAAGCAATGAGCAAATTCTAAGGAGGAACGTGTAACATGTCTTATGTAGATGAAGTATATGAAAACGTTGTGGCTAAAAATCCTAACGAACCAGAATTCCACCAGGCTGTCAAAGAAGTACTGGATTCTCTGCGTCCGGTAATTGATGTAAATGAAGAAAAGTACAGAAAAGAAGCTTTGCTGGAGCGTATCGTTGAGCCTGAAAGAGTTATTATGTTCCGTGTACCGTGGGTAGATGATCAGGGCCAGGCACATGTAAACAAAGGATATCGTGTACAGTTCAACAGTGCAATCGGACCTTACAAAGGAGGTCTTCGTCTGCATCCATCAGTAAACCTGGGTATCATCAAATTCCTGGGATTTGAGCAGATCTTCAAAAACTCCCTGACCGGACTGCCAATCGGTGGTGGTAAAGGTGGTTCTGATTTCGATCCGAAAGGAAAATCTGATCGTGAAATCATGAAATTCTGCCAGAGCTTTATGACAGAGCTGAGCAAACACATCGGCGCAGATACAGACGTACCGGCTGGTGATATCGGAACCGGCGCAAGAGAGATCGGTTACATGTTTGGTCAGTACAAGAGACTGAGAAACGTATATGAAGGAGTTCTGACAGGTAAAGGACTGACCTATGGTGGATCTCTGGCAAGAACAGAAGCTACCGGTTATGGTCTGCTGTACCTGACACAGGAACTGTTAAAATTAAATGGTATCGACATCGCAGGAAAGACTGCAGTTGTATCCGGTGCCGGTAACGTAGCAATCTACGCAATCGAAAAAGCACAGCAGCTCGGTGTAAAAGTTCTGACCTGTTCTGATTCTACCGGTTGGGTATACGATCCGGACGGAATCGATGTAGCACTTCTGAAAGAGATCAAAGAAGTGAAGAGAGCAAGACTGACAGAGTATGTAAAAGTTCGCACCAACGCTGAATACCATGAAGGAAGAGGCGTATGGCAGATCAAAGCAGATCTGGCATTGCCATGTGCAACACAGAACGAACTGCATCTGGAAGACGCAAAACAGCTGGTAGCCAACGGAACCATCGCAGTATGCGAAGGTGCTAACATGCCTACCACTCTGGAAGCTACACAGTACCTGCAGGCAAACAATGTAATCTTTGCTCCTGGTAAAGCAGCAAATGCCGGTGGTGTAGCAACATCCGCACTGGAAATGTCTCAGAACAGCGAGAGACTGAGCTGGACATTCGAAGAAGTAGATGCAAAACTGAAAAACATCATGATCAACATCACCCACAATATGGATGATGCAGCAAAACGTTACGGTTTCGAAGGCAACTATGTAGTAGGTGCCAACATCGCCGGATTCGAAAAAGTTGCTGATGCTATGTTAGCTCAGGGTATCTGCTAATTTTTAAACGACAGTAAGAAGTAATGTTCAATAAAACATCCCGACAGAGGATTTTTTAATCCTCTGTCGGGATGTTTGTTTTTTCGCGGACAACGAGCCAAAGTCCGTGCTTATACGAGACCTTGGCGACTGTCGCGATATGAGCTAATGAATCCCCTTCTGTAACAGATCCTTTCCGAACTTTTCCCGGATCTTATCCATAGCCCGTTCCATCCTCTGTTCCTTTTCAATCGCTTTCGGGTCATAAGTGAACAGGTCAAGCTGCACCGGTTCATCTACATCGGTTAGTTTTCCGGCGCGAACTCCCAGTAAACGAATCGGATTTCCGTTCCACAGAGTATCAAAAAGATGGCAGGCTGTGTGATACAGTTTTTTTCCGCTCTGTGTGGGGGCGGAAAGCGGCATCTGCCGTGTGTATTTTTCAAAAGTAGCATATTTGATCTCGACACACAGATTGTTGGCGGACTGTCCGGCTTTTTCCAGACGTTTTCCTACTTTAGTGGAAAGCTGCAGGAGAATCGGATAGGCTTCCTGAGCGGTGGTCAGGTCACTGGCAAGGGTGGTGGAATTGCCGATTCCTTTTGCCTGAGACGGTTCACTTTCGAGAGCAGAGTTATCCACTCCATTGGCGTATTCCCACAGCATTTTCCCGTGACTTTTCAGATGTAACGTCAGAATGGCCGGATCCATCTGTGCAAGATCACCGATTGTACGGATTTCCAGTTTCTGAAGGACGGCAACAGAGGCATGCCCAGCCATAAAAAGGCTGCTGATGGGAAGCGGCCACATTTTTTCCTGAATCTCATCGGGGAAAAGCGTATGCGTTTTGTCCGGCTTCTCAAAATCAGAAGCCATTTTTGCCAGAACTTTATTGGAAGAGATTCCCACGTTGACCGTAAAACCAAAGTGTTCATAAATATAGTTGCGGATATAAGCAGCGCCCTCTTCCGGGGAAGAAAAACGGGAAGCGATCGTGGTATAGTCCAGAAAACATTCATCTACACTGACTTGCTCGATTTCCGGCGTCAGGGAGCGGAGAAAGCCGACAAACTGCTTGCTGTGACGGCTGTAAGAATCGTGATCGGGAGGAATGATCGTAAGGGTTGGGCATTTTTTCAGGGCATTTGCCACAGGCTCTGCGGTGTGAATATGATACCTGTTTTTCGCCGGCAGAGACTTTGCCAGAACAATGCCGTGGCGGGTCTTCCGGTTGCCGCCGATGATGGCGGGAATCGTCCGGATATCCACACTGTCCGGGTTCTTTTTCAGAAGATCGATCGCGCTCCAGCTCAGATACGCAGAATTAACATCAATATGAAAGATAATACGCTCCATGAAAAGTCTCCTTTCAGCGAAACCGGCATCTTTTGCCGGCCGATTGTTTGAGTTATCTACAGCGTAGCACATTTGAAGCAGCATGCCAAGGACACTTTGGAGCATGACTGAAAAAGAGAGTGCCGGATGCCTGTTTTGTGCATCGCGAAGCGTGTTACTAAGAACGGAGTGAACAGTAATGCATAGAGGAAGTTGTGAAAATCGCTGACCGGCTGTGGTTGTGATTCCGGATAAAAGAAGGTATAATAAAGAGATTGAAAAATATAGCTGTTCGTTATTTGCGGAGCAGAGCCTGTCCGGAAGATCATTCCGGCAATTTCAGGCATATTCTGTATAATGGGTGGCTTTGGTAAAATAAAGGACAGGGGACAAAAATGAACGGAATTAGCAGAAAAATCTATCTGGAACCGGAAGCACCGACAGAGGAGGACAACCGTTCCGATCAGAAACGAATAGAAGAGGAATTAAAAGTCCGGGGTGTGGATGCAACAATGACCTGGCAGGCAATGAAAAAATTATATCCCTTATGTGAAAAGGCGGACTGGAAGATAACGGTGTCTCTGGCATGGGACGAAAAAAACTGGAAAGTGGTGGATCTGGAAGCCGGGGACAGATCCGGAGAACATTATGGTGTGGCAGTGGATCTTGGAAGTACTACAGTGGCTGTCCGTCTGGTGGATTGTAATACGGGAAAGATTCTGGGAGAGGTCAGTACCTTTAACGGTCAGATTCCGTATGGGACGGATATTCTGACCCGGATCTTTCACTGCCAGGAAGATCCGAAAACACTGGAAGTTCTTCGAAAAGCAGCCGCAGACAGTATTACTGCCTGTGTAAGAGAACTGGAAAGACAGCATCAACTGCCGGAAAACAGCTGCATCGCCATGACGATCGGTGGGAATACGACAATGATACATTTTCTTCTTGGAATGGATGCGTTTTGTGTATTTCATACGCCATATGCGGTACATGCGGACCGGCCCGGATTTCTTCCGGCGAGAGATCTGGAATTGCCGGTAAAAGGATATGTTTATATTTATCCGGCAAAGTCCAATTATCTTGGTGGAGATATCATCAGTGGTATGGTGGCTACCGGAATTTATAAAAAAGAGAAAATTCATGCATTTTTCGATATCGGAACAAACGGAGAGCTTGTACTGGGAAACCGGGATTTCCTTCTGTGTGGAGCAGGTGCTGCGGGACCTGCGCTGGAAGGCGGAGTGGTAAAGACAGGGATGCGTGCAATGGAAGGCGCAGTGGATCGTGTGAAACTGAAAAACGGGGAACTGCACTGCCATGTGATCGGTGAGACAGCGGCGAAAGGAATCTGCGGATCCGGGATCGTAGACCTTCTGGCGGAGCTGTTTTTGCATGGATGGATCGATATCCGTGGAGTTTTACAGCCGGAGAAAAGCAGGAAAATCATGGAAAAAGACGGGATGCTGGCGGTAAACTATGCACCGGATCTGTATTTTTATCAGAGTGATATCGAAGAATTCATCCGGACAAAAGCGGCAGCGTATACGATGGTGGCGATCATGTTACGGGAGTCGGGAATCGAACTTTCGGAACTGGAAGGTTTTTATGTGGCAGGGGCTTTCGGCAAACATGTATCCAAAGAATCTGCTATCGCAATCGGCATGTATCCAGACATGGACAGAGAACGGATCATTCATGCGGGAAATTCATCGCTGGAAGGTGCGGTATGTGCACTGCTGGATCGCAATGTGACAAAAGAGGTGGAAGAGATCCTGGACAAAATGGTGTATATTCAGTTTGGTGCGGTGGAAGATTTCCTGAATATCATGGTTGCGGCACAGGCACTGCCACATACAGATATCGAGCGGTATCCTACAGTAAAGGCAAAACTGGAAAGCATCAGGAAACAGGAACAGTCCGCGGATACTGAGAACTGAAAAAACAAAACCTTCGTAACTGTAAAGAAATGAACAGTTACGAAGGTTTTTGAAGTTTTATCGGAGATTTTCTTTTTCCATTCTTTTCAGCTCCGGAATCACGGTGCACAGCATCACGATAAAACATATGCTGCCGCCGATCACGTTGGACACCGGTTCTGCAAGGAATACACCGTCGCTTCCCATATGGAACACATAAGGGAAAATATAGGTAAGCGGAACTACGATGATAACCTTACGCAGCAGGGAGAAAAAGATCGCGAATTTTTTCTTTCCCAAAGATTTGAACATCGTCTGTCCTACATACTGGAGTGCCTGAAAAACAAAGGCGCCAAAGTACAGTTTCAGTGCCGGAACCGCGTCGGCGATCAGTGTCGGATCAGAACTGAAGATACCGATCAGAAAACGCGGCACAAACAGGATCACACTCCAGGCCAGCAGCGTGTACAGAATTGCGATGATACCCATCGTGACACCGGCCTGAAAAACCCGTTTTGGACGCCGAGCTCCGTAATTATAACTGATGACAGGGGAAGATCCCTCGGTGACTGCATGAATCGGAGTATCAATAATCTGACGGATACTGGATACGATCGTCATAACCGAGATATACAGGTCTCCGCTGGTAACAGAAAGTACATTATTACAACAGATGGTTACAAGGCTGTTGGTAAGCTGCATGATAAAACCTGCCGTTCCGAGGCTGATAATATTTTTTGCCCGTTTTCCGCAGGCACGGATTTCTTCCGGAGACAGAACACGAATCTTCAGTTCCGTTCTTTTTCTCAGAAAATACAAAACAAAAGATGCGGAAAGAATCTGCGATAAAACAGTGGCAATTGCGGCACCGCGGATACCGAGTCCGAAGACAAAGATAAAAACCGGATCCAGGATCAGATTCGCAACAGCTCCGATCGCCACGGAAAACATTCCTGTGGTGGCATATCCCTGTGCATTGATAAAAGGATTCATGCCGGTAGATACCATAGATGGAAAGGTTCCAATCAGGTAGATCATCAGATACGGATAGGCGTAGACGAGGCCGCTTTCGGAACTTCCGAACAGGATCAGGATGGGTTTGGCAAAGATCATGCCCACAGCCATCAGGATCAGAGAACAGACACAGATCAGAAAAAATGAAGTATTCATGATCATGGAAGCTTCTCTGTTATCTTTCCGTCCGCGTTCGATGGAAAAAAGCGGAGCGCCTCCGGAACCGAAGAGATTGCTGAAAGCGAGAATGATCGTGATGATCGGGAAACAAAGTCCTACCGATCCGAGGGCGGTAGTTCCCACATCGGGAATTCTTGCAATATAGATCCGGTCCACAATGTTATAGAGCAGGCTCAAAACTTCTGCGACCAGCATCGGAACGGAAGCACGCAGAATATTATCTGTGATTTTCCCGTTCTCAAAGTCAATTTGTTTCATGGTGTTCCTCCTTTAGGTAACGTTACAACCGCATATTCCGTACGGTTATCCGTTTATGTACAATTTCAGTAAAATTCTTACTGCATATAAGTGTATCACGTATTATAATATATGGAAAATATTGTTTTTATATAAATAAATAATAAATTTTATATGGATAAAGAGGAAACGGAGGAGAATCATGGAAATCAAACAGCTGGAATATTTTCGGGCAATCGTGGACGAAGGAACGATCAGCGGAGCAGCCAGAACACTGCATATGACACAGCCGCCTTTAAGTTATCAGATGAAGATGCTGGAAGAGGAACTGCAGGTGCAGTTGTTTATCCGGGGAAGTAAGAAGATCCGGCTGACAGAGGCCGGAAAAGCGCTGTATGTACGGGCGGAGAGCCTTCTGACCATGACAGATATCACCAAAAGAGAGGTGATCAAGGTCAGCCAGGCGACGACGATTCATCTGGGGGTGACGCCGTCTACGGTTCATATGATGACAAAATATCTGGTCAGATATACAAAAAATCATCCGGATATCCGGTTCGTGATCCATGATGGATCTACTTTTATATTGAAGGACGGACTGGAAAACGGGATCATTGATGTGACTACACTTCGAACCCCCATAGCGCTGAATGGATTCTGTTCCAAACTGCTGGCACAGGAGCCACTGCTTGCCATGATCTCACGGGAACAGGGGATCCCGGAATACCGGGAACTGACGCTGGAAGAACTGGCCGGCCATCATCTGATTCTCTCCAAGCGTTACAGAAAATATATTTTATCTGTATTTGAAAAAAAAGGTCTTTCCTGTGATGTCTATTATGAATGTGAGGATGCAAGAACAGCCATGGCGATAGCTGCCAGCGGACTGGGGACGGCAATTCTTCCGGCATCCATGCAAAAACAGTCAGAAAATATCTGTGCGCTTCCGATCGCGGATAAAGAACTGGCTACGGATGTGCTGCTGGTGTGGAGAAACGAAGAACTTTCTGCAGCAGTAGAATCCTTTCTTCGTGAGTTTTAAGTTCCCTTATAAGGAAAAATATGGTATGATGGAAAAAATGTATTAAAACTTGTATTCGTTAAGATAATATGATAAAATGGTAAGCTGCGATAAGGATGAGAGATATGAAGAATATAGTATTAATTGGAATGCCCGGAGTTGGAAAAAGTACAATTGGTGTAATACTTGCAAAAGAGTTAGGTTATCAGTTTGTAGATGCAGACCTTCTGATTCAGAAGCAGGAAAAGAGATTATTAAAAGAAATTATCAGTGAAGAGGGTATCGAAGGCTTTATTGCAATTGAAAATCAAGTAAACGCTTCTATTGAAGCGAATCGCACAGTAATTGCCACAGGAGGCAGCGTGGTGTACGGAAGAGAAGCTATGGAGCATCTTGGAGAGATTGCCACGGTCATTTATCTGAAATTGTCCTACAAAGCTCTGAGGAAACGGCTGGGCAACCTGAAAAACCGTGGAGTGGTTTTACGGGACGGACAGACATTAAAAGATTTATATGAAGAACGCGTGGTATTGTATGAAAAATATGCAGATATCACAATTGATGAGGAAAACAAAAATTTAGAGGAGACTTTACAGAGTATTGTAGACAGTCTGGAACTAAACAGTGAAGATACTGAATAGTCACGATATTCTGTAAAATTATTTGAAAAATTCAGTGGACAATATGAATAAAAAGATAAGAAATCTTTAAAATTTATTTACAAAAACATTGATTTGTTATAACATAAAAATCAATGAGAGGGATTATCGGGACTTGTATTGGCTGAATATAAACATAGAGGTGAACTATGGATCAGTATATTATTAAGGGTGGAAACCCGTTAGTTGGTGAAGTAGAGATTGGTGGAGCGAAGAATGCAGCACTTGCGATTCTTGCAGCCGCTATTATGACAGATGATACCGTCCGGCTGGAAAACCTTCCGGATGTCAATGATATAAATGTACTTTTAGAGGCCATCGGAGGAATCGGAGCAAAAGTGGAGCGGGTAGACCGTCACACTGCAGTGATCAACGGTTCCACTATCGGTGATATCAGTGTGGATTACGAATATATCAAGAAAATCCGCGCATCCTATTATCTGCTGGGTGCGCTTCTCGGAAAATATAAAAAAGCAGAAGTACCTCTGCCGGGTGGCTGCAACATCGGAAGCCGCCCGATTGACCTGCATCTGAAAGGCTTCCGTGCACTGGGTGCAACCGTCGATATCAAATACGGTGCCATCGTGGCATCTGCACCGGACGGACTTCATGGAACTCATATTTTCATGGATACGGTATCGGTAGGTGCAACCATTAATATTATGATGGCAGCTTCCATGGCAAAAGGAAATACAATTATTGAAAATGCGGCAAAAGAGCCCCACGTTGTAGATACGGCAAACTTCCTGAACAGCATGGGTGCCAATATCAAGGGTGCCGGTACGGATGTGATCCGTATCCGAGGTGTGGAGATGCTGCACAGTACAAATTATTCGATTGTGCCGGATATGATCGAGGCAGGAACCTATATGTTCGCTGCAGCGGCAACACGCGGCGATATTCTGATCAAAAATGTAATTCCGAAACATCTGGAAGCGATTACGGCCAAATTAGAAGAAATCGGATGTGAAGTGGAAGAATTTGATGATGCAGTACGCGTGATCTCTGCAAAGAAACTGCGCAGAACGCATGTAAAAACCTTACCGTATCCGGGATATCCTACGGATATGCAGCCACAGATCGCAGTAACACTGGCTCTGGCAACAGGAACCAGTATTGTTACGGAAAGCATTTTTGAGAATCGTTTCAAATATGCGGACGAACTGACCCGTATGGGTGCCTGTGTAAAAGTGGAAGGTAATACAGCAATCATTGACGGTGTGGACAAACTGACAGGCGCAAGAGTCAGTGCACCGGATCTTCGTGCAGGCGCGGCACTGGTAATTGCCGGACTGGCTGCAGAGGGTATTACAATTGTGGATGATATCGTATATATCCAGCGTGGATATGAGAATTTTGAAGGAAAACTGAAGAGTCTGGGCGCAGAGATTGAGCGTGTGACCAGTGAAAAAGAAATTCAGAAGTTTAAACTGAGAATCGGGTGACAGAAGAACCAAAAGGGGGACTGACTCCCGTATACATAAGAGGGGTGTTGTCGGAGGGCGGCATCCCTTTGTTTGTTCATACACATCATTTTATCAATAACTGTCTCGGTCAGAGGACAGTTATATTTTGACAAGAAACAGGCAGTATGGTACACTTAGAACAATTATGGGTAACTGTTCAGTACTTTAACAGTTACGGGTATAAACAACTGAAAACAGATAACTGTGAAAGTATCAGACAGTTATAAATTTGATAGAAAAAGCAGAGGTGAGTACAGTGGATAAGACAGAATACCATTTGAAATTGGAGGAAATCAACAGACTTGTGGATGCACAGGATTATGAGGGGGCTCTTACGGTAGCGGATTCTATCGACTGGCGTAGAGTGAAGAGTGTGCGGACCTTGTGTATGGTAGCAGATATCTACGAAGTGAATGGTGAACTGGAAAAGAGTATGCAGATGCTGCAGCTGGCGCATAAACGTTCATCGATCGGCAAGATGATTCTGTACCGTCAGGTGGAACTGGCTTTGAAGATGGGGTTATATGATGATGCTGTAAAATATTATAATGAATATCTGGAGACCGCTTCCAACGATACTTCCAAATATATTCTGAAATATAAGATTTACAAAGCACAGAAAGCACCTCTGGAAAATCAGATTGCGGTTCTGGAGGAATATAAAGAGCGGGAATACACAGAACGCTGGGTATATGAACTGGCAAAACTGTATAAAAAAGCAGGACAGGAAAAGAAATGTGTGGAAACCTGTGATGATCTGGTTCTGTGGTTTGGTGAAGGCAAATATGTAACCAAAGCGATGGAACTTAAGATGACATACACGCCACTGTCACCGTCTCAGAAAGAAAAATACGAGAAAGCGAAGGCGGAAGGAAAGGTTGCAAAAGCAACAGCAGGACCGAAACTGACAGAAGAAGTGAAAAATACAATTCTGCCGGGTGTGTCGGCAGCTGCAATGGCGGGTCTTCAGAAAGTGGAAGAAGAAAAAGAGCAGGCTCAGGAAGAAGCGGCAGCGACAGCAGAGATTCCGCAGGAACCTGCAGGAACAACTGCGGAAGAAACTCCGGCGACGGAGGAAGAGCCGGTGAAACCGGCAACAGAGATTCCGCATATCGATACCGAAAAACTTCAGGAACGTCTTTCAAGAAGTTTTCAGGAGATTCTTTCCGGTTTTAACCGTACCAAGGCAGTAGATGCTTTTGAGGCGCTGGGAAGAGCAGCAGGAGCAGAAGTTCCGCAGGAACCTGAAGCACAAGAAGAAAATATGGAAGACTATCACGTACAGGATCTGGAGCCGGAAGCTGTAAATGAAGGCATCATTTCTGCGGACAGCGGAGTTGCCGGGGTGAGCAGAACCGAGATGGATGAACTGGAAATGATGGAAAAACCGAAGGTGGAAAAACCGGAGGATAAAGAAATCATCAGTGTTCAGGAAGTGGATCTGGATGCATTATTTGCAGAGACTTCGTCTTCCCTGGCGAAAGAAGCAGGCGAGGATGCCGCAGAAAAAGCTGAGGAAGAACCGGCTGTGGAGAAAGTAACAGCAGAAGAAATCATCGGTGAACCGGAAGAAGTAGTTGCAGAAGAAACAGTAGATACAGCTGGTGATGTACTGGAAGAAAGGGTTGAGGGAGCGGTTGAGACAGTAACGGAAGAAGAGCCGGCAGAAACCCTGACAGATGCGGCGGATGAAGCGATGGCAGCTTTTGAAGCAAGTCTTTCCGGACTTTCTCTGGATTTTGCAGAAGAAACATCGTCTGATGCACCAGAAACTGAAACTTCGGCGGAATCGACAGAAGAGCCGGAAACAGAAGAAGATATTACCGGATCAGAAGCAGCACCGGTGATTGAGATGGAATATCCGGAAGAAACGGAGGAAACAGAACCGGAAATCGAAGATCTGGATGCGACAAGAGTGATTCCGGATGTGACAAAGCAGGATGCATGGCATGCGACACCGGGAGATACACAGGAATTTAATCTGGAAGAAGAACTCAAAGCTGCTCTGAGCGGTATGGATGGGCTCCGGGAACAGGAAGAAGCAGAACGGTCTGCAAGCCTGGATCCGGAACCGGAGACAGCATCTGAGGAAGAAATTGCTTTTGAAGAAAAGACAGAACCGATGACAGAAGAGAATACCACAGAGGAATCTGTTGTGGAAGAAGCTTCTGAAGCGGGGGCAGAGAAACCGGAAGGTGACCATATCGATAAGATGCTGGAAGAAGCAGAGATACAGCCGGATATCAGTGAGATGACTTTGGAACGGGAGACACCCGAAGAAAAACGCCAGAGGATCCTGAACAATACCAGACCGGAACGTCTGACGGCAGAACAGAAACAGCTGTTTTCATACTTTGCTAAAGTGCCGGGCATGGATGATCAGATTCTGGATGCGATTCACGGGGCATATGAATATGCCAGTGAGAAAACATCTCATCGTGGAAATATCGCAATCATGGGAAGTCACGGAACAGGAAAAACCAGACTGAGTGAAGGGCTTGTAAAAGCAATCTGCAAAGAACTGGGACTGAAAGCTGTCAAGTATGCAAATCTGGATGCATCGGATATTAACAGGAAGGATCCGGCAACAATTATCAGCAAGATGGCAGGAGGCTTTCTTCTGATCGAGAGAGCAAGTTTTATGACGCCGGAGACGATCGAAAAACTTTCTCAGGCGATGGATTTCCGTACAGACAGTATGATTCTTCTGATTGAAGATGATAAAGCAAATATGCGTAAGATGCTGGCGGATTATCCGGAATTTGCAGAAAAATTCGAAACCGTTATTTCGATTCCGGTCTTTACCAATGACGAGCTGGTAACATTTGCAAGAACGTATGCGAGAGAAAATGGTTTCCGCATGGATGAGATGGGTGTGCTTGCTCTGTACACCATGATCGGAGATAACCAGAAAGAGGATGAACCGATTACTATCGGAAAAGTAAAAGAGATGGTAGACGGTGCGATCCGTAAGGCAAGTGGCGTAAAGCTGGGAAGAAAACTTTCCAAACGTCATACAGATGCAGATGGTCGAATTCTTCTTTATGAAAAGGATTTTGATTTATAAAAGAGCATGACAACATGGGGCATGGCGACAGAAAGCTATGCCCTTTTTACACGTTTTGGAAAACAACAGGAAAGGAAGAACTATGAGTAAGAGAGAGCCTTATCTTGGCAATCCCCAGGCAACCATTGCTGTGTTGAACAAATACGGCTTTACATTTCAGAAAAAGTTTGGACAGAACTTTCTGATCGATCCTCATGTGCTGGATAAAATTATCCGTGCGGCGGAGATCACAGAGGATGATTTTGTTCTGGAGATCGGACCGGGTATGGGAACGATGACACAGTATCTGGCATATGCAGCCAGAGAGGTATATGCGGTGGAGATTGATAAAAGTCTGATCCCGATCCTGGAGGATACGCTGAGCGATTATGACAATGTAACGGTGATCAATGAAGATATCCTGAAAGTGGATATTGCAAAGCTGGCAGAAGAGAAAAATGGAGGCCGCCCGATCAAAGTGGTTGCAAATCTTCCATATTATATCACGACACCGATCATTATGGGTCTGTTTGAAAGCCATGTGCCTGTAGAATCCATTACTGTCATGGTACAGAAAGAAGTAGCGGATCGTATGCAGGTGGGCCCGGGAACGAAAGATTACGGTGCATTATCTCTGGCAGTGCAGTACTATGCAAAACCTTATATTGTTGCCAATGTTCCGCCGAACTGTTTTATGCCGAGACCGAAAGTGGGAAGTGCGGTGATTCGTCTGACCCGCTATGCTGAGACACCGGTACAGGTAGACGATGAAAAACTGTTGTTTCAGATTGTTCGGGCATCGTTTAATCAGAGAAGAAAAACGCTGGCAAACGGTCTGAAGAATTATGAGGGGTTGTCTTTTGAAAAAGAGACAATAGAGGCTGCAATCGCAGAGTGCGGATTTTCACCATCGGTGAGAGGAGAGGCATTGTCTTTGGAAGAATTTGCGAAACTGGCAAATGTATTGGGACGTGCAAAATAAAAAGTAACGTAAAAACGTGTTGACCAGAATGAGGAAATTCCGGTTAACACGTTTTAGTTTTATTTTTAAAGGAAGGAGTGTCGATTTTCATCGACATATGAAAAAGAAAAGTTATAAAATAATTTCTATTAATTATTTTATGGTTATAGTATATCCGGGAATTGTGAGAAAATCGTGTTGAAGTTGTGAAGATTTTATGAATGAACAGGAAAAGATTTATGAATATCTGCATCGTGGAAGGAAAGTGTGTTATACTACGGAGTATCAGTCGGGAGAAGACTGAAAAGATGCTGAACGGTAACTATTCAGTAGCCACTGTCCCGCGAGGTGTTTTGACATGAATATGTCAAAATCCCGAGACATACAAGCCAAAATGCCATCACCGAAGGTGATTTACGCGAGCAACGAGTCAAAGTCCGTGCTTGCACGGAACCTTGAGGAGTGCCGCGATAACGATAAAAACTCGCAAAGCGTGTTTTTATCGTTTAAATGCATTTTGGCTCGGAACTGTGAAGGTACTGAACAGTTACGCTGAAAGTATATAAAGAAAAAGAGAGGTAACAGAGATGAAGATAAAGAAAGTTATGGCGGGAATGTTGGCGATGGTAACGGTAATGGGAAGCCTGATGTCACCACTGAGTGCAAAAGCAGATCAGATTGATGCACCGTATCTGGCGCTGGGAGCGGATCTGAATGAAACAGAAAAATCCACAGTACTGAGTCTGCTGGAGATTAATGAAGCGGATCTGAGCAGCTATCAGGTAATTACTGTAACGAATGCGGATGAACACAAATATCTGGATTCTTATCTGGATTCCAGTGTGATCGGAACCAGAGCACTTTCTTCTGTTCTTATTGAAAAAAAGGATAAAGGAAATGGAATTAAAGTGACAACCAGTAATATTACTTACTGTACCACAGGTATGTATCAGAATGCGCTGGCAACTGCAGGCGTCACCGATGCGGATGTACGTGTGGCTGGACCGTTTAATATCTCCGGAACAGCGGCGCTGGTAGGTGCAATGGAAGCTTACAGTAATATGACCGGCGAGACCCTGAAGGCAGAGAATGCAGATGCGGCTACAGAAGAACTGGTAACCACCAGTGATCTGGGTGAAGCTATCGGGGATAAAGAGCAGGCGGAGGAACTGGTAGGTGCAGTAAAAGAAGCTGTCGTCTCTCAGGACCTGTCTGATCCGGAAGAAATAGAAGCTGTCGTAGACGATGCAGCAAAAGAGATGAATATTCAGTTGTCTGATGAGGATAAGCAGAAGATTGTAAGTCTGATGGAGAAAATCAGCAGCCTGGATCTGGATGTGGATTCCCTGAAAGAGCAGGCGAAAGATCTGTACAACAAGCTGGAGAGTCTGGATCTGAACATTAACCAGGAACAGGTCAAAGGGTTCTTTGACAGGATAGTAAGCTGGTGTAAAAATATATGGAATTCTATTTTTGGCTAAGATGTCGGAGGAATAAAAAGAAATAACAGAATAATTTGACGAATCAGCACAAGAACAGGAAAAGTAAAAATGACAAAACAGTGTAAAATGTTATAAAAATAAAATAAAAATAAAATCAAATTGTGCAAATTAACTATAAGTTCATATTATGTTCATAAATTATTCATAAACTATTGATATGATAAATACAGTTCCGAAAGGAACATCTCAAAAAAGTTTGTAATGGGTTCATTACACATAGAATTTTTTCATAATAATAGCCCGGGTATCGAGAGGTATCCGGGCACTCCTCATGTTAGAGGGAAATTTTTGTTTGTTGTCTGTGTAAAGAGGAGTAACTGTTTTTTAACAGTTACTCCTCTTTTTTTGAATCGGGCTTCTCTGCTTTGCGAAGTGCCTCACTTTGGATCGCTTCGTTCAGAGAAAGCATCTTATCATCCAGTTCAGCTACAAATTCTGCGCAGGCACGGAGATCTTTGCTGATATATTCCGGTGCGCTGCCCTCGAACTTGTAGTAAATCTTATGCTCCAGGCTGGCCCAGAAGTCCTGGGCGATGGTTCGAATCTGTACTTCTACGATGATATCCACCACACGGTCTGACAGATGTACCGGGACGGCCACCAGCATATGATAGCTACGGTATCCGCTGACTTTCGGGTGGGTGATGTAGTCGGTAAGTTCCACAACGCGCAGATCCGACTGCTTTGCCAGCATATCAGCAATCCGGTAAATATCCTGGGTAAAGGAACAGATGATACGAATACCGGCGATGTCGGTGATATACTTTAACATATTTTCCAGAGTCACTTCGTGACCGTGGCGTTTTAATTTTTTGACGATACTTTTCGGTTCTTTGATCCGGGACTTCACGTGTTCGATTGGATTGTAATTATGAATGTGAATAAATTCCTCATTCAAAATGTCAATTTTTGTGGACATCTGGCGAAGGGCAGCATCATAGAGAAACATCATGGTTTCCCAGGAATCCGCATCGTCAAGAATCTGTGATACATATTTTAATGCGTCCATATAATTTTCTCTGTACTTTCTGATTTATTTTATTTTGTAACTGTTCAGTACCTTCACAGTTACGAGCAAAAATGCATTTAAACCTTCGGTGATGGCATTTTGGCTTATATGTTTCGGGATTTTGACATATTCATGTCAAAATACCTCGCGGGACAGTGGCTACTGAATAGTTACTTTATTTCATTTATTTTTCAATTCCGGGACGGGAGGGAAGACCCTGATCAAAGGGATGTTTGATTTTACGAATCTCCGAAACATAGTCTGCAAGAGCCACCAGTTCTTCACTGGGCTGCTGACCGGTCAGGATAACTTCCAGATGTGCCGGTTTCTCATTCTTCAGATAATCCAGCAGAATCTGCTCGTCGAAAAGACCCGCGCGGATCGTATAGATCAGTTCATCAAAAAACAGCAAGTCATAATTTTCTTCTGCCGCTTTTGCAGTTATTTTGCGGAATTGTTTTTCATAGTAAGTTTTCCGTTCCAGTTTTTCGGAAATTGTCATCTGGAAACTGAATTTTTCCTGTTCCAGCCCATCGACAAAAGTGATATTCGGAATCTGTTGCAGAATCTTCCGTTCACTGGTTTTGTTATTTTTCATAAACTGATAGATCAGAACCTTATATCCATAACCTGCAGCGCGGGTACAAAGTCCCATTGCAGTAGTAGTTTTTCCCTTTCCATCTCCGCAATATACATGTACATAACCTAAGTTGTCTTTCATGATCAACACCTCCAAACAGTAATATGTCACGTCCATCGTTGTTAATATTCAGTATACAGGAAAAGAGAAAAAGATGCTAGTGAAAGGAGAGAAGAACAGAAAGGTTTAAGAAAATTTTTAGAATGTGGTTTGCTCAATAGGATTATGAAGGGGTTGTCTGCATAAAATACCCGCGGTTGAACAGCTGTTCAACCGCGGGCATCTTATACAGATATAGAATCTGCAGATAAATCTTAGCCGAAATATCTTTTCAGCAGACCTTCGAATGCTTTTCCGTGTCTTGCTTCATCTTTTGCCATTTCATGAACGGTATCATGGATTGCATCCAGGTTAGCTGCTTTTGCACGTTTAGCCAGATCGAATTTTCCTTCGGTTGCACCGTGCTCAGCATCTACACGCATTTCCAGGTTTTTCTTTGTGCTGTCGGTTACAACTTCACCAAGCAGTTCAGCGAATTTTGCTGCATGTTCAGCTTCTTCGTAAGCAGCTTTTTCCCAGTACAGACCGATTTCCGGATATCCTTCTCTGTGAGCTACACGAGCCATAGCCAGATACATACCGACTTCAGAGCATTCACCTTCGAAGTTTGCTCTCAGATCAGCCAGAATATCTTCCGGAACACCTTTTGCTACACCTACAACATGTTCAGCAGCCCATGTTTTTTCTCCGCTCTGCTCTTTGAACTTGGAAGCCGGTGCTTTACATACCGGACAGACTTCCGGTGCAGTTTCTCCTTCATAAACATATCCACATACAGTACAAACAAATTTCTTCATAGTGTCAGTCTCCTTTTCTTTTTTGTAGTTTATCTTGAAAACGAATATTCTATGCAATTCGTCTTCTTGAGTTTAAATTAATAATAGTAATTGTTACTGATATTAGATTAACATATTGCTTCCTGATTGTCAAGATGATTTTAAAAATCTTTTGATTTTAGATCTTGTTTCTGACAACGCAGGAAACGTTTACATTGTATCTTTTTTCAGACAGTCGGGGCAGATGCCATAGAAGTTTGTGACATGTCCCAGAATCTTTCCTTCAAAATGTTCCGTGGCCAGAGCCTCCGGCTCTTTCATATAATCCAGATCCAGATCCATCACCTGATGGCAGCGGGTACAGATCACATGGTAATGAGGTCTGATCTGTCCGTCGAAGCGGTCAGCACCATCTCCGGTACAGATCTTCTGAATCTCCCCGATATCGGCTAGCAGAGCCAGATTGCGGTAGACGGTTCCAAGACTGATATTAGGATAAATCTTGCGCAGCTGATGGTATACGGTATCGGCCGTAGGATGATCGGTACGTGTCATCAGAAACTCTTTGATAGATTCCCGCTGACGGCTGTATTTCAGAGAGGCCATAGAGATCCTCCTTTCCATAAATAATAACAGTAATTATTACTGATACTAATATAAAACAAAACGGAGAAAAAGTCAAGAGTTTTCTCCGTTTTATTAATACTCAGTAACTGTTCACTGTGTGCCCAGCAACACTGTTCAGTTCCTTCACGGCAGTTACTGAATAGTTACCAATATTTATTCAAAATCATTGCGTTCACAGAACAGATCAAATACGGCATTGATGAGTTCCTCGTCGTCCAGACCTTCGAATTCCATTTCATCCAGATCCAGATTTTCAGAAGTGATTCGCAGGATATGAACAGGTTCATCGTCTCCGCCGTCCGCAGGATAAAGAACAGCAAATTCCTGGTCTTCGTATTCTACAATATCCAGAAGTTCAAAGCGGACAGATTCGCCGTACTGGTCAGTCAGAGTAATAATATTTGGTTCCATAAGAGCCTCCTTTATATACAATATACAGTTTGTTTTATTGATTATAATACAGATTTAATATTTTGAAAAGTACTAGAGCGTGTTTGAAAAATCATTCCCGCAATCTGCACGCCCCACTTTGCGGTATATTTTACCCTCATTCGGTTGCCGTAGCCCGCTACGCCTACGTTTTTAAAGTTGCACACTCGAATCTGTATCCTGCGTGTATGGTATAGTTATTTATGAAACGCTGACCAGGGAAAATACAGGTTATAAAATGTCGAGGAAAAGATAGAAGAACATCGAGAAACAAGTAGTATTTAAGGCATATTTCTGTTATATTAAAAAAGAAAAAAGAACAGGGAGGGGTTGAGGGCTTATTAATAAGAAAAAGAGACAGGATCTGGCCAGAAATTATGTAGGGGCGATGTCAGTGTTTATTCTGGCGGTAGGAATTGGACTGATATTCTTTTATGTAGTTGCACAGAAAACGATTGACAGCAGTTCACAGGAGAGAATGAAAACAAATGTAGCCAGACAGAGCGAACATCTCCGTACAATTTTAAATATTCATTATTCATATCTGGAAGGGGTTGCTGAGAAGATAGCGGAAAGCAATGAACTTATGAATGAAGAAAATAAAGAAGTACTTACTGTTTTTCAAAAAAATACATCACTGGACCGGCTGGCATTGATCGATCCGGAGGGAAATGCATATTACGATAACGGAGTGGAGAAAAATGTTTCACACCGGCGGTATTTTAAAGAGGGAATCAGTGGGAACCGGACTTTAAGCGATCCACTGGAGAGTAGTGTGGACCAGGAGACGAGAGTGGTACTGGGTGTTCCTGTATTTCATGAGGATGAAGTGATTGGTATTCTGTGTGGTTCCTGTAATGTCGGTGAACTGAGCCAGATGCTGTTTGATGATTTGTTTTCCGGCAATGGATATAGTCTGATCGTTACCAGAGAAGGAAAAATAGTTGCTCATACCGGAGATCCGGTGGATCATAAGCTTTCTTATGGAGAAGATATATTTACTTTTTATGAGTCAAAGACGACACGGGAAGGGCATAGCATCGGTGAGGTAAAACAGAACTTTGCTATGGGAGAGGAAGGGCTGGTTCGGCTGGCCGGTTACGCCGATGGTTCCGACAGATATCTGGCATATGCTCCACTTGGGATCAATGACTGGATGATCTGCTATGTTGCATCGGTGACGGTTGCGCAGCAGTCCTATGCATTCGTGGAAAAGTACGAGATGGTATTTCTTGGATGTTTTGGAATTCTGGTCTGTCTTCTGATCTTATATATTGTCCGAAAGAATCGTCAGAAGACGGAAGCGATTCTCCAGTCTGCACAGACGGATGAACTGACACAGGTGTACAACCGTAAATACGCGGAACGGTTTGCCGAAAATGCACTGGAAGAGGCGAAAGACGGAAGTATCCATGCGTTTTTCATCATGGATATAGACAAGTTTAAAGAAGTCAATGATGTCTACGGACATGCGGTGGGAGATGCGGTGCTTCATACTTTCGGTGCGTTGCTGGGAAGACAGTTTCGTGGGGATGATATAGTGGGACGAATCGGCGGCGATGAGTTTATTATCCTGATGCGAAATGTAACTACAAAAGAGGCCGTCAGAACAAAGGCGGAGCAGTTGCTGGCAGAGACGAAAAAGCTGGTGTTTGACGAGATGGCTGGAAGGGGTATTACGATCAGTGTGGGAATCGCGCTGGCTCCGGAGCATGGAAAAACCTATCTGAATCTGTACCGAAGCGCTGACCAGGCATTATATGAGACGAAACGGAACGGACGAAATGGATTTACAATCTGTGGAGAAAACCAAGATATCACGGGAAAAAGATAAATTTACCGAAGTAACGTAAAAAAGGGATTGCACAGAGAAAAAAGAAGTGGTATGATATAGAAAAGCAGAACAAGGGGGTTCGAACAGTATCCTTGTTCTGCTTTTTTTGTTACATAGGAGACTCATAGTCAGTCTGAAATGAGAGGAGAGGATTCGTATGAAAAAATTCATGGAAAAATTCATAGAGGCTGTAAGAAAATATGAGGAGCTGTTAGCATATGCGCAGGGAGAATTCATTCTTCCGTATCATTCCGGTGCGGGGATGATTGGGTATTATTATAGCCCGATTCTGTTTGTAAAGTAGAAGAGCCTTGTAAGGGAATGCCAGGAGGCAAGGCATCATTTTTGAACTATCTGAAAATTAATTCTGTATAACTAATGGTTGAGCAAATACAAGAATTATTATTCAGCAATGAGACAGGTACAAAAATGCGCAAGAAATATTTTATTTTAATAAATCAGATTACATGAAAAACCAGCGGAAAGGCTCCCGGTTCCCGGGTGGGACAACACTTTATGGGCGGTTAGGGTAAGCTTTGAGATCCGGCGCTTACGTAGGCTTTCGTGAGGGTCAGCTGACCCTCACGAATGATAGCCGAAGTTAGCGACTAGCTCAAAGTTACCCTGCCCATGTTGCCCCACCCGGGAACCGGGAGCCTTTCCGCGTCCGCTTTAGAAATTACCAAAGCTCCGCCAGTTCATAAATCAATTTTTCGGTTTTCTCCCAACCCAGGCAAGGATCCGTAATCGATTTTCCATAACAGTGTTCGCTCACCTTCTGAGCACCGTCCTCAATATAACTCTCGATCATCAGTCCCTTCACCAGTTTATGAACATCTTCTGAAACCTTACAGCTGTGCATAACATCCTTACTGATACGGATCTGTTCCGCAAAGCGTTTGCCGGAGTTGGAATGATTGGTGTCTACGATAACGGCCGGATTGACCAGTTTTGTCTGAGCGGATTCATTGACTTCCTGATAGTGTTCCAGGAGATTCTGCAGATCTTCGTAATGATAGTTCGGCATATTTCTTCCGAATTTATCCACGTAACCACGCAGAATCGCATGTGCGTAAGGATTGCCGGGCGTTTTCACTTCCCATCCACGATACAGGAACATATGACCATGCTGTGCGGCGATGATAGAATTCATCATGACAGAGATATCTCCGCCGGTCGGGTTCTTCATACCTGCCGGGATGCCAACGCCGCTGGCGGTCAGACGGTGCTGCTGGTCTTCGACAGAACGGGCACCGATGGCAACGTAAGATAACAGGTCAGAGAGATATCTGTGATTTTCCGGGTACAGCATCTCATCGGCACAGGTAAATCCTGTCTCATTGACTGCTCTGGTATGCAGATCACGGATCGCGATGATACCCTTTAACATGTCTTCTTTCTTTTCCGGATCCGGCTGATGCAGCATACCCTTGTATCCCATACCGATGGTTCTCGGTTTGTTGGTATAAATTCGCGGAATCATAAAAATCTTATCTGCTACCTTATCCTGTACAGTACGAAGACGGCTGATGTAATCGATCACCGCATCTTCATTGTCGGCGGAACAAGGTCCGATGATCAGCAGAAGCCGGTCATCTTTTCCCTCGAAGATTTCACGGATCTGTCTGTCGCGCTCCTCTTTGATTGCTGCTATTTTTTCACTTACCGGAAACTGTTCTTTTAACTCCTTCGGGGTTGGTAGTTTCCGTAAGAATTCCATATCCATTTCCATAATTTCAAAAGCCTCCATAAAAAATAAAGAATTTTGCACTTCAACGCGTTGCAGTGCGAATCTGTTTATAATCATACTTGGTTACAGATGATTCGTCAACCCTTTTTTTAAATTTAATTGCCCAATTGCCATTTACATTTTTCATAACGGTTCAGTATCCTCACAGTTACTTGTTTTCTTCAAAATCATGTATAGTATGCTTTTTTCCCGGATGGAAGCTGTGCCAGAATGATCGCTGCAAACATCAGCACACATCCGGATAACTCCCGGGCGGAAAGCTTCTGATTCAACAGGATCCAGCCTGCCAGTACCGAGATGCAGGATTCCAGACTTAAGATCAGAGAAGCCACAGTCGGGTTCATATCTTTCTGTCCGATGATCTGCAGGGTGTACGCAACACCGCAGGACATCACACCGGCATAAAGAATCGGTGCCCAGGCGGCAAAGATATCTGCCAATACCATATGTTCCGTAAAGACAGCCGGGATCGCACATAAGAATCCGCAGACAAAAAACTGGATACAGGACATTTTCACACCGTCAACCTTGGGCGAAAAATAGTCGATTACCAGAATATGTAAGGAAAACAGCAGGGAACATACCATGACCAGCAGATCCCCTTTTCCAACGGAAAAACCGTCTGTGATGCAAAGCAGATACAGACCAACCAGTGCAAGTGCAACAGCGATCCAGATGGTAGCACCACATTTTTTCCTCAGAAAGAAATGTCCGAGAATCGGAACGATAACAATATAGCAGGCAGTGATAAATCCTGCACGTCCGACCGTTGTATACTGGATGCCCATCTGCTGAAAACTGCTGGCAAGTGCCAGAAGAATACCGCAGCAGACACCGCCGAGAATCAGTGTACCGGTCTGTTCTGCCTGTTGTTGAGGCGATAGCAGTTCCTCTTTTTGGGTGGATTTTCTGTGATCCAGAAAGAAAATGCATGGAATCAGGACGATTCCTCCGATGATGCTTCGAACAGCGTTGAAAGTAAACGGACCCACGTGATCCATACCAACACTCTGAGCTACGAAAGCCACACCCCAGATGGTGGCTGTCAGCAGCAGAAGCAGAGAATTTTTAAGCTGTGTCTTTTTCATAAAATCCCTTCCCTTCATATGTAATATCGGTAAAAGACAACTGTTCAACAGACACACAGATACCAAACAGCATAACATATGCAATCATATCATGAGAAAAGAAAAAAAGGAAGCAAGAATAAGGAGGTTTCAAAGACTTTTTGGAGATATTTCGGGGTTTTCTATTGATAAATATTATCATTAAGGATAAAATCTACATAGTTGTCGGGAGGATTTTGAGATTCTGGAAACCTTCGGACGGATGACAGCAAGAAAATAAAGAAAAGAGGAATGCAGTCATGACATTAAGAGATTTACCGGTAGGAAAGACAGCAACGATTCGCTCGGTAGGCGGAGAAGGGGCGCTGCGTCAGCATTTTCTGGATATGGGACTGATTCCACAGGGAGAGGTAACAGTAGTAAAGTACGCTCCCATGGGAGATCCGGTGGAACTGCGGATTCACAGTTATGAACTGACACTGCGTCTTGCAGATGCGGAGAAAATCGAGATTGAAAATATACGGGATGCCGGACAGGTAAAACCGGAAAAAAAAGAACGAACAGTAATCCCCCATCCGGGACTTGGAGAGGGTGGTAAATATCATGAGAAGGAAACGGAACATCCTTTGCCGGATACAGAGGTGCTGACATTTGCACTTGCAGGGAATCAGAACTGTGGAAAAACCACACTGTTTAATCAGCTGACCGGATCCAGTCAGCATGTGGGTAATTTTCCGGGAGTAACGGTGGACCGAAAAGATGGAACTATCAGGGGAAAAGAAAACACACTGGTGACCGATCTTCCGGGAATCTATTCCATGTCCCCATATTCCAGTGAGGAGATCGTTACAAGAAATTTTGTGCTGAATGAACATCCGAAAGGAATCATCAACATTGTGGATGCTACCAATATTGAGCGGAATCTGTATCTGACCATGCAGCTGATGGAGCTGGATATTCCGATGGTGCTTGCCCTGAATATGATGGATGAGGTACGGGAAAACGGCGGATCGATTCTGGTCAACCAGATGGAAGAGATGCTGGGGATACCTGTGGTTCCTATTTCGGCGGCGAAGAATGAAGGTATTGATGAACTGGTAGCCCATGCTCTGCATGTGGCAAAATATCAGGAACGGCCAAGGGAGACAGATTACTGTGATGCCAATGAAGATGGTGGTGCGGTACATAGATGTCTGCATGCGATCATGCATCTGATCGAAGATCATGCAAAGGCAGCACAGATACCTGTCCGTTTTGCGGCGGCGAAGCTGGCAGAAGGGGATACACTGATTCTCGAGGCATTGAAACTGGATCAGAATGAAAAAGAGATGCTGGAGCATATCGTGAAACAGATGGAAACAGAGCGTGGTCTTGACCGGGCGGCGGCAATTGCGCACATGCGATTTGATTTCATTGAAAATGTCTGCGATGAGACAGTGGTCAAACCACGGGAGAGTAAAGAGCATCTGCGAAGTGTGAAGATCGATAAGATACTCACCGGAAAATACACGGCGATTCCGTGTTTTATCGGGATCATGGGGCTGGTATTTTTCCTGACTTTTGGAGTGATCGGTGCTTTTTTACAGAATATCCTGGAAGTAAGTATCGATGCGCTGGGAGGTCTGGTGGATCAGTGGATGGGGGCAGCGAATGTCAACAGTGTCCTTCGGTCTCTGGTAATGGATGGAATCTTTACCGGCGTGGGAAGTGTCCTGAGTTTCCTGCCGATCATCGTTACACTGTTTTTCTTTTTATCTATGCTGGAAGACAGCGGATATATGGCAAGGGTGGCTTTTGTGATGGATAAGCTGCTCAGAAAGATCGGACTTTCCGGAAGAAGTATCGTACCGATGCTGGTAGGTTTTGGATGTACAGTACCGGGAGTTATGGCGAGCAGAACGTTGCCTTCAGAACGTGACCGTAAGATGACGATTCTTCTGACACCGTTTATGAGTTGTTCGGCAAAGCTTCCCATCTATGCTTTTTTTGCGGCGGCATTTTTCCCGAAGCATAGCGCACTGGTGATGATCGCTTTGTATTTTGGCGGTATTCTGATGGGTATCCTGATGGCACTGGTATTCCGTGGGACTCTTTTTAAAGGCAATGCTGTACCGTTCGTGATGGAACTGCCCAATTACCGGATGCCGGGAGCCAAGAATGTGGGACACCTTCTGTGGGATAAGGCAAAAGACTTTTTGCAGCGTGCGTTTACTGTGATCTTTATGGCAACACTGGTGATCTGGTTCTTACAGACCTTTGATGGTCATCTGAATATCGTCAGTGATTCGCAGGAGAGTATCCTGGCGACGGTGGCCAGTGTGATCGCACCGGTTTTTGCACCGATGGGATTTGGCGACTGGAGGATATCCACAGCACTGATCACCGGATTCATGGCAAAAGAGAGTGTGGTATCTACGTTATCCGTTCTTTTCGGACAGACTTCGGTGCTGCTTGGCTGTATCACACCGGTATCGGCAGCCAGCCTGCTGGTGTTCTGTCTTCTGTATACACCATGTGTGGCGGCAATTGCATCCATTAAGAGGGAGCTTGGAAGCAAATGGGCGGTCGGTGTGGTGATCGGACAGTGCGTGATCGCCTGGGTGGCTGCGTTTGTAGTGTATCTAGTGGGAAGTATTTTATAAAAGAAAACAGAAATTGCAAAAATTGGTCTGCGGAAGTAACGAAAAGTTACCTTCGCAGACTTTTATATTTTTTTGCTCAATATATGTGGTCGCGGTTGACCGGGGAGGCACGGACAGGGTAAAATTACCGTAAGATTCCATGTGGGTGTGGAAAATAAACAAAAAAGAGAGGGTAATCGAATGGACAAATTACTGTATGGGGTGGCGTATTACGATGAATATATGCCGTGTGACCGACTGGCCAAAGATGTGGAGATGATGAAGGCAGCAGGGATCAATCTGGTGCGTATCGCAGAGTCCACCTGGAGTACCTGTGAACCGCAGGAGGGCGTGTTTGATTTCAGCCATGTGATACGGGTACTGGATGCGATGGAAGGGGCGGGAATCTCTGTCATTATCGGAACGCCGACGTACGCAATTCCGACCTGGATGGTAAAATCCCACCCGGATGTACTGGCAACCACAAAGAAGGGACCTGGTATCTACGGGGCGCGTCAGATTATGGATATCACGCACCCGGTATATCGCTATTATGGTGAGCGCGTGATCCGCAAGCTGATGGAAGTGTCTGCACACAGAAAATGTGTGATCGGCTTCCAGCTGGATAATGAGACGAAATATTATGACACTGCGGGAAAAAATGTGCAGGAGCAGTTTGTAAAATATCTGAGGACGAAATTTAACGACGATCTGGACGCGATGAATCAGGCGTTTGGACTGGATTACTGGAGCAACCGGATCAATGCGTGGAAGGATTTTCCGGATGTGCGCGGAACGATCAATGGAAGTCTCGGTGCGGAATTCCAGAAGTTCCAGAGAACACTGGTGGATGATTATCTGCAATGGCAGGCGGATATTGTGAAGGAGTATGCGAGGGAAGACCAGTTTATCACGCATAACTTTGATTTTGACTGGAGAGGGTATTCCTACGGGGTACAGCCGATGGTGGATCACAAGCATGCGGCGAGGGCGCTGACGGTAGCAGGTGTGGATATTTATCATCCGACACAGGACGAGCTGACCGGTGCGGAGATTTCCTATGGCGGGGACAGTACCCGTTCGCTGAAAGAGGATAATTATTTTGTCCTGGAGACAGAAGCGCAGGGATTCCCGGGATGGGTTCCGTATGACGGACAGCTTCGTCTGCAGGCATTCAGCCATCTGGCTTCCGGAGCAAATATGGTGGAATACTGGCACTGGCATTCGATTCATAACTCATTTGAAACTTACTGGAAGGGACTGTTGAGTCATGATTTTAAGGAAAATGATACCTACCGTTCTGCGAAAGTGATCGGTAAGGAATTTGCGGAGCTGGGAAGTCATCTGGTGAATCTGAAAAAGCACAATAAGGTTGGTTTCCTGGTGAGCAACGAAGCGCAGACGGCTCTGGACTGGTTCCCGATTGACGGAACCGCAAGCGGTGGCGGTGCATGCAAGTACAACGATGTAGTTCGGTATGTCTATGATCAGTTATATAAACTGAATGTGGAATGTGATTTCCTGTGGCCGGAGACAGAGAGCTTTGATCAGTATGATCTGCTGGTAGTACCGGCTCTGTATGCAGCGCCGGAATCTCTGCTTCAGAAGATCAATGATTATGTGGCAGCGGGCGGTCATCTGTTTACGACATTTAAGACCGGTTTTACGGATGAGAATCTGAAGGTGTTCCACGACAGCCAGCCGCATATTTTGGATCGGTGTCTTGGTATTTCCTACAGTCATTTTACGTTCCCGAAGCAGGTGAAGCTGTCTGGAGAGACGTATCACTGCGAAGATAATGAGTTAAAGAACTTTATGGAACTGGTGAACCCGGAAGGGGCGCAGGTGCTGGCTTCTTATGATCATTATAACTGGAAGCGGTATGCGGCAGTGACGAGAAATGTCTATGGAAAGGGAACGGCTACTTATCTGGGATGCTGGACGAGTGATGCGATGCTGCGGGAGATTCTTGCGGATGTGCTGAAAGATGCAGGGCTGTGGGGCTCTGAGCAGGAAGTGGAGTTCCCGGTGATTATCAAGAAGGGGACAAATGATCTTGGAAAAGAAGTTGTATATTATCTGAACTATTCGCCGGAAGTGCGGAACGTGATTTATCATGGCACTGCCGGAGAGGAATTGTTTGGAAAGGCTGCAGTTGCTGATGGAGAGGTTTTGGAAATCGGTGCCTGGGATCTGAAGATTGTGGAACGGTAAGGAAAGGGGAGCTGTCCTTCATGGATGAAAACTATGGAGGGCGGCTTTCTTTTACTTTTGTCTATCCCCCGGATAAGGATATAAAGAGAAAAAAAGTGCGGAAATATCGGTTTTAAAAAAAATAAAAATATAACCCCACAGGGGGCTTGCGAGGGGAGAAAAGACAGGTTATGATAGGCACACAACAGAGAAAGGTTGTAAGTTCGCTCAGACCATACTGCCTCCTCCGCATTTAAAAGCAGTATGGGTTGGAAAGCAAATAATGTCAGAAGTGAGGAAAGAAATCCGGAAAAGATTCCTTTCCTTTCTTTTTACAGGAAGTAGAAAGGGGAAACATATGAAGAAGAAAATGGTTGCGGTATTGCTCGCAGCAGGTCTGGTAATATCGTTGGCGGCCTGTGGGGGTGCATCAGAAACAGGTAACACCGGGGAAGCAAAGACGGGGAATGAGGAAACAGCAGGTGATGAACCGGCAGAAGAAGCAGGAAATACAGAAAATACAGAAGAATCCACACTGACATACGGATCCGGAGATTATACACGGATCAATCCGGCGATGGATGAGCACTGCGAGATTAATGTACTGTTGTTTAATGGTCTGACCGCTCATGATGCGGATGATCAGGTGGTGCCTGGGCTTGCAGAAAGCTGGGATTATGATGAAGATACTTATACCTATACATTCCACATCAGAGATGGAATTAAATGGCATGATGGGGAACCATTTACGGCAGACGATGTAAAATTTACAATAGAAGCGATCATGGATCCGGACAACGGATCGGAGAATGCACCAAATTATGAAGATGTGCAAGAAATCACGGTTACAGATGACCAGACGGTTGCGTTTAAACTGGCAGAACCAAATGTGGCCTTTCTGGAATATATGACAATGGCGATTTTACCAAAACATCTTCTGGATGGAGAAGATATGCAGGAATCGGATTTCTTCCGTCATCCGATAGGAACAGGTCCATATAAACTGGAAAGCTGGGATGCAGGACAGTCAATTGTCATGGTGAAAAATGAAGATTACTACCTTGGCAGTCCGAAAATCGATAAAGTAATCTTTAAGATTGTAGAGGATGACAATACACAGGCAGTACAGTTACAGTCCGGTGAGATTGATATGGCGCTGTTAGATCCGAAAAATGCACAGAGTTTTAAGGATGCAGAAGATTATACCTGCTATGATATGACGACTTCGGATTATCGTGGTATTATGTTTAATTTCGGCAACGATTACTGGACGGAAAATAAAGATATTATTCCGGCAGTATGTTATGGTATTGACCGGCAGGCAATTATTGATGCAGTGCTTCTGGGTCAGGGAATGCCGGCCTATGGTCCATTGCAGAGAAATATCTACAATGATGAGAATGTGGAACATTATGATTATAATCCGGAAAAGGCAAAAGAGATTCTTGAGAATGCGGGATGTACCATGGACGATGATGGTTTCTACGAGAGAAATGGAGAAGAAATCGGCTTTGTGATCAGCGTCATGTCCGGAGAACAGGATCGAATCGATATTGCACAGGCAGTGGCACAGCAGTTGCAGGAGATCGGCATCAACTGTACGGTAGATATTCCGGCACAGATGGACTGGGGAGGACAGATGGCCTGCCTGATCGGCTGGGGAAGCCCGTTTGATGCAGATGATCATACCTACAAAGTTTTCGGAACGGATAAAGGAGCCAATTATTCCGGTTATTCCAATGAAAAAGTGGATGAATATCTGACACTGGCAAGACAGTATGAAGATCAGGAAACCCGTGCGAAATATTATGATCTTTTCCAGGAAGAGCTGGCAAAGGATCCGGCATATGCATTTATCTGTTATATTGATGCCAATTATGTGGCGGATTCGGATATCAAAGGAATCTCCGAAAAGACCGTACTTGGTCATCACGGAGTTGGTATTTTCTGGAATATTCAGGACTGGGAAATCGCGAAATAAAAAGAAAGATGAGAGATGCAAAGAGACTGGTAACAGTCTCTTTATGCAGTTTTGAGAGGTTAGTCATGAATGAGTTACTGAAGGCAGAACATCTGTCAGTAAGCTTTTTTACGGATGCCGGTGAAGTGGAAGCGGTTCGGGATGTAAGTTTTACTGTGGAAAAAGGGGAAGTACTGGCCATTGTGGGAGAATCCGGGTGCGGGAAGAGTGCATTGTGCAAAAGTATTATGAAATTACTTCCGAAGACAGCAAAAATCAAGTCCGGGAAAATACTGGTGAATGGAGCGGATATTACGGACTATACGGAAAAGAATATGTCACGGCTGCGTGGAGAACTTTTTTCGATGGTCTTTCAGGATCCGATGACATCTCTGAATCCGACGATCACGGTTGGAAAACAGATCGGGGAGGCGGTGAGGATCCATAATAAAAAAATGTCGAGAGGACAGATCAGAAAAAGAGTTATAGAACTGATGCAGCTGGTGGAAATAGACAGACCGGAAGAAAGGATCCGTCAGTATCCTCATGAATTTTCCGGGGGTATGCGTCAGAGAGCAGTTATGGCAATTGCCCTTGCCGGTGATCCGAAGATTTTGTTTGCCGACGAACCTACGACTGCGCTGGATGTGACGATTCAGGCACAGATTCTGGATGTGTTCCGGCGGATCCAGAAAAAACTGGAGATGGCAACTGTGTTTATCAGCCATGATCTAGGGGTTGTAGCCGGAGTGGCAGACCGTGTGGCGGTTATGTATGCGGGAAAAATTGTGGAAATCGGAACGGCGGAGGAGATTTTTTATGATCCAAGGCATCCATATACCTGGGGACTGTTACAGTCACTTCCTGTTCTGTCAGAAGGAAAAGAATGGCTCCCGACACTGCCGGGCATGCCGCCTACCCTGATTCATCCGCCAAAGGGTGATGCATTTGCGGAGAGAAACGTATATGCAATGAGAATAGACTATGAAAAAGAGCCTCCTATGTTTCGGATTACAGATACCCATTATGCGGCTACCTGGCTGCTGGATGAGCGGGCGCCGAAGGTGAAGGTTCCGATGGGAGGGCGAAGATATGGGAAATGATATTTTAATGGATGTGCAACATCTTTCACACATATTTCGGCTGAATCGGAAGGTGAAAGTGCATGCAGTGGATGATGTTTCTTTTCAAATAAAAAAAGGAGAAATTTACGGCCTGGTAGGAGAATCCGGATCCGGGAAATCCACAGTGGCACGCTGTATTATGAATATATACAAACCATCCGGAGGAGAAATCTATTATAAAGGGATCCCTGTCTGTAAAAACGGGGAATTCAAAAAAAACAGGAAAATGCTGCAGTTGACACGGCAGATGATTTTTCAGGACTCGGCTTCCAGTCTGAATCCGGGAATGAAAGTCAGAGATATCGTGGCGGAACCGCTGCGTATTCAGTCCCGAAAGATCCGTACAGATAAAAAGGAAATTGAAAAACAGCTGGAGATGGTAGGACTTGATGGAAGTTATCTGGAAAAATATCCGTATGAACTGTCCGGCGGGCAGCGACAGCGGGTGGCAATTGCGCGGGCACTGTTAGCAAAACCGGATCTGATTGTGGCAGATGAGCCAATCGCATCGCTGGATGTATCTATTCAGGCACAGATGGTCAATTTGTTTCGAAAATTGCAGAAAGAGCAGGGATTTTCCTTTCTTTTTATCGCACATGATCTTTCGATGGTGAAATTTTTGTGCGATCGGACCGGAGTTATGTATCGTGGAAGACTGGTTGAAGAAGGAACCACAAAGGATGTGTTTTCACATCCGGAACATGAATATACAAAAGCATTGCTGGCAGCAATTCCCGTACCGGATCCGAGGAAAGAACGAAACAGAAGGGTGATGAAGTGCTATGAGGGGTGAACGGGTATTATATTATGGGAAAAAGTTGCTGATTTTTATCATCAGTGTATGGGTACTGTCTCTTGTAACGGTTTATGTGTCCAGACTTGCACCGGGAGATCCGCTGATTTCTTACTATGGAGAACGCGTGGAAAAGATGAGCCCGGAAGAAAGGGAATGGGCAGAGGAGAAGCTGGGTCTGAATGATAAAATATCTGTACAGTATGCCAGATGGATCCGACAGGCATTTCATGGGAATTTTGGAATTTCATATAAATATAAAATGGATGTTCTGGAGGTACTCAAAAGCAGAATCGGCAATACACTGGTCCTCGGTGGCATTGGTTTTTTGATCATATTTTTTGGGTCGTTGCTTCTGGGCATTGTATGTGCATGGAAAGAAGGCGGATGGACAGACCGTATGATCTGTAAAGTGGGAACCGTAATCAGCTGTGTGCCGGAGTTCTGGCTGGCGCTGGTACTGATTCTTGTGTTTTCTGTTTCTCTTCGATGGCTGCCAAGCTCAGGAGCATATGCGGTGGGGCAGGAAAACAATCTTTCCGATCGTATCGTGCATATGATTCTTCCATTAGCGGTTATCGTGACAGAACATCTCTGGTATTATGGCTATATGGTCCGAAACAAAATGCTGGATGAAGTCCGGGCGGATTACGTGCTGCTGGCGAAGGCAAAGGGAATGAAAAAATCACGGATCATGATCACACATTGTCTGAGAAATATTATGCCGTCGTATCTGAGCATTATGGCAATTTCCGTAGCACATATTATGGGTGGAACGTATGTGGTGGAGACTGTTTTTTCCTATCCGGGAATCGGTACGCTGGCTTATGAAAGTGCCCGTTATAAGGATTATAATCTGCTGATGGTGGTCAGTCTGCTGTCCGGGATCATAGTGATTGTCTGTAATATGGCAGCACAGATTCTCAATGAGCGAATCGATCCGCGCATCCGCATCAGCAGACAGCCGGATATACAGGAGGTGAGGGAACATGAATGATCCGTTTGAAATTGTCGGTGTAAGACCGGAACTTCTGGAACGTCAGGCACCGGAAAAAGAAAACAGATGGTATCAGGGAGTTCCCTGGCTGTCTGTCATTGTTCTTCTGATAATCGCTGGTGGATGTCTGTTATGTAAATGGATCATGCCAAAAGATCCGTCCTATATGGATCTGAAAAATTATACCGTTGCTCCATGCAGGGAATTTCTGTTTGGGACAGATACCATGGGGAGGGATATTTTCTCCATGATATGGTACGGTGGACGACAGTCGTTGTTTATAGGATTTGTGGCAACAATGATATCAACCGGTATTGCGATTATCTTTGGAACTGTCAGTGGTCTGGCTCCGGAATGGCTGGACATGTTACTCATGAGAATGACAGAGATTTTGCTGAGCATTCCCAATCTGCTTCTAGTTATTTTTCTACAGGCGATTCTGGGGAAGGCAAATGTGCTGAGTCTGTCGTTGGTTATAGGAGTTACAAGCTGGACCAGTATAGCGAAAGTAGTAAGAACAGAAGTACGTCAGCTAAGAAGCAATGAATATGTAGTTGCAGCCAGATGTATGGGTGGCGGCTTTTTCTATATTCTCCGGAAACATCTTGCCCCCAGCTTTTTATCTTCTATTATGTTCATGGTAGTTATGAATATTCGAAGTGCGATTGTGGAAGAATCTACGTTGAGTTTTATGGGGATCGGGTTGCCACTGGAGATTATTTCATGGGGAAGCATGTTGTCACTGTCAGAAAAAGCACTGCTTACCGATGGCTGGTGGATCATTCTGATTCCCGGGGCGTTTCTTGTTGTAACCTTATTGGCTATTACCGGGCTAGGAGATTATCTGAGAAAAGAGTTGAATAAGAAAGAGAGTTATCTGTAGAGCGGAAGAAAATGCGATATGACGGATTCTTTTCTGACATTTTTTCTCATTCTGTTGTTTTTGATTGCATCTTTTTTTGAAACAAAGTAAAATACTAATGGAAAAAAATAAAATAAAAATATATGCAGGAGGAGAAACATGGATAACAAAGAATTCGCTTTACAAGAACACGAAAAATGGGCTGGAAAAATCGAAGTGATTAGTCGTGCAAAACTGGATACTCCGGAAGATCTGGCTGTCTGCTATACACCGGGTGTTGCGGAACCCTGCATCAAAATATCAGAGGATGTGAATCTTTCTTATAAATATACCCGCCGTCACAACATGGTAGCGGTCGTTACAGACGGAAGTGCCGTACTGGGACTGGGTGATATCGGACCGGAGGCAGGTATGCCGGTTATGGAAGGAAAATGCTGTCTGTTCAAGGCATTTGGCGATGTGGATGCATTTCCGTTGTGTGTGCGCACCAAAGATGTGGACGAGATCGTAAAGACCGTCAGCCTGCTGGCAGGAAGTTTCGGTGGAGTCAATCTGGAAGATATCTCCGCACCGCGTTGTTTTGAGATCGAGCGCAAGTTAAAAGAGTGTTGTGATATTCCGATTTTCCACGATGACCAGCATGGAACCGCAGTAGTAACAATGGCAGCTATGCTCAATGCGCTGAAAGTAGTCGGAAAGAAGATTGATGAGATCAAAGTAGTAACTTCCGGAGCAGGTGCAGCCGGTATCGCGATCATCAAATTGCTGATCAGCATGGGTCTGAAAAATGTGATCATGTGTGACCGGAAGGGTGCAATCTACAAAGGCCGTGAAGGACTGAACAAGGAGAAAGAGGAGATGGCTGAGATCTCCAACCAGAATATGGAAAAGGGCAGTCTGGCAGATGTGATCAAAGGAGCCGACGTATTTATCGGTGTATCCGCACCGGGTACTGTGACTCCGGAGATGATCAAAACCATGGCGCCGAATCCGATTCTGTTCCCAATGGCAAATCCGACACCGGAAATCATGCCGGATGAGGCAAAAGCAGCAGGTGCAGCTGTGATCGGAACCGGAAGAAGTGATTTCCCAAATCAGATAAACAATGTACTAGCATTCCCGGGTATCTTCCGTGGCGCGCTGGATGTGAGAGCGAGCGATATCAATGATGAGATGAAGGTAGCCGCTGCGTATGCGATCGCAAATATTATCACGGATGAGGAGAGAAATGCAGAGTATATCATTCCCAATCCATTTGACAAGCGGGTGGCAAAGGCGGTTGCCGAGGCAGTTGCGAAGGCTGCAAGAGATACGGGAGTTGCAAGAATCTAAGAAATTCGGAAGCTGCTGTGGTGATGGAGTGGCTGTGTGTATAGCTGCTCAGGCGGGAAAGTGATAGAAAAACAGAAAATCAGATGCAGGCTACAGAAATACTGTAACGGCATCTGATTTTTTACTGCAATAGATAACAAAAATTGATCTGTGGATCGATTTTGACTATTTATTTCTGGTGCTTCTGACGATAGGCTCTTGGAGAGACACCTACCAGTTTTTTGAATGCCTGTGTAAAATAGTTCTGCGAAGAAAATCCGCTGGACTCGGCGATCTGTGTGATGGAGTAGTCGGTGTCACACAACAATCGTTTGCTGTGGGTGATCCGCAGTTGCAGCAGGTAGTTGATCGGTGAGACGGAGAAGGCAGCAGAAAACTGATGGGAGAGATAGAATTTATCCCAGTGGACGATGGCTGCGATCCGCTCGAGTGTTACCGGTTCGTGGAAGTGTTCTTCGATGTAGGCTTTGGCGCGCTGACATTCATAGGGGATATCGGTTGGCGGCGCAAAGGAGAATTCTTTTCCGGTGATCCGGTGGAGCTGCAGAAGCAGAATGGACAGATAATGCTGGCAGACTTCCTCATAGGAAGTCTGTTTTTTTTGTAGTTCTTCCAGGATCGTGTGCAGGAGTGAGAGGATCATTTCCCGGTGGGAGGAGAGCTGGAAGATCTGGAAGGGGGAGAAGGTTTCTCCTTCGTGGAAGCGAAACTGTAGGTTATCGATTCCCAGCACAATATAGTGCATTTTCTTTTCCGGTGAGGAGCGCTCGGTGTGGTGGACTTTGGGATTGACGATGACGAGGTTGTTTTTTCGCAGGGGGATCTGGGTTTCATCGGTGCACAGCCATCCTTCGCCGTCGGTTACGTAGAAGAGTTCGGTGCAGTCGTGGGAGTGGAGGACGCCGTTCCAGTCGGAGCCGAAGGAGGAGGAGGTTACGTAGCGGAGGTGTTGGTGGGGCGGCTGGTGTTCGGGGGATAAGTCTGTTAATGAATAGGACAGGGTGGACATATGGGGACCTCCTTTGAAAATTAGTGGGTTGGCGGGCGGACGAAATTGAGCACCTGCTTCTGGGAACAGACAACCGCTGGTAACGCAAATCTGAACTAGTCACTAACTCCGACTATAGTTCACGAGGGTCAGCGGACCCTCGTGAAAGTCTGCGTTGCATTGCATCCGAAGGAAGCTGCCAGTGGCAGGTTCCGTAGGTAAGTGCCGGATTTCATCTTTGCTAAGGGCACCAGCAAAAGGCTGTCTGTTCCCAGAAGCAGGTGCTCAATTTCTGCCGGTGGCAATTCCGTGACAGTATAATTCTGCGAGGTGTTTTTATAGGAAAATATCGCAGAATATCACTTAAAAAACAGCAAGTAAAATATTTCACTGTTTTATATACGTCAGTATAGCAAAGAATCGCGTATACCGCAAGATATCTAATGTTTGGAACAAGAGTAGCATAGAAAGAATGGTGGGGATTGGATATAATGAATTTAGTGCAGCGGACGGGAAACAGCCGCCTGTCTGATGCAGACTGGAATAGGACTGCCGGCAGTGAGAGACAGATAGGGGAAAAGGTCATTGTCGGCAGTTATTTCTGGTGATTTATGATTTGGGATTGGATATAAGCGGAATTGGTAAGGTTCCGAGAGTGATAATAAAGAAAGGGAGAGGTGTGTGTTATGGGTAAAGAATGTACAACGGGCAGAGTAACGATTCCGACTGATGTGGATGTCGTACCGGAGACACTGGAGCTGGTGAAACGGTGGGGGGCGGATGCGATCCGTGACTGTGACGGAACGGATTACCCGGAAGAACTGAAGAAGGTGGATGCGAAGGTATACGCAACATATTATACAACCAGAAAAGATAATGTATGGGCGAAAGCGAACCCGGATGAGATTCAGCAGATGTATATTATGACATCTTTCCATACGGCAACGAAGGGAGAACTGTCGATTCATCTGATGGAGCATCTGTATCCGGATATGCTGAAGGTGAATTCCCGTGATGATATTACAAGATGGTGGGAAGTTATTGACCGTACGACAGGAAAAGTGGTTCCGGTGACAGAGTGGAGTTACAGTGAGGAGACCGGTGATGTGACCATCAAACCGGCGAAGGCTTTTCATGATTATACGGTAAGTTTTCTGGCTTATATTATGTGGGATCCGGTTCATATGTATAATGCGGTGACTAATGACTGGAAGGGTGTGGAAAAACAGATCACATTTGATGTCCGTCAGCCGAAGACTAAAGAGTATTCCAAGAAGCGTCTGAGAAAATTCCTGGAGAGTCATCCGTATGTGGACGTGGTTCGTTTTACTACATTTTTCCATCAGTTTACACTGATCTTTGATGAGCTGGCGAGAGAAAAATATGTAGACTGGTATGGTTATTCTGCATCGGTAAGTCCTTATATTCTGGAACAGTTTGAACAGGAAGTAGGTTATAAGTTCCGTCCGGAATTTATCATTGACCAGGGTTACATGAATAACATGTACCGGATTCCGTCCAAGGAATTCATGGATTTTACCGCATTCCAGAGAAGAGAAGTTACGAAGCTTGCAAAAGAGTTTGTGGATATCGTGCATGAATACGGAAAAGAAGCCATGATGTTCCTTGGCGATCACTGGATCGGTATGGAGCCGTTTATGGATGAGTTTAAGTCCGTAGGACTGGACGCCGTGGTAGGTTCTGTGGGAAATGGAGCAACGCTTCGTCTGATCAGTGATATTCCCGGGGTTAAATATACCGAGGGACGTTTCCTTCCGTATTTCTTCCCGGATACCTTCCATGAGGGTGGAGATCCGGTAAAAGAAGCAAAAGTCAACTGGGTAACCGCGCGTCGTGCGATCTTAAGAAAACCGATCGACCGTATCGGTTACGGCGGATACCTGAAACTGGCGGTACAGTTCCCGGAATTTATCGATTATGTGGAAAGTGTCTGCAAGGAATTCCGTACCCTGTATGAAAATATCAAAGGAACAACACCGTACTGTGTAAAAACCGTAGCCGTATTAAACTGCTGGGGTAAGATGCGTGCGTGGGGTAATCATATGGTACATCATGCGATTTACCATAAACAGAACTATTCTTATGCGGGCATCATGGAAGCGTTGAGCGGTGCACCGTTTGATGTACGGTTTATCACTTTTGATGATATCCGCAAGAACCCGGATATGCTCAAAGATATCGACGTCATCCTGAATGTGGGCGACGGTGATACCGCATATACCGGTGGGGACAACTGGACGGATGAGACGATTGTTTCTGCGATCAATGAATTTGTATACAACGGCGGCGGATTTATCGGAATCGGTGAGCCGACCGGTCATCAGTGGGAAGGCAAATACATTCAGTTAAGAAGTGTTCTTGGAGTGGAACGCGAAAATGGATTTGATCTGAACAAAGACAAATACAACTGGGAAGAGCATACCCACTTTATCACTGAGGACTGCAAGGGAGAGGTGGACTTCGGAGAAGGAAAGAAAAACATGTATGCTCTGCCGGATACTACGATCATCCGTCAGATCGACAAAGAAGTGCAGATGGCAGTCAACTCTTTTGGAGAAGGAAGAGGTGTCTATATCAGCGGTCTGCCATACAGCTTTGAAAACAGCCGTGTGCTGTACCGTGCGATCCTGTGGGCTGCACACGATGAAGAAAACCTGCATCGCTGGTTCAGCAGCAACTACAACGTAGAAGTACATGCCTATGTAAAGAATGGTAAATACTGTATCGTAAACAATACCTACGAACCGCAGGATACCACTGTTTATAAGGGTGACGGAACAAGCTTTGATCTGCATATGGAAGCAAATGAGATTATCTGGAAGGAAATCTGAGAGTAAATAGAAACTAATGCAAACAGAAACTAAAATGTAAAATATTGACTTTCCGACAGAATACAGGTAAAATAAAGTATGTTTAGCGGGCTTGCCGGGAGGCAAGCCGCTATTTTCGTTGCCAAGCATACGACAAAAGGTCCGGTGGACCTTTTTAGTGATATTGTATACGAAGGGAGCTGACAGTGACAGCTTCTGCAGAGGGGATGGTATGCAAAGGCGACTTTGTGGAAAAAATGATCATGTGATGAGATTGTAAGAAAACCACAATGAAGAAGCGTAAGAAACAGGAAACTGTCAACCAGTCTGAATATCTGCAACAATCATGTGCGTGCAGTTACAGATGTTCAGATCTCTCAGGGAAACCCCGGAAAAGTAATGGGAGGAACAAGATGAAGAAAATATGGATTACCGGTGCGGAGGGACATATCGGAACCGCACTGATCGATCTGCTCGAAGGTGTGGAATATCAGTTGTTGCCAACTGACATCAACGAAGTGGATATCACAAAGATTGATGAAGTGACACAGTTTGTACATGTCAACCGTCCGGATGTTGTGATCAACTGTGCAGGCCTGACCGATGTACAGGAATGTGAAAACAATGTAGATGAAGCGTATCGTGTCAATGCGATCGGTGTGAGAAATGTGGCACTGGCTGCCAATGAGGTCAATGCGAAAGTAATACAGATTTCTACTGATGATGTCTTTGATAAGGAATCACGGATTCCGTATAATGAATTTGACAACGTGCATCCGAGAACCATCTACGGAAAATCAAAAGAAGCGGGAGAAAAGATTTTAACTCAGCTGTTAAACCGGTTTGTGATCATCCGAAGCTCCTGGATCTATGGAATCGGAAGAGATTTTGTGGATGAAGTGCTTCGCAATGTGGGACAGGGAAAGACGATGGAAGTGCCGAACAATCAGTATGCGGCGCCGACCAGCGCGAAAGAACTGGCGAAGGTAATCCGTTATTTTATCGACAACGAAGAATACGGTCTCTACCATGTGGTCTGCCCGGGAAGCTGCAGCAGATATGAATTTGCAAGAACGATCCTTGAGTATTCCGGAAAAGCCGGAGAACTGGATCTGTATCCGGTTGTGATCGAGGATTCCGCGCGTCCGACCTACTCCGTTCTGGACAACATGATGCTTCGTCTGACCGGCATCGAAGAGCCGAAGGAATGGAAGACAGCCCTGAAAGAATATCTGGATGAGACAGGAGGGATGGAATAATGGCAAAAAATACTGCAGAAAAAACAAAGAAGAAAATTGGTCTGTCTACGCAGATCTTCATCGCACTGTTGATCGGAGCTCTGTTTGGAGTTGTGATCCATTACTGGATTCCTTCCAGTTATATCAAAGATACCGTCATCGTAGAAGGGGTTCTCTATGTGGTTGGACAGGGATTCATCCGTTTGATGCAGATGCTGGTTGTACCTCTGGTATTCTGCTCTCTGATCTGCGGAAGTATGGCCATCGGAGATACCAAGACTCTTGGAAAAGTTGGTGTAAAAACCATCGGATTCTATCTGGTAACCACAGCCCTGGCTGTATGCGTGGCCCTGGGAAGTGCTCTGCTGATCAATCCGGGCCGGGGTCTTGATATGGATGCTGTTCAGAAAGGAACCGTATCTTCCGCTACAGAAGCCACCAGTCTGGTGGATACTCTGTTAAATATCATCCCGAAAAACCCGGTACAGTCCATGGCGAACGGCGATATGCTGCCGATCATCGTATTTGCCCTCTTTGTGGGTATCATGCTGGCAAAACTGGGAACCAGAGGTTCGGTTGTAGCAAACTTCTTCAGCCAGTTTAACGATGTGATGATGGAGATGACCATGGCGATCATGAAGATCGCGCCGATCGGTGTGTTCTGCCTGATCGCACGTACCTTTGCAACGGTTGGATTCTCCGCATTTGCTCCGATGTTAAAATATATGGGCAATGTAACACTGGCTCTGGCGATCCAGTGTCTGGTAGTATATCAGATCCTTTTGTTTGTTTTCACCAGACTGAATCCATTCAAGTTTATCAAGAAATTTCTGCCGGTTATGGGATTTGCATTCTCCACAGCAACATCCAATGCGACGATCCCTATGTCCATCGACACGCTGAGTAAGAAAATGGGTGTATCTAAGCAGATATCTTCTTTTACTATCCCTCTGGGTGCAACCATTAACATGGACGGAACATCCATCATGCAGGGCGTGGCAGTAGTATTTATCGCTCAGGCCTACGGCATTCCCCTTACTATGGGTAACCTGGCAACCGTAGTCGTAACTGCCACTCTGGCATCTATCGGTACAGCCGGTGTGCCAAGCGTTGGTCTGGTGACTCTGGCGATGGTACTGAATTCCGTAGGACTTCCGACTGAAGGTATCGCCCTGATCATGGGTATCGACCGTATCCTGGATATGATCCGTACCGCAGTCAACATCACCGGTGATGCAGTATGTACAACGATCGTATGCCATCAGGAAGGCAGCCTGAACAGAGAAGTATTTAATAAAGACTGAAAATAAAAACAGAAAAAAGAAAGGCACGAAGTTGTCGGGATCAGAAAAATCCGACGGTTTCGTGCCTTTTTTGTGAAAATTTATCAAGAATGAAAGGTGTCTGATGCCAGAGATTACGGAGCGGTGACCGGGAAAGATAGCGTTACCTCGAAGAACGTATCTGTCTGGAAAACTACAAGCTTTCCACCCATCCGCTCCATATTCCGCGTACTGCTCTTGAGACCGATGCGGTTGCTTTCTACTGCGGAATGTTCCGGTTTCGCAGTATTTTTTAAGGCAAGACACAGCGCAGCATCTTTGTTGATTTCCGGCGGAAGCTGCATGGAAAGCGTGACTGTTTCCTGTTTGCTGCCATATTTCAGAATATTGGAAAACAGATTATTCAGGATCCGCTTGCAAAGCTCCGGGTCTGCCCGAATCGTAAGTGCGTCCGGGGTGGTAATGTCGGAAGTGTCAGCATCCGGAAAAGATATATCCGTGTGAAACCCGGCAAGTTCCAGAAAATCCATCTGTTCCCGAAAAAGTTCGAGAAGCCGGGAAAGTGAAAAAGAAATCATCCGGATCTGTTCCGGTTCGGACGCGTCGTACACCAGCGCATATTCAAACATCCGGTCGGTGAGCCTGCGGATATCATCGGTTTTTTGCAGGCAGCGGGTGACATAGGTATTCTGCATCTTGGGATTCCGGTTTAAGTGCAGGATGTCCAGATAGCCGTGGAGAACAGTCAGCGGGGTGCGAAGATCGTGGGAGAGGGCGGCAATCAGTTCCCGGTTGGACTGGTGTGCTTCCTGTTCCTGACGGATATTCTGATCGAGGGTGAGACGGAGATGGTCAAGTTCCCGGGAGAGAACACCGATCTCGTCGACACCGGAAGATACAAGCGGAGTGGAGAGATCACCGGCGGACATGCGAAGAATCTCCTGCTTTAAAAGCACAACCTGCTTCATTTTCCGGTTGATAAAAAACAGCAGGATCAGAAGGAACAGACCGACCGACACAAACAAAGAGAACAGGAAGTAAGGAAAGATAAATACGGAACTGTGATAAAAGTCGACAATCACGGTTGCGTAGCCATTTTTAAACTTTGTATTCCGTTCATATTGTTGCTCCATCACCCCGTCAGTCAGACGATATCCGATATCAAAGAAGGACTGAAACTGTTCTTTATCCATACAGCGTGGATATTGGCCGGCGCGGTAGATACCGTCTTCCATACCGTAGATAGCGAGACCGGTGTAATCATCCAGCTGATCAAACAATGGCTGTAGTTTTTTTACGGCTTCGGTATCTGCTTCGGAATCAGGAATATCGTAGTTTAAAGCTTCTGTTCCGAGCATGGTCCAGAAATTTTCATCCAGTTGCGGAATGGGGAGGGATATGGGAAGATTTGTTTCTGTGACCAGGTGAAGGACGTACCATTTGTTTGCCCACAGGGTATGAAAAAGACCGAGGCAGAGCAGTGCGGAGGCAAAAAGGAGCAACAGCAGTTTGGTTCGGATATGTCGGATCTTAATCACAGTGATACCCCCTTCCCCATGTGGTTTTTATGTAAACCGGATTCGATGGATCTGGTTCGATCTTCTGACGCAGATTCCGGATATGGACGGTAATCGTGTTGCCGGCGCCGTAATAGTAAGGTTCCTCCCAGATTGCTTCATAGAGCCGCTGTGGAGAGAAAATCTGTCTGCGGTTGGAAAGCAGTAGCTTCAGGATCTGGTACTCGGTGGAGGTGAGAGTTACCGGCTGACCCTTCAGAGTTACTTTTTCCGACCGGGGATCCAGGCACAGATCACCGCAGGTCAACAGATTGGATGCTGACTGTCTGGCAGTCGGGGATTTTCCTTGATAAATGCGGTAACGGCGAATCAGCGCTCTGGTGCGTCCGAGAAGTTCCGTATAGGAAAAGGGTTTTGCAAGGTAATCGTCCCCGCCACTGGAAAAGCCCATAAGTTTATCGCTGTCGGAAGTCCTGGCGCTTAAAAACAGGATCGGTACGTTGGTCAGCTGCCGGATCTTCTGGCAGGTTTCGTACCCGTTTAACCCCGGCATCATGATATCGAGAATGATCAGATCAAAACTGCCTTTTTCCAGAAAATGAAGGGCTGAACTGCCATCGGCAGCCTCTGTCACCCGGATACCTTCCCCTTCCAGTAAAACATGTATGATATCACGAATTTCCGGGTTATCGTCTACGACAAGAACCTTTGTGGTTTGCTGCTCCATGTGTTTTCCTCCGCTTTTTCGTAAAACTTCTGGTAACTATTCAGTAGCCACTATCCCGCGAGGTGTTTTGGCATGAATAGATAGTCCAGACTCTGCATTTGCAATTGCATGGTACCGGATGTTGCCCGGTAACTTTCTGCTCCTCATTATACAGGAATTTTACAGATTGTAAAAAAATCTTTAGAAATCTTAGGATTTATCTTTCGTTAATTTTAAGAAACAGGGGGTACAATGCTGAATCGAAGGAATAAAATGGATAAGTATACGTTCTGAAACGGAAAGAGGAGTGAGAGTATGAACCTGATATCAGTGATTGTTCCTTGTTGGAACGAAGAAGAGACCATACCGATCTATTATGAACATATGTGTCCGGTGATGGATGCGATAGATGCGGACTGTGAACTGATCTTTGTGGATGACGGATCACAGGATGCGACACTTTCGGAGATGAAGAAACTGTCAGAGAAGGATGCACGCTGCCAGTATCTTTCTTTTTCGAGAAATTTCGGAAAAGAAGCGGCCATCTACGCGGGACTCTGTAAGGCAAAGGGAGATTATGTGGTGGTGATGGATGTGGATCTGCAGGATCCGCCGGAACTTTTGCCGAAAATGTATGCGATGGTCAAAAACGGAACCTGTGACAGCGTCGCCACCAGACGCTCCGACCGAACCGGGGAGCCGGTGATCCGGTCGTTTCTGTCGGAGAATTTCTATAAATTTATCAACAAAATCTCAAAAACGCAGCTGGTATACGGTGCCAGAGATTACCGGATCATGTGCCGGAAGATGGTGGATGCCGTGCTGCAGATGAGTGAGTATAACCGTTTTTCCAAAGGAATCTTCAGCTGGGTGGGATTCAGGACCGAATGGCTGGAATATGAGAATGTGGAGCGGTCTGCGGGAGAGACCAAGTGGTCCCTGCGCCAGCTTTTTAAATATTCTCTGGAGGGAATTACCGGGTTTTCTGTGGCTCCGCTGTCGGTGGCAGCAGTGCTCGGCGTGGTATTCTGCGGAGTTTCTTTTCTTATGATTCTGGTTCTGGTAGTACGGACACTGATCTGGGGAGATCCGGTGGCAGGATGGCCGTCTATGGTCTGTGTGATCCTGTTTATGGGTGGCATCCAGCTTCTTTGTATGGGAATTATGGGAGAATATCTGTCCAAGACGTATCTGGAATCGAAACACCGCCCGATCTACATCGTAAGGAGTTCCAGCTATGAAAAACAGTAGAAAACAGGGAGAAAGCCGGATCATATATCTGCTTTCCTGCCTGCTTCCGGCAGGGATCACGGTGGCAGCCTGCTGGTTTTTTGCCGGCAGATATGGGGCCTTTGGAGCTAATATGGACTGGATCAGCCAGCACAGTGTCTTTCCGGAATATTTCCGGCAGCAGTTTTATCAGACCGGACAGTTCTTTCCGGAGTTTGCAGCGAATATCGGCGGCGGGCAGAATATCTATAATTTCTCTTACTACGGACTGTACAACCCGGTGGTACTGGTGGCGTATCTGCTTCCTTTTGTGAAGATGAGCGACTATCTGATGGCAGCCAGTGTGGTGTGCCTGGCAGCGTCTGTTTGTCTGATGGATGTCTGGTTGAAAAAACGGGGGTTTGGTACAGAGATCTGTATGGGAATTTCCCTTCTGTTTTTACTGGCGGGACCGATGATCTATCAGTCCTGTCACCAGATCATGTTTGTACAGTATATGCCATTTTTGATGCTTGCCCTGCTGGGAATAGACAGATACTGGGAGAAAGGAAAGACGGGCCTGTATACATTGGGCGTGTTTATGATGATCCTTACCAGTTTTTACTTCAGTATCGCCGGAATGGCGGGACTTGTACTGTATGCCTGGTATCGGAGCCCGGAGAAATTATCGGTGGGAAAGGTGATACATTTCTTTGTGCCGATGGGAGTGGCGGTGATCTCCGGCGGTGTCCTGCTGGTGCCGACGGCCTGTGCACTGCTTCAGAGAAGCGGCAGTTCCCGAAGCGAGAGCCTTACCGATCTGTTGATGCCGGACCTGTGTCTGGACAAGTCCCTGTATAACCCATACAGCGTGGGACTGACGATGCTTCTGGTAACGGCACTGCTGGCCGGGATCCTGTGTGGGAGGATCCGGGAGCGGCTCGTCAGTATGATCGGTGTGGCGCTTCTTGTATTTCCGATATTTGCCTGGGGATTTAACGGCGCACTGTATGTCCGGTATAAGTCACTGATTCCGTTCCTTCCATTGTTCTGTTATCTGATGGCAGTGTTTTTGCGACGGATGAAAGAAGGCGAGATCGGCCGGTGGAAAGGTCTTCTGGCCTTTGCAGCTACCGTGGGAGTCAGCGTGCTGGCCTGGTATCTGAAAGACACCGGAGGAAATGTAGAGAAATACCAGCTGATCGTGCTGGAGAGTGTTGAGCTCTTTGGCTGCTGTATCATTTTTCAAAAATGGAAACGGCCGTTGCTTTTGCTGACGCCGTCGCTGCTGTGTCTGTTGGTTATCAACTGGGCAGTGAACGGAGAAGCCGGAAATCTGGTACAAAAAGACGATTATCAGGAAATCACGGCCGATGCCTGGGGAGAAGAAATCGGCAGTGTTCTGCAGGCAGAAACCGGTCTGTACCGGACGGAGCAGAGCGGGGTACCGAAGAAGAGAAAAGATAACGTAAACCGCGTCTGGAACATGCGCCAGTGGATCACATCGGTCTATTCATCTGCCTATAATCAGGAGTTTCAGGATTTCCGGGAAAAGACGTTCCAGATCGAGCAGCCTTTCCGGAATGGTCTGATGCAGACGGCATCTGCCGATCCGCTGTTTCAGAAATTCATGGGAGTCAAATATGTGATCGGTCGGAGTGAAGATGGGGAGAGCTTTACTTCTGACATCCAGGAGCATGTGGCACCGGTGATCTACGGAACCAGTCAGCTGCTTTCGGAGAAAACATATCAGACTATGGAATTTCCTTACAATCAGACCATGCTGATGCAGTATGCCGTGACAGAAGATGGACATTCATCCGATACAGGGGTTGAAAAAACGAAGGGTATCCGAAAAGAGAACGTGTCATTCACGGCAAAAAAAGGACTTACCGGGGAAGGGGATTCCTGGAATGTTCAGACGAAAAAAGAACAGAAAGCAACGCTTCTGGTGGATGGGGAGAAAGAATCTTCTAAGACAGAAAGAATCCTCTATCTGCAGTTTGACGTGGAAAATGCGCATTCGAACAAGGATGTAAGTATCACCATCGATGGTATCCGTAACAAACTGACAGCAAAAAATCATCTGTATTATAATGGAAATACAACCTTTACCTATGTGATGAAGCTTTCCGCAAAGCAAAAAAAGGTAAAAGTCACACTGGGAGCAGGTACGTACCGGATCTGCAACCTGAAAAGTTACAGCAGTGGTGCTTCGATCCTGGAAGATGATACGCTGTATCAGTCGACCTTTACGCCGGACTGGAATACAACCGGAGGAAACCAGATCAGCGGCAGCATCGACATGAAGCAGAACGGTTACCTGATCACATCGATCCCTTATGACAGCCATCTGGAAGTAAGGATTGACGGAAGAGAAGTTGTGACAGAAAAAGTCAATACCGCATTTCTGGGCTGCCGGATGTTAAGTGGAGAACACTGGGTTACGATCACCTATCATGCACCGGGCCTTGCCGCCGGCAAATGGATCAGTTTGATCGGACTGCTGGGATGGGGTGTGATGATCGTGGCGGAGAAGAAAAAGAAAGATGAGAGACAGCTTTAAGGCGTGTGCTTTAAAGCTGTTCTTTTGTTAGCGAAACAAATAAACCACTATGTGGGTGGTTATAGTTGAATTACATGTCTTAGATTATTTCGGCGACAGTAGTACAACCAAAGGAATCATACGCAGATGTATCTGAAAAAAACATGAAATATCACAGATTTGTGGCAATCAGTGAAATACCGGACAGGATCAGCAGTATGATCACAATTTTCTTTACGATCTTATCGTCCAGTACGGAAGCACTTTTGATACCACCATATAATCCCAGTAATGCAAAAGGAATCAAAATACAGACTTTTTTCAGAATATCCGCAGTAAACAGCCCCAGCAGACAGTAGGTGATCAGTCGGAAAGTATTTTCCACAACAAATACGGCACTGATATTGGCTTTGAAGGTTTGGGTATCATCTGTGACCCGGTTTACATAAGCGGCAAGCAGAGCACCGACGCCAAACAGTCCGCAGAGCAGACCGGCGATAATGCTGATGAAGAACATAAGAATCTTGGAAGTGGAAGCTTTCGTCTTGTGATATTCCCGGAACAGCATTTCTCCGGCTACGACGATGACGGCCACACCGAAAACGATTTTCACAGCACCGGCATGGACATTTTTCAAAAGAAAAGCACCGGGAAGACTTCCTGCCAGAACCAGAATGGATAAGGGCAGATAAATTTTATGATCCAACTTCCGGCGGTTTTCCCAGACCATGATCAGATTCGTGGGACAGCCAAGAATCTGATCCACCGGAGAAATATTGACATTGGCAGAGCCAAAGGACAGAATCGAGGTGAAAATCAGTGTGTTGGCAAAGCCGCAGAGCCCTTTGATAAAGAAGGCGATCAGCGTTGCGAGGATCCAGAGGTACATAGCGAACTCCCTTCAGATGAAATAATAGTTGAAAATTAGTATATCATGAACTTCGTTCATGATCGACATTTGCCGCTCCCCATAACCGTGCAAGCACGCTTCTGGCTCGCTAACGCTCATTATATCATGATTCGCACCTTCGGTGCTTGACGCTGCTTTCGCAGCTATCATGACAGACATTCGCCGCTCCCGATGAATAAGCTGTGCTTATTCCCGCTCGCTAACGCTCATTATATCATACTTTTAATAAGGGTGGGGAAATTTTGAAAAACGTATGATGTCACAGGTGAATCGGGAATGTGTACAAAAAGCTGCCGAATGTGGAAAAGAGATCCGGAGACGTCCGCAGATGTAGAAAAGTTTTTGCGACGATGAAAACTCTCGGGACAAACGGTTGTAGAGGCATCAGGAAAGTGATAAGATAAAGTCTGCGGACTTCGGAAATATTTTATCGGAAAGTACGAAAGTCTGGTGAAAGAAATGAAAAAGAAATACACAAAAGAAAGAGGAATCACTTATGAAATACCATTCTGTCTTGGATTTACACACGCATACCATCGTCAGCGGTCATGCTTACTGTACCCTCCGGGAGATGGCGAAGGCGGCGTCGGAAAAAGGGCTGGAACTGCTGGGAATCACAGAGCATGCACCGAAGATGCCGGGTACCTGCCACAAGTTCTATTTTGAGAATCTGAGGATCGTGCCAAGGGAAATGTACGGGATCGAATTGCTGCTCGGCTCGGAAGTAAATATCCTGGATGCACAGGGAACGGTGGATCTGTCACAGAGAACGATGGAAAAACTGGACATCATCATCGCCAGTCTTCACACTCCGTGTATGACACCGGGCAGCCGTCAGGAAAACACGGATGCGTATCTGAACGCTATGAAAAATCCATGTATCAACATCATTGGTCATCCGGATGACGGAAGATACGAAGTGGACTATGAAGCACTGGTACAAGGAGCAAAAGAATATGGAAAGATCCTGGAACTGAACAACCATTCCATGGATCCGGACTGCAGCCGGTCAAATGCAATTGAAAATGATACCGTGATGCTTAATTACTGTAAAAAATATCAGGTTCCGATCGTAATGGACAGCGATGCACATTTTGATCTGCTGATCGGTGAATTTGATATGGCAAGAGAACTGCTCACCAAGCTGGACTTCCCGGAAGAACTGGTACTGAACCGGTCTGTGGATGCAGTGAAGAAATATCTGGGGAGATAAAATAAGAAAAATTGTTCTTCCCGCATATTGAATCGGAAAATAACATATGATATAATGCCAATAGGCAAAAGAAATGATAGAAGTTCAAAAACAACAAAAAGACAAATTCCCCCGGAGGTGCAAGCTCCGGGGGAATTCTTTTCCTTTTCAAAGTGGCAGGAATAAACCACAGGCTAGTTGCCAATTATCTGTTACCATCTAGCCATTTGATAATGTAGTGGCAGACTACACCACCCATGACAGTAACGAGAAATGATAAAATGAAGTCCAAAAACAACCCCCCCTTTCCATGCCGGTATAGGGGTGGCAACGTATACAGTATAACATACAAAACATATGTTTGCTACAAAAACCGGGAGTGATTATTCCGGAGCTTTTTTGACGATCTATAAGATATACAGATAAAATTTTCGCCGGTAGAACCTTTACAAAAACAAACGCATATGCTACCATAAACTATGGTTGAAAAAGAAAAACACCGTGACGAAGAGAGTACATGCACGACTGTCATTACAGAGAATTCCCGGAAGCTGAGAGGGATGTGACAAGGTGAATGGAAGATGGCTTCTGAGAGGCGCACCGAGCCGGAAGGTTAGGCTGCGACAGGATCCGCCTGTTATAGCGGCAGAGTATAGAAAAGTACTTGGTGAGGTTTCTTTCGTGAGGAAGAGACGAAAAGAAGTGGTAACACGGTTAATATCCGTCTTCTTACAGGAAATGTAAGAAGGCGGTTTTTTTGCATTGCATATCGATAATTGGTTCGGTGGACCAATTTGGATTACGCGAGCAATGAGCCAAAGTCCGTGCCTGCACGGGATCTTGGCGGCTGTCATGATAGAAAAAGGAGGAACAAACAATGGCAAAAGAAAAATTTTATATGACAACGGCGATCGCCTACACATCCGGTAAACCGCATATCGGAAATACCTATGAGATCGTACTGGCAGACAGTATCGCCCGCTTCAAAAGACAGCAGGGATACGATGTATTTTTCCAGACCGGTACCGATGAACATGGTCAGAAGATTGAGCTGAAAGCCGAAGAAGCAGGCATCACACCGAAGGAATATGTAGACAACGTATCCACAGAGATCAAGAGAATCTGGGATCTGATGAACACTTCCTATGATAAATTCATCCGTACCACAGATGCAGACCATGAAAAACAGGTACAGAAAATCTTCAAAAAACTGTACGACCAGGGAGATATCTACAAAGGACATTATGAAGGAATGTACTGTACCCCGTGCGAATCCTTCTTCACAGAGTCTCAGCTGGTAGACGGAAAATGTCCGGACTGCGGACGTCCGTGTACACCGGCAAAAGAAGAAGCATATTTCTTTAAAATGAGTAAATACGCTCCGCGCCTGATCAAATATATTAATGAACATCCGAAGTTCATCCAGCCGGTATCCAGAAAGAACGAGATGATGAACAACTTCCTGCTTCCGGGACTGCAGGATCTGTGTGTATCCCGTACTTCCTTCAGCTGGGGTATACCGGTAGACTTTGATCCGAAACATGTAACTTACGTATGGCTGGATGCGCTGACCAACTACATCACCGGTATCGGCTATGACTGCGACGGCAACAGCTCCGAACTGTTCAACAAAAACTGGCCGGCAGACCTGCATCTGATCGGTAAAGATATCATCCGTTTCCATACGATTTACTGGCCGATCTTCCTGATGGCTCTGGATCTGCCTCTGCCAAAACAGGTATTTGGTCATCCGTGGCTGTTACAGGGCGATGGCAAGATGAGTAAATCCAAAGGAAATGTGATCTATGCCGATGATCTGGTAGACTTCTTCGGTGTAGATGCTGTCCGTTATTTCGTTCTGCATGAGATGCCGTTTGAAAACGACGGTGTGATCACCTGGGAGCTGATGGTAGAGAGACTGAACTCTGATCTGGCCAACACCCTGGGTAACCTGGTAAACCGTACCATCTCCATGTCCAACAAATATTTTGGCGGTGTGGTAACAAAAACAGGTGTGGAAGAAGACGTAGACGCTGATCTGAAAGCAGTTGTAACGGGAACCAGGGCAAAAGTAGCTGCCAAGATGGAAGACCTGCGTGTGGCGGATTCTATCACAGAGATCTTCAACCTGTTCAAACGCTGCAACAAATACATTGATGAGACCATGCCGTGGGCACTGGCAAAAGACGAAGCGAAGAAAGACCGTCTGGCAGAAGTTCTGTACAACCTGGTAGAAAGTATCACCATCGGTGCTTCTCTTCTGGAATCCTTCATGCCGGAAACCACAGAAAAGATCCTGGCTCAGTTAAACGGAGAAAAGAGATCTTACGAAGAACTGGATCAGTTCGGTCTGTATCCGTCAGGAAATAAAGTAACAGACAAACCGGAGATCCTGTTCCAGCGTCTGGATCTGAAAGAAATTCTGGAAAAAGTAGAAGCCATGAAAGCTGCACAGGCAAAACCGGAAGTACCGGAAGAGCCGGTGGTTGATATCGATGCAAAAGAAGAGATTACCTTCGATGATTTCGGAAAAATGCAGTTCCAGGTTGGTGAGATCATCGCCTGCGAAGAAGTGAAAAAATCAAGAAAACTGCTGTGTTCTCAGGTGAAGATCGGCAGCCAGGTAAAACAGATCGTATCCGGTATCAAAGGACACTATACCGCAGAAGAGATGGTAGGAAAGAAAGTCATGGTTCTGGTGAACCTGAAACCTGCAAAACTGGCAGGTGTACTTTCTGAAGGTATGCTGTTATGTGCGGAAGATGCGGACGGCAACCTCTCTTTAATGGTTCCGGAAAAGAAGATGCCTGCAGGCGCAGAGATCTGCTAGAAAGAGTGAACCGACATGATATTTGAAAGTCATGCACATTATGATGATGAGGCTTTTGACGAAGACCGAAAAGAACTGCTGGATGCCCTGCCTGCGCAGGGCATCGGCAGAGTGATCAATGTATGCGCGGAAGTAGAAGGCTGGGATCGTACTGTGGATATGATGGAGCGCTATCCGTATATTTACGGTGCGATTGGTGTGCATCCGGATGATGTAGGTGCGCTGGATGAAGAAAAGATCCAGAGGATGCATCAGATCTGCCAGATGGAAAAGACGGTGGCTGTAGGCGAGATCGGCCTGGACTATTACTGGGATAAAGAAAACCACGAAAAACAGATCTACTGGTTTGAGCGGCAGCTGGAAGTGGCGAGAGAAGAAAAACTCCCGTTTATCATTCACAGCCGTGACGCTGCAAAAGACACGCTGGATACGATGAAACGGATTCACGCTGGGGATATCGGCGGTGTGGTACACTGTTTTTCCTACGGAAAAGAAATGGCACGGGAGTACCTGGATATGGGGCTTTCCCTCGGTATCGGCGGTGTACTGACCTTTAAGAATGCAAGGAAGCTGGTGGAAGTGGTTGAATATGCTCCCCTGGAATCTCTGCTCTTAGAGACGGACAGCCCGTACCTTGCACCGGTTCCGAACCGCGGAAAGCGAAACTCTTCGCTGAATATTCCGTATGTAGTGGAAAAAATTGCCGAGATCAAGGGAGTATCCCGGGAAGAGGTAGAAGAGATCACCTGGAAGAACAGTTTCCGGGTCTTTTCAAAAGTGAAATAAAGAGAAAATCAAAATTGATCCACCGGATCAATTATTGATATGCAATGCAACAAAAACGGATACCGAATGGTTAAAATTATTTCGGTATCCGTTTTTGTTGTTTTATATGGCAGCTGCAGATTCGGTTACTGATCGGAATTACCATCGGCTGTCAGTGCTTTTTTCTTCCAGTTTCCTTTTTTGTAGAAGAGGAATGTCAGCAGCGCACCCATACACCAGCATACCAGCAGGGAGATCCACAGTACCTGATATCTTCCGTTTGGAAGTTCCGGGGTTCTGGTGAGGAAAGCAAGACCGTAAGCCAGAGGTACACGGATCACAACGGTGGTGATCATAGAGATCCACATGGGGGTCATGGTATCACCTGCTCCGCGCATGACGCCGGAGAGGGACTGGGTGATGGCCATGGCAAGGTAGCCAACGGCGAGTATCTTCATCATGTTGGCACTGAGAGTTACCAGTTCCGAAGTATCGGTAAAGATTGCCATCAGGTTTTTACCGAAGACCAGGATCAGAAGAGTGATCACCGCGGAGGTTCCCAGCGCGATGGCGGTTCCCTGACGGGCTCCCTGCTCCACACGGTCCATACGATGTGCGCCCACATTCTGTCCGGCGTAGGTCGTCATGGCAGTTCCGAAAGAGAAGTTCGGCATCATCGCAAAACCATCCACACGCATGATGATGACATTGGCTGCGATGACCATCTCGCCGAAACTGTTCGTCAGAGACTGTACGATAACCATGGCCATGGAAAAGATGGCCTGGGTGATGCCGGAGGGGAGTCCCAGCCGGATGATCTCCAATGTATATTTCTTTTTCATCTTCAGATGGCGGAATTTGAAATCAAAGATATCTGTCATCCGCAGCAGTTTCCAGAAACAGAGGATAGCGGATACGGCCTGTGCGATGACGGTTGCATAGGCGACACCGGCGACACCCATCTGAAAGCGGGAAACGAAGACGATATCCAGAATGATATTCAGGACAGTTGCCACCAGAAGGTAGATCAGTGCCGAGATAGAATCGCCGAGTCCGCGAAGGATTCCGCAGAGGATATTATAATAGGCACTTCCCATGCAGCCAACCATCAGAATGACCAGATAAGAGGTACACCAGTCAATGATGGAATCAGGCGTATGGAGCATCTCCAGAAGCGGCCGTGAGAGAACGGCTCCCAGAAACATAATGATCAGGGAAGAAATTGCGGTCAGTGTGACGCAGTTACCGATCGTCATGGACAGCTCTTCCCGTTGTCTTGCACCAAAATACTGAGATACCATAACGCCGGCACCTACGGAGATTCCTACAAAAAGTACCAGAAGCAGGTTCAGGATCGGGCTGGCGCTTCCTACTGCCGCCAGGGCGTTGTCGCCCACGTATTTTCCGATGACAATACTGTCTACGGTGTTGTAAAGCTGCTGAGCGATATTGCCGATTAGCATGGGGATTGTAAAAATTACAATCTTCTCCCAGGGTTTTCCCACCGTCATATCGGACGGCGCGAAAAGTTCTTTGATGGTCATAAGTGCTATACTCCTTTGTGGTGTAAAATTTTGCCAGATACCGATATTGTGTAAAACTGGCTCTCTTCATACTCATAGTATAACTCGTTATAAGGTGGAAGACCAAACGTTTTTTGGTAGATATTCAAAAAAATGAATATTGACAAGGAGACAGGGATTATTGTACAATCAAACCTAATTAAAAGGAGTAACCTATGTTTGGAAATCTGCGTTTGTAGTGTCGTCAGTACGGTGGAGCCATCCGGTACTTCAGGAAAATGGTGAGACTTTTATTGCAGTATTTGATATGCAATAAGAGTTTTTTTATTTTACCGGAAATTGCTATTCTTTGTTCTGTGATTTTTGTAACTATCTAACTATCTGCAAAAATTCAAGGAATACATATAAGGCAAAAGGAGGAGAAAGATATTGGATTTAAGTAATTTATCTATTAAAAAAATACGGGAGCTTATTGTGTTTACAGCACTTCTTGTTGTTGCCCTGTGGAAGTTTGATGTAGTGCTTGATGTGTTGAAAACAATATGGCAGATTATATTTCCGTTTATACTTGGCGGAGCGATTGTGTTTGTGATCAATGTGCCAATGAGTTTTCTGGAAAAGAAAATTTTTGAAAATGTAAAAAAAGAAAATAAGGCAGCGAGAAAACTGGCAAGACCGGTCAGCCTGCTTCTCACGATCGTATTGGTGGTTGGCGTGATCGCACTGGTGATGATTGGCGTGATTCCTCAGCTTACGAAGACAATGGGAAGTTTGATGATAAATATCACAGATTTTATTCCGCAGATTAAAATCTGGATTCGCGATTTTTTTCACGATAACCGGGAAATTATGAAGCTGGTAGACCAGGTGCAGTTTAATCCGGATCAGGCAATCAGGTGGGGGATAAGCCTGCTTGGAAATGGCGCGGGAAATATGATGAATACAACAGTGTCAGCGGTGGGATCCGTAGTCAGCGGACTGGCAACCTTTTTCATTGCGTTCTCCTTTGCCTGTTATGTCCTTTTTCAGAAAGAAAAGCTGCATGTACAGATCAGGAAAGTGCTTTTTGCTTTTCTTCCAAAACAAAAAGCAGATGCATTTCTTAAAGTCTGTTCTCTGACGTACCGGACATTCGCAAACTTTCTTACGGGCCAGTGTCTGGAAGCTGTGATTCTCGGCTGTATGTTTGGTGTTACACTGAGCGTTTTGAGAATGCCGTATGCACTTTTGATCGGAGTTCTGATTGCATTTACAGCATTGATTCCTATTTTTGGTGCTTTTATCGGGTGTGCCGTAGGAAGTTTTTTAATCTTTATGGTAAGCCCGAAGCAGGCAATTATATTCATAATAGTATTTCTGGTGCTGCAGCAGATTGAGGGAAATCTGATATATCCTCATGTTGTCGGCGAATCCGTAGGGCTTCCGTCAATCTGGGTGCTGGCAGCAGTTACGATCGGCGGAAATCTTATGGGGATTGTAGGTATGCTTGTTTTTATTCCACTGCTGTCGGTGGTCTATACTATTTTTCGGAAAGTTGTGTATCTGCGCCTGAAAAAACGACATATTAAACAAGTGACAGCGACAGATATAGAGGAATATACAGAAAAAGAAACTGCCAGTACAGATAAAATATAAAGAACTAAATTTGGGCTTTTTTCAACGGAAAAATGAAAAGCAGAGGGAGATAATCACAGCGTTTGGCTATGATTATCTCCCTCTGCTTTACTTGTGGAGCCACTGTGAAGGTACTGAACAGTTACGAAAAATTTTAAATAAAAAGACGAGTAAACTTTTTTACCGGTTCCGAAAAAATATCCCAAAGTTTTCTTTCTCCATATATTATGTAAGTAAACTTTTGTTTATTATGCAGAGGTACTATATTTTTTTTATGCTCTTGATGAACCCTCTTCGTTTGTGTATAGTCTGCAGTATAAAACAGAAGAGCAAGGAGAAAGAATATGAGACTGGCAGCGATCGGTGATAACTGTGTGGATTTTTATGAAAAGCAGGGCTGGGCATATCCCGGAGGAAATGCGGTGAACGTGGCTGTCTACGGGCGACAGTTGGGTATGGATGCGGCATATCTGGGCTGGATCGGCACAGACAATTTTGGGGATATGATGCAGGAAAAACTGAAAGAACAGGATGTGGAAACTGTTCGTATGCAGAGAAAACAGGGAAAAACTGCTATCACATACATTGAACTTCTGGATGGAGACAGAAAATTTGGAGAAGATTTTCTGAATGTTCTGGAAGGATTTCAGTTGTCTGATGGGGATTTGCAATATCTGGCCGGATTTGATTGTGTGCATATGGCAGTTTGGGGGCAATGCGATTCGTGCCTTGGCAAATTGCCGCAGGAAGTAAAAATCTCCTATGATTTTTCAAATCGATACGGAGAAAAAAAGATAGAAAGGTTAGCTCCTTATATTGATTATGTTTTTTTCTCCTGTGAAAAGGATGATGCTTTTACAAGAGATCTTCTGAAACGTGTAAAGGAACAGGGAGCAGGTCTGGTTATCGCTACATTGGGAGAAAATGGCAGTGTAGCCTACGATGGAAAAGAATTTGTTGTAAGCGGCATTGTGGAGGCAGATGTAGTGGATACGCTTGGAGCGGGAGATTCTTACATTGCCGGATTTTTAAACAAGGCACTGGAAGGTGAACCATTAAAAAAGTGTATGGAGGCAGGAGCTAAGAAGGCAGCTCTTACAATCAGCCATTTTGGAGCCTGGTAGAACACAGATAACTATAAAAAGAAGTACGGTTTATTCCGGACAAAATAGAAAAAAGAGAAAGGAAGAGGGTTATGTTAAAATTAAACAAGGAAGAAGTGCATTTTTTAGTAACAGCAGAGATGAAAAAAGAGGTGGCAGATTTTCTGGAAGCAGTAGATGCCAAGATAGCACCTGTACTGGAATATATAAAAGAAAACCAGGTTGAACGCGTTTGCTTTATTGGATGTGGAAGTTCCAGTGCTGCAGGAAGCACAGCAAAATATCTGGCGGATAAATATACAACTCTGACTGTTAATGCGTATACGGGATGGGAATTCGTTGATTCCATGCCTGTATATGGAGACAGAAAAACACTGGCAGTTTTTATTTCCCAGTCCGGAACTACAGAAGAAATTGTAGAAGGTCTGAGAAAAGCCAGAAATCAGGGCTTTATGACGGTTGGAGTGTGCAACCAGAGAGAAGATAATCCGTTGGGAATGGAAGCTGATTATGTGGTGGATTACCATGCAGAGGCTATGTGGGAATGCCAGCTTGTTGCGCTGTATACCCTGATAGCCCGTATGGCTTTGGAACGTGGAGAAAGTACAGAGACTATGGAGAAGATTCTGTCCGATATGAAACGTTTGCCGGAAGTGCTTGGACATCATATTGAAAACTTTGAGGCAAAAGCCATGGAAATGACAAAACCGCTTCGTAACCTGAAAGGATTCTACACAGTATCCGCCAGTTCCATGGTGCCTCTTGCCTATAAAGAAGGTGTTATTACCGGAATGGAATTTCTCTGGTCTCATGGTGCGGTGATACAGGCGGGAGAATTCCGTCATGGACCTCTGGAGATTGTGGAATCCGGTGTTCCGTTTTTATTTTTGGTGCCTACAGATTCCTCCAGAGTGATTACACAGAGAGCACTTAAGTTTGTTGAGAAGTGGAAGGGGACAGCAATTGTTCTGGATTATGCAGACTTTGCTATGGGACTTCATGATGATCTGGCACCGTTCGTTATGTTTGTGCCGCTGGAATGGTTCTGCTATTATTTTTCGATAGTAAGAGATCATAATCCGGATGACCGCAGATATTATGGGGTTGTTGAATATTGATCAGGTAAATAAATTTACTAAAGACGAAAGAAAATGGACTGTTTTGTAATAAAACAGTCCATTTTCTTTATATAAATTTACTAAATAACAGGTAGGATAAATTATACAAAAGTAATAAAAATATATATTATATACAAAAAAACAGAAAAATAGCACATTGTATTGTTGACAAATCCCATTATTTCAAGTAATGTGATGGTATAAGGAATGGAAATAAATTTACTAAATGTAAGTAAAATTAACTAAAACACATCGAGGGTAAATGTACAGGCAGACGATGTGTGTGAAATTAATTAAGAGGTGGGAATATGGCTACAATACGAGATGTCGCCCGGAGGGCCGGGGTATCTGCAGCATCTGTATCCAGAGTTCTGAAAAATGACACTACCTTTTCTGTATCTCAGAAGACAAGGGAAAGGATTCTGGAGGCGGCAGGCGAACTGGGATACAACAAATGTTTTGAATACTCAGCCATTCAAGGTACAAGAGGAACCATAGGAGTTATGCTTTTGTATGGCGAGGAAGAAGAAGTGGAAGATAAATTTTATCAGATTATCCGCGTGAATATAAAGATGGAACTTGAAAAAAACGGGTTCAAAGTAAAAGAGGTATTTGAATCTATGCTGGATGCCAATGCATCGAAGATATCCGGTTATCAGGGTTTGATCTTTGTAGGATATTCCACACTCTGGTATCAAAAAAAGGTGTTCCGACAGGCCGTTTTGGATTCCGGATTACCGGTAGTCTGTGCGGACTTTCATCTGAAAGATGGATCGCTTACAGCTGATTGCGTGATAAACGATTTCAAACAGGCAGTAAAGAAAGTTATAAATATTTTCCTGAAAAAAGGATTTGATTCTATCGGATATATGGGGACATACGGGCTGGAAGCGAATGGTAAGATTCACAGAGATGAACGTTTTCTTTATTTCCGGCAGATTATGAAAAGTCTGGGAAAGTATGATGAGAAAAATATCTACCTGTGTCCATCCAATCACACACAGTTTGGATATGAGCTGGGAAAAGAAATTATCCGAAAAGGAAGGCTTCCACGGGCGGTATTTGTGGAAAACGATACCATGGCCATCGGTTTTCTGAAAGCTTTGAAAGAAGAGAAAATTTCTGTTCCGGGTGATGTGGCGATTGTCGGGTGTAACGATGATCAGGTGGCATCCTTTGTAACTCCTGGGCTTTCCACTGTGAAGTTACATAATGACCTGGTCGGAATGATGGCAGCAAAGACATTGATGGAATGTCTTTACACGAAAAGAGAACAAGGTTTAAAAATCATTGTACCAAATCAGTTGATTCTCAGGGAAAGTTGCCCTGAATAAAAGTAGAAAGGGGAAAGATATGGAATACGTATACAAACACATGGATTGGAGTAACGTAGAGGTCCTTGGAAGAAATCGTCTTCCGGTCAGACCGTTTTATTGTGGTTATCCGAATAAGGAATCGGCAAGACAGGGAAGAAGAGAAGAATGTTCCAATTACCGTCTGTTGAACGGACAGTGGAAATTTGCTTATTATGAGTCACCGTTTTATGTTCCTGATACATGTATGGAAAAGGAATATGACGATCGGGAGTTTGGCATGATGCCGGTTCCCGGACACTGGCAGCTGAATGGTTATGATTATCCACATTATAATGATGCGATAGCATTGTTCCCGATTCTGGATGACCCGGGCATACAGGCAGACAATCCTACGGGTGTTTACCGGTACACTTTTCAGGAGGAGAAACAAAAAGACAGGGAATATATCCTGAGGTTTGACGGGGTTGAAAGTGCTTATCACGTATGGCTCAACGGTACATTCATAGGATACAGCCAGGGGCCTCGTAACACAGCTGAATTTGATGTGACAGAAGCATTGCAGGATGGGGAAAATGTGCTGGCGGTGATCGTCTACAAATTCAGTGACGGCAGTTATCTGGAAAATCAGGATATGTGGTGGTTTGCCGGAATTATCAGAGATGTATCTCTGATCCGGAGACCGAAACAGCATATGCTGGACTGGCGTATCGTATCTGATCTGGTTATGGAACAGAATGAGACGACCGGAAAGATTTGCCTGGAAGCAGTGTTTGAAAATCATACCGAGGATGAGACGGCACTTACCGTTGAGATGGAAGTAATGGACGGTGAACAGGTCATCTTCAGTGAGATCCGCGAGATAAGTGGTAAAAAAGGCGAGACAGAATATGTGACAGAGGTAATTCTGGAAAATATAAAACCCTGGTCAGCAGAGCACCCTGAGCTGTATCGGGTGATGATTACCCTGAAGAAACAGGGAGAAGTTCTGGAATCCTATGGCGAGTGGACAGGATTCAGAAATATTTGTGTAAAAGACGGATTATTCCTGGTAAATGGAAAGGCTATTAAATTAAAAGGAGTAAACCGACATGACTGGAATGAAAATACAGGACGATGCATTACAAAAGAGGATATGCTGGCTGATCTGTATCTGATGAAACAGAACAATATCAATGCGGTACGAACCTCTCATTACCCGCCACATCCTGATTTTCTGGATATGTGTGACCGTCTTGGACTTTATGTGATGGAGGAAGCTGATCTGGAGTGTAACCAGATGGCTTACACCAAAAACATGAACAAGATCAGTGATGACACGATCTGGGAAAAAAGCTATGTGGATCGTGCGGAACGTATGGTAAGAAGGGATAAGAACCATCCAAGTATTCTGTTCTGGTCGCTGGGAAACGAATCGGGATTCGGAAGCAGCTTTGTAGCCAGCGGAAGATTTATAAAAGAGTATGATCCAACCAGACTGGTTCATTACGAGGAAGACAGGGATGCTTCTATAGCTGATGTGTACAGTACCATGTATACCAGACATAAGGCATTGGAAAATCTGGGAAGAGACACTGCAAAGAAGAAACCTCATGTAGTATGCGAGTATGCGCATGCAATGGGAAATGGCCCGGGAGGATTAAAAGAATACTGGGAAATATTTGAACGATATCCAAGGCTGCAGGGCGGTTTTATTTGGGAGTGGGTGGATCACGGTATTAAAAAATATGACAGCAACGGCAAAGCCTACTATACATATGGCGGAGATTACGGGGATTATCCAAACAGTGGGGCATTTTGTTGTGATGGATTGATCCAGGCAGACAGAAGGCCGACGCCTGGTATTTTACAGGTGAAAAAAGTAATGGAGCCGGTAAAATTTATTGATTTTGATAAAACTACAGGTGAAATTACAGTTTGCAATAAATATGATTTTACTGACCTGTCTCATCTTGAAGGTACATTCAAGATTCATACACTGCAGGGAATTCTGCTGGAAGGTGAGGTGGATCTGAGTGAGATAGCACCACATGGATGCAAACGCATCACGGTATATGATTCTGCGGAGTCAGGAGCATGGTGTGATGAACAAGATATCTGGCTGACGATCAAGGTATGTTACAAAGAAAAACAGATCTGGTCAGAGGAAGCTCATCATGAGGTTGCGTTCCATCAGGAATGTCTCAATAAAGCAGCTCGAGAGACAGTGAAAGAGCCGGCAGATAACGGAAGCTCCGGAGAACTGCATATGGTGGAAAAATCAGGAATTATTTATGTGGAAGGCCGGAATTTTACTGCCGAGTTTAACCGGGTTCATGGATATTTAAGTGGTTACACATTGAATGGTGAACGGTTGATCTGTAAAGGACTGGGACTCAACTTCTGGAGAGCACCTGTTGACAATGACAAGAATGTGGCTGAAATCTGGGAAAAAGCAATGCTGAAAGCCATGACAAACCTTGTGGAAAAGGTGACGGTAGAGGAGAAAGAACAGGAAGTGGTTATCTCCGTTTCACAGATCTATGCACCGATCACTGTTGACTGGAAAATCATTGTGAAAGCGGAATATCACATTCAGGCAGATGGTCTTATAAGCATGAGTTATCACGGAGTGCCAACCGGTGTGCAGCTTCCGGAGAGTTTTCCACGGATCGGTATGCGATTTGTGCTGGATAAAGCCTGTGAACAGGCAGTCTGGTACGGAAGAGGACCTCTGGAAACATATCCGGACTGTAAAGAAGGCAATGCGATAGGCTGCTGGGAGAAGAACGTGGAGGATTTCTATTTCCCTTATGTACTGCCTCAGGAGACAGGAAATCATGAGGATACTCGCTGGGCTGCATTTGTGACAGAAGCGGGTAACGGAATCTGTATCGCATCGGACAAAGAATTCTCTTTTGGCGCATTACATTATACACAGGAAGACCTGACACAGGCGACACATACAAATGAACTTCACAAAACAGAAAATATCCAGTTATCTGTTGATTATGCACAGCATGGTCTGGGAAGTGCAAGCTGGGGTGCCGAGTGTCTGGAAAAAGATAAACTGTATCCGGAACCGTTTACATTTACCTGGAAGATTTTCGGAACCGGGAAGGAATCGCTGGTAGAGCGGGCCGAGCAATACAGAAGAAAGTAAGAAAGGAAGGGAAAAGATGGAAGGAGAAAATGAAAGAAGAAGGAGTTTTGTAAACAAAAAAACAGCACCATACATATTTTTGCTGCCAATGATACTTCTGTTCGGAGTATTCATGGTATATCCGGTAATTAAGTCCCTGGCACTGAGTTTTTATGATTTTGAAGGTGGAGAGTATCTGTTCTGTGGCATTAATAATTACGTGACCATGTGCAAGGATCCTGTATTCTGGAAATCCCTGGGAAATACATTTATCTATCTGGCGATCCAGGTGCCGGTTATGGTGATACTTTCCCTGATACTGGGAGTTCTGGTAGAAGAAAGTTTTCTGAGATTCAGAACCTGTTACCGCGTCAGTGTGTTTTTACCGTCCGTTACAGCTTTGGTTGCGTATGCGATGATTTTTAAGCTGCTGTTTAATACAGATTTCGGTCTGGTAAACCATATTCTCAGAACTTTTGGTCTGGGTGGCGTAGACTGGCTGAATACTGTATGGGGTGCAAGAGCGGTTGTCATCATGGGTATCACCTGGAGATGGACCGGATATAACACGATCATTATGATTGCCGGTCTGAAGGGAATCCCCATGGAACTGTATGAATCAGCAGATATAGATGGGGCATCTTTCCTGCAGAGATTCTTCCGAATCACAATCCCTATGGTAAAATCCATTATTCTCTTTGTGAGTATCACATCCACCATAGGAACCCTGCAGCTGTTTGATGAATCCTTTGTACTAACAAAAGGAGGACCTGACAATGCGACGATAACCATTGGACACTATCTGTACAATACCGGATTCTCCTATTACAAATTCGGATATGCAGCGGCACTCAGTTATGCGTTGGTGCTTATCATAGGCATACTGTCCTTTGTGCAGTTCAAAGCTACAAATGGAGGTGACAATTAGTGAAAACAACAGGAAAGAAAATAAACGGACGTAAAGTTTTTACCTATGTGTTCCTGACCATTGCGGCACTGATTTCCCTGTTTCCTTTCTACTTCATGTTTGTGTCTGCAACAAACACGAATGCGGAAATTTTGAGTGCAACACCTAAGTTGATTTTTGGCTCTCATCTGGTAGAAAATTTTAAAAATCTGAACAAAAAGATGGATATCCTGCGGATACTTATGAATTCTGCCATTATGACAGTGACCTATACTGCACTCTCTATCATACTGCACTCCATGGCAGGATATGCCCTGGCAAAATTTGAATTCAAAGGCAAGGGCTTACTGTTCAGTCTGATCATGGTAACTATGATGATTCCGTCCCAGGTCATGTATGTGCCGCTGTTCACACTGATGAACAATATTGGATGGGCAGATACGTACCAGGCAGTGGTATTGCCCGGACTTGCAGGTGCTTTTGGTATTTTCCTGATGAGACAGAATATGTTAGCATTTCCAACATCTTTGATCGAGGCAGCCAGAATCGACGGGTGTGGTGAAATCGGCATTTTCCTGAAGGTGGTTCTTCCATCCCAGAAGCCGGCGATTGGTGCTCTCGGAATTTACATGTTTATGAGCATGTGGAATAACTTTATGTGGCCGTTGATTATTCTCAGTACAAAATCTATGTATAACTTCCCGGTAGCTCTGGCTATGCTGGATGGTGTGGCATGGAGAAAAGACTATGGTGTGGTTATGCTGGCGACAGTTTGTGCGGTTCTGCCTATCATGATCATCTTCTTGGTATTCCAGAAACAGTTCGTGGCAGGTGTCATGGGTGGAGCAGTAAAGGAATAATGTATTTGGTTCTGAAAAAAATATTTAGGAGGATATAAATATGATGAAGAAACGAGTAGTAGCATTGACAACAGCGGCAGTGATGGCATTGTCTATGACTGCATGTGGCGGAGGCGGCGGAGCTGATAAAACAGCTTCCGGAGACAAGGAAGGCGGACTGTCCGGTGAAATCACAGTTTGGAGCTGGGACGTGGCACTGGCGCATCTTGAGGAATGGGCAGAGAAGTTCCAGGAAGAGAACCCGGATGTAACCTTTAATTTTGAGGAAATGGGTGTGGATCAGGTATACCAGAAAATGACTACCTGCCTGCAGTCCGGTATCGGCCTTCCGGATATTGTTTCTATTGAGGGTGAACAGATGGCAAAGTTCGGAGAGAAATTTCCTGGAAAATTTGAAGATTTTACAGATATGATCAATCCGGATGACTATTTCCCGATTAAAATATCAGAGTGTACGGTTGACGGGAAGATCATTGCGTATCCATGGGATTCCGGCCCGTGTGGTATGTTCTATAGAAGCGACCTGTTTGAAGAAGCAGGAATCAAGGCAGAAGATATCGTGACCTGGGATGATTTTATCGAGGCAGGAAAAGTATTAAAAGAGAAAACAGGCGTTAAGATGCTCTGTATGGCAGAATCCAGAAATGATACAACGTACAGACTTCTCATGATGGAAGGCGGAAGCTTCTACTTTGACAAGGACGGAAATACGCAGGTTGATTCGGAAGCTTCTATCCAGGCAATGGAAACGTGTAAGAAAATGTATGATGCCGGCATTACATTCAACAATTCATCCTGGGATGATATGGTAGCGGGCATGGGCGCAGATAAGTTTGCATGTATTGCAGATGCTGTGTGGATGGTAGGATCTATTAAGGAAGCAGCTCCTGATCAAAGCGGCAAGTGGGCGGTTATGGAACTTCCGAGATTCCAGGCAGATAAAGAAGCTCAGGGAGCATCCAATGGTGGTTCTGTTCTGGCGGTTCCTTCAGATAGTAAAAGTACAGAGGCTTCCAAGGCATTTGTGAAGTTCGTTATGGAAAATGTGGATGCCAATGTGGAAGGATTCCAGAACTACGGACTGTATCCGTCTTATCTGAAAGCTCTTGAGTCCGACGTATTTAAAGAGGGGGATGAGTTCTTTGGCGGACAGCAGATCTTTGATTTGTTCACAGAAGTCGGAAAGACAGTTCCACAGGTAAATTATACCTCTAACTTTGCAGAAGCACTGGAAATGTCCAAAAACTCTATGGCAAATATACTGTTGAATGATGAGGATCCTACAGAGGTTCTCAAAGCGGAACAGGAGGAAATGAAAGCCAAATTCGGCAAATAGAAGCATAGTTATATTTATAAACAGAGCATAATAAAACGGGTGTCTGAAGTATATTCAAACACCCGTTTTAAAAAGGATGGAGGTTTCTGTGTACGGGAAAAAAGTTATAAAACGAGATATTTATCAAATCATTATTCCGATGATACTGGAAAACATACTTCAGATTTCGGCAAACCTGGTAATCACGGCAATGGTTGGACGGTTGCTTGCAAATGACATTTCCGCACAGGGGATCTGTATCCGGATTACGGATACGTTATGGTGTTTTTATAAGGGAGTGGCAATCGGGGCTACAGTTTTGATCGCCCGGGCATACGGTGCGGGCAGACATCAGGATTGCAGGAAGATTGCGGAGCAGACCATTCTTACGGAAATGATCATTGTGTTTATTTTTCAGGTGGTGTTATACTTTAAGGCACCGCTTTTTCTTGGATTTTTTTCAAAGGATCCCCAGATCCTCTCTCTGGCAGAGGGGTATATGAAGACCATTATATTCGAATTCCCGTTTGTGGTGATCACGACGGTGGTTACAGCCTCTTTCCAGGGATACGGCAATACAAAGATTCCTATGTATATTGCAGTTCTTATGAATGTGGTCAATATTGTCTGCGGTTATTGCTTTATCTTTGGTGCCTTTGGTATTCCGGGCATGGGAATAAAAGGTGCTGCTACCGCTCTTTTGACGGCACAGGCAGTTGGTGCAGGTACAGGACTGTACCTTTTATATAAAAAGAAGGGTGGACTGTTTCGAAAAGTACCATCTGAGCATAGATTTTTCAGTTTTGATAAAAAATGTATCTATGAAATCTATACGACAGGAATTCCGGCAGCATTGGAAACCGTATTCTGGCAGGTTTCTGCTATCATTTTGAGTAAAGTGATATTATTCTACGGAAACCAGGCATTTGCCGCATATCAGCTGGGTATACAGGCAGAGGAAATTACGGAGATGCCGGCGATTGGTTTTAGTACGGCATCCACTACACTGGCAGCCAGAGCAATTGGTATGCAGGATGAGGAATTGCGAAAAGTTTACTTTAAAGAACAACTGAAAGTGGGAGTATTTATCAGCTCGATAACTTCGGTGCTGCTGATTTTCCTCCCGCGGTTCTTTATGACTCTGATGACGGACAAACCTGAATTACAGGCCATAGGTGTTGTATATGTGTTTGTTATGGGATTTATCCAGATACCTCAGAATTTGTCCAGGATCTACAATGGAACCATCAGAGCTATGGGGTATAAGAATGCTCCTATGCTGGTGGCGGGATTTGGCATATGGATCGTAAGGATTCCTCTGTGTATGCTGGCTGCTTATGTGTTAAGGCTGCCCTTGACAATAATCTGGATTATTATTGCGATGGATCAGGTGTCCAGATTCCTGCTCAGTGTAGGATTGTATTATCGGATCAACAAAAAGCGTGAGCAGACGATGAACGCGGTATAGAACGGAAAAAAGGAGTAAGAATACATATGAACAGAGAATTTTTATATGAATTACTGGAAACAGCATCGGTTTCCGGTTTTGAGGAAGAGATTCAAAGAAAAGTTATAAAGTATGCAAAAGGATTTGCGGATGAAATCTATACGGATGAAATTGCCGATGTGGTAAGTATTGTAAATCCAGATGCAGAGATTAAAGTTATGCTGTCGGCACACATGGATGAGATTGGCCTCATGGTATCGCATATTACGGAAAAAGGAATGCTCCACGTATCCAAGGCGGGCGGTATCTATCCGGGAACTTATCTTGGACAGAAAGTCAGAATCATGCATGAAGGAAATGTGGTTTACGGCGCAGTCCGAAACCATGGCTCTCTGAATAAGAAAGAGTTGGAAATTACAGATATCATCATCGATATCGGTGCTGTTTCAAGGGAAGATGCCATGGCTCATGTGGCATGTGGTGATCCGGTGAGTTTTGATACGGACTACAGAGAACTTTTAAATGACAGGCTCTGCGCAAGGGGCCTTGACGACCGTCTGGGAGGATATATTATCCTGGAAGCTGCGAAAAAAGCCAAAGAAAGAGGCTGTACATGTGGAGTTTATGCGGCAACTACTGTAGGGGAAGAACTGACAAAGCACGGAGCTGCCTGGTGCGCATCCCGAATCGCTCCGACCCTGGCTGTTGTGCTTGATGTTACGTATACCAGTGATTATGAAGGAACAAGAGCTATCGAAAACGGAGAAATCCTTCTGGGAGGCGGACCGGTTTTCCTGCATAACTCTTTCAGTCATAAAATGGTGGTGGAGCGACTCGAAAAAGCTGCCCGGAAGATACATATAAAATATCAGTGGGAGAACGGATGTGGAAGAACCTGTACGGACGCAGATGCTATTCATATGGCAGGCAGGGGGATACCTACAACAGTTATGTCCATACCTCTTCGCTATATGCATAATCCGGCAGAAGTGTGCAGTATGGAGGATGTGCAGGGATGTATTGACGTGCTTGCGGAATTTTTATGTGGAATCGGGTCTGATATTTGTCTGAAACCTCTGGAAGGATAAGGTGATTTATGAAAAAATATATGGCGATTGCCGGGTTGGTATTAGTTACTGTTATCTGGGGAGGCGGATTTGTGGCCAGTGACATGGCTCTTGACAGTCTGTCGCCTTTTCAGATCATGACCATTCGTTTTCTGTTGGCTTCCGTGCTTATGGGTGGGATAAGTATCCGGAATCTTAAAGGGATAAAAAAAGAGGAAGTAACTGCAGGAGTTTTTATGGGCGCAGCTCTTTTTATTGGGTTTTCTCTTCAGATCATAGGACTGCAATATACGACTCCGTCAAAGAATGCGTTCCTCACAGCCACAAATGTGGTGATTGTTCCTTTTATTGCTTTTCTGATCTGCCGGAAAAAAGTAGGATTCAGAGGTATAATAGGAGCAGTGCTGGCCATCGTGGGGGTGGGACTTTTGTCCCTGGATAAAGATCTGTCTCTGGGACTGGGTGACGGACTGACACTTATATGTGCAGTGGGCTTTGCTTTTCAGATTTTTCTGACAAGCATCTTTGTGAAGAAGTACAGGGCATCTGTGTTGAACTTTATTCAGATGTGTACGGCAGGTATTTTATCATTGATATTCATGATTGCCTCCGGGCAGGTGCATTTTCAGGTTACTGCAAAAGGATGGTGGAGTGTTCTCTATCTCGGCATTATCAGCACAACGGTCTGCTATCTTCTTCAGACAGCATGCCAGAAGTATGTGGATGAGACAAAGGCGGCGATCATTCTGTCTATGGAGTCTGTCTTCGGAACCTTGTTCTCGGTTATGATTCTTCATGAAAGTATTACGTTGCGCATGATATTGGGATGTATCATTATTCTGGCGGCGGTTATTCTGGCAAATTCAGCCACGGAGGAGACAACGGCATGAGGACAGCGCCGTGTAACTGTTCAGTACCTTCACAGTTACAGCGTCGTAACAATTCGTTGCGTGGTTGGGGGCAATATGGTAAGATAAACCATGAAATGCACTGACATAGCTGATGCGATTCGAAAAATATTGAAAAGTATCATGCAGAGAGGGATTTAAGATGGCTACAATAAAAGATATCGCAGAGCGTACCGGTTTTTCCGCAGCGACGGTCTCCAGAGTTTTGAATCATGATGAGACGTTGAATGTGCAGGATGAGACCAGAATGAAAATATTTGATACTGCCAGGGAACTTCAGTATCAGGCAAAGGAAAGAAAAAGCAGGAAGCGTCACCTGACGGTTGGAGTTTATTATTCCTATTCCAGAGAGGAGGAGCTGAGAGATACTTATTATCTGACAGTCCGTCTGGCGGTAGAAAAAAAACTAGAGGCAGAGAATATGGAACGCTGTCAGATCCAGAATCTGGAGGAGCTGAAGAATCTTGGAGGACTCGATGGCCTTTTGTGCCTTGGAACGTTCAGTAAGAGCATGGTAAGGCAGATAGAAGCCTTCAAAAAGCCTACAGTATTTCTGGATGCTATGCCAAAAGGAGATCAGTTTGATTGCGTAGTCAACGATCTGGACAGTTCTGTGGAAGCGGTGATGGATTATCTGACAGGACTGGGACATAAAAAGATAGCATTTATTGGCGGTTATGAAGTCGACAAGGATGGCGAGGAAGTGCATGATGAACGAATGGTAACTTACAAAAAATATATGGAGCGAATCGGTGAATTCTCTCCGGCACTTGTGCGGGTGGGAAGTTTCACGCCGGAAGACGGTTATGTGCTGTGCAGGGAGATCCTGGAAGAGGAGGAGAAACCTACAGCAATATTTGCAAACAACGACTCTCTGGCAGTGGGCTGTTATCGGGCAGTCAGTGAAAAGGGACTCCGGATTCCAGAGGATATAAGCATTGTGGGATATAATGATATAGCAGTGGCCAACTATCTGGTTCCGCCGCTGACTACTGTGCGCCTGCATATGGAATTATTGGGTGAGGAGGCGGTTCGCCTTCTTCGTGAACGCATCACATCCTCCAGGGAGATAGGGTTAAAAGTGATCGTACCTGCGAAGCTTATTGTACGTGGTAGCGCAGACAGGGTAAAATAAAAATGGAGTGATGTACTGGTAAAAAGCGCTGTATCCGTGGCTGTCCGGATACAACGCTTTTTCTCTCGTTTTACAGAAAAAGATTTCGTAAAAATGTTTGATTTGATTTAAACATTTTTTTGAAAATTAAAAAAAGAATATATAATCAGAAACAATATTGTCTAGCGAAGAATGTGATTACCGGATAAACTACTCAAAAAAGGAGGAAGAATATATGAAACGGAAACAGGTAATTGCATTCGTTAGTGCAGCGGCATTGGCTGTGACATCGCTGGCAGGATGCGGGAAAACAGAAGAAAAGACGGAGAAAACGACAGTAAGTGATGCAGAAGAAACAGCCAAAGAAGACCTGCCACTGTCAAAATATCCGGAAACAGTAACTGTCCATCTTGGCGGCTCCATGAATCCAAATGCGAAGCTTGAGGACGGAAAGACTTATGATGATAATGTATACCTGGATTTATTAAAGAAAGACCTTAATATTGATGTTGAATATGACTGGGTTACATCATCTTCTGATTATGATGAAAAAATGAATCTGTGTATCGGAAGTAATACAGTTCCGGAACTGATGAATGTGAATGCAACACAGTACAGAGCACTTCTGAAATATGACATGATTCAGCCGTTGGACGAGTATTATGAGGATTATGCATCGGATACCCTGAAAGGCTATGTGGAATCCGGCGGTGAGGAACTGAGAAAATGTATCACCAATGACAAGGGAGAGATGATGGCGATTCCGGCTCCGAGTATGATGGTGGGAGAAATGAACGAAATGTGGATCCGCCAGGACTGGCTGGACAATCTTGGAATGGAAGTTCCGAGAACATGGGATGAGCTGGCAGCAGTAGCAGAAGCATTCGTAACCCAGGATCCGGATGGCAACGGAGAAGATGATACCATCGGAATTCTCGGACCTGGCAATTCCAATCATATCAATGATATTGGAGACAATCAGTTCGGTCTGGATCCGCTGTTTTGTAGTTTCCAGCCTTATCCACAGTACTGGCTGCAAGGTGATGATGGAACTGTAGAGTATGGTTCCATCCAGCCGGAGACCAGAGAAGCACTGGAAAAAATCCAGGAATTATATACAAATAAACTGATCGATCCGGAAATGCTTGTCAGAAGTGACTGTCAGGAACCTGTCCTGGCCGGAAAGGTCGGAATCTTCTTCGGACCGTGGTGGAGCGGTTATACAGTTTCGGATGCAACACTGGCAGGAGAAGCAGACTGGCGGGCATACTTTACACCATTGTCTGAAGATGGAAATTACTATACTCATATGCCGGATCCTACAAGCAAATATGTAGTGGCAAGCAAAGACTGTAAGAATCCGGAGGCTGCATTTAAGATTGTCAATTATCTGATCAAGTATGAGAGAGACTGGATAGAAGAAGGTGTCAGTGCAAAGACAAGCAGTACTGATTTTTATCCATTGTGGAATGGTTATGATAATGCTGATGAGATCGAGGTATCTACAGAGACTCTGGAAAAGTATCTTGCGGGGGAAATTACAATGGATGATGTTGATTTCTCACAGCATAAACTGTTAAAGAATGATATGGAAGCAGTTACGGAGCTGAAAAAAGAACCATATGATGATTTCAGTCTGGATAAATGGAATATGGACAGTGATCTTGCAAAATCCAATCTTCCGAGACTGGTATCACTCCTGGTCGGAGGCGCTCCGCTCGTACACGATACATATGTGCCTGTCTATAATGCCTTCAGCGGTCAGACAGAAACTATGGAAACAAAGTGGGCAAATCTGAAAAAGATGGAAGAAGAAACATTTGCAAAAATCATTATGGGAAAAGCAGATATCAGCGAATTCGATACCTTTGTTGAGAACTGGAAGAAGCAGGGCGGTGACCAGATTCTCAAAGAGATCAACGAAGAATTAGGAAACTAAAGAGGCAGCGGCTGATGAATATCATCAGCCGCTGGTGCTATAATATGAACTGCCACTTCCCGGCGGTGAAAGGATAAGGTGAATAGGATGAAGAAGGTATTATACGAAGAATTACTTCCGGAAGAATGTGTACAGAGAATAAAGGAGATGCCGGTTGCTTATCTGCCGCTTGGTACACTGGAGTGGCATGGTCCGCACATGCCTCTTGGAGCTGACGGAATTCAGTCAAAAGAACTGTTTGTCCGGGTAGCAGAAAAGGTCGGAGGTGTGGTACTTCCTGTACTGTTTATGGGACCGGACCGTGTATTCAATGACGGAGACAGAGCGTTTTATGGGATGGATATTAACACGGAAGGTGCACTGAATACCTATCATGTTCAGCAGATGAAAGGCAGTGCTTACTGGCTGGAGAAGGGATTGTTCCAGGACTATCTGCGCAGTATTTTCGCTCAGCTTTCCAGAGCCGGGATCCGTATTGTTGTAGGACATGGACATGGTCCGTCGACTCATGCATTTCAGGAGCTGGCGGAAGAGGCAAAAGAAAAATACGGGTTAACTATTTTTACGGCATGGACTTTCGCGGAAGATGAGAGATTGAGATATCAGTACGATCATGCCGGAGCGAATGAGACATCTATCGTCATGGCCGTGCGGCCGGAGCTGGTTGACTTTGGTCAGGTAAAAGAAGATGAGAGTAATCTGATCGGGATCGCGGGACGTCATCCGGTCAGAGAATCTTCGGAAGCGTTCGGAAATGAAATACTGGAATATACCATGAAAACATTAATTGCAGGTATTGAGGAAACTATTGGCAAGGATAAGAATTAAGCCTGAGATACAGGAGTATCTTGTTGCAGGATTCCTCAAATGATATACCGGATGCATAGAAAAAGAAATCGTGTGAAATTACAGTTTTGAGTTAAAAATATATTTGACAGAACAGAGAAAAATAATTATACTTGAACTGTCAAATGAACAGAACCGGGGAGCTTATGTGATAGGCTGAGAGGAAGTTGGAAACTTCGACCCTTATACCTGATTTGGATAATGCCAACGTAGGAACGTTATGTAAGAGAGTCTGTAACTGTGAAGATACAGAAAAATTACGACAGATTTAACGGGAGATACTTTGGTATCTCCTTTTTTATGCGAGTCCGGGTATAAAAGAATGAGATTGAGCGAGAGTTCATGAAGGGGCGCACCACCGAGGGTACGTTTCTTTGTGAACTCTTTTTTAGTTCCAGGGAGGTGAGACATAAGTGATCAAAGTAAACGGAAAAGAAATCGAACCGGAGAAGGCAACTTCTGTAGAAGTGTATCTTGAAAATGCAGGATACCAGATGAAGCGAATTGCAGTAGAACTGAATGGTGAGATCCTTCCCAAAAACGAGTATGCGGACAGGATGTTAGAAGACGGAGACCGCATGGAGGTAGTGACATTTGTAGGAGGAGGCTGAAAATGGAGACAACGAAGGTTTTGACAAAAGAGGAAATACAGGCTGCGCTTGAAGAACGTCATTCACCGGAAAAGCAAAAGAAACTGTCCGAAGGGCGGGTGACGATCGCAGGTCTCGGGGGTCTGGGATCCAACGTGGCATATGCACTGGCGCGTATCGGCGTGGGCCATCTTCATCTTATTGACTTTGACGTGGTGGATATTATGAATCTGAACCGGCAGCAGTATTTTATAGAACATATCGGTATGTACAAAACAGATGCTTTAAAATCTCTGCTTCAAAAGATCAATCCGTATATCGATATCCGGACGGATTGCGTCAAAGTGACAGAAGACAACCTGATTCTGCTTTTTAAAGATGCGGGAATCATCTGTGAAGCATTTGACAATCCGGAGGCGAAGGCCATGCTTGTAAATGGGATTCTGGAACATTTTCCGGAGAAAAAACTGGTGTCGGCATCCGGAATGGCCGGGTATGGAAGCAGCAATACAATTCGTACCCGGCGATTGATGAAGAACTTCTATCTTTGCGGGGATCAGGTTACGGAACCGACTTATGGACATGGATTAATGGCTCCGAGGGTTGCGATCTGCGCAGCCCATGAAGCCAATATGATCACCCGCTTGCTGCTTGGAGAAGAAGAAATATAGCAGCTGCCCCGCAGACATTGTGAAAACACGGAACCATTACGAATCATAAAGAATACGGGTAACTGATCAGCAGATATTCAGCAGACAATGAACAGTTACGAAGAAGGAGAAATATACCTATGAGTACAAAAGATACATGGAGCCTTGGAGGACATGAATTTACATCAAGATTTATCCTGGGATCAGGAAAATTTTCTTTGGATCTTGTGAAAGCCTGTATTGAAAAAGCAGACGCACAGATCATCACACTGGCACTTCGCCGTGCAAACGAAGGAGGACTTGCCAATATTTTGGATTATATTCCGGAGAATGTAACACTGCTTCCGAATACATCCGGAGCGAGAAATGCCCAGGAGGCAGTGCGAATCGCCAGATTATCAAGAGAAGTGGGATGTGGGGATTTTGTAAAGATCGAAGTTGTACACGATTCCAAATATTTATTACCGGATAACTATGAGACGATCAAAGCAACAGAAATCCTTGCAAAGGAAGGATTTGTAGTTATGCCTTATATGTATCCGGACCTGAATGCGGCAAGGGCTCTGAAAGATGCCGGAGCAGCCTGCATCATGCCACTGGGAGCACCCATCGGATCAAACAAAGGTCTGGCGACAAAGGAGTTTATCCAGATCCTCATCGATGAGATGGATCTGCCGATCATCGTTGACGCAGGAATCGGCCGCCCGTCTCAGGCATGTGAGGCTATGGAAATGGGAGCGGCTGCCGTTATGGCGAATACAGCAATCGCGACAGCCGGAGACGTGCCGGTTATGGCAGAGGCATTTAAAAAGGCTATCGAAGCAGGACGAAGCGCCTACCTTTCCGGTCTGGGAAGACAGATCGAAAGAGGAGCAAGTGCATCATCACCGCTGACCGGATTTTTGGAGGACTAGACCATGGAAAATCAGCATATCAATGAAAGTATCTTAAGCGAAGAGATTCTGGAAGATCAGAAGAAAAACAGAATCGATCATATGAAATATATGCCGGGTATGGAAGATATCGGGTCTGAGATCCTGGATCAGGTCGTAGATGCCATGCATGCGTATGATTATGACAAATATACGGCAGCTGATGTAAAACGTGCCCTCGCCCACAGTTCCAGAACTCCGGAAGATTTTGCGGCGCTTTTATCACCGGCAGCACTGCCTTTCATCGAAGAGATTGCCCAGGCAGCGCAGATTGAGACAAGAAAACATTTTGGAAACAGCGTCTATATGTTCACACCGATCTATATTGCGAATTATTGTGAAAATTATTGCATTTACTGTGGATTCAACTGTCATAATAAGATCAAACGTGCCCAGTTAAATGAAAGCGAGATCGAAAAAGAAATGCAGGCGATTGCTGAGACAGGCTTGCAGGAGATTCTGATCCTGACCGGAGAAAGCAGAAACAAATCCACAGTGGAATACATCGGAAATGCCTGCAAGATCGCAAGAAAATATTTCAAAGTGATCGGACTTGAAATCTATCCGGTGAACTCTGATGAGTATGCGTATCTGCATGCATGTGGCGCTGATTATGTAACTGTCTTCCAGGAAACCTATAATTCCGATAAATATGAAACACTTCATCTGGCAGGCCACAAACGTATCTATCCGTATCGTGTCAACGCTCAGGAGCGTGCGATAAGAGGAGGCATGCGCGGAGTAGGATTTGGTGCACTGTTGGGCCTGGATGATTTCAGAAAGGATGCATTTGCGACCGGATACCATGCATATCTTCTGCAGAGAAAATATCCGCATGCAGAAATCGCATTTTCCTGTCCGCGTCTGCGCCCGATCATTAATAACGATCGCATCAATCCCATGGATGTTCACGAGAAACAGCTTTTGCAGGTTGTGTGCGCATATCGGTTATTCATGCCATTTGCAAGTATCACAGTGTCAACGAGAGAGTGTGCGCGGGTACGTGACAACCTGGTAGGTATCGCGGCGACCAAAATCTCCGCCGGAGTCAGCACCGGAATCGGAAGCCATGTGGATGACATCGAGGATAAGGGCGACGACCAGTTCGAGATCTCAGATGGAAGAAATGTAGAAGAAGTCTATAATGCACTGCTTTCTAACAATTTGCAGCCGGTGATGAGTGATTATATTTATGTGTAGGGAATGATCAGGGAACAGTAACAAGGTAATGAACAGTAATCATTTCCGCGTTGCCCTGGTATATAATAAATTCATGGATAAAACAGAAGCTATTAACCGTCTGCGCTATGAAAAGCCGAATATGCAGATGTGTTTCCGAACAGAGAAAGCATTGTCTCTGTTACATTTCGAAGGGAGTGAGATGTTATGACAGCCAATCCGATTTTACTTCAGAAAAAATATAGTCGTGTCATAGAGTGTTTTGCCAGACAGCAGGAAATTTCATTGGACGCTGCATTGGATTTCTTTTACCATTCCCAGGTATATCAGCTGATTCGAGATGGTGTTTCAGATATGCACTGTATGAGCGATGCATATCTTGCGGAAGAATTAAAACAGGAATATGCTGAATTAGGATGCAGTGACAGGTAGTATGATAGCATGCATTTAAATAAACCTGTATTATTCACGAAAAAAAGCTGTGGATAATACAGGTTTATCATTATAAATTTGTAATAACGGCCTGTTTTACATCAGGAAATTTTACTGATTCGCACGAATTACCCTACAGGGATTACCTGCTGCGATCACATTGTCGGGAATATCTTTAGTTACAATACTGCCGGCTCCGATTACAACATTATCTCCGATTGTAACGCCCGGTAAAATAATAGCACCGCCACCAATCCATACATTGTTCCCAATGATAACCGGTGCTGTTTGCGTTTTACATAATTCGAATGAGCCATCTTCTTTTGGTTCACCAAAACGAGTTATTGCATCAGTCGATTGCTGTCAGCTTGTGGATCCATTTGTAGCTTTTGAAGCGCAGGAATATAGGCAGACATTTAAAGATCTGATCGGATTGCACAGCGATCACCACAAGTTCTACTGGCAGCTTCCAGTAGAATGCAGCCAGAAAGGACAATGGCATTACAATGCACCAGACGGAGATCAGGTTCAGATACATCGAAAATTTGGTATCTCCGCCACCCTGGATGATACCGACTCCGACCGGCATCTGATACGACATTCCAACCATGATCACGCTCATAATAATCATGAAGTGGTCTGCATATAAAGTAGCCTGAGGGGTCAATCGGTACATGGATAACAGTGGACTTCGAAGTAAGAATAATACAGTTCCAAGCAAGAGCCCGATAGCCAGATAGAGTACGGAAAGGGTACGCCCGTTGCAGCGTACTTTTTCTTCGTCATTACTTCCGATATCTTTTCCGATCACGACAGCAGAAGCACCGGCTATCGCAATGACGATTACCTTCAGATACTGAAAAAAGGTGCTTGATACGGAATTGGCTGCAATCGCATCCGCAGAAAGATGCCCCAATATCGCTGTCTGCATAGGAAGGGAAACTGCCCACAATAAGCTGGAAGTCAGGATAGGAATACACACTTTAAAAAAGGTTTTCCATACATTACCACTGCCTTTTCCGATAATACCATCCCGGAATTTTTCATCAAACAATTTGACTTTTGTGTCTTTTTTCCATACGTAGAAAAGAACGATTCCCAGTTCCAGTATGCGTGCTGCGAAAGTTCCGATGGCGGCACCTCTGATTCCCATTTCCGGTGCACCGAATCTTCCGAAAATCAGGATATAATTGATTCCGCCGTTCACCAGCAGGGATATGACGGATATAAGGAATGCGATCTTCACGGTCTCCACGCTGCGGAGCATGGCCAGTAAAAGGTTGCTGATCATAAAAAATAAAAATGTCCATTGTATGATATGAAGGTAAATAGTACCTTCTTTTATGATATCCGGTGAAGTCGTAAAAAGACCAATCAGTGTATTCGGAATACGCATACATAAAGCGATAATTCCGGCGGCAATTGCCAGGCTGAATAACAGTGCGGCTTTTGTTACCTTTCGGATCGGTTTGGTCTGATGGCTTCCCCAGTATTGGGAGCTGATTGCAATTAATGCATTGCCGATCGCCAGTGCAATCTGATTAACGATAAAATAAATCTGGTTTACCGTCGCAGCGCCGGAAAGTGCATTCTGGCTATAACTTCCCAGCATGATATTGTCCAGCATATTCACGCTGTAGGCCACCAGGTTTTGCAGCGCGATTACTGTCATTAATTTGAAAAAGGAACGGTAAAAAGAAGGATCTTTCGTAAAAAATGTTTTTTTCATGTCGTTGGTTCATCTGTAAACTGTAAAAGTCTAGAACAGTTACACTACTCCTTTGATTGGTTAATACGTCGTTAATATATTTATTATATAAAGTCAATAGAGGATTCGTCAATCAGCAGATTTTGCAAATGAGTTCAAAAAAGAGCTGAAAAGGTCAGATGACCTCTTCAGCTCTTTTTAATGCAGCGGATATATTTGACTGGAAGTTTTCTTTTCCGACAAGTTCCACAAAACCGGCTTTTTCCATAACGTGCATGGGCTGTTCATTGACGTGGGAGAATACAAGTGTAATTCCTTTACTCTCGCAGGTTTTTACCAGGTTCTGAAGTGCATTCATGGCGGTGCTGTCAAGTGCAGGGACGCCTCTCATACGAAGAACCAGACATCTGGTAAAGTCTTTGACAACGATATGTTCAATGGCATCGGCGGCACCAAAGAACAGTGGTCCGGTGATCTCGTAAACACGGATCTGCAGCGGTAATTTCTGCAGATGTTCATCGATATCCGGAGTGTCATCGTCCGTGTACACCCAGCTGTCTGCATGGGTTTCTTCGCTCATACGTTTGATGAAAAGCAGACAGGCAAGCACCATACCGATCTCGATAGCAACGACCAGATCAAAGATAACTGTCAGTACGAATGTTACTATCAGTACAAGAATATCACTCTTAGGAGCTGTCCTGACCAGGTCGCGGAAGGTTCGCCACTGACACATATTATAGGCAACGATAAAAAGAATCGCAGCAATGGTCGGCATAGGAATCATTCCGGCGTAAGGCATCAGAACGACCAGCACGATGATGAGTGTGACGGAGTGTACCATTCCGGCGATGGGAGTCCGTCCGCCATTTTTGATATTGGCAGCGGTTCTGGCGATGGCACCTGTTGCGGGGATACCTCCAAAGAGTGCGGAAGCGATATTTCCTGCGCCCTGGGCAACCAGTTCCATATCTGAACGGTGTTTGCTGTTGATCATTCCATCAGCAACTACACAGGATAGCAGAGACTCGATTGCGGCAAGCACTGCAATCGTAAATGCATTTGAGACGGAAGCACTGATGGTGCTGAATCTGATCGCCGGCATATGAAAACTCGGAAGAGAGTTGCTGATCGTATACAGATTTCCGATCGTGGATACCTTCAGCGGAAGAAACTGAACCATCAGGATTCCGACGATGACTGCAATCAGAGAACCGGGAACTTTCTTAAAAATATAAGGAGCAAGGATCAAAATCGCAAGACTTACAATGCCAACGATCAGGGCATCGGTATTTACGGAAGAAATATTCTGGACAAAGGCTTTCGTTTTCTCCGTTGTCTCGATTGGTTTTACACCATCCGGATAAGTAACTCCGAAAAAATCTTTCAACTGGCCGATCACGATGGTCACAGCGATTCCGGAAGTAAAACCGGTCGTAATGGTATATGGAATAAATTTAATCAGACTGCCGAAGTGGAACAGTCCCATAAGAATAAGAAATATACCCGCCATTATAGTGGCGATGATAAGTCCATCCATTCCGTCACGTGCTACGATACCGGCAACGATGGTTGCAAATGCAGCAGTCGGTCCGGCAATCTGTACGCAGCTTCCGCCAAGAGCTGAAATCACAAAACCGGCTACAATGGCAGTAAAGATACCGGCTTCAGGGCCAACTCCGGAAGCGAGCGCAAGCGCAATAGATAAGGGGAGTGCGATGATCGCGACGATGATACCTGCAGTCACATCTTTGATAAACTGTGACTTGTCATAGGACTTCAGACAGGTTAACAGCATTGGTTTTAGAGAATTCATAGAATTATAAGACCTTTCATATTAATTTTGCTGCTTTAGTATAACATAGAAAAAAGAAAAAATAACATAAAACGGTTATGTTTGCATTTATATACAAAATTGGCAGCTGGCATGTTACGCATCAGGAGGTTTCGCAGTTTGCAAAACTCAAAGGACATAGTTATTTGGATGGACAGTATCTGAGTCTTTCCTGCGCAGATTTTGCAGAAATGTATACGGGACACCACTTGTGGAACAATTACCGGGTAACAGCCGTTTTAAAACCTGTAACCGGTACGGAGCATTTTGTGAACATTCGAGTGCAGGGTGCCATGCGTAGTTATGCGGCCGGTTTTTCCGGGAACAATAAGTTGGTTTTACGCAATAACTGAAAGGGAGTAGGAAACACCTGAATAAGTAAATAAAATGTCATAATCTTAATTAACAATGTCCGTGGAGATGTTTTTTGGAATTACATGTAGTTGCTCAATTCTAAAAGAAAACCATCTCCATGGATTTTTTGCTGAGAATGATAATTTGTAAAAGGTTGACTTTCGGAAAAAAGTTCTATATTCTTTAAATAGGATAAAAAGGTTAACTGTTCAGCAGCCTTACGGCGATATGGAAGGTGATGGAACAGGAGTGGGAGAATCTGATATGAAAAGAAGAAAACGGGGGAAACAGACACTGAAAAGAAAGATGCTAAGCATTCTTCTGCTCTGTGCAATGTCATGTATTCTTGCGGTAGTGATCGTGTCGTATATGACGATCCGAATGATCCAGAATGACAGTATCCAGGAGAGTATGCAGATATATCTGGAGCAGATCACGCGGGAGATGGACAGTGATTACTATGACATGATCGGTATTGTCAATCAGATGAGTCCCAACGGGCTTATCGGAAGTGTGACAGAAAGGTATCTGAGTGCGGAAGATAACTATGATCGATATTTTGAGCAGAAATCTCTCAGAGAAGAACTGATAAAACTTGGATATATGAACACAAAGCTCCTTGGCATTGCATATTACGATCCGAAAGAGCAAAAAGAACTGATTGGGAATTTTAACGTCAGGGTTCTGGATCCGTCATATCAGACAAGTTCAAAAGTGATAGTGGGTGCCGAGAATATTATGCAGGCTATGCATGCATCCTATCTGGGAATCAGGGAGACGTCGGTACTATCCGTAATGCGGAGAGTTTCCTTTGGAAACAAACGGGTACTGGATATTTATGCAGAAATTGAGCCGGATATGAGCGTTTCGGATCGGCTTAATAAAGAAAAATGGCCATATACCTATATGGAGATGGATGAAAAGGGTATTGTACAGTACAGCAATAATCCGGTGATCGTCAAGGGACAGAAGCTTTTGTCGGAATTACCGGAAAAAGAAGGATATGCTGTGATAAATCAGGAAGGATACAAAATCATGGCGTATCGCAGTTCCATCGGATATGTCAATGCCATTGCACTGCCGGAGAATACCTATCAGAAAGAAATGAATATGTGGAGACTGAAGTTAGTGGTTATCATCCTGGCAGCTTTTGGTATTTTTTCCAGTTCGGTTTTTTACCTTTACCGGTTGATATGCAAACCCCTCAATCAGTTTCAAAAACAGATGATTCAGGTGGGAAATGGATCTTTACAAGAGGCGGAACAGGAGTATGAGATCAAGGAATTCGATGACCTGATGCACGAAGTGGAACAGATGAAGGAACAGATCAGGAACCTGATAGATGATGTTGTGGAAAAAGAAAAAAGTATTCAGCGAACGGAATATGAGAAGCTCCTGTACCAGATCAATCCACATTTTCTGCTCAATACGTTAAATTCCGTTCAGTGGATGGCAAGAATGAGCCGTCAGGACAATATTACGGAATTTGTACAGCGCTTAAAAAGACTGCTGTCGTATAATCTTGGAAAAGAAGGAATGCAGACAACACTTCGGACAGAAATCGATATTGTGAAAGATTATATTGCACTGGAACAGATGCGATATGATTTTGTAATAGAAATGAATGTGGAAGAGGGGCGTTATCTGGAACAGCCGACGGTACGGATGCTGTTGCAGCCACTGGTGGAAAATGCGATACGGTATGGACTTGGAGACGATGAAAAGATTACAATACAGGTCTTTGAGGACAATATCAGGGGACTGGCGATCATTACCATATTGGACAGCGGTAATGGCTTGACCCAGGAGGAGATCAATCAGATTAATGAACCATTTGATTATGATGTGAAAAAAATGCAGCATGGGAACAGAGGAATCGGTCTGCGATATGTAAAAGCAATGCTGGAATCTTTTTATGAAGGAGAGACGAACCTGTTTGTTAATTGCAAAAAAGGCTATGGAACCAAAATTACAATTTTGATTCCGATTCAGGAAGAACTTCGGAATAAAATCAAAATCACAGGATCTGGGACGGAAAAAGAGGGTATGGAGAAATGAAGGTATTGGTTGTAGATGATGATAAACTGGCAAGAAAAGGTTTGATTTCTATAATGGATTGGGGCAAATATGGATTTGAAGTTGTGGGCGATGTCCAGAATGGCCGTAAAGCACTGGAATTTCTGAAGGATAATGAAGTGGATATTGTATTCACGGATATAGACATGCCGGAGATTGATGGAATTGAACTGATGAAAATGTGTAAAAAGGAATATCCGGAGGTGAAATTCGTAGTCTTTTCTATGTATGAAGATTTCCGTTATGCACAGAGTGCCCTGAGACTGGGAGCCCTGGATTACATATCCAAAATAAGCTTTGATGGGGATGAGTGTGACCAGATTCTGGAACTTGTAGAAAGAAAGTATAAGGAAAATCAGTCGAAAAAAGAACCCCGGAAGGAGGATTCCGGACTCCAGAAAAGGCTGGAAAAAGCGTGGACGAATACCAGATGGATCTTTAATGACTGTGAGTTCAACAGACTGTGCGAGATAACCCGGGGCGTGGAGCTGCGGACTGCTGAAAGGGTTTTTATAAAAAGTTTCCACAGCTTCCAGAAACTCACAGGAGAAGAACTTGAATTTCCATCCTTATCTTCTGTGGATGAGATGCTGGAATGGGTAAAAAACTGGAAGGAGAATCTGTATCAGACGTGTCTGCAGACTGATAAAACAAAGGATATTTATATGTTTGCAAGAGTGATCCTGTATACAGACGAGCATATAGAAGAAAATCTGAAGTCAGAAGAGGTAGCAACACAGATCGGAATGAGCAGAAGTTATTTCAGCACGAGATTTAAGGAGATAACAGGTGATACCTTTCATAACTATGTGATCAGCAGAAAAATGCATGCAGCTGCCCGGAAGATGGCAAAAGGAACAGAAAACATCACCCAGATCGCATCGGATCTGGGATATGACAATTTTTATTATTTCACAAAGGTATTTTCAAAGGAATACGGATGTACGCCAACAGAATATGCAGGAAGATTAAAAAAATGTTCGATTTGATTCGGACATTTTTTTTGAATTAAAAAAAAGACTGTGGAATCTGAAACAATATCGTCTAGTGAAAAATATGATTACAGGATAAACTATCCATAAAGGAAGGGAGGTTTACTCATGTACATCAAAAGATTTGTGAAACACTATTACATTATGCTGATCCCTGCATTACTGTGGCTGTTCTTTTTCAGCATTGTTCCAATGTTCGGAATTGTTATGGCTTTTCAGGATTACAATCCGGGACAGGGCATTCTCCATTCAAAATTTGTTGGCCTGGCTAATTTTGAGTATATGTTTCAGATGAGTGACATTACGCAGGTTTTACGTAACACAGTTGTCATTGCTGTTGGCAAGATTATCGGAAATATTATTATCCCGCTGGTCTTTGCTTTGCTGTTAAATGAACTGGCAGTGAAAAAAATGAAACGTCCGATCCAGACAATCGTATATTTACCGTATTTTCTGTCATGGGTTATTCTCGCGAAGATCGTGCTGAATATTTTCGGGTATACAGGACCGGTGAATCAGATCATAGGATTGTTCGGAGGCGATGCGGTCAACTTCTTTGGCGAAGCAAAGCTTTTCCAGCCTCTGGTAATCGGTACGGATATCTGGAAAGGATTCGGCTATAACACAGTCGTTTATCTTGCGGCGATCCTGGGCGTGGACGGATCATTGTACGAAGCTGCGGCAGTAGACGGCTGCGGACGATTCAAAAGAATCTGGCATGTAACTTTACCGGGTATCAAAACAACAGTAGCACTTCTGGCTATCCTGTCTCTTGGAAATATCCTGAATGCGGGATTTGACCAGATTTATAACCTGTATAACCCGTTGGTTTACTCAACAGGAGATATCATTGACACATGGGTATACAGAGCCGGTCTGCAAAATCTCCAGTATTCACTGGCAACAGCTGTTGGATTGTTCAAATCTGTGATCAGTCTTGTGCTGATTACGGTTGGTTACTGGCTGGCAGATAAATTTACCGGTTATAAACTGTTTTAGGAGGTTGTAACTATGATTGAGAATAAAAGTCTCGGATCAAAGATTTTTGATATTTTAAATGTAGTGCTTCTCATTGCAGTTACTTTGATCTGTATTGTACCTGTATGGTACGTTCTCTGTGTATCCCTGAGCAGCAGAGAAGCAGTCAATGCGGGACAGGTTGCTCTCTGGCCGGTTGGCTTCAACTTGCTCTCCTATAAGAAGATCATGGGAGAGACCGCATTCTTCGGTTCCTTTCTGGTATCTATTAAAAGGGTTTTACTGGGAACAGGAATCAGTATGGTATGTATCCTTATGGCGGCATTTCCGTTATCCAGAACGAAAAAACAGTTCCCGAAGAGAGATATCTTTATGTGGATCTTCGTATTCTGCATGTTATTCAACGGAGGTACGGTTCCGTGGTATATCACCATGAAAAATTATAATCTGATGGATAACATTTTTGGACTGGTACTGGGAACGGGACTTCAGGTCTTCAATGTAATCCTTGCAGTAAACTTTTTCAAAAATCTTCCAGTAGAACTTGAAGAAGCATGTTTTGTCGATGGTGGCGGACCCTGGAGAAATCTGATATCTATCTACGTACCGCTGGCAAAGCCTATGGTTGCAACCGTTGCGCTGTTCACCATGGTTATGTACTGGAATGAATTCTTCCAGGGAATGGTTTTAAGTACAAGACAGACAAGTTACCCACTGCAGACCTACATCCAGCAGATGGTAGTAACGCTGGATTATTCCACGATGAACGTGGATCAGATCGCGCAGGCAATGAAATTAAATAACCTTTCATTGGATTCTGCAAAAATATTTATAGCTATGATACCTGTACTGATCGTTTATCCGTTCCTGCAAAGATATTTTGTAGAGGGTATTACACTGGGATCAGTAAAAGGATAAAAGGAGGAAAAAGAATGAAAAAGAAACAGTTGATCGCATTTGCCAGTGCAATGGCATTAGCCGTTACCTCACTGGCAGGATGCGGAAAATCAGAAGAGAGCACACAGAAAGAGGCAGTAAGTGAGGCAGAAGGAACAGCTAAAGAAGATCTGCCGCTGTCCAAATACCCGGAAACCGTAACGGTTCATCTTGGTGGTTCTCTGAACCCGAATGCCAAGCTTCCGGATGGAATGGCTTATGACGATAATCCATACATAGATTTTTTGAAAGAAGATCTTAACATCGAAGTTGTATATGACTGGGTTGCATCATCCACAGACTTTGAAGAGAAAATGAATCTGTGTATCGGAAGTAATACCGTTCCGGAGCTGATGAACGTAAATGCAACACAGTACAGAGCGCTTCTGAAATACGATATGATCCAGCCACTGGATAAGTATTTTGATGATTATGCTTCAGATGCACTGAAAAGTTATGTGAAATCCGGCGGTGAAGAACTGCAGAAATGTATCACCAATGAAGATGGAGAACTGATGGCGATTCCGGCTCCGGCCATAACAGCAGGTGGAATCAATGAAATGTGGATTCGTCAGGACTGGCTGGACAAACTTGGACTGGAGGCTCCGAGAACATGGGATGAGCTGGTAAAGGTAGCAGAAGCGTTTGTTACTCAGGATCCGGATGGAAATGGAGAGGATGATACGATTGGTATTCTCGGACCGAGTAATTCCGATCATATGAATGCAATCGGAGGAAACCAGTATGGACTGGATCCGCTGTTCAGTAGCTTCCAGTCATACCCACAGTACTGGCTGCAGGGTGAGGACGGAACTGTAGAGTATGGTTCTATCCAGCCGGAAACCAGAGATGCACTGGAAAAAATCTCAGAACTGTATACAAATAAACTGATCGACCCGGAAATGCTTGTAAGAAGTGACAGTAAAGAACCTCTTCTGGCTGGCAAGGTTGGAATCTTCTTTGGACCGTGGTGGTGTGGTTACACAGTGGCAGATGCTACCCTGGCAGGTGCGGCAGACTGGCAGGCATACTTTACACCATTATCTGAGGATGGAAACTATTACGCTCATATGGCAGAGCCTACAACACAATATGTAGTAGCAAGCAAAGCATGCAAGAATCCGGAAGCTGCATTTAAGATTGTCAATTACCTGATCAAAAATGAGCAGAAATGGGTAGACGAAGGTGTTTCTACCACAGAGATGGGTACTGCGGATTTCTATCCTCTGTACAACACCTATGACAATGCAGATGAAATTGAAGTGTCTTATGATGTTCTGACCAAATATCTTGCAGGAGAAATCACCATGGATGATGTTGACTTCTCAACACACAAACTGTTAAAGAGTGATATGGAAGCAGTTACAAAACTGAAAAAAGAGCCTTACGATGACTTCAGTCTGGACAAATGGAATCTGGACAGTGACATTGCCAAGAACAATCTTCCGAGACTTGTGTCCATCCTGGTCGGAGATGCTCCTTCTGTAAATGAGAAATATGTACCGGTTTATAATGCATATAACGGTCAGACAGAAACCATGGAAACAAAATGGGCCAATCTGAAGAAAATGGAAGAAGAAACATTCTCAAAAATCGTTATGGGAAAAGCAGATATCAGCGAATTCGATACTTTTGTTGAGAACTGGAAGAGTCAGGGCGGTGACCAGATTCTTAAAGAAATCAATGAAGAATTAAGCAAATAAAAGCGATAGCGGCTGATGGTGTTCATCAGCCGCTGTTTTTACGATGGAGGTTCCAAATGAGGGAAAACAAAGTAGTTTACGGACTGATCGGATATGGCGGCATGGGCAGATGGCATACGGAGATCCTTTCCAATGTTCCGGAAGCCGTAATCGGTGGCATCTATGACATCAAGGAAGAAAAGAGAGAAGAAGCGAAGGAGAAGGGCTTTTTTGTATATGAAACAGAAGAAGCCATGCTGGCAGATCCGGATATCGATGTGGTTTTGATTGCTACTCCGAATGACTGCCACAAACCCATCGCCATTCGTGCCATGCATGCAGGGAAGAATGTAATATCGGAAAAACCGGTGACATTATCTTCCGCTGATCTGCTGGAAATGGAAAATGCAGCCAAAGAGACAGGAAAATTACTTACTGTACACCAGAACAGACGGTGGGATGATGATTTCCTGATCATTAAAAAGCTGGTAGAGGAGCAGAAACTGGGACATGTCTTCCGGATCGAGAGCCGTGTCCATGGTTCAAGAGGTATCCCGGGCGACTGGAGAAAAGAAAAGATCCATGGTGGCGGAATGGTCTTGGACTGGGGCGTACATCTGCTGGATCAGATCTTATATATGTACGGTGACAGAAAGATCGAGACCGTATACGCATCACTTACCAATGTCACCAACCAGGAAGTGGACGATGGCTTCACTGCTATCCTGACCTTTGAAGGTGGAACGGAAGTCCTGGTGGAAGTCGGTACTAACAATTATATCTCCCTGCCGAGATGGTATGTACTGGGAGAAGACGGTACCGCAGTGATCCGGGACTGGCAGTTAAACGGTGAGATCATCCGTAAGACCGGTAGGACGGAAGAGACGGTAGTACCGGTTAAGACAGCAGCCGGTCTGACAAAGACCATGGCACCGAGACGGGAAGATACCATTGTGAAAGAAGATTTACCAAAAGTATCCGGAGATATTGCAGACTTCCACAGAAATGTAGTTGCAGTGATCCGGGACGGAGCAGAGCCTGAGATCAAACTGTTCCAGGTTATGCGCGTGATGAAACTGATGGAAGCGATCTTCCGGTCAGCGGAGACAAACCAGGTAATCGAATTTCAGGACCAGGTGTAACTAAGAAGATACTGAATAACTATAGATAAAAATCATAAGCAGAACAGTTATAACATAAAAATTGAAACCAGTTGTACATGTTCTCTGAGAGTGCATGTAACAGAACAGGAGGAAACAAGCATGAAACAGATTAAAATCGGAACCTGCGTGCCGGGACCCGTTGCAGAAGAATGGTTGAAAGGATTTGTTGGAAAAGGATTCGAAACATTTTCCCTTAATTTCCATATGTCACTGGAAGGAACAGATCTTGACAAACTGGCACTGACCACAGACAAACTCCTTGCAGGAACAGATTCCAAGATTACTACACTCGGATATTACTGTAACCCGATCCAGTACGCAGAGCACAGAAAGACACTGGAAAAAGTGATCTGCACTGCTGAAAAATTCGGAGCTACCCATGTAAGCACCTTCGCAGGAGCCTGGGAAGGAAAACCTGTAGAATCCGCATACGAAGAGTTCGGAAAAG
>OODK01000027.1_pt1 | contig 179871 bp, 140 predicted proteins | sample 1671371 | NCBI WGS metagenome assembly OODK01 (sample SAMN06348150, study PRJEB24527) | human gut metagenome | biome: human gut; feature: ankylosing spondylitis patient; material: feces | host: Homo sapiens | place: China | collected 2015-10 | reverse complement strand
TCTTCAGCGGCTCTCCCTCTCGAAAGCGGTTGCAAAGGTACAGACTTTTTCCTTTTCTGCAACTTTTACCACACACTTTTTTGCAATATTTTTTCAGGATTTTATCTAACTCACTGATTTACTTTATGCTATAAAGCATATTTTTTATTGCTATGTAGAAATCCGTGTGAAATCTCCTACATTATATAATCCGTGCGTGCGCGTACGTGTGCGCGTGTAAGGAAAAAGGGATTGTTCTAACGGAAATGAAGGGATTTTCCGGCACATTTACCCATCAAAAAAACGCAAGTGCATTTGATTTAAAACGCAAGGGCGTTTCACTTCAAACGCAAGGACGTTTTGGATGGAACGCACTTGCGTTTTCCCACGAACAAAAACAAAAGGAAATACTACACGGAAATGGGCATAAAAAAAGGAGTTCCGCTGAACTCCAACCTTTGTTAACCTTAAATCTAATACTATGAAAAACACAGTACAAAAGTATTTATTTTATCTGAAACTGCAAAATCAAACACTAAAAAAGAATGCTTTACAACATACATTAACCAAAACCTATTTACCGATTAAATCCCTTAACAAATATAGCCTCAACCTTAAAAAAATCAAGAACAAGACTGCATCTATCATATGACCTCTCCCAACACTCGATTACTTTTGTCTAAAAATCATACACCCCTTGTCAAAAATTTAGACACTCACAAAAAACAGGGAAATCACATATAGTTATAAATCAACGATTTGAAATAATGGCACGAAAATTGTATCGTATATTGCAGTAAAAACAAAACCAAACACAGAAAATGAAAACTTACTTTACCTTTTTACAGCGCAACAAGCTTTTTACCTTTGTCAATGTCATTGGATTAAGCATCTCACTCATGTTTCTCCTGCTGATTACCCACATGGTAACCCGACAGCTCACCGTAGACAAAGACATGAAAGATGCAGACCGGACTTATGTACTGGCTAACGAGATATGGGCAGGAGGTCACATCTTGCTGGGTGACAAACTGCAAAGCCGTTATCCGGAAATAGAAGACTGGTGCGCCGTAAGCGGTTACTACGAACAGTTTGTCAGAACTAACGACCAACCGGTTAATATACAAATGATGTTTGTCCGTGAAAACTTCTTCCGGTTCTTCAACTTTCATCTGCTGGAAGGAAATCCGGAAACCTTGCTGGCCAATGAAAACAACATCGTGCTGACACGTTCCTGTGCCATCAAGCTGTTTGGCACGGAACATGCGTTAGGGAAAACACTTATTGAACAAGCATTCGGTGACCGGCGCTGCACGGTAAGTGGAATCATTGAAGACATTGATAATTCTATCTTTCCTTCCAATATTGAAGCATTCAGCCTTCATAAAAATGTCCGGTATGTTCATTGGAGTGCCAGCGAAGAAAATACCCAGTTGGGCAATGCTGCCAGCTGTATTTTTTTCCTGCGTTTCCATCCGAGCGTCAATCCCAACGATAAAGCCGATGACATAGCCCGCTTTTTCAAAGAATTCTTCTGGATCTACCAATATGATTCCGTTAAAAAGGTATTATTCATTCCCGTACACAAGTTTTACTTCTCCGATACACAGGCTGCCGGAGCCATACTTAACCAATATAGCCTGAAAGTAGTACTTATTTTCCTGACCATCGGCGTCTTGATTCTGTTTATGGCCATCTTCAACTATACCAGCATGAGCATTGCCCAAACCAGTTACCGGGCCAAGGAAATGGCTACCCGACGCCTGTTAGGTTCCTCCAAGAAAAGCATCTTCTGGCGCATGATTGCCGAATCGTTCCTGCTGACCACGCTGGCCTTTGTGATTGGTTTTTTACTAGCCAAGGCAGCAGAACCTACAGCCATGGAACTGCTTCACACACGGCTTGACATTGTGGGTGACTTAAATCCCCTCACCCTATTGTGCTATTTGCTTCTGATTACCGTACTTTCCTTACTCTCCGGATTCGTACCTGCCACTCTGCTGTCACGATACAATCCGCTGGACATCGTAAAAGGTACCTTCCGCCGCAAGACTAAGACTTTATACCTCCGTCTGCTAAACATTGTACAAAACGGACTCACCATTGCCATGTTAGGATGTGCCATTTACCTGAGTGTACAGATTTACCGCATCCTGCATGCCCCATTAGGATATGAATACGGTCACGTCATCCACTACCCTCCTATGGGCAGCGACCAGAAACTTCAGCTTTTCCGCCAGGAAGCCCAGAAGCTTCCTTTCGTAAAACGCGTCAGTTTTGCACAAGGTACTCCCATTAACGGTGGGAACAATGATACCATGTACTTTACAACGGCCGACAGTACCAAGGACCTAAGTTTCCAGACCTTTGTGGTGGACTCTGCCTTCATCGACATCTTTCATATCCAAATTACGGAAGACCGTCACGCAGGATACAATCCAAAAAATTTCTTTGTAAGCCAGTCGGCCATGAAAGACTTACGTCAGTTGGGATTTACAGACTTTGTAAGAAGTGACCGTGGGGGCTATACCATGAACGTGGTTGGAGAATTCAAAGACTTCCAGATTCGCTCTCTGCTTATGAAAGATCCTCATCCGCTGCGCATGCAAATTGCTCCATCCGACAGCATCAGCCCATGGAACATCCTGGTAGAAGTACGCGATGAACAACCCGAAGCTTATAAAAAGCAACTGGACCAGCTCTATTCCAAGATAATAGACGGATACCCGTTTGATTCAGAATGGTATGACGCACTGGTACAGAAAATATATGAAGACATTACCCGTATGAATCATCTGATTCTTATCTTCACCTGCGCAGCACTGGTTATCTCCCTGTTAGGACTTACCGCCATGAGTATCTACTTCATCGCACAACGTAAACGAGACATCGCCGTACGCAAGGTATTCGGTTCCGACAGCCGCAGTGAAATGCTCCGGCTAATGAAATTTTCTTCCGCATCACTAGCGGTCAGTCTGATCATCGGCCTCCCGCTGATGTATATCGGCATTCAGCAGATAGACAAGATTGTGACCTACGAAAGCAGTTTCCCCTGGTGGGTACCGGTTGCCGCTTTCCTGATTGTAGCCCTCATCTCACTGGCCTCCGTCTGGCTAATCAGCCGAAAAGCCGTACGGGAAAATCCAGTACTGAATCTGAAAACAGAATAGTCTTTATCAACTCAGAAACATAAAAAATGAAAATATGAAAACCATCCTACGAAATCTATTCTATACGCTGAAACGCTTCCAGAGCGCCTCTGTGCTGAACCTGATGGGACTTTCGGCTGCCTTTGCCGCCTTCGTCCTGCTTATGATGAAGGTGAGCTACGAACGCGATTTCGATACCTGCTATCCTCATACCGACCGCCTGGTCATGCTGAATCTGGCACAACCTCAAGAGGAGAATTATGTCAGTACACTCCCCCGAGGCCCTATCGACTACCTCATCCAGCAAGTACCGGGCATCGAATATGGCACCATCTATTCCCCGGCCTGGCAGAAGCAGGCTTTCTACACCGACCCCAAGAATCCGCAATACTTCTACGAGGAACCTTGGGCTGTGTATCCCAATTTCGGAAAAATTATCGGACTGAAGTTCGTAGAAGGCAGTGACCAGGAGATGAACCGGCCCGAAAGTGTCATCGTATCCGAAAGCTATGCCCGCAAACTATTCCCGAATGGAGATGCCTTAGGTTCCTATCTGTACACAGATACTCCAGACTGGCGAAATCCGGAAGCCACCAAATTCCGAATATGCGGTATTTTTGAAGACCTGCCGGAAAACTGCCAGTTCAAAAATGACCTCTTTGTCCCGATGGGAAAACTTCAGGAGAACGACTGGGGCAGCCAGAACTTTTTTGCATTCTTCTTGCTAAAACCAGGAGTCAGCGTGGAAGAAATCAACCAGCAGATTGCAGCTACAGAAGCCAACAAACGACTGTTTACCGGGGATCAAGGTACTCAGAAACTCTATGTTCCCCAATTCAGAAACTATATTATGACATGCATTCCCCTTACTACTTCCAAACAGGTAGCCGCAGCACCATGACCCTGCTGGTAAGTATCGGGTTCCTGATTATTCTTATCGCCTGCATCAACCTTATCAATTTCAGCACGGCACTGGCTCCGGTACGCATGCGCAGCATCAATACCCAGAAAGTGCTGGGAAGCACCAATGGAGAATTGCGCCGTGCCCTGGTAGCCGAATCGGTGAGCATCGTATTAATAGGATGGCTATTATCATTGGGTATTGTCGCAGCCCTGATACGCCTGAACGTGCTTTCTTTTATGGGCTTCACCCCTTCCCTGCTCGTTTACTGGAAGTATGTGCTTTATACCGGAGTAATAGCCCTGCTTACCGGTATCGTGGCCGGACTGTATCCGTCATGGTACATGACCTCTTTCCCTCCTGCCCTTGTATTGAAAGGAAACTATGCCCTGAGCGGAAAAGGGAAACGGCTTCGTACGGTACTCATCGGTTTCCAGTATATTGTTTCGTTTGCCCTGATTGTGACCGCAGCTTTTATTTTTCTGCAGAACCGATTCATGCGAAACCATGAACTGGGCATCGACAAAGACCAGATACTGGTCGCTTCCCTCCCCCAAATGCCTTATCACAGCAGTCCGTACCGCAAATTCGACACTCAGCTGAAAAGTTTTGCTGAAATCGACGACATCGCCTACGCCAAATGGGAGTTAGGAGGCACCGAGGGATATACACAGTATACCTTCCGCTACAAAGGAAACAACTACGGACATCAATATATTGACGTCACAACGAACTTCTGCCGAGTCATGGGAATGCACATTCTGTCGGGAAGCGACTTCCTGCCCAGCGATTCCATCTACACCTCCTAGCTAAACTTTATCGCCACGCAGGACCTTCAGAAAGAAAGCGGTATCCCGGCAGGAGAGACACTCGACTTTTTCCCATGGGGAATGAGCGCCACCCTCAAAGGATATGTGAATAACGTTCAGTTTACTTCACTCAAAACTGGCTCCGTCCCCTATATTTTCTGTCCCAACGGTATCTACAGCAACAATGTGCTACCATTTGCCTACATCCGCGTAAAGGCCGGAAGTAATATGGACAGCGCACTGAAGCATATCCGTCAGACAATGAGTGAATGTTTTACGGGCTATCCCACAGAAGTGAAATTTTACGACCAGATATACGGCCAGCTTTACCAAAAAGAAACAAACCAGCAAAAGATAATCACCTGGTTCAGTCTGCTGGCCATTCTCATTTCACTGGTAGGAGTATTCGGACTGATTATTTTTGAAGCCGCACACCGCCGTAAGGAAATCGGGGTACGAAAAGTGTATGGAGCCTCCACGGGACAAATTCTCTGGATGTTTGGCCGCTCCTACCTCACGCTTTCCATCGTCTGTTCACTCCTGGCCAGCCCTATCGCCTGGTATGCCGTATCGGAATGGCTGAAACAGTTCAATGAAAAAATACCTATTTCTCCATGGGTATTTCTGATTACATGCGTCATAATCAGTCTGATTACACTGATTACCATTACTATACAGAATTACCGGACGGCTCGTAACAACCCTGTAAACAGCTTGAAATCAGAATAAATACAAGAGAAATAGCCTAGAAAAAGGCATAAAAAAAGGAGTTCCGCTGAACTCCAACCTTTGTTAACCTTAAATCTAATACTATGAAAAACACAATGCAAAAGTATTTATTTTATTTGAAACAGCAAAACGAAAGAGCTAAAAAGAATGTTTTACAACATACATTAACTACAAAGTACCGGGCGATAAAACCCATTAACAAAATCGAGTTCAAATATAAAAAAAGACTATCAGAAGCGACTGCCTGTCAGCAGTCGGCCAGTTTATAAGTCCGGAAGCGTTTCCCTTTCTTAAGTTTGAACACCAGTTCCCTCCGATCTTTATGGAAAAAGCGATCGTGGATATTCACACCAAACTCACACGTTTCTCCTTTTTTCATATTAGGAAGATGAATCCGGCATATTCTTTTCTTTTTATAGAACAAATAGAAACAGGTCTTACGCATCACCTTTTCTCCCTCATTACTGATTTTCATTTTCAGACGTTTTCCATCGTGCATCGCACAAAATACCGGAGGATAAATCACCATTTCCTTCAGTACATCATCGCTGTCATTAGACTCCACCAGCCGCAGGCATTCATTGTCCGATACAGACTGAGCACAAATTTGTCCGATAAAGAAAATCCACACACATACGATTCCTATGATTCTATAATACTTCATAACCCAATACCTCCTTTGTTATACCCATGGCACCTAAAGTTACAAAAAGATTCAATTGCCTTGCATAAATGAAAGGTTTATTTCACAAATAAAGAATAAAAGGCCAGTTTCAGGATAAATCATACCATAAAGCACGCGGCCTGACACACCGTTATAGCATGCCAGGCCGCCCTGCTGAAATTTACAATTCTTACTTATTTTTCTTCCATTGTTCTTTTTCTATCAAATAAGAGATGACAAGGCCTAAACCTCCTCCTAACAGAACGCACGCTCCGTAAATTATGGAAACGGCCTCTTTTACGGTATAAGGGTAATTATCAGACAAATAATCCGGTTGGGTGGTACATGCCAACATGTATCCTACCAAAAGCCCTGCCCCCAATCCAAGCAGCAAGCATCCTATACGCAGTCCTCCAAACGAATACAGGCTGGGACGATACATAATGCCATTCTTAAAAGTTTCCGGCGTCAGTTTGTCGCCCATCTTTTCAATCAGCATCATCCGTTCTCTTCTTCCGGCAAACAGTTCAAACAATTTATAAATCACTCCAAAAACAATTGCCACATTGGCCACAATCATCAATTCTTCCATTTTATTCAGTTTTTAATTTGTTACTTTGCCCTTTAGACGCAACCCATACAAAAAGGTTACACTTTTACCGAGAAAAATATTTTTCTATTTTCAGTGTAACCTTTTACTTTGCTCTGCGTCTAAAGGGCATCATGAATCACGAGGAACTACATATCATAGCATCTATCCTGAGCGGACGAACCGAACAGTTCGCCTATTTTCTCGACACCTACGGGCCACAGGTTTTCCACCTGATAGTCCGCATGATAGGCTCACCGGAAGATGCCGAAGAACTGACACAAGACTGTTTTATGAAAGCCTTCACCCACCTTTCCTCGTTTCATAGAGACAGCAGTTTCTCTACCTGGATTTACCGCATTGCCTACAATGAAGCGATCTCCGCACTCCGGAAAAAAGATAAAGAACTGCTTTCATTCGACGACCGGATGTGGAACAGTCTTTCAGATAAAGAAATAGATGAGGAGCTGGATACTGAAAACGAAGTGCAAATTCAGAAACTGCAGCAGGCACTCACCCAGCTCAAGCCCGATGAGCAGGCACTGGTCACTCTGTTCTATGAAGAAGAAAAAAACATAGAAGAAATAGCCTATATCTTTCACCTGACAGAAAGCAACGTAAAAGTAAAGCTGCACCGCATCCGAAAAAAGTTATGTAACTTAATGAAAGAGGAGATTTAAGCCATGAGAACAACAGATAGAGGACTTCAGAAAGCAATAAAAAGGCAGCCCCATTACGAGCTGCCCAGCAATTTCAGTTACCGCATGATGCAAAAGATACAAGAGGAAAGTATCTTACGCGAAAAACGGCAGGAAAAAAGAATGTTCATCCTCTTCCTTGTCTTCGCCATACTCAGCGGGGGAGGCTGCATCGGATTTTTTATTTGGAAATACGGAGCAGCCTTCATCAGCTATTGGCACACCTGTAAGGAAATACTTCCGGACTCCCATACGCTCCTTTTCTACCTGCCTACGTTCTGCGCCCTCTGTCTGCTGTACTTCTTCGACCGATGGCTACGAAAGAAAATGCATAAAACAGTTTAAAGACTGTACCATACTAAAAAGGGCGAATCTCATTCGAAATTCGCCCTTTCCATTTCTATATCAATCAGAAATCTTATTTCCGATAGCTTTCCAATTCTTCTGCCTGGAACTTACGGATGAAGTTGAAATGCTTTTCTACTTCAGATTCAGCGTAGTTCACATACACGTTCAATGACTTGCCGAACATGTCAGGAGCCTTTGTCGCATCCTGCAAGAGCAGATGGCTCATCACGCACACAGCTGCCATCTCATACAAACGACGAGATACCAGATCCAGCAATTCCTGGTTCTGTGCTTCCTTCACTGCATTGGTACATGCTTCCAGCTTACGAGACATATCCTTGATACGATTCATATAACCTTCAAATTCCGGAGCACAAGGAATCAGTTCATATTCATGCAAAGTAGCCGCATACGAACCGTTTGTTACGTAACGGATGGCAGCTACTGTCTGCAACTGGGTAGTACCTTCATAGATGCTGGTGATACGGGAATCACGATAAATACGCTGACAAGCATATTCCATCATGAAACCAGAACCGCCGTGCACCTGAATACAGTCGTATGCATTCTGGTTGGCATATTCAGAGTTCATACCTTTTGCCAGCGGAGTAAAGCTGTCGGCCAGTTTTGCATAACGTTTCTGTTCCTGACGTTCTTCCGGAGTTAACTTGCGTTCACGGGCAATGTCATCCAACGCTTTGTAGATGTCCACGTAACGAGAAGTCTGATACAACAACGCACGACCTGCATCCAGTTTTGCCTTGATGGTAGCCAACATGTCATACACAGCCGGGAATTCGATAATGGCCTTACCGAACTGTTTACGGTCTTTTGCGTATGCCAAAGCCTCATCGTAAGCAGCCTGGCTCAAACCTACAGACTGAGCGGCAATACCCAGACGGGCACCGTTCATCAACGCCATGACGTACTTAATCAAACCTAACTTGCGTTCACCGCAAAGTTCCGCCTTCGCATTCTTATAAACCAGCTCACAAGTAGGAGAACCATGGATACCCAGCTTGTTTTCAATACGGCGTACATCTACTCCACCATCGTTCTTGTCATAGATGAACATAGACAATCCACGACCGTCGTGTGTGCCTTCTTCCGAACGAGCCAATACCAGGTGAAGGTTTGCATCACCGTTCGTAATGAAACGTTTCACACCGTTCAGGCGCCAGCAATTGTTAGCTTCATCGTATGTAGCTTTCAGCATCACACTCTGAAGGTCGGAACCAGCATCCGGTTCAGTCAAGTCCATTGACATGGTTTCACCGGCACAGATACGCGGAATGAAACGGCTGTGCTGATCTTCGTTACCGAATTCATAAAGTGTTTCGATACAGTCCTGAAGTGACCAGATGTTACCGAAACCGGCATCAGCCTGAGCCACGATCTCTGCACACATGGTGTACGGAGTAATCGGGAAGTTCAAGCCACCGTAACGGCGCGGCATAGTCATACCATTCAAACCAGCTTTCACCATTGCATCCAGGTTGGCCTTTGTACCGGAAGCGTATTCCACGCGACCGTTTGCACAATGCGGACCTTCTTCGTCCACTCCTTCTGCATTGGCAGCAATCACTTCGCCAGTAATTTCACCGGTAATTTCCAATACTTTATCGTAAGAGTCGACTGCATCTGCATAGTCCTGCGGTGCGTAGTCATACTCGTCTTTATCTCTGTAATCGCGTTCTTTCAACTGACAGATACGCTCCATCATCGGATTGTTCAAGTGGAACTTGAGTTCCGGATGTTCTGTATAAAAGTTTGCCATTATTTACTGTTCTTTTTGTAATACTTAATCATTTTCGGAATAACCTCTTCCACTGTGCCGTTGATGACATAATCGGCAATTGCATTGATAGGTGCATTTTCATCGTTGTTCACAGAAATGATGATACCTGCATCCTGCATACCGGCAATGTGCTGAATCTGTCCGGAGATACCACAAGCGATGTACAGTTTAGGATGTACGGTCACACCTGTCTGACCAATCTGACGGTCGTGGTCGCAGAAACCGGCATCTACTGCTGCACGGCTGGCACCTACTTCTGCATGAAGTTCCTTAGCCAGTTCGAACAACATATCGAAACCTTCCTTGCTACCCATACCGTAACCACCGGCAATTACAATCGGAGCACCTTTCAGGTTGTGTTTAGCCTTTTCTACGTGACGATCGATTACTTTCACTACGTAATCAGTTTCAGGCACGTATTTCGCTACGTCGTGACGAATCACTTCACCCTGATAATTGGCATCTACGATTTCTTTCTTCATCACACCTTCACGTACGGTAGCCATCTGCGGACGATGTTCCGGATTGATAATGGTAGCCACAATGTTACCACCGAAAGCCGGACGAATCTGATACAGCAGGTCTTCGTAAGTGATACCGTTTTTCTTGTCTTCATGGTTACCGATTTCCAGCTGCGTACAGTCGGCAGTCAGACCACTTGTCAGTGCAGAAGACACACGCGGACCCAGGTCACGACCAATTACGGTAGCACCCATCAAACAAATCTGCGGTTTTTCTTCCTTGAACAAGTTGACAAGAATAGAAGTATGAGGAAGTGAAGTATAAGGGAACAAGCCCGGAGCATCAAACACATGTACACGGTCTACTCCGTATGGCAAAACTTGTTTTTCTACATCTGCAAGGTCTGTACCGGCACAGATAGTTTCCAGCTGACATCCCAGCTGAGTGGCCAACTTACGACCTTTGGTTAAAAGTTCGAGACTGACATCGGCAACGTGCTTGCCTTCCATCTCACAATATACAAATACGTTATTCATAGTCTTTATCCGATAGTATGGTTAGCCAACAGTTCAACAATCAAGTTTTCTACATCTGCATCGCTGCCGGTAAGCGTCTTGCTTTCCTTTGCCTGGAAGATGATGTTCTCAATCTTCTTTACCTTAGTCGGAGAACCCGACAGACCGCATTGTTTCGTATCACCGTTTACATCGGCTACACTCCATTCTGTGATATTCAGATAAGGACGGCTTTCATACAAAGAAGCATAAGGCAATTCAGCTCCGTCTTTGGTAATGGCAGCCTTTTCCTGACCACCCAGTGCACGTTTGTACTTCTGTACCAGTTTCGCATTGCGCGGACGGCAAGGAGCCGCACTACCGTTTACAGTCAATACAATCGGAAGCGGACCTTCTACAGTTTCCACACCTCCGTCGATATGGCGTTTCACACGGATACGTCCGTCTTTTACCTCCTGAATTTCTTCTACGTAGGTCACCTGAGGCAAACCTAATTTTTCTGCAACCTGAGGACCTACCTGTGCAGTATCACCATCGATAGCCTGACGTCCACCCACGATGATGTCATATTCACCAATCTTGCGGATAGCTGTTGCCAACGCATACGAAGTAGCCAGCGTATCTGCTCCGGCAAAAGCACGGTCTGTCAGCAGATAACCGTTGTCTGCTCCTCTGTATAATCCTTCGCGGATAATTTCAGCGGCACGACCCGGACCCATTGTCAGGATAGTTACAGTAGAACCAGGATGTGTGTCTTTCAGTCTGAGTGCCTGTTCCAGGGCATTCAAGTCTTCCGGATTAAAAATCGCCGGAAGTGCTGCACGGTTAATTGTACCGTCAGCATTCATGGCATCTTTTCCCACACAGCGTGTATCGGGAACTTGTTTAGCCAATACTACAATTTTCAAACTCATTAGATTCTTTATTTTGGTATTAGTAAATTCTTGTCGGCAAATTTAATGAAAGCATTTGTTCCGCAAAAAGATATGAAGAAAATTTAAGTGTATTCTCCACATCTTCACTCAACTGTGAATAGGTGGCAATGGGATTATCGGAATACATGGACACAACCGTTCCATCCCTCCTGCAAACATACACCCGGGGAATTCCGCTCGTAGAAAACAATTCATACACCCGCCGGTCATCCTGTGCCGAATAGGGTATGGTCAGAGAGTTTTTCTCCCAGTAATCTGCTACCTCCTCTTCGCCTTCCTCCCGACTGATAGCATAGATAGCAACCTCTTCATTCGCAGCATATTCTTCATATAATCGCTGAATAACCGGTAATTCTTTCTGGCAATCCGGACATTCCGTATGAAAGAAAATCAATACAGCTACCTTTCCCTTAAGAGACTGCGTACTCAACTCTGAGCCATCATTCAAAACGGCCGAAAAATCCGGCAACACATCGCCCGGCTCCACTATATTCTCGCCAGCCGAAACCTCTTCACGGATGCAGGAAAACAACAAGCACCCCAATAACACGAAAAAAATACTTGACCAATACTTCATAGGGTAAAGATAAACAAGATACACAAGTTTTGCAAACTCTAAGAACTTGTGTATCTTTGACTCCTGAAAAAGACTTTATAAAATATGAATACAATGAATCAGGAAACTGCGCAACTTCTCCAGCAAATCGGAATTGAGAAGTCTGATTTAAACTGGACTACACAAGTTGTACTCATCTTAGCCATCTTACTGGTATCTTATCTTACTACACTAATCTTCCGCCATCTTATCATGCCGGCCGTACGAAAGATTACAGCCCGCACCAAAGCCACGTGGGACGACTATCTGTTCAATGACAAGATGATGAAAGCCTCTTGCCGGATGATTCCACCTATCACCTGGTACATCCTGCTCCCTTTTGCCTTTGATGACAAATCGGCCTACCTGCTTCAAATCCTATTGAAAATCTGTCTGATTTATCTCATCATCACGGCACTCATGCTGATTAAATGCTTTCTGGACTCTCTCTACGAAATATCCAGTGAGCATGAAGCTTTAAAGAACCGTCCGCTCAAAGGTATCTACCAGATGATAAATCTGGTATCCATCGGAATAGGTATCATTCTTATAATCAGCGTCTTGATTGACCGGAACGCCACCGCCATCCTGACCGGACTCGGTGCCTCGGCCGCCATTCTGATGTTGATTTTCAAAGACAGTATTCTGGGATTAGTGGCCGGCGTGCAGCTTTCGGCCAACGACATGCTCCGTCCGGGCGACTGGATTACCATGACCAAATACGGTGCCGACGGTTACGTGGTTGAAGTGTCGCTGACTACCGTAAAAGTACAGAACTTCGACAAAACCATCACCACGATTCCTCCTTATGCACTGGTCAGTGACTCGTTCCAAAACTGGAGAGGCATGCGCGAGTGTGGAGGTCGCCGCATCAAACGCTCACTGTTTATCGACATGACTACCGTACATTTCTGTACACCGGAAGAAGTGAACCGATTCGTACAAAAAGGATGGATAACTGCTCCAACCGAAGGAAATGAACCACCTGTCAACCTACACGTGTTCCGCGAATATGCCCTCAAATACATCAGCAGCCATCCCGAAGTGAATCACAACCTGATGCAGATGGTCCGCCAGTTGCAGCCCACCACCGAAGGTATCCCCGTAGAAATCTACTGTTTCTCGAATACCCCCGACTGGATTCCATACGAAACCCTGCAAGGCGAAATCTTTGACCACCTGATAGCCATGATACCGGAATTCGGCCTGCATATCTTCCAGCGCCCGGCCGGAACCGATTTTCAGCCCAATGAGAAAAATGAATTTCTAACTTCAAAATAAAAAACAATGGAAACAGGACTTACATACAGCAGCACCGTACAGGTAAATTCCACCAACACCGCCTTGGCACTCGGCTCAGGAGATATGGAAGTGTTTGCTACCCCCGCATTGGTAGCCTTAATGGAAAACGCTGCCATGAATGCCGTAAAACCCGTACTCCCGGAAGGCTCTACCACCGTGGGTGCCATGATTCAAACCTCGCATCTCAACCCCTCCGGTCTGAACGAAGAAGTGACCGCTACCGCGGAACTCACAGAAATAGAAGGACGGAAACTTACCTTCAAAGTTAGTGCATCCGACAGCAAAGGACTGGTGGGAGAAGGGATTCACATCCGCTACATAGTGGACAGGGAACGTTTCCTGAGCAAACTTTAACAGCACACAATTGTCTACCATAGATTTATAGACAGACTACTGCATCAACAGTAGAACTCTAAAACATCATTTACGTTTTCCATTCTGCATCCCTAAGTTTTCCGGTGCGAAAACCTAGAGATGCAGAATGAGAAACATAAGGTTCCGCGAGGGAAAACATAAAAAACAAAAGTCGAAATACTACTTATCTCCTTCTTATTTTTTCAATTAGTGTAAAAAAGAAATCCCTGAAGCAAGGATATTTCACTTGCTTCAGGGATTCTTCTATATACATATTATTACACTATACAATTACCAGCGCAATCAGCTGAATAAACAGAATCAGGAATACCATAGCGATAGGATAAACCGTAGCGTATGCCACTCCCGGGATGTTACTGTCTGTCATCGAATCAGCAGCGGCCAGACCAGGCGTACTGGTCATACCTCCGGTAATGGTGCCTAACAAGTCGAGCAGGCTTACCTTGAAGACCCATCGGCCCACTATGGCAGCCAGCAGCATAGGTACCAATGTAACCAACGCTCCGACTCCAAAAAGCAGGAAACCACTTTCCTGGAAGGTGGCTACCAAAGTTTTTCCGGCTGAAGTTCCTACCTCTGCCAGGAACAGCAACAAGCCCAACTGACGCAGCAACTGATTGGCCGGACCTGACATGGACCACATAATCGGACCAGTCTTGCCAATAGCACTCAGGAACAAAGCCATCATCAGTACGCCTCCGGTCAGTCCCGGAGAGAAAGTCATGCCACCACCGAAAGAGATGTGCAGTTTTCCGAATAATACGCCCAACACGATACCCATAGCAATCGGGAAGAAGTCTGTATCCGACAAACGCTTTACATCATTTCCCAACAAACGGGCTACTGCCTGAATACCTTCCTTCTCGCCCACTACCATCAGCTTGTCACCAAACTTCAGTGCCAATTCCGGTGAGGGAGACAAGTCAATACCGCTTCGGCGTACACGAGTGACCGTACAACCAAAGTTCTTCTGCAAGTTCAGTTCACCCAACTGTTTGTTAATCATATCTTTCTTGGTGAGCAACAAAGATTCAATGGTTTGTGTATGGCTCAACGGGAGTTCACCTTCTTCACGCTCACCCAACATCAGTGCCAGACTATTCAAGGAATTCTCACTACCCACGGCCTGAATGCAGTCACCTTCCTGCAATACGGTATGAGCTTTAGGAATCAGAATCTCTTCTCCTTGCTTCAAGCGTGAAATTACGGCTCCCGTCATGGCACGAATGTTCAACTGACTTAGCGTACGGCCAAATACAGCCGAATTCGTCACCCGGAACAAACAAGTGCTCAATTCAGGGAACTGGCTGCGCCGTTCCTTCTCCAGTCTGCGTGCTTCCTCATTCAAGTCTATTCCCATCAATTTAGGAAGCAACTTCACAAAAAGAATCACCCCAATCACCCCAAACGGATAGGCAATACCGTAGGCAATGGAAGCCAACGGCGACTGGGTACTGTCAATGGCCACCGCCAAACCAGGTGTACTGGTCAAGGCACCGGCTATCAGTCCCACGATACTAGGTGTATCGATATCAAAAAGATATTTCATTCCGACCCCTGTCAGGCAGGCAGAAGCCACAATTAGCAGTGTAATCAGAATCAAGGTTTTTCCCTTGCTTCGGAACGAATGGAAAAAACCCGGACCGGCCTGAATGCCAATCGTAAAGATAAACAACACCAGCCCGAAGGTTCCCAGTTCCTTTGGAATGGATACCCCCCAATGCCCGAAGGCAAGAGCAATAAAAATTACGGCAGACACATCGAGCGATAGGCCCATCACTTTGATACGTCCGAGCATAAAGCCCAAGGCTACAATCAAGAAAATTGCAAAATACGAAGTTTGCAGTAAGTCTGTCAACATGGTTAATAAAGATAAATGAATAAAACTGGGATAAAGATAAGCAAATTTTATGAATATCTTTATCCCAGCTTCTGAATTCACTCCTGCAGACTACCTACATACCCGTAAAGTTTCTTATAAAACGCATGCTTGGTCAATGTGGAGGCATCGCCCAGAATAATCAGTTTCATACGGGCACGGGTGATGGCTACGTTCATGCGGCGCAAGTCATTGAGGAAACCAATCTGACCGTCTTCATTGGCACGCACCAGACTGATAAGAATCACATCACGCTCCTGCCCCTGAAAGCCGTCCACCGTATTGACGGTAATTAAGGAACGATAGGGCTTGAAAAAAGCATCTTTCCTTACCAGCTGACGCAAATACTGCACCTGAGCCTTATAAGGAGAAATCAGTCCCACATCAATCCGTTCTTCTAAAAAGCGTTCCCGACCGATTTTCGTGATGTATTCCTTTAACTGACCGATGGACAATTCAGCCTCCGGTTTATTGATTCGTCCGTAGTTTTCACCTACAAACTCTTCGTTGCAATCCATGCCTTCCGTATTTATCCACTCTATCGGCGTATCAAAATCCAGAATGCTACGGTATTTCACTTCAGGAGCTGACTGCAACATTCCTCCATAAAACCAGTCGGACGAGAAACGCATAATCTCATCGTTCATACGATACTGTACCTTCAGCAAGGATACCACCTCCGGCTTGTTCTTCACAATGGCCTGCATTAATGTATGTCCTAACCCTGCACGCAAGGCTTCCGGATTCTTCACCGTAGGCGGCAACTGACAATGGTCGCCAGCCAAAATCACCCGGTCGGCTTTACGAAGCGGAATCCAGCAGGCTGCTTCCAATGCCTGAGCCGCCTCATCGATAAATACCGTTCCGAACTTCTGTCCGGTGAGCAAGCGGTTGGCACTACCCACCAGCGTACAAGCAATCACCCTCGCTTCACTGAACAAGGATTCATTGATACGGATTTCCAATTCCGTAGCTCGGTCTTTCAATGAATTGATTTTTTGCCGGATGCTTTCCCGGTCATTTCCTTTCCGGCTACGGGTATATAGTTCACGAATCGCCTTACGAATACTCCATAGCTGAGGATAGTCGGGATGTGACTCAAAACGACGTTCGTACGTAAACGACAGCATCTTATCGTTTACCCGACTGGGATTTCCGATACGGAGCACGCTGACACCACGGTCTACCAACTTTTCACTAATCCAGTCGACAGCCATGTTACTCTGAGCACATACCAATACCTGATTTTCACGATGAAGTGTTTCATAAATAGCCTCCACCAGCGTAGTGGTCTTACCTGTTCCAGGAGGACCGTGCACAATGGCCACATCCTTGGCATGCAAGACTTTATTTACTGCTTCATCCTGTGTAGCGTTCAACCAGGGGAAACGTACCGGTTGAAAAGAGAAAGTAGATACGGGTTGCGTACCATGAAAAATATCCCTTAACTCTGCCAGTCGGTTGTTCTTGGCAGAAATGACCTGTTTCAGTGCCTCGAACATCAGGCGATAGCTGGTTTCATCAAAATAGAGTTGTACCCCGACCACTTCTTTGCTCTGCAGCGTAAGCAGTGCATTGGCATCCGGCAAGATGACTACCATGCGGTCTTCCTCCACGTAATTCACCGTAGCTACGAAATTCAGGTAAGTCAGTTTCCCCGACATATCCTGCGTAAAGAAACAAACCGGTTTCCCATATTCAAACAGATGCTCTATCTCCTTGTCTTCTTTTCGCTCTACTTCAATGACCAACTGATTCAAGGCATTGTAATAGCTCCGTCCCAGCGATAACGGATACCAGCACATGCCCCGTTTGATTTTTCGGCCAATTCCCATCAGCTCCGTCTGCTGCTGGAACTGCTCCTTTTCGTATTCATACTCTAATTTCAGCAATTCATAGTGATGCTGCAAATATAAAACAGGCGATTTTATTTGAGTACCTTCCTTATTCATTTCCTTCTACATTTGATTTGCTTTCTGCCAGCATCTGGGCACGCGACTTGCTCTGCGTCACCACATAGACACCTGTAAAAATCAACAGCGCCGCTACAATCTTCACCCAACCGAAAGTTGCCATACCAGCAAGTACAGCCACACAACTTCCCACAACCGGCTGCATGTAGTTATACATACTGACTACTGTAGGCCGCAAGGATTTCTGACCGACCAGCATCAAAATATAAGCCACATACGTACCAAAGAGTATAACATAACCGACTTCCAGCCAGACTTCTATCGGGAAAGATGCCCAGTCCATCACTGAAAAGTCATGATAAGAGAAAGGTATAAAGCATATCGCCGCATAAGTAAACATCCACTTCATCAACGTAATCACGTGATAACGCGCAATCAACTTCTTAAAAATGGTTAGATAACAGGCAAAACTAATCTGAGCTGCCATGCAGAGGGCGTCCCCCCATACGCTGCCCCCTTCCGCATCTCCACCCCGATTGCTCAGAATCAAGGTCAGGGCACCGATGGACCCGAGAAATATTCCTATCACCTTTTTCGGAGTGACGGGTTCTTTCAGAAAGAGAGCCGCTAAAATCATAGTCACAATCGGCATAGTGGTAGTCATGATAGACGCATCGACCGGAGAAGTCAGTGACAAATCAAAAGTAAAACACCCCTGATTGCAGACAATCCCCAACAAGGAAGCAAAGAACAGCATCAGCAAATCGTGCGGATTAACCTTCTCCTGCTTTGCAAAGAAAGAGGTAGTCCAGAAACACACGGCCGCTCCTATCATACGCATATTCGCCAGTGTGAGTCCGGTAATACCCGCTTCCATGGCTGCCTTGCCTACCGGAGACATCAATCCCCACATGCTTGCAGCCAGTAACAATGAAATATGAGCTTTTACAGAACCTTTCATGATTTCGTCTTTTTAAATTTCTGCAAAGTTACGAGGATTTTGAAAAAAGGGCCGGTCGGGCGTTGATTTATTCCCGGGAATTTTCTATTTTTGTTTGACGCGTTAAAAAATACAGTCCATGAAAAAGCAAGCTGAATATATCAAGCGCATTGAGATAAAGGGCTTATGGGGCCGGAAAAACATTGCCTGGGATTTACGCCCGGATGTAAACATCCTGAGTGGAGTAAACGGTATCGGAAAAAGTACGATTCTGAACAACTCTGTCCGCCGGCTGAGTGACCTGGAAGGAGGAGCCCTGAGTAATGGCATACATCTGGGAGTGTCTTTCACTTTCTATCCGAAAGATGCCACTTATATCCACTTCGATGTGATAAGAAGTTTTGACCGTCCGCTGCTCAGTTCCGGATTATTGGAAAAAATCGGTAACCAGAATGTCAAGACTGAACTTGACTGGCAGCTTTATCTCTTGCAACGACGCTATCTGGATTATCAAGTGAACATCGGCAACCGGATTATCGAGCTTTTAACTAGCGGCAAGCCCGAAAACCAGGCCAAGGCAACCGAAATATCTCTGCCTAAAACCCATTTCCAGAACCTGGTAGACGACCTGTTCAGTGAAACGGGAAAAAAGATTCTCCGCCAAAGCAATGAAATACAGTTTGAACAAGACGGCGACATATTAACCCCTTATCAGCTTTCTTCCGGTGAAAAGCAGATGCTAGTCATCCTGCTCACCGTACTGGTGCAGGACAACCAACCATGTACCCTCTTTATGGACGAACCCGAAATCTCACTCCATGTAGAATGGCAGCAACGGCTTATCTCGCTCATCCGAAGCCTGAATCCGAATGTGCAAATTATACTGACTACCCATTCTCCGGCACTTATCATGAACGGATGGATGGACGCCGTTACCGAAGTGAGTGACATTACAACCCTTTAAAAACATGTAGCCGTATGGGAAAAAGACTGACTGAAAACCTTTCTTCCCTGTACATTGGAGCGGCTAACAGCCTTAAGCCCAAGCGTGCAAGAAGAAAAATCGTGGCCTACGTAGAAAGCTATGATGATATTTCTTTCTGGAGATCCATACTTGCGGAATACGAAGACAATACCCGCTATTTCGAAGTCATGCTCCCCTCTCAGACTTCATTGGCTAAAGGTAAGAAAACCGTACTGATGAACCAGCTCGGGAAGCAATTAGGCGAAAATATGATTGCCTGCGTGGACAGCGATTATGACTACCTGTTGCAAGGACGTACCAACACCTCCCGATACATCATCGAAAATCCCTACGTGATGCAAACCTATGCATACGCCATTGAGAACTACCATTGCTATGCCGAAGGGTTGCATGAAATCTGTGTCATGGCTACGCTGAACGACCATAAGCTGATTAATTTCCCGGAATTCATGAAACTTTATTCTCAGATAGCTTATCCGCTGTTTGTGTGGTCTGTCTGGTTTTACCGGAAACATATTCTGTCAGAATTCTCCCTGCTGGACTTCTGTTCCTATGTAAAGCTTGATCAGGTTAGTACCCACCATCCGGAACGAAGTCTGGAAACCATGGCCAAAAAAGTCAACCGCAAACTGCATGACCTGGAACGCCATCATCCGGAAGCGCTGGAAGAAATTGAAAGCATGAAAAAAGAATTCGACCGTCTGGGAGTCCATCCAGACAATACCTATATGTTTATTCAAGGCCATCACATTATGGACAATGTAGTGTTGCGACTGCTCATTCCCGTATGCACCGTACTCCGCCGAGAAAGAGAACAGCAAATCCATGACCTGGCCCTCCACGACATGCAGCTTCACAACGAGCTGACCAGCTACCAGCGAAGTCAGGTAGGCGTGGAAGTCGTTATCCACCGAAACAGTTTCTACAAGAACTCCCCCCTGTACCAGATGATACGGAGAGACATCGAGAAATTTCTCAAAATCATCCGTTAGCCGGTATTTCCCTATCCAATTATAGGAAATCCCCTACAAAAGAATGGGCGTTTTCATCTTGACCGGAGAATTTTCTTCCGCTAACTTTGTGCTATCAACAAAGCTGGAGGAATCACACTCTCAGCCGGAAAAGACAATGCTTATGAGAACAAGAACATTTATTCTTTGCCTGCTGGCCCTTTGCCTGAGCACAATCCGGGGCTACGCATCCGGTCTGGGCGACTTCCGGGTCAATGCCCGTTTCCTGACCGACCGAATGGCCTTTGAACTGCACCTCAACAGTAACCAGTACAACGACCTGTACGAAATCAATTACGACTTTCTCTGCAATATAGGTCCATACGTTTCTGGCATTGCCGTTGCCGACACTCGTGCGATGGATGCATATTACCGCTACCTGGACGAACGAAACGACGACCTGCGATGGGTACTTTCACAAGCCGAATACGTACGCTTCATCGATATTGAATATTTCTTCCGTCCCATTTATGCCATCAATAACGTATGCTATCTGCGTGTGTATAAAATTTATCCGAACAGAACCCATTTCTACTTCGGACCTCCCCGTCATTACCTGACCTACAGGGGCGGACATTGCCGGTCACATTTCGGGGGAGTTAGCTACTACCGGCGTAACTATCCTGCACGCTACCACCATCCAGTGTACAGCCGTCCGTGCCGAATCAGTCCGCAGATGCGACCGCACGACTTTGCCGGACCACGTCCGGGCAATCGTCCTCCGCAGAAGCCCAACTGGAAGCCTGCACCTCGTCCGGACCGGAGACCTGTCTCAGTGGGCAAACCCAATTATCGCCCGCCTCACAATCCTCACAAGGCCCCAGGCTTCAAGCCCCAGGAAAGGCCAACCCGACGTCCGGAAGTAAGTCCCGACAAGATGCGCCCGAAACAAATCCGGGAAAAAAGCAACATGAAAGAAAAAGAGCGTAAATCTCTCTCCAAACGATTATAAATAAAAAAGTGCTGAATCAGGAATCATCTTTTCCAGGTTCAGCACTTCCTTTTATATCAAAAAAAGTCTCAGACTAAGCGGATACCCCCTTCTTCCAGCACCACTAGTCTTTTCTTATATAAATCGCCGACCGCTTTCTTGAAAGTCTTCTTACTTACACCGAAGGCCTGGTAAATCACCTCCGCATCGGTCTTATCATTCAGTGGAGTAAAGCCGTCATTATCCTTGATGTACTGAAGCAATACTTCGGAAAAATCGTCCACCTTCCGGGCACCGGCTTTCTGCAATTCCAAATCAATCTTGCCATCCGGACGTACCTGTTTCACAAAAGCACTCAGGTGCATTCCTGCTTCCAAAGGCTGGAACACCTCGTTATGGAACAGCATACCGCTAAACTGATTTTCTACAATCACCTTGTAGCCTAAATCCGTACGCTGCCATACCATGACATTTACTTCCTGTCCCGGCTGGTACTCTGGCTTCTCCGTAGAAAGATAATGCTCCACCTTGGCAGAAGCCACAATGCGATAGCTTTCTTCATCCAGATGCACATGCACCACATAGCGTTTTCCTTTCTGCATCTTCATTTTCTGCTCACGGAAAGGCACGAACAAGTCTTTCATCAGTCCCCAGTCAAGAAAGGCGCCGAACTGATTGACCCATGCCACCTGCAGACAAGCAAACTCACCCACCTGTACATAAGGCTGCAGCGTAGTAGCGACCAGCCGTTCCTCCATATCGAGGTAGATAAATACATTCAGAATGTCTCCCGGCTTGGTGCCTTCGGGCACATAACGTTTCGGAAGCAAGATTTCACCGTCCTCATCTCCATTGAGGTACACGCCGAAGTCCACTTCCTTCACTACTTCCAGCTGATTATATTTTCCTAATTTTATATGACTCATAACAACTCTTTATTTCCGCCAAAGATAGCATAAAAAACTCATATACTCACACTGACCTCCCTATAAAGAAAAACTAAAAATATTTTTATTTTTACACCGCAAAGTAAGTGGTAAACCGCCGTGACTTGTTTTATAGGAAAAACATACATCATTAAACTTTATATCTATGAAACTCTACACTATTTTAGGAAGTTTTCTGGGACTCTCTTTGTGCATGACCATCGCTTCATGCCAATCTCCCCAACCAACCAGTGAAATCACATGGAGCACCTTCAACATCCGCTACGACAATCCCTACGACAGTCTGAACAGCTGGACATACAGAAAAGACACCGTAGCCAATTTCATCAAGGCACAAAATCTGGACATTGTAGGCATGCAGGAAGTCCTGCACCACCAGCTTGAAGACCTGAAAGCCCGTCTGCCAAAATATGCCGAAGTCGGCGTGGGACGGGAAGACGGAAAGACACAAGGCGAATATGCCCCTCTGTTCTATAAAAAAGACCGTTTTGAATTACTGGACAACAACACCTTCTGGCTGTCACAATACCCCGACAGTGTAGGATTCATCGGATGGGACGGTTCCTGTACCCGTATTGCCACCTGGGCCAAGCTGAAAGACAAGACCAACGGAAAAATCTTTATGGCCATCAATACGCACTTTGACCATGCGGGAACAGAAGCCCGTAAAAAAGGCGCTTTGCTGATTATTGAGAAAATAAAAGAAATCGTAGGCGACCAGCCTGCCGTAGTTACCGGAGACTTCAACGTATCCGGCCAGTCGGAAGCCTACCAGACCATTACCGGCAACAGTTTCGTGCTGAAGGATGCGCATAAGACAGCTCTCCAGCAAGAAGGTGCCAGCTATACCTTCCATGACTTCGGACGCATTCCTGCCGATTCATGTGAGAAAATTGACTTCATATTTGTCACTCCTCAAATAGAGGTACAGCGCAACTACATTCCTGAAGAAAACCGGGAGGCAAAGAAATTCCTTTCCGACCACAACCCGGAAATCGTACACCTTTCTTTCTAAAAGGCTAATAAATCGAGGAGAAATTTATCCCGTCCGCCGGTACACATCTTTACCGGGACGGGATTTTTTTATCTTATACGATACGTCCGTCCACCAAATGAATGGTACGGTCGGTTTGCGTGGCCAGCTCCTCATCGTGCGTAACGATGACAAAAGTCTGCCCTAACTTGTCACGCAGTTCAAAGAACAACCGATGCAATTCTCTCTTGTTCTGCGTATCCAGACTTCCAGAAGGCTCGTCCGCCAAGATTACCGAAGGATGATTCATTAAGGCACGAGCTACAGCCACACGCTGCTTTTCGCCACCCGAAAGTTCTGCCGGCTTATGCGTGGCCCGCTCCGACAATCCCAGGAAATCCAATAAATCCAATGCTTCCTTTCGGGCAGTTCCCGCCGACTTGCCTTGAATCAAAGACGGCATCATGACATTCTCTACCGCCGTAAACTCAGGCAACAGCTGGTGAAACTGAAAAACAAAACCGATTTCCCGGTTCCGGAAGGCAGAAAGTTCTTTTTCTTTCAGACGGTTCACCTCCGTACCGTTCAATATAATTCGTCCTCCGTCCGGCTTGTCGAGTGTACCCATAATTTGCAGCAAGGTAGTCTTTCCCGCCCCACTGGGCCCCACAATACTGACCACTTCACCTTTCCCGATTTCAAGGTCAATCCCCTTCAACACCTGAAGCGCACCAAAACTTTTGGTTATCCCTTCCAACTGAATCATACGACTTTACAATTTACGAATTACATACTCCGCCAGATAGCATCCGAATACGGCCGGCATATAGCTGACGGTTCCTGCGGTAGACTTCTTGTTCTGCTCATCATCTACCAATATCACGGCATTTGCGTCGGCCTGTTCCGTGCTGAATACCACCGGCAGCTTCCGCTTCATACCCATTTTCTGCAGACGCTTACGCACCGCCTTGCTCAACCCACAATGATACGTATCCCACAAATCCGCAAAACAAATCTGCGTGATATCCCGTTTGGCTCCGGCTCCCATGCTACTGACAATCTTCAATCCACGTTGCAAGGCATGATATATCAGATAGCACTTAGGAGCTACCGTATCAATGGCATCTACCACAAAATCAAACGCCGCACTGTCCAGCAGTTCAGGTATAGCCTCATCTTTCAGGTAAACTGGCAGCACAGTCAGCTCCAGTTCCGGATTAATATCCCGGAAACGTTCAGCCAGTACCTCTGCCTTTGGACGTCCGATAACGGAATGAGTGGCCGGCAACTGACGGTTGATGTTACTTGGCTGTACCGTATCGGCATCTACAATCGTCATCCTTCCCACTCCGGCACGGCAAATCATTTCAGCCGCATACGCACCTACTCCTCCCAGGCCTACCACCAGCACATGTGCCTTACGCAGACGCTCCATCTTCTCTTCACCTAACAGCAATTCCGTGCGCTGCTGCCATTCTTTCTTATTTTCTTCGCTCATGAATCTTTCTTAAACCATTTATAAAACCAGTTGCCCACCTTGTCATAATACTGCGTCTCGGCCCATCCACGCGGATCGGCAAAGCTTAATGCCTCGTTCGGGTCACCCTTCTGGTCAGGATACAGCAGCATGATACTGTTGTTATTAAAATATCTAGATACCTGCATGGGCAAGCGTTCAAAAGAAGAATCGTACGAAATAGACCCTCTTCGTGAGCTGACAATGACCAGCAGATGATCGTAATTCACCTGTCCTGTAATAATCAGCAAGTCGTCCCAGTTATCCAGTTCCTGGTATTCCGTCATCACATCCTTGTGCTTCTTCTGGATATATCCCTTGATATACCCCAAAGTCTGGGGATGGGCAAAGAAATGCAGGCGGCATCCCAGCTGACTGCTCATGCGGCACAAGTGCGTAATCCATTTCACAAAGCCATGCTCAAATTCCGATTTGGGAGGCACCGCCACGATGATGCGTCGCAGCGTATTGACCGGCATCAGGAAGCGGGCAATCATCACCTGTTGATAAGTATTTTTCAGCAAATCTTCCGTCAGGTTACCGAAGAACGAATCCACGATATTGGCCTTGTTGTGCAAACCAATGACAATCGTAGTTGCTTCAGTTTCCTTGGCTGTATGCAAAATACCCGTAGCAATGTTCAAGTCGAAGCGCGACACCGTCTTCAGAAAGACATTGGCCGATGCAGCAATCTGAGCCGCCCTTTCCAGGCTTCTCTTTCCCCGCATCTCCAGCCGGACAGAATCATTGTTATCATTAATCACATTCAGTGCCACCAGATTGTCCGTCCGCTTTTCATCACGTACCACCAGCGCCAGCTGCATCAGTTTATCCAGTGTGTCCGGATTGGCCACAGGAATCAGGATACGTTCCTTTTGCTGTTCTTTTTCTTCATCCAGCTCTGCATCATCCATCGCAATTCGTTTGGCCGCATGTTCCGTAATAAACGAGCTGACCACACACGTCACCAGAATCAGCAGAATGGTACCATTCAGCACATCTTCGTTCAACAAGCGCTCTCCACTGGGCAGAATAATGTTGTAACCCACCAGTACCGCCGCCAGGGTAGCCGCAGCCTGCGCATTACTCAGTCCGAACATCAGTTCCCGTTCTACTGCCTTCATGCGATATATTTTCTGTGTCAGCCACGATGCAATCCATTTGCCTAACAGTGCCACCACAATCATGACACCAGCCACCTTAATGGAATCAATATGGCCGAACAACACATTCACGTTTATCAGCATTCCCACCCCGATAAGGAAATAAGGAATAAACAACGCATTTCCCACAAACTCCAGGTGACTCATCAGCGGAGAAACATGCGGAATCAGACGGTTCAGAACCAGCCCGGCCAGGAAGGCGCCTAAGATTCCTTCCATACCTATCAGCTCCATCAATCCGGCCCCCAAGAAGACCATGGCCATCACAAAGATATACTGTACCACCTGGTCACTGTAACGACGGAAGAACCAGCGCCCGATGCGAGGGAACGTCAGCATAATCACCACGCTCAGCACCACGACTTTCAGCACCAGCCACACCCAGAACATATCCGAAGTATCGCCCTTGTACATACCTGCAATGACGGCCAAAACCAACAAGGTCAGCGTATCCGTCACCGCCGTACCTCCCACCGCAATGCTGACAGCCCGCTGCCGGTTGATACCGTAACGAATCACAATCGGATAAGCTATCAAAGTGTGCGAGGCATACATACTGGCCAGCAGCACAGAAGTAATCAGTCCGTATCCCAGCAAGTTCAGGTTGGTCCACACACCAATACCCAGCGGGAAGATAAAGGCCAGCAAGCCCAATACCGTAGCCTTCACACGGATACTCTTGAAATCTTCCATGTTCATTTCCAGTCCGGCCAGGAACATGATATAATACAGCCCCACCTTACCGAAAAGCTCAAAGCTGCTGTCGCGCGCCAGAATATTGAATCCATGTTCCCCGATAACGATACCGGCTAGAATCATTCCGATGATGTGCGGAATACGCAGACGTTCCAGAACAATCGGAGCAAACAAGATAATTACCAGCACCAAAAAAAAGATCCACGTAGGATCAGTGATGGGAAAATCTATATTGAGATGAACCAAATCTAACAAATCTTTCATATATGAGGGGCTGTTCGGTTTAAATTTATGGACAAAAATACGAAAAAAGTTCCGTATTTCCCCTTTGGTATTCCAAAATGTTTTAATTTTGCGGTTCAAAGGATACAAGGAGAAGAAAAAACTATCTAACTAAAATACAGAAAGCAATACAATCACGGAATTTATTAACTTAAACAAGAAACATAAGAAATGAAAGTAGCAATTGTTGGTGCAAGCGGAGCCGTAGGACAGGAGTTCCTGCGTGTGCTCGATGAAAGAAACTTCCCGGTAGATGAACTGTTGTTGTTCGGATCTTCAAGAAGTGCCGGACGAAAATACACTTTTCGCGGAAAAGAAATCGAAGTAAAACTTCTGCAGCACAACGATGATTTCAAAGGAGTAGACATCGCCTTTACGTCAGCCGGTGCAGGAACTTCTAAGGAGTTTGCAGAAACCATCACTAAATACGGTGCAGTGATGATTGACAACTCCAGCGCTTTCCGTATGGAAAACGATATTCCTCTGGTAGTGCCTGAAGTCAACGCAGAAGACGCGCTGAACCGTCCGCGTGGCATCATTGCCAACCCTAACTGTACGACTATCCAGATGGTTGTAGCCCTGAAAGCTATCGAAAACCTGACGCATATCAAACGTGTACACGTATCTACTTACCAGGCTGCCAGTGGTGCCGGTGCAGCTGCCATGGACGAGCTGTACGAACAGTACCGTCAGGTATTGGCCGGAGAACCTGTCACTGTAGAGAAATTCGCTTATCAGCTGGCATTCAACCTGATTCCTCAGATTGACGTGTTCACAGACAACGGTTATACAAAAGAAGAAATGAAGATGTACAATGAAACACGTAAAATCATGCACTCAGATGTACAGGTTAGTGCAACTTGCGTACGTGTTCCTGCACTTCGTTCACACTCAGAAAGCATCTGGATTGAAACAGAACGTCCGGTATCTGTAGAAGAAGCCCGCGAAGCATTTGCCAACGGCGAAGGTCTGGTACTGATGGACAACCCTGAAAAGAAAGAATATCCGATGCCGTTGTTCCTGGCTGGAAAAGACCCTGTATATGTAGGTCGTATCCGTAAAGACCTGGCTAACGAAAACGGTCTGACTTTCTGGATTGTAGGCGACCAGATTAAGAAAGGTGCCGCTCTGAATGCCGTTCAGATTGCTGAATACCTGATTAAAGTGAAGAATATCGGATAATTAAGTTTATCGGTATTGATATAAAAAAAGGCATTGCCTGAGGTTTGGAACTCACTGGCAATGCCTTTTTATTTCTCTTATCCCGACTTATATCATTCTTATGTCCTCTTTCTTTTTTCCTTTATAAAAACCTTTTGTGAATAGTGCATTGCACCAAAGAGTTTTATACGTTTTCCCATCGAGAAACCTACGTTTTCTAGCAGGGAAACATAGGTTTTCGCAACGCGAAACCTACGGTTTAGAGAAGGAAGATATAAAAAAGAAAATCAGGTTCTCACAATAAAGTACCTAGACTTTCAAAAGACATTAAACAACAGACAATTTTCTAATAAAAAACGTCTTGATGCAAAACATCAAGACGTTTTTTATTAGAAACTACTTATCCTTCTTTAGTTAGCTGTTTCCTCATCAGCAACAGCATCCTCCCAATTATCGAACATAAATACACTATCGTCATATCCATCATAACCGTAATTCTGACGAAGCGGAGCACCAATATTAGCAGTAATTGCAGAATTTGGTACTGGCCAGAACAAGTTACGTTTATCAACTCGATAATTCAACTCTTTATTTGAAATAATAGAACCATGGTTGAAAATGTTATAGCGTGTAGTACGTTTGTACCAATAGCTTCCTCCATTCAAATCTGTACCACTTTGTTTGTCCCAAGTAGCCAAATCATAAGTATCACCCCATTCATCAGGCTGACCACTCTTAGCCAAACACCAAGAAATACGAACGAGTTCCGGCTGGCGCCATTCTTCCAAATAAAGCTCACGTGCACGTTCATCACAAATGTCTCCAATTGTTACTGTTGTAAACATCTTCTTAGCATTGGCACGGCGACGAATTTCATTAACATCTTCAGCAGCCCCAGTTGCATTTCCCTGATAGAACTTAGCTTCAGCACGAAGCAGATAAGTTTCTGCCAAACGGAACAGATATAAGTTACCGTTAGATACATTTTTACCTTTTGTTGCACCATTAAACTGGTTAGCATTCATATTTTCTTCTGCACTCTGGTCAAGAATATAAACCTTATACAACGGAGTCGGGAACCAACTACGGATTGTATCAGAGCAAAGCAAATCACCTTTTTTCACCAGCAATTTACCATCTTCATCATAATAATCGTCTGGCGCATAAAGCATCATATTCTGTCCATTGAAATCAGATTCTGGATTATTGTATTTCAAGTCAGTCATTTCAACCCAGTTTCCTTTTTGACGGTTATGACGCAAATCCTGCCAGTCAGTTTCGCCATCATAATTCCAAATAGTCTGATTATAATGATAAGAAGTGCGGAAGCAACCAATACCACGCCCCAATGCACGTACCCAATCTAAATCAGCATCATACTTACTATCTTCACGCGAATAGTTATAAGTTGGTGATCCCAAGTTATGAGGGTCACGGATTATGCCATTACTCCAATGTACAGTCATTGCACGCATCAAAGGATATGATATAAAGCCTTCAGAATAATAATTCAAGATAGGCATAATCATTTCTGTGTTAGAAGCATCTGTAATATTTACTCCACGATGCAAGTCCCAAATTACGTTACGTTCTACAGGCCATGTTTCTGGATTACCAGAAGGCACATTGGTACCAAACGGCGCTTTCATAAGTGCCAGTCCATGGTTATTAATCAAGTCTGTAGCCATCGCTTCAGCCTTTGCATATTCTCCTACTACCAGATAGCATTTAATAAGGAGCTGCATACAAGCTTCTTGATTCACCGTTCCGATGTAACCAATTTCCTTCTGAGGCGGTACATGTTCTACTGCAAATTCCAAATCATGTACTAACATTTTAAAGATGGCTTCCTTACTGGTTGATTTATAGTTTTGCTTAGGAACTTCAATCAATTTTGTAATCAAAGGAATATCACCAAACAACAATACACCATGATAGTAAGCATAAGCACGATGAAAATAAGCACGCCCCAGATATTCGTCACGTAAAGTAGGATCCAAACCTTCTACCTTATCTACATTAGAAATGATTGTATTTGCAAAAGTAACACTATTCCAGGTACGATCCCAAAAACGCTGCATGGCGTTTTCATCACCTCCTCCTTTCATTCCTGAAGTAGGAGTAATTTTATTGGCAAAATCATCCTGCATATCACCTGCATCAGTTTTTGCATACAGACCCAAATCAGTCATAAAATAAAGAGAAGCCATGGGTAGCACATTTCCATTACCATCCATCAACATTTCTTTCAAGCCATAGTCGCACATTGCTATGGCAGCCTGCAATCCTGATTCAGTCGTATAGGTATTTTCAGGATTATAGAATGACAGCGGGTCTTGCTTCAGGAAATCATCCGTACATCCAGTAGTAAGCAGCGCAGCTGAAGCCAGCACCATACATCCTTTTGTAAATATTGTATTTATTGTTTTCATAATGTTTTTTCAGTAATTAGAGTGTTACGTTAATACCAAAGTTAAAGGAGCGTGTAGCCAATCCACCGGTTTCCGGATCACCGTATTCCCAACCGTCGATCGTACAAACATTCTTGCAAGTGGCAGTCAGACGAATGCGGTCTACCATAAACTTGTGTGTCCATTTTCTCGGCAACGTATAACCGATAGTGATGTCATCCAAACGAACAAAGCTACGGTTATAGACTTTATCAACACCTCCAGCCAAACCTGTGTTAGGTCCTGCAGCATTTAGACGACAGTAATCATTTGTCGGGTTATCTGGTGTCCAATACTCTCTGGCAGCTACGTTAAATCCGTTTGTTACCTGTGAACCTCCGTTTTCCTGATTCAACCAGTAGCCAGCACGGCTCTTGTGTCCCATGTATGAGTACAATGAAATAGAGAGTGTCAAATCTTTCCACAAAGTGAAGTCGTTGCGCATGTTCCAATAGATAGGAGGAGCTGTAGTACCTTGATATACTTTATCGTTATCGTTATATACCGGAATACGAGTTCCATCTTCCAAAATTTGGTCATCTTCTGTATAATGGTTTATAACCTTCGGGTCACCTGGTTTCTGTCCTACCAGTGCGGCAGCCTTGATGTCTTCCGGTGTGTTCTGCCATACACCATCTGTTTCATAATACCAAATGGTACCAATAGGCTGTCCAATAAACCATCCGTTAGATGTATCATCCTTTTCTACTCCGTTTTCATCATAGTCGTAGTAGATGTGGTTGATCTTGTTCTTATTAATAGAGAAACCTACAGAAGTATTCCAAGTAAAGTCCTTGTTCTGAATATTGGTAGAATTAAGTGCAATTTCAAAGCCTTGGTTCTGTACTTCACCCAAGTTAGCCATAATAGATCCAAATCCAGAGAAGCTCGGCAGACGCTGACTCATAATCATGTCAGTGGTCTTCTTGAAATAATAATCCATGTTGGCTGTCAATCTTCCGTTAAAGAAAGAAAGGTCCAAACCAACGTTCCATGCTTTTGTCTTTTCCCATTCCAAGTTAGGAGCAGCCAGGCGGCTCATATAAAGCGGATTAACCACATTGGAATTACCATTCTGGTAGTACACCATGTTTCCTCCTGCCAAAGCCAAGTTAGCCAATGTAGAATATACATCACCGAATTCACGGTTACCGTTGGTACCCCATGACAAACGTAACTTACCCATATCGAACCAGTCGCGAGTGGCAGACATGAATTTTTCTTCAGAGAATACCCAGCTAACCCCCACAGAACCGAAGTTACCCCATGGATTATTAGCACCAAAACCAGAATAACCATCACGACGGAAAGTTCCAGTTATCATATAACGGTCTTTCAATCCATAGAACAAACGACCAAGATAAGAAGCTGCCGTATAGTGTGTATCGTTGGTACTGAAACTACTCTGACTCTTGTTAGCACCCGATGTATAGTGGAAACCCAAAGCGTCACTCGGAGTAATATTACGTGCATTGATATTATCACTCCAATAACGGTGCTCTTCTGCTTCCTGTACTAAAGTAGCCGTAATATGATGGTCACCAAAGGTTCTATCCCATGTAATGGTGTTGTTCAAGTTGTAGTCGAAGTTCTTACTCCATCCACGATTTACTCCTCGGCTGGAAGCTGAAGCATCGGGCAGATCAGCAGACATCCAATAACGGTCATAATACCACTGGTATCGAGGAGCAATATTAAATGAATAAGTGAAACCTGCCGGCAAAGTGATTTTGGCATTGAAAATTGTATTCAATACAGTGTAACCTTTTTCCAAATCATAGTATTGACGGTCAAAGTAGTAGTTATAACCACCATTAGAAGGCAGACCAGACATAGGATATTGTTCATAATTTCCATCCTCATCATACATAGAAGCGTATGGAGAGTTACGCAACATATTGGCATCCCAATAATTGCTTCCCAACGAAACCTGAATATCGCCATCTGAACGATCCTGGAAGTTTACATTAGCTCCAATTTCCAACCAATCTGTGATTTTCGCATTGATCTTCATATTAGAACGGAATGCATTGTATTCATTTCCCTGCACAGCTCCTTCATTGTTTACATAGCCCAATGAAAGATAATAGTTTACACGTTCTGTTGCACCTGAAATACTAGCATTATAATCTTGATTGAATCCGGTACGGAATGTGGCATCATTCCAATCGACCATACGTCCATTCAAGAAATTATCCATCATCATCGGAGCATTATTGAATTCCAAACGACGAGCAAACAGACTTAATACAGATTCACCTTCAGCAAGTCCAATACCACTTGTTCCAATATTAGTAGCCCAAGCGCTCTGCTCTTCAGGAGTCATAAGACGAGGATCATCATAATATCCTTGTGGATACAACAAGTTTCCATTTTCATCTTTTGCTTGATAATAGCCATACAAGCCATCTTCTCCCTGGCCATAGGTATAATACATTTTACGCCAATCCTGATGGAATTTAAGATATCCAGCAGCATCATAATAGTCGCGGTAATCAGATTTATTAACTACCGAAAGGTTTGCACTTACATTAATAACAGTTTTTCCTTCCTTACCTTTCTTTGTAGTAATGATAATAACACCCGCAGCAGCCTTGGCACCATAGATAGCCGCAGAAGAAGCATCTTTCAACACATCAATCTGTGCAATATCGTCCGGATTAATTTCAGAAAGTTCACCATAGAAAGGCATACCATCTAACACAATCATCGGACTGGCATTGGTACCTAAAGAGTTCTGACCACGCAATTGGATAGAAGCATCTGTACCTTTTGCCGAAGCATCATAACCAATCTGCAAACCTGGAGTTCCTCGTAATACATCTTGTACAGAGGTCGGATTTTGGTCAGCAATCTTAGTTGGATTAATTTGCACAACAGAACCTGTCAAGTCTTTCTTACGCATTGTACCATAACCGACAACAACAACCTCATCCAACATTTCAGTATCATCTTTCAAAACAATGTTCAATGATTTGGAAGAATCAATCTTAAACTCCTGGGTCTTGTAGCCGATGAAAGATACTTCAAGAATAGCCCCTTTTGCAACATTTAAAGAAAACTTACCGTCGATATCGGATATAGTACCTGTAGTACCTCCTTTAACGGCAATACTAGCTCCAATTACTGGTTCCCCCGCATTGTCTTTTACGACACCAGACACTGTCAAATTTTGTTGCTGAGTAGCTTGAACCTCATTACTGCTTGCAAACACCGTTAACGGATGTGAAGCAATAAATCCTGAACACAACAGCAAAGCAAATAATGCTCTTCGATTGTTTTTTACTGAATCTACTTTCATTGCTTTTCAAATTAATTAGATTTTCTGCCGCAAAATTATAATATATTAAGTCAGTCATAAATGAAAAAATGAGCAAATGAATCGTTTTTTTCGTCATTCTATCTAATTAAAAAGCCAAAAATAAATCACCTTTTAAATATACGCCCTATTATACAGATATTCACATACCGTAACTGAACATAAATGTCCATTCAGCGAATAATAAAAATTCGTCATAGCATAAAAAATTCGTCTGTTTTTATTTCTAGGTACATATTTTTCTATTCTCTCAAATTCTCAATCTAAAGAGTTTATTGTATTTTTGCCTAAAAATCGCAAGCCATGAAAAACTGCATTGTTCTATTTCTTTTCTTGTTCGGATGGTGCTACTCTATCCTTTCACAACCTCAATATACCTTCAAGCGATTAACAATGTCCGACGGCATGGTCAGTAATTATATTGTCGATATTATTCAAGACAAACAAGGGTATATATGGATGGCCTCAGAATCCGGACTCTGCAAATTTGATGGAAAGGATTTTACAATATATAATATAGGAAACTCAGCTATTGGAAGCAATGCACAAAATGTATTATACTACAATGAAGCAGACAACACCGTATGGGTAGGAACTCAACGCGATGGTATTAGCATTTTTGATTGTGAAAAGCAAACTTTCATCACCAATGGCGTTCCTGATATGATTACCAGAGACGTCACAGACTTAAGCCCTGCAGCCGATGGAGGTATTTGGATTACCCATTATCACCTAGGCATAGATTATTATGACAATAAGACTAAAGAAGTAACTCATTATTGGGCAAAAGATATTAAAGGATTGTCAGGAAATTTCTGGTGCGCAACCGACGATGGAAAAGGTCATCTTTACGTAGGTCTTCATAAAGGAGGGCTGGCTGTTATAGATATTCAGAAACAAACCGCAAAAGTCTACCAACACAATCCGGAAGACCCATATAGCTTACCTAACAATACCGTACGCTGCATATTCATTAGCAAAACCAACGCTATTTGGATTGGTACAGACAAAGGACTGGCACTATTCAACCCTCATAAAGAACAATTTATCACCTTTCAGAACCAACAAGAAAATCCCAACTCACTCTTATCTAATCAAATCAATGATATAGGCGAAAGCAGAGACGGGAAATTGTGGGTATGCGCCCACATGGGAGGAGTAAGCATACTCGACCTCAATGACAACGTATTCACAAGTCCCGAAAACATGCATTTTCAGAATATACGGGTCACCAATGACCTGCATGGCATCTCATCTCCTAATGCCAAATGTTTCTTGCAAGATTCATTCGGAAATATCTGGTTAGGGAACTATCGAGGAGGCGTAGATTTTCTCAGTTATAACCAACCTGTTTTCCAAACATTAGCATATAATACATTAAAGGACGGAACACTAACAGACAAACAGGTGTGGGGTATAGCTCTTGACAATAAATCACGCATCTGGCTAGGAGGAGAAAACGAAATCGCCATATTCAGCGCGGATATGAAGTATCAGAAAATATTGTCACTTGCCAACAAAGCCAATCCTCATACCCATGTTTCTACTATCTTTAAAGATAAAAACGGAATTCTTTGGCTAGGATTATATAAAGATGGAATATTGACTTGTGACCCTAGCACAGAAAAAATTACCCGAATTGAGCTAGAAGATAAGAAGGCTGACATTTGCTGCTTTTATGAAGAGAACAATAAAATATGGATTGGTACACAAAACGGACTATATTCATACCAAAATGGAAAAATCGCTGAAGAAAAAGGAATAAATGAACAGCTTACAGACATTATGATACACGGTATCCAGCGAGACCGTCAAGGGAAACTATGGCTGGGCACATTTGGCAAAGGACTTATTGTTTTTTCACCAGAAGGAAAACGAATCATGCGCTTCGACACATCCAATGGTATGGAATCGAATGCGGTCAACTCATTATATATTGATTCAAAAGGAGGTTTATGGGCTGCCACACGAGCTGGTATCGCGCATATCAGTGATACAAGTAACCCTAAACTGGAAATATACAATCACAATCAAGGGCTAATAGATGAAAATGTCAGAAGTATCATAGAAGACGAAAAAGGAAACATCTGGCTCAGCACCAACGGAGGGATTGCTCAATGGAAAAATGACGAAAAAAGATTTCTAAACTATACCTGGCATCAAGGCGTACCCAGAGGGGACTTTATGGATGGCTCAGTATGTAAGGATAAAAATGGACATTTGTTTTTTGGTTCACAGAATGGAGCTTGCTACTTTAACCCAGAGCAAACCACAGAAGACATACAGATAGCTCCTGTAAAAATTACAGGAGTCAAAAGTTATGGTAACTCAGATCCAAGTAGCAAAGGAACTCTTGCCCCAATTGTAAATGACAAGGTCGATTTATCTTACCAGAATAGTACTTTTACAGTCTCTTTCAGTGTGATGGACTTCTCACAAACCCCTCAGGTAGAATATGCCTACACCATGGAAGGATTAGGTAAGACATGGTTTGAAACAGGCGATGAAAACCGGATTACATTCCGGAACCTACAGCCTGGAGAATATACTTTTAAGGTAAAAGCCAAAATGAGAAACCAGCCATGGGGCGAGAAGTTTACTTCTCTCCAGATTACAATTGCTCCTCCTATCTGGCTTACCTGGTATGCTAAACTACTTTATACGATTCTCATTGCCCTTATACTGTTTGCAATCTTGCGCTTCTACAAGCGTAAACTGGCACTGGAAAGTCGTTTGAATCTGGAACATCACCAGCACGAGAATGATCAGAAGCTAAATAATGAACGCCTGCGTTTCTATACTAACATCACTCATGAATTACGCACTCCTCTAACCCTGATTCTCGGACCACTAGAGGACTTGCTGGCTGACAAAACACTGTCTCCACGACAGGCCAATAAGATCAGTATTATACGTGACAGTGCCAACCGGTTACTGAACCTTATTAATCAGATTCTGGAATTTAGAAAAACGGAGACAGAAAACAAAAAGCTAAAGGTAGGTTATCATAATCTGGCACTACTGGTACAAGAAATAGGCATCAAATATAAAGAATTAAACCAGAATGCAGAAGTAAATATTCACATCAATGTAGAAACGCAAGATACCAAGATTTATTATGACCACGAGATTATCACTATTATTATCGATAATCTGATGTCGAATGCCTTAAAATATACTCCCAAAGGCGATATAACACTTGCCTTGGCAAGCAACGAGGAGAACGGGGTTAAATATACAACTATCAGTGTGGAAGACACCGGACATGGTATCTCCCAAGAGTCTTTGAATCATATCTTTGAACGATATTATCAAGGAAAAGGAAAATACCAGGCTTCAGGTTCAGGTATTGGTCTGGCACTGGTAAAATCCCTGGCAGATTTGCATCAGGCAACCATTGAAGTGGAAAGTGAAGTGGAAAAAGGAAGTAAGTTTACATTGAAACTACTTACAGAGAACACCTACCCTAATGCAGAACGCCAAGTTGTTAAAGAAGTCCACAAATCAGAAGACGATAGCACACAGACCTCCGCTGTAGAATCTGAAGATGGAAAGCCTATCATCCTGATTGTAGAAGATAATCGGGACATACGCGAATATGTACGAAGTTCATTTGAGGAAATGTATGAAGTACTGACTGCTGCAGATGGGAAAGAAGGATGGGACATCGCACAAAACCAAATTCCAAACATCATCATCAGTGACATCATGATGCCTGTAATGGATGGAATTGAACTATGCCGCCATATCAAAGAAGATATGCGTACAAGTCATATTCCTGTCATTTTGCTTACAGCCAAAGATACACTTCAGGACAAGGAAGAAGGATACGCTGCAGGAGCCGATTCCTTCATCACGAAACCGTTTAGTGCCCGTTTGCTAAACAGCCGTATCAATAACATTTTGGAAAACCGACGCAAAATAGCAGGAGTCATCACCTCAATTCCTGAAACGGAAAGTGAACAAAAGAACATTGAGAATGAACGAAATAACTTAAACAAACTGGATCAGGAGTTTTTGGACAAGGTAACTGCCATCATCAAGGAGAATCTAAGTATGGAAAAAATGGATGTAGCATTTATTGCCGATAAAATGTGCATGAGTCATTCTACTCTCTACCGAAAGATTAAAGGATTGACTGAGATGTCCGTCAATGAATATGTCCGGAAAATTAAAATGAAGAAAGGTATGGAACTTATCAACGAAGGAAAGTATTCGTTGGCTGAAATTTCTGATTTGACCGGTTTCAGCAGTGTAGCTTACTTCCGCCAATGCTTTAAAGATGAGTATGGAATGGCTCCCACAGAATATCTGAAGAGAAAACAAAACTAATATTATCTCTTAGCAATATAAAACAATAAATGCCTGTCTGAACAATCCAGACAGGCATTTATTATTCTTATTATTTCTTATTGAAGAAATCAAGTGTCCAGCTATCCATCCACTCGATATAAGGTATCCCATTTTCAAATTGAACAGGTAACCAAATATAACGGGCATCACTCGGATGCTTAGGCCGCCAGATATCTGCCATAAAGATAAAGGCGTCTTTCTTTCCCGGTACCGGAAGTACATACGTACTCTGTCCGCCAAAAGTGATTTCTGATTTTTCTCCACGGCAAGGATTTGGATGTTGTGTCCAAGGTCCCCAAATACTGGGAGCAGAGAACATGCGCGCTTCATTAGGGTCCCATCCGGTACAGCCGGAAGTAATCATCCAGTACGTACCGTCACTCTTCTTGAATATGGCAGGTGCCTCATTGTGTCCGGCTGGAGCCATACGCACATACTTCCCTGTATGAGTCAGGTAATCATCACTCAATTCTGCAATCTGTAGTGTCAGATTATCTTCTGACGAGTAAATATGATAGGCTTTTCCATCTTCATCGACAAAAAGCTGCATATCACGCGCCATCTGTCCTCCTCGCAGGTCGCGTTTCACAAACAAGCCTTTGTGAATCGCTTCATACCACATCGGTGTCCACCATTCCTTATATTTTTCCGCATCCAATGTATCGAGCATGGCACGCTGTGTTTCATTCATATCAAAAGGAAGCACTCCCGGATTAATACGTTCCGAACGAATATACTTGAACGGCCCGGTAGGAGAATCTGATATGGCCACCGCTGAACGGGCTGCCGCATAGCCTTTTCCTTTCAATTCCAGATGGAACCACATGACAAACTTCTTCGTCTTTTCATTATAGATTACTTTTGGACGTTCCATTACACATCCCTGTACAATGTCACTGGTAGAATCGTTCAACACTACAGGTAAAACGGCTCCTTCGTTGTTCCAGTCAGTCAGGTTCTTTGAAGAGTAACACATAATTCCCACCATGGCACTGCTGGTAGAGTCGGATTTATTCTCACCATACCAGTAGTAAGTACCATCGTGATACAATATACCGCCTCCGTGAGCATTTACATGTACCCCCTGATTGTCAGGCCAGATTTCACCACTACGAATTTCTTTGAGAGGTTCAGCTGTACATGCTGTTAGCAAAAGAAAACAAAGCACACCCCAAAAACTAATTGATTTCAGTCTCATACATCAAATTTATTTATTATATCTTTATTACAACAATTACGACTGAGATTCAGGAAGCAATCCGAAATAAGCCCCAGAATCTCAGTCGCAGTTTATTATCCCTTATTTACAAAACTCAATAGTTTCTTAGAACAAATCCCATGTACGGATTTCATCTCTCCAATGGTGATCTTTCGGAAAAGGCTTTTCTCCCCAAGCACGTACGCTGGTCCATTCCTGTGGTGCATCAGTCCAGAAAGGATGAGAAGCCGGAAGTCCTAAAGGCAAGAATGATAAAGATGTCATATACAAACTTCCGTTGTTGGTATACCAGTCGGCTACATTCGGCTGACGTCCGGTAAATCCTATAGTCAGGAAACCACCTTCATTGAAATTGTGTCCGCTGGCAAACATACGCTTCATCACCGCTGTCAACGCACAACGAACCTGTGCATTAGTCACCCCTGCAGGCAGTTCCTGATACCATGCCATCAAAGCCAATGGCTGCATAGTAGCCATACGATAAGGAATGGAACGACCGAATACAGGGAAGGTTCCTTCCGGAGAAATGAAACGCTCCAGAATCAAACTATATTTCTGGGCACGTTTCAATGCGCGGTCATAATACTTTCCATAATCTATCCGGCTACGCACTTTTGCATCCTTCATAGCCTGAAGGGTTTCAAGATACATCGGATGGAACACATAACTGCTGTAATAATCGAATGCAAAAGAAGGACCATCGGCATACCAGCCATCTCCCGTATACCATTCTTCTACCTTACGAATAGCTGAATTCACACGGTATTCATCGAATGAAGCCCCTGCTTTTGCCAGAAAACTTTCAATGGTAGATGAAAACAACAGCCAGTTGGTATAAGGAGGATCGATACGACGTAACTGCTGGAATTCTTCTATATAACGCTTCTTAGTGGTTTCATCCAATGGTTTCCACAACTGATCGTAAGCACGAAGAAAACTTTCTGCCACGTAAGCACCATCCACCAGAGTCTGCCCCTCCTGTCTCCACAACAAATAGTCCGGACTTTGCGGGTCTACAGCATTCGCATAGCTCTTCAAAGCCATCTCACGAAGTTCCTTACGCATCTTTCCTTCTTCTGTATCATCATCCGGTAGCGTCAGCCAAGGAGCGATACCTGCCATCAAACGCCCGAACGTTTCCATATAAGCCACCTTTTTGTTACGGCCATCCCATGTGGGACTAACTTCCAGCTGCATATTCTTCTGCAACTCTCCTTTTGCCATATTGCTCAATACCGGATAAGCCATCTGATAAGCCAGCTTGCACCAATAAGCACGATCAGCAGTTTGAGGTGCTTCCAAGTAACGAACATACTCACAAGCAGCCAACAAAAAGGCTCCCACTCCAAAATTAGCGGTAGACTTTGCATTAATTACTTGTCCGGGGATTGCTTTTTCACCGATAGGCTGTACATAACCTACCGTTCCATCTTTCTGAAGCGCTTTCTTTGACAAATAGTTCCATGCCTTCTGCACCACCGGCATATATATATCTTTTTCCAAATACCCATTGTTTATACCCCATAAAAATCCGTATGTAAACAGTGCCGTACCGCTGGTTTCCGGTCCTGGTGCAAATTCCGGATCCATCATACTGCGTGTCCAGTAACCTTCAGGCTGCTGGATAGCTGCTACGGCTTTAGCCATATTTTGAAATTTATCCACAAAGAACTGATGATGCTTGTATTCTACCGGCAAGTCCTTCAATACTTTAGCCAGTCCGGCCAATACCCATGCATCACCTCTAGCCCAGAAATCCTTCTTACCATTGACTGTCTTGTGCTTCGGATAGATGTATTTTGCATCGCGATAATAAAGATTCTCATCTTTATCGAACATAATGCTATCAGAATAAATCAGATATTCATACAATTTATCCAAGTATTTCGCATTATGAGTAACCTTATAGAGTTTTGTCATTACCGGCATTGCCATATACAACGCATCACTCCACCACCAGTAATCATGCTGCGGAGTACTCATCTGATATTCCATAACCTCACGCGCACGTTTGATTTTCTTATCATCCGGAGCTAAATTGTACAAATCGGTATAAGTCTGGAAACAAATCTGGTAGTCACCAAAAAGAACATACTCATCCGACTCTCCGTAAGAATATTTCCACTCCGCACGGTTATCACTCTTCGCTCCCTTCCACTGGTTGTAGTTTGCCCAGGTTTCAGAATAAGCACGATAAGTCTCGTTTCCAGTCAGAAAATAGGCTTCCATATTTCCCGTATGATATACGGCATTATCCCAGAACGAACGAACCTCCGGCGAATTTTCTGCCTGCCAATGCTGATTTACCTTATCAATCATCTTCCGGACCTCAACAGCCTCGGAATCTCTGGCCCCAACCGACATCGGCAATACTCCGACAGCGCAGGCCAGCAACAATTTAAATACCTGTTTCATAGTTTTATTTTGAGATTAATTTATTTCCAATACATACACAGGGGTTGCTTCTGAAGCCTTAACTTTTTCCCCGTCTCCCTGATGCGTTTCCTGCACAAATACATGCAGTTTCTGATGTGTTTTCCACAACTCCGTATCATAGCTGGGTTCCCAGGCATCTACAGAGAAATCGGTCAGGTCTTTCACCTGCCATTTGCCCGACTTCACATCATCTGTATAAGCCATAGAAACCTTACTGCCACGTTCTGCATCACGGAACACAAAATAAGCCTTTCCTTTATCTACCGCAATACGTGGGCGTGAAATCGGAATCATTTTTGTACCTCCACCTTTTAGAGAGAACCCTTGCGAACGATTCATAATCTGACGGTTCTGCCATCCCTTCCCGTCGTTCCACACCAGCCTATATTGAGGGACCTCACTGTCTGCATCCCTCCAATAAGTCACAATGTAAGGATGTCCTTCGGCATCGGTACTCATACTCGTCTGGTTTATCAATTCACTATTTTGAGGAATGTGACAAGCATATTCTGCATTATCCTTACAAATAGGCAAGATATATTTTTCACCTGTCGATTTATACCACGTCTTTCCCTCATCAGGAGAATATGCATAACAAAGGTCATGATTTGTTTCTACCATCCAGGTCTCACGCCATACCCATGACAAATGAATCGCTCCAGCCTTATCCATATATAGTTGCCAGTAGGCATTCCGTTGATTTTCTCCGTCAATCAGCACATCCTGCACACGTGTCCATCTCCGGCTTTTCAAATCATAACGATTCAATACCAGATTACCTCTTCCTGAAGCTCCTGAACGGTATGCAAACAGCAAATCACCATCCGGCATCCGATAGAACTCCGGATACGTCACGTCGTCCTCATCCTTACCGGTCATCGCTTCTTTTTCTCCTAACGTCAAAGCACCGGGTGCCGTACTCTTGCAATAATTTAATTTGTTACCGTGATGGTCAAAAGAAAGATGCAGATAACCGTCCCCATCTACCATCATACTGATGACATTGTGTGCATCGGCTACATTTCCCTTATACTGACTGCGCTGCAACGTCCAGTCAGTAGTTCCCAAAGTACGTTTACCGACAGTTAAATATCCATCGGCATCATAATAAGATATGTATTGCACTTCCCCGTCCGTAACCAGCGAACTGTTACGGAATACGGTCGTATTGACGGAAGTAGAACTATATCCGTCACCCACCTTTACAAGTTGTTGTGCTAAAATTTCACCCCAAACAAGAAGTCCTATAAAAAATAAATAAATGCGCTTCATAGTTTATCCATTAAGTTTCCTTTGCAAAAATAGAATTTTCACATAAAAGGAAGTACGAAAATTTCGTCAAGGAGGGATAAAAAACGAGCAAGCAAAACTGAATGGACAAATTATACCTTTTTTTGACAGAATCGTCACCTATTTTGATACAAATATCCATGATGTGTATACAAAAAAACAGTCCGTATTCAAAGCATCTACTTCAATACGGACTGTTCGCAAAAAATAATATTTCTTACAGACAAGCTGGAAGTTCACTTAACTTCATACTATTGGAACCTTTTATCAACACGCAACAATGCTGAACAGGATGAGCAGCCAGCATAGCTTCTACCTCCTTCACATTCTCATAATGTTCAAACGAAGCAGAGAGTCCGGCAAACTCCGGCCCAACTAAAATCACGCGTTCAAACTGACATTCGTTTAGGAATTCCACTACTTTCTGATGCTCTTCCCGACTTCCTTCACCCAGTTCTTTCATAGCACCCAGGATAGCCACCTTATGCTCGGCTTCCATCTGGCGGAAATTTACCAATGCCGCCATCATACTGGTAGGATTTGCATTATACGCATCCACAATCAGCGTATTGGATTCCGTCTGAACCAGCTGTGAACGATTGTTCTGAGGCACATAAGAAGAAAGTGCATGACAGATTTGTGTATCTTCCACGCCGAAATAACGACCAATAGCAACCGCTGCCAGTGCGTTATCCAAATTATAGGCACCTATCAGGTGTGTCTTTACCTCGTGTGACGCACCTCCAGCAGTCCAGTCCAAATGCAGGAACGGAGAACAAGAAAGTACTGCTCCACTCACATCCAAACCTGAAGTCTGTCCGTAACGAATACAATTCAGTCCTTCTGCAATTTTATTCAAATGAGGATTCTCATTCTGAATGAAGATAGTGGCATTTCCTTTTTCCCGAAGATAATCATACAGTTCTCCCTTGGTACGGATGACTCCTTCAAAAGAGCCGAATCCTTCCAGATGCGCCTTTCCCACATTGGTAATAATACCACAATCGGGCTCAGCTATATGAACCAGCGTCTTGATTTCACCCGGATGATTGGCTCCCATTTCAATGACAGCCACCTCATGTTCCGGCTTCAGGCGCAACAAGGTCAAGGGCACGCCAATATGGTTATTGAAATTTCCCTGTGTATAGAGCACATTGAATTTCTCTTTCAATACGGCTGCAATCAGTTCCTTCGTAGTGGTTTTCCCGTTGGTACCGGTTACTCCCACCATGCGAGTCCCTAACTTACGACGATGATAATTAGCCAGCTGCTGCAACGTCTGAAGGCAATTTTCCACCAGCAAAATACGCGGATTCTCCGGTGATGCATACTGTGGTTCATCGACCACAGCATAACGGCATCCCTGTGCCAGCGACTGTGCAGCAAACGCATTGCCATTAAATGTTTCTCCTTTCAGGGCCAGAAACATAGAACCCTCCGGACAATGACGGCTGTCGGTCGTCAGTCCGTTACACTCCGTAAACCGGCTGTATAGTTCTTCAATATCCATATTCTTATTGTTCTGAGAAGCGCTTTGCCTGCTCTTCAATCAATGCTGCATCTTCAAAATAGTTGATTTTCATGGCACGGCGCACTTCATCCATGGTCTGAGCGGCAGCTTCACGAGCCACTTCACAACCTTTCTTCAACATATCATATACGGCAGGAATGTCTTTTTCAAATTCCTTACGACGTGTACGGATCGGTTCCAACACCTCTTCCATGACAGCTCCCAGGAACTTCTTCACCTTCATATCACCCAATCCACCGCGAGTGTAATGTGCTTTCAGTTCGTCCAGGTTAGCATATTCCGGCAAATAGCGTCCAAAATGTTCTGTCTGGCAGAAAGCATCCAGGTAAGTAAACACACAGTTACCTTCCAGTTTACCCGGATCGCTTACTTTGATATGTGTCGGGTCAGTGTACATGCTCTTCACTTTCTTCAATACCTCATCTGCCGAATCAGACAAATAGATACAGTTGCCCAGCGACTTACTCATCTTAGCCTTTCCGTCCGTACCCGGCAAACGCAGACATGCCGCATTATCCGGAAGAAGGATTTCCGGTTCTACCAGTGTTTCGCCATAGATATGGTTGAAACGGCGTACAATCTCACGTGTCTGTTCAATCATCGGTTCCTGGTCTTCTCCCACCGGAACAGTAGTAGCCTTGAATGCTGCAATATCGGCAGCCTGGCTGATAGGATAGGTAAAGAAACCTACCGGAATACTTGTTTCGAAGTTACGCATCTGGATTTCAGTCTTCACCGTAGGATTACGCTGCAAGCGCGATACGGTTACCAAATCCATAAAATAGAAGCTCAATTCATAGAGTTCCGGAATCTGCGACTGAATAAAGATGGTTGACTTTGCAGGGTCAAGTCCGGCAGCCAAGTAGTCCAAAGCCACTTCAATCACGTTCTGACGTACTTTTTCCGGGTTTTCAATATTATCCGTCAAAGCCTGTCCGTCAGCTTCGAACACAAATATCTTATCATACAAACCCGAATTCTGCAATTCCACACGTCGGCGCAATGAACCTACATAGTGGCCGATATGTAATTTTCCGGTCGGACGGTCACCGGTCAAGATAATCTTTTCCTTTTTCATAATATAAGCTATTGTTCATTTTTAAATTGCAGCAAAGATAGCGAAAGGTGAGCGAAGCTCCAAGCCAAAAGCTTGCTTTTGAGTGAAAGAGCTTTCGAACCGCATCCTATCTTCTCTAAAGATATATAAATCCTTTGTTTTCTTCAAAATAAATCGTTTCTTTGCAAGAGGTCTCTGCAGACAAACCATCTGCCTGACAGGGACTACCTTTAACGATACCACAACAAATTATCTATAACCATGAAGAAAGAACTCAAAAAAGTCCTGGTTCTCGGATCAGGCGCACTGAAAATCGGGCAAGCCGGAGAATTCGACTACTCAGGTTCACAAGCACTGAAAGCCTTACGCGAAGAAGGCATCCGCTCGGTACTTATCAACCCTAATATTGCTACTATTCAGACTTCGGAAGGAATTGCCGACCAAGTATATTTCCTGCCTGTTACACCTTATTTTGTAACTGAGATTATTAAGAAAGAACATCCGGACGGCATTCTGCTGGCCTTTGGAGGACAAACGGCCCTGAACTGCGGTACGGAACTTTACCAGAAAGGTATATTGAAAGAATACGGCGTAGAAGTGTTAGGAACTTCCGTAGACGCCATTATGTATACAGAAGACCGCGACCTCTTTGTCAAGAAGTTGAACGAGAAATCTCTGAAAACTCCGGTCAGCCGTGCGGTAGAAAACATGAAAGACGCATTGGAAGCAGCACGTACCATCGGCTATCCGGTGATGATCCGTTCGGCTTACGCATTAGGAGGATTGGGAAGTGGTATCTGCCCCGATGAAGAAAAATTTATCGAACTGGCTGAAAGTGCCTTTACCTTCTCTCCACAGATTCTGGTGGAAGAATCACTGAAAGGCTGGAAAGAAATTGAATTCGAAGTGATTCGCGATGCCAACGACCACTGTTTCACCGTGGCCAGCATGGAAAACTTCGACCCGCTGGGTATTCATACCGGTGAATCTATCGTAGTGGCTCCTACCTGCTCACTAAGCGAAGAACAGGTAACCATGTTGCAGGATTTGTCCAAACAATGTATCCGTCATTTGAACATTGTGGGTGAATGTAACATTCAGTATGCGTTCAATGCAGAAACCAATGACTACCGTATCATTGAAGTAAATGCCCGCCTGAGCCGTTCTTCTGCACTGGCTTCCAAAGCAACCGGTTATCCGTTGGCTTTCGTTGCTGCCAAGATTGCCTTAGGCTATACCTTAGATGAAATCGGAGAAATGGGTACACCGAACTCTGCTTACGTAGCTCCGCAACTGGATTACCTGATTTGTAAGATTCCACGTTGGGACCTCAACAAGTTTGCCGGAGTTTCTCACCGCATCGGTTCAAGCATGAAGTCTGTGGGTGAAATCATGTCTATCGGACGTACGTTTGAAGAAATCATCCAGAAAGGTCTTCGTATGATTGGACAAGGCATGCACGGATTTGTGGGCAATGACCACACCCGCTTCACCAACCTGGATGATGAACTGGCCAACCCGACTGACTTGCGTATCTTTGCCATTGCACAGGCATTGGAAGAAGGTTACTCTATCGAACGCATCTATGAACTGACCAAGATTGACCCGTGGTTTATCGGCAAACTGAAAAATATTGTAGACTACAAGCATAAACTGTCAACCTACAACTCGCTTGAAGAACTTCCGGCAGAGGTACTTCGTGAAGCAAAAGTGATGGGATTCTCTGACTTCCAGATTGCCCGCTTCGTACTGAAGCCTCAGCAGGGTAACATGGAAAAGGAAAATCTGGCCGTTCGTTCTTACCGTAAGAAATTAGGTATCCTTCCGGCCGTGAAACGCATCAATACCGTAGCTTCCGAACATCCGGAACTGACTAACTACTTGTACATGACGTATGCCGTAGAAGGATACGATGTGAATTATTACAAGAATGAAAAGTCAGTCATCGTGCTGGGTTCAGGAGCTTACCGGATCGGTTCATCTGTGGAATTTGACTGGTGCTCGGTAAATGCCATCCAGACAGCCCGCAAGTTAGGCTACAAGTCTATTATGATTAACTACAACCCGGAAACGGTTTCTACTGACTACGACGTGTGCGACCGCCTGTACTTCGACGAATTGTCATTCGAACGCGTACTCGACGTCATCGATCTGGAACAACCGCGCGGCGTCATCGTTTCTGTAGGTGGTCAGATTCCGAACAACCTGGCCATGAAACTCTATCGCCAGTCGGTTCCGGTATTGGGTACCTCTCCTATTTCTATTGACCGTGCTGAAAACCGCAACAAGTTCTCGGCTATGCTTGACCAGTTGGGCATCGACCAGCCGGCTTGGCAGGAACTGACCAGCCTGGACGATGTGAAAGACTTTGTCAAGAAAGTGGGTTATCCGGTATTGGTTCGTCCGTCATACGTACTGAGTGGTGCAGCCATGAACGTATGCTACGACCAGGAAGAACTGGAACGCTTCCTGCAAATGGCCAGCGAAGTATCAAAAGAATATCCGGTAGTTGTATCACAATTCATGCAGGAAACCAAGGAAATAGAATTCGATGCTGTGGCACAGAACGGTGAAATCGTGGAATATGCCATTTCAGAACACATCGAATTTGCCGGTGTACACTCTGGTGATGCGACACTTGTCTTCCCGGCACAGCACATCTATTTTGCTACTGCCCGCCAGATTAAGAAAATCAGCCGCAAGATTGCCAAAGAACTCAATATCTCCGGTCCGTTCAACATCCAGTTCCTGGCTAAGAACAACGATGTGAAGGTAATCGAATGTAACCTGCGTGCTTCACGTAGCTTCCCGTTCGTATCAAAAGTATTGAAACGCAACTTTATCGAAACGGCTACCCGTATCATGCTGGATGCTCCTTACGTACGTCCTGACAAACTGGCGTTCGACATCGACTGGATTGGGGTAAAAGCTTCTCAGTTCTCATTCGCCCGTCTGCAGAATGCCGACCCGGTACTGGGAGTAGACATGTCATCTACCGGTGAAGTAGGTTGCTTGGGAGACGACTTCGATGAAGCATTGCTGAATGCCTTGATTGCAACCGGCTACAAGATTCCGAAACAGTCCGTTCTGTTCTCTTCCGGTGCTACCAAGTCGAAAGTCGATTTGCTGGATGCCAGCCAGATGCTTCACCAGAAAGGATACAACATCTATGCTACAGCTGGTACGGCTGCCTTCCTGAACTCTCACGGCATTACCACTACTCCGGTGTTCTGGCCGGATGAACGCCCGAATGCAGAAAACAATGTGATGAAGATGATTGCGGAACATAAGTTCGACTTGATTGTCAACATCCCGAAAAACCACACCAAACGGGAACTGACCAACGGTTACCGCATCCGCCGTGGTGCCATCGACCACAACATTCCGTTGATTACCAACGCCCGTCTGGCCAAAGCGTTCATCGAAGCATTCTGCCACATGAACCAGAATGAAATCCAGATTAAGAGCTGGCAGGAATATAAATAAGGCATACCAAAGGTAGAAAATAAGAACGTCAAAGCGCTCGAAACAAAACGCTTTGACGTTTAGATTAAAACGCAAGTGCGTTTGAAGTAAAATGCACTTGCGTTTCAACTAAAACGTCCTTGCGTTTTCCCTTAAACGCAAGGACGTTTTTTTCATATACCTTTATCTTACATTTTCTACCAAACGTAAAGGTATTTTTTCTATCTACCGAATTCAAATAAAAACAAGATAAAATTATTACTCTCCTATGTATCTCACATAAGTTTTAATTTTTCCTTTTGAATCAGGATAGGCCTGAGAAAAACCTTGTTCAAATCGATCATTATAAGCATACCCAGAATATTCTATCACTAAGCAATCATCTGTAAATTCCTTAATATAGTAAATTTGATAACCACAATCATCAGTCTGATCAAGACAGAATAAATCATCTCCAGCCGTCCAGCGATAACCATCTTCTGTCAATTGTGTCCCATTGTCAAAATAAAATACCAAAGCAGCACTCCCGTCTTCCTTCAATGTAAGAATGGAATAAGGACTTTGCTCCTCTTTCTCCACTTCCTTCCATTTCCCCACAAACTTCACTGGATGCTCTTGAGGAAAAGAGATGGGATATTCATCACTATTTGAGGTGTTGGTTTCTTCTTCCTCGAACATATCTTCGCGGTCAGCAATACGTCTGAAAGTCGATTTGCTATACTTTTCTTTCTCAGGTGTGTTCTTATAATATTCCAACGTAATTTTGGTTTCATTCTGTTCCACAATTTGAAAAATTTCAGGATTCTCTTCATCGTATGCATTGCTGTAATAAGAAACCATCGTCAGCGTATTCCCTGATACACTCCATTTGCCAACAGCACCTCGGCTCCATTTATCTGTATATTCATTATAAGTATAAACGCGATAGAACATGTCGGCAGTAAACTCCACGCGATAATCTGATATATCTGTTCCATATTGCGAATCTTTATCTGGACGTTCTCCCCACCATCCTTCTGTTGCCTCAGCTGCCGGTACAATCGACCAACTATCAGCCTTTATACCCTCCCAAACACCAATAATACTTTCTGTTGAAATACCCGAATTATCATCATCCTTACAAGAATAAAGACTAAGGGAAACCAAAACAAGGGTTACAATTCCCTTCCATTTCTCTAATAACTTTTTCATAAGTTTCTTTTATTGTGCCTATAGTCTCCCCAGATTGGGCTATTAAAATAAAAAAGGCATGGGAGTCTGTACTCGCTTATCTCGCGTCTCTGGCTCTCGCATTGCCTCACCGACAAAGATAAGCAACGCAGCCAGCCCACGCCAAGATGATATTATACAGACTTTTCCGTGCATATATACACGGTAAAATTGATAATACACCTTAGTGGGCGTTTCGTTGCCTTATCTTCCTATCGGTTCAAATTTGCGAGATTCGAGACGCAGAAGATAACGTTCGTAAACGCCTTTCTTTATATAATTAACAATTATAAACATCCAGCCACCCCTCTAGGTTAGCCAGATATTGCAAAGGTAGTTAAAAAATTTATAGTATACTAGCTTAGTCAATATAATTTATCTAGACACTATTTCAAAGCGGCTTCTATATCAGCCATAAGTTCTTGAAATTCAGATTTTGTATAACCTATTGAGGCATGAATCAGCTTACCGTCTTTTCCGAACAGATACGCTCTGGGGATTGTCTGATCAGCAAAAAGAGAGAAGACCTCCCGTTTAGGGTCCGGATAGAGCGGGAAACTGAACTTCTTCCGTTCATTGTATTTTTTCAATTCTGCATCCGTATGCTCCCGGCCGATAACTAACAGCTTGAAATCCTTGTTATCCTTGTATTTGGGCCACAAAGTCTTCTGAACCTCAGCCAGTTCTATCTGACAAGGACCGCACCACGTAGCAAACAAACTGACCAGCACTACCTTTCCTTTCAAATCGGCAGGTGTCACTTTACCATATATCTCCGAACTCAGGGTAATGGCAGGCATGGCATCACCCAAACTGATTTTTTCTTTCCCGGTGTCTTGTGCAGAAGCAGCCAGTACGCCCATCCAAATCAGACACAAAAGGCTCCAAATCCGTAAATTTTTCATTGTTCTTTCCTTTCTATAAAATGTTAAACCCTGACAAATATACCGTAAACCGCTGGAAAATCCGCCAAGGAGTCTATCTTTGTAAATAGTTTTAACGAAAAACAAGAGCGCGTATGATGACATTTATCTCGTGTGCCAAGACCATGACCGCACGTAGCAAAACTCCATATCCAGAAACCACTACTCCTCATTTTCTGAAAGAGGCCCGCGAAAACGCCTTGTACATGACCCAGTTTACTGCCGAAGAGCTGGCTCAGATGCTGACAGTGAATCCGAAGTTAGCAGCCGAAAACTATCTGCGCTACCACGAGTTCCTTTCACCGGAGACTCCTGCCCTGCCGGCTCTTTTAGCTTACACAGGCATCGTGTTCAAGCGCATCCATCCGGCAGACTTTACCGCAGAAGATTTCCGGTATGCCCAGCAACATTTGTTGATTACCTCTTTCTTATACGGATTGCTCCGTCCGCTGGACAGTATTCAGAATTACCGCTTGGAAGGCAATGTACGATTGCCGGAACACGAACGGAAAACCATGTTTGAATACTGGCGCCCTTTGTTGACGGACTATTTCATTGATGCCATCCGGCAACAAGGAGGCATTCTTGTCAACCTGGCCAGTGGTGAAATGAAAGACTTGTTCGACTGGGAAAAAGTCTGTCGGGAAGTACAGGTCGTTACGCCCGAGTTCTATACCCTGAAAAACGGGAAACCTAGCACGGTAGTTATCTACGCCAAGATGTGTCGGGGCGAAATGACCCGCTTCATCCTGAAAAACCGGATAACACATCCGGAACAGCTGAAAGAGTTTGAGTGGGAAGGCTTTTCCTATCACGGAGAAGAAGATGGGAAAATGCATTTCATTCTCCAATAAAAAAGAAGCGGTCTGCCGAGCTATTTCTCCCGACAGACCACCATCAATCAAATGAAATCTATTTCTTATTCTTCAGCACCGTTACATTCAATATCCGTAGCCAAAGTTACGTAGTTCAATACAGATGTACCGTCTACCAATGCCTTTTCTGTTTCTGTAGTTTCAGTTGTCAAGCATTTTCCTTTACCAGAAATCAGTGCATTGTACATCTTCACTTGTGTACCGGCACGCAAGCGAACACCCTGTTTCTCACCACCGTTGCCAATCAAGGTCAGGTTAGCCAAAGTAGGACAAGCTACCGGAGTGGCTGCAAAGTTCTTACCGTTATTATCGCATTCCATCAAGCAGTCGCAATCAAATCCGAGTGTTTCCTTTGCTTCCTGATAAGCCACCAGGAACTGACCGCGTCCGTTCCATCCTTCAGTCCAGTCGAAAGAGTCATCACTACAGTTGGTCACTACCATGTGTTTCACGTCAACGCTACCACCGAAGAATTCAAAACCGTCGTCAGAACCATTGTAAGCCTGTACGTATTCTACTGTAGTACCGTTACCTACGCCATAGAAAGAAATACCGTTTGCTTCATGTTCAGAATCCAATGCATATCCGGTATTTTCCAGACGAATATATTTCAGTGTACCAGAGTTATCATTGTCAGCAGAACCTCCATAAGCTGCATCACCGATTTCTGATTTACCGGTACCACCTTCTGCATTGGTATGAGCTTTACCGCAGATGTGCAAACCGCCCCATGCACCAGATTCCTTCTTATCTGAAGTCATGATAATCGGATTTTCTTTTGTTCCTACAGCCTCAATCTTAGCACCCTGCTGTACCAAGATATAATCTACAGATTCATCGTCGGTCATGGCAACAATTTTCACACCTTCTTCAATAGTCAGTGTAGCGCCAGTCTTCACAATATATTCACCACTAAGTGCATATACTTTATTCTTCAATAAAGTCTTATTGGCAGTCAGTTCGCCTTGCAGAATTTCTTCAGCATTGGCACTTGTTTCATCACCGTTTCCGCTTGTACGAATCCATCCGGCTGTCCAGTCATTATTAGCAGGAACAGCACCACGATAAGCAGCAGCTTCGAAGAAATTATCTACCTTCGTCATGTCGGCTCCACCGTCAATCGTACCGACAAATTTATTTGTAAATGTATTGCTGAAATTGTAATTAATTGCATTGTTGTTTGCTACAGTCAAGAACAACTCTGAAGAATACGCATCTGCAACAGGAGGTTCCGGATTCGGAGTGTTGTCATCTTCACTACAAGCAGTACACAAAGTCATAGCAGCGATTGCGGCCATCGACATAAATTTCAAGTTCATTGTTTTCATACTTTTCTCGTTAATAAAAAGTTTAGAATAGTGTTCAATTTTTTCCTTTATGAATTTTTATAATGTATAGCTAAAACCTAACTCAAAGGTAGTTCCTCTTCCGTAGCGTTCCACTTCCAGCTTTCTGCCGTCTTTCACTTCCTGCTTGAAGACGATGTCCTGATTCAACAAGTCGGTCATTTGCAACTTAAAGTTCCAGTGGTCATTCAGCTTGTAAGTGGCTACGAAATCCAGCGTATGCAAGTCTTCCTGTTTCACGTCGCCCAATCCGGAAATACCTACCGCATGAATGCGTGGTCCTTGCAAATTATAGAGCAGCGTAGCAGTCAGCTGTGTATCGTTCTTAAACTTAGGAGCATAGCTGATATCCGCATTCACCAGGTAAGGAGAAGCTCCCTGCAGGGAACGCTGTGCGTTGGTATAGGCCCCACCTTCCGGCAATTGTACGTTGGTGTACATGTAAGAAGCGTTGGTTCCTATGCGGAAGTCGCGAAACAGTTCTCTACGGAATTCCACTTCCACTCCGGCAGCCACACCTGTATCTGCATTCTGGAAAGAGTGAACAGCCGCACCACCCGACAAGGTCTGTGTACGTTCAATCGGGTCTTCCAGGATTTTTGCATAACCCGTAATAGAGAACATATTGTTACTGTTCTGCTGGTCGAAACGTTCGTAACGCAGGTCGATATTGTAGTTATATCCGTTCTTCAATTCTGCATTACCTCGAATCATGGCTGCTCCATACGATTCTTGATAGAGGAAAGGAGCCATTTCAATGAATGACGGACGGGTTACCGTACGTGAGAACGAGAAGCGCAGGCTGTTGGTATCGTTCACGGTATATTTCAAGTTCATGGCCGGGAAGAAGTCATGGCAGTTCACTTCATTCCGTTTGGCTTCACCTCCGTCTGTCGCATAATTTACCCACTGGTGACTATATTCATAACGCACCCCGATATTCATCAGGAAATTGGCCGTCGGATAATATTCCGCGTCAATAAATCCGGCATAGATGGAGTGCCCGGCATCATACTGGTCTTTCGGCTGCTGGTCACGGATTATAGTAATGTCTCCATTGGCAATATGGTCATAGCCCATAAAGCTGGAAGTCTGGTAAATATCCTCTATCTCAGGATTGAAACGGCTTACATCATAGTAGAAACGTGTAGAACGGAACGTACGGCTCTTGTCTTTGTAAGTAGCTCCCATGCGTATCAGGTTATTGTCACCATAGCGATAAGAGCTTCGCAAATCGCCCACCCATTCTTCTTCATTCAGCGAGCCGAAATAACGCATATTCTCCTGCTTGTTCAAATCGAACAGTTCCAGAGAGTTTCCAGCCTTTTCAAACATTACCTGTCTGCGGTCAGGCTCTTCGCTGGAAGTCTTGCTGTAAGAACCACTCCAGTTCAAATCCCACTGCTTTCCAAACTCATGGTGTCCATTCAACTGATGATTTTGAAGGGTATAAATGTGGGTTACAGAGTTGTTACCTATCAGTTCATTGTCTTCATAGTCTTCTCCTTGTCGCAACATATAGGTATTCTCCGCATTACGCGCATAGAAGAAGGTGTATCCAATACGGTCGGCCTCTCTAAGCGTATAAGCCAGGTTACCAAGTCCTGCCAGTTTCAGTTCCTGACGGTAACTATCGTAATTAAACTGGTCGAGAGTCGTACCTCCGGCTTCAAGTGTGCGATAAAAAGCATCTTTTGTGGTTTCATTGGTATTGCTTGCGCTCAATGCAGCCAACAGACTCAGGTTCTGTCCATTTACATCCCAGTTCTTTCCGCCGGCTATATTACCTCCAAATTCCGGAAGACTTGTACTCTTATTCACATCGAATGTTGTATGAAAAGGATTTTCCTTCGTAATGGCAGTAGAAAAATCCGCCTTAGGCATGTCAATGTACTTCTGATTAATACCCGGATTACGGAACAAGGAATACTGCTGATCCATTTTATAGAAATCCTGGAAAATTGTATTGAACCGGCCTCCTGTATTGAAACCGATGGAGAAAAAGTCTTTTCCGGTATTTTCTTTGGTACTGATATCGATGTGTGCTCCTGAATAATCAGCAAAAGTTCCAGCTTCATATACCTTACTTACCGTAATGTTCCGTACCGTACTTGAAGGAAACAAATCCAATGGAATCAGTTTGTTATCCGGATTCGGAGAAGCAATCGGCAGTCCGTTCAAGGTAGTCGTACTATAACGGTCGCCCAATCCGCGCACAATCAGCTGTCCTGCACTGGCAATCGAGATACCGGTTATCTTCTTCACGCCTTCCTGTACATTACTGATGCCTTTCACGCTCATTTCTTTTGCTCCAAGGTTTTCAATAGCTACAGTGGCTTTCTGGCGTTCCATGCTCAACGCACGTTCCCCTTCCAGGTTTTTACGTGCAACAACGGAGACTTCACTCAAGGCCTGTGCATCGCTTTCCATCTCAAAGTTCAGCACCACATCTTTGCCTTTAGCTTTTACAGCCCCAGCCTTAATATCTGTGTATCCCACGTATTTCACAACCAGTTCATACTCCCCACCGGGAACATCTAAGATATAATTTCCATCAAGATCGGCTACTGCTCCTACTGTAGTACCAAGTACTTGTACGGTAGCTCCCGTCAATGGTTCTTTAGTCTGCTTGTCTACAATGGTACCTTTTATAGTCTCTGCTACCATCGGCATAGTAGAACAAGCTAAGAAACCTGAAACAAAAACAATCTCCTTAAAACCTAATCTCATAATCTATTCATGCATTTCTTTTTTCCGTTGCAAAGATGGAGTGTTTATGTTACAGCAGAACTTCATGAGATGTACATTTCATTTACGCAAAGATTACGTTTGTATTTCTGATTTGAGAAATCAAAAGAATACTTCATATCTTCTTTTTCTCCCCAATTATATAAGGTATAATCATAGTTTTTCCTATTTTTGTACAGACCAAAATAAATAAGATTATGTATCCTTTGAAATTCAAACCTATTTTAAAATCGACCCTTTGGGGAGGAGAACGTATTATTCCTTTTAAACAACTGGACTATCAGCAGGAACAAGTGGGCGAAAGCTGGGAAATCTCAGACGTACCGGGCGACGAATCTGTAGTAGCAGAAGGTGCAGATGCCGGCAAGAACCTGACTCAGCTGATGGAAGAATATAAAGGAAAGCTAGTGGGAGAAGAAAACTACAAGCGATTCCAGGGCAAATTCCCTTTGCTTATCAAGTTTATTGACGCCAAGCAGGATTTGTCTATTCAGGTACACCCTGACGATGAACTGGCCATGAAGCGCCACCAGTCTATGGGTAAAACAGAAATGTGGTATATCATCGACAATACCGGCGGACAGGCACACTTGTATTCAGGTCTGAAAAAACAGATTACTCCGCAGGAATATGCCGACATGATTGAAAACAATACAATTTGTGATGCCCTCGACAAATATGACGTACAGCCGGGCGATGTATTCTTCTTACCGGCAGGACGTATCCACAGCATCGGAGCCGGATGCTTCCTGGCAGAAATACAGCAGACTTCCAACATCACGTACCGTATTTATGACTTCAACCGCAGAGACAAGAACGGTAACTTGCGTGAACTGCATACGGAACTCTCAAAAGATGCCATCGACTATACTGTATCTGATGATTATCGTACACACTATGAACCGCGTAAAGACGAACCGGTGGAACTGGTAAGCTGTCCGTACTTCACCACTTCTGTTTACAACCTGACAGAAACCATGAACATGGACTACAGCGAACTGGATTCGTTTGTTATTTACATCTGCATGAAGGGAGCCTGCACCGTTACTGACAACGAAGGCAACCGCATCAGCGTAAAAGCAGGTGAATCAGTATTGTTCCCGGCTACTACCCAGAACCTGGAAGTTGTACCAGAAGGAGAAGTATCTTTCCTGGAAACTTACGTATAATCTGATTTGATTTATACTCATCGCTGAGTTCTTTTCTCTTGTCCTGTTTCAGGCAGAGAAAGGGACTTAGTCATTTTTTACAAAAGCATTAGGTGATACGCCCGTAATCTGGCGGAACACACGATTGAAATGGTTGGGAGTGGCAAAACCTACTTCGTATGCAATCTGTTGCATGGTCCTTCCCCCATCGGCAAAAAGCTCGATAGCCCGCATGATTCTCAGATTGTTCACATAATAGCTGAAACGTATGCCCGACTCATTGAACAAACGGCTCAGGTTGCGCACAGAGAATCCGAAATGGGCAGCCAGTTGCGGCATCTTCAAATTCTCATGCAAATGCTCCTGCAGATAGGCCAGAATAGGATGCAAACGTGCATCATTGGGAATGGCCAGCATCTTCAACAAAAAGCCCATATCCTGGCTGATGGAGGGCAGCAGTTTGAAAAAGCTGAGTGCAAAGGCATACAAATCGGGAGAATCAGCCTGTTCTATCTCCGTCCCCTTGGAAGCAATAAATTTCAAGTTCTCTGCAATAAAGGAGTTGGTGTGATAAATGGAGAATTCCTTCAAGGCAGTATCCTTGTCATCCGCATCCAGCGACAGATAGAAAATAACCAGTGACACCTGCCGATTCTTGCTGGATAATTCATGCTCCGTACAGCCGGGTATCCAGGCGATGTGCTTCTCTGGCACAAAATAGCTTGTGGAACCTATCTGTACATGCAACGTGCCGGAAAGGGTATAGATAATCTGGCACTTTTCATGTGCATGGCCCGGCAGTTTAATTTCTTCCCATCCGGTTTTCTTGATGCGGATGGTCTCCTTACTCGTCTGCTTTATCAGCGAGATATAGCTTTCCTGTTCCTGATTCATTCTCTGAGGATGGCTTAAAATGGTAATCTTTTTGCATAAACCGCAAATTCAGCCTAAAAATAATGGCTTAATTTTGCACAGCCAAATAAAATGGCTAAAGGTATTTTCAACACAAAAAGAATAATGGGTAAAAGATTAGTTTCAACTATTGGAGTTCTTTCCTTTTTTATTTACACGGCCGCCGCACAAGAACGGGTTCTTTCTATCGATGAATTGTTTCAACTGGCAGACCAGAACAGCAAAAGCATCCAGCTTCATTCACTGGCCATTGACGAAACGACACAGGCGGTAGAAGTGGCTAAAAATGCCAAACTTCCCTCCATCCGGGCACAGGTGGACCTCAACTATATTGGTGACGGTTGCATGACAGACCGGGATTTCAGTAACGGCATACATGCTGACATGCCGCATTTCGGTAATTCTTTTGTACTCAAGGCCTCACAGACTATCTACGCCGGAGGAAGTATCAATGCCAACATCCAGAAAGCGAAACTGCAACAGCAACTAGCACAACAGACTTATCAAAACAACCAGCAGGATTTGCGCTTCATGCTGTTGGGATATTATCTGGATTTGTTCCAACTGAGAAATCAACAGACGGTCTACGAAAAGAACATTGAGCAGACACATCTATTGGTAAAGGATATGCGGGCTGCCTATCAACAGGGTACGGCACTGAAGAGTGACATTACCCGTTATGAACTACAGTTACAGAATCTGCAATTAGGCCTGACTTCTACTATCAACAGGCTCAATGTCTTGAACCACAAGCTGACGACTACTATCGGACTGGACCCTTCGGTACATATTGTACCCGACTCCACAGCACTGTTCCGTATCAATGTGGACAAACAACAGGAAACGACCTGGATGGAAGCTTCTCAGGAATCTCCTGAACTCCAGCAGGCACACACGGAAATCAAGCTGACCCACAACCAGCAGAACTTGATTCGTTCGGAACGCAGACCTCACATCAGTCTGACAGCTACCAATGAATTTAACGGACCGATTCTAGTAGAAGTCCCGCCATTGAACAACAACTTCAACTACTGGTTTGCCGGAGTAGGTATCTCGTACAATCTGGATGCGTTGTTTAAGAGCAAGAAGAAACTGAAACAGGCACGGATAGCTACCTCAAAAGCAGAAAAAAACTACCAGCTGGTCAAAGAAGAAATAGAAAATAAAGTGCACGAAGCATACGTGAACCTGAATGAAGCGTACGTAAGACTGCAGACTCAGCAAAAAAGCGTACAGCTGGCACATGAAAACTTCCGCATCGTGCGGCAACGTTACCTGAACGGTCTGTCACTGATTACCGATATGCTGGATGCCAGCAACATGCAGCTGGACATGGAATTGCAGCTGGCCAACTATCAGATAGGTATATTGTATCAATATTACCTGCTGAAAAAAATTACGGGAACACTTTAATGAATTTCATATTTACACAAAAACGAAAAAATATATGATGCGAAACAAAAAAAGAGCTATTTCTAATTTCTTTATACTGCTGGTCCTCGTAGCCGGTATCAGCTGGGTTTGCGGCAAATTTATCCATTTAGGTAGTGTGGAATATACAGACAATGCTCAGGTGAAGCAACACCTGACTCCTGTCAGCACACGGGTACAGGGCTTCATCAAGAAAATCTGTTTTGAGGAATACCAGACTGTAAAAAAAGGAGATACCCTGGCCATCATAGAAGATACGGAATACCGTCTGAAAGTGGCACAGGCCGAAGCCGACTATCGCAATGCACTGGCCGGAAAGAGTGCCATGCATACCACTATCAACACCACACAGAACAACATCCTCGTAACGGATGCAGCCATTGATGAGCAGCGTATTCGCCTGCAAAATGCACAGACGGATTACAAACGCTATCAGGAATTGCTGAAAGAAGAAGCCGTTACTCCTCAACAATTCGACCGGGTAAAAACGGATTACGAAGCTACACAGGCACGCTATGAACAGCTGTTACGCCAGAAACAATCGACTTTACTCCAGAAGCAGGAGCAAACCCAGCGATTGGAACAGAATGAATCGGCTATTAAACTGGCAGAGGCTGCACTCAACCTGGCCAAACTGAACCTCTCTTATACAGTGATTCTGGCTACTACAGACGGAGTGACCGGACGAAAAAACATTCATGAAGGAGAGTTAGTTCAGCCTGGACAAGCCTTGGTGACTTTGGTAGATGGTACGGAGAAATGGGTCATAGCCAACTACAAGGAAACTCAGACTACCGACATGAAGAGAAATCAGCTGGTGGAAGTAAGAGTAGATGCTATTCCTGATGTAAAATTTAAAGGGCGTATCGCTTCTATTTCGGATGCTACCGGAGCTTCCTATTCACTTATTCCACAAAATAACTCGGCGGGCAACTTCGTAAAGGTAAAACAGCGCATCCCAGTCCGTATCGAGTTTACGGAAAACAACCGCCCGGAAGATTTGCAACGCTTGAGAGCCGGAATGAATGTAGAATGTTACGTTAAACAGTAAACACGAAAATGGCTGAACCACGTCCTCAGATTCCTTACTTCAAAGAATTCCTGCCCACTCCGGTCTGCATCGTCCTGTCGCTCTTCTTTGCCATGGTCTTTCAGTTTAACGGAGGAGTTTTCCTGCCAGCTGCTACCCAGATGTCGAGTGCATTAGGATGTATCCAGGAAGATGTAACCATGGCAGCCTATGCCTCTTTCATCGGTATGACCGTTATATTTCCGATACTGTTCCGTCTGAAATCCCGGTTTACCACCCGGTCCATTTTCATGACGGTATGCCCGGTACTCATTCTCTGCAACCTGATTACCATGCATACAGAAAACATCTTTCTCATGATTTGTGTATGCTTCGTATCGGGATTCTTCCGCATGTGGGGCACCTTCGAGTGTTTCTCCAATACCCGCCTGAGCATTACACCTTCCGGAAATTTCTCGGTTTTCTATCCCGTTATCTATATCATCGTGCTTGAAAGTATACAGTTGTCCGGACTGGTCACCATGCACATCAACGACTGGGCCAACTGGCAATACATGCACTGGTTTGTCATCGGCATGCTGATGGTGGTATGGATTTGTGTCATGTGCCTGACACAGACTATCCGCCTAGGTAAAAAGATTCCCTTATATGGCATAGACTGGATAGGCCTCCTCTTATGGACAGCCATGCTGTTCGCGATTGTTTTTATCTGTATCTATGGAGACTTTTACGACTGGCTGGACAGCGTGCAGATTCGCTCCTGCATTGTAATAGCCGTAGTGTCCTTGTTGATAAACATCAACCGGATGACTTCCATACGGCATCCGTATATAGACCCGCAGGTATTCCGCTACAAGAAATTCCCCGTAGTGTTGTTCCTGTTCTTGATGCTCTGTCTGTTTCTCACCACCTCCTCCGTACTGCAGAATGCATTCATGACCTCCATCTTACAGTACGATACGCTAAATGCCATTTCATTGAACTGGTGTGTATTTGCAGGAATCCTGGCTGGAGCAGGTATCGTATTCTTCCGGCAAGCAGTATTAAAAAAAGGATATAAACTATTGATCTCTGTCGGATTTACACTGATAGTCATGTACCAGTATTACATGTATTTTCTGATATACCCCGATTTGAATATTGAAAGTTTGTATCTGCCCAACTTTTTAAAAGGCATCGGTCATGGAGTGCTTTATATTTCGCTAACCATTTATGTAGCGAAGCATATACCCTTCAAGCATTTCTTCCAGTCTTTGTGCGTACTCAGCTTCATTCGTACCAGCATTGCAACCCCTCTGGGAGCAGCCATATTGAACCGCTGGATGAAACACCTGCAACGCGATAACTGGGGGTTATTAAGTAGAGACATGGACAATCTGCACGAGTGGATGCCGGATGTATCAGTCATACAACTCTATAATGAAGTAAACACCCAGACCATGCTGACCAGCCTGAAAGAGTTGTTCGGCTGGGTATGTCTGTTAGGAACTGTTTTTCTTGTAATCGTGCTCAGCTACCGAATCTGGCGCGACCGCCACTTGGCAGCTCTCAAAATGCTGCATAGCCTGCCCGTAAAGAAACGGTACAGGCCATCCAGCGTACATAAAATCTCTAAGAATTAGAATTTATAGCCGGCAGTGAAGAAGAATGCCAAGTTGCGTGTCTTTGAATTGCTGGCTAATTTGCAGCATCCAAATTCTCCGTCAAGTCCTACTGTCCAGCGTTTAAAGTCGAGTGCCACACCAGCCATCACACCGGCATCAAAACGACGCAGCCCTGAGACGATTTCTCCTTCAATCTTTGATTCCCCAAAGGTATTATAAGAAACAGTCAAGTCATCAATGTCAATATTCCGCTTGCCGTTTACCCCATACGCCAGATAAGGACCTGCTGTGAACACCATATCAAAATTAGCGGCTGTACCTACATGAAAAGCAGCCAGCAAAGGCATCTCAAAATAGTTCTGGTTCACGTGCATATCCACCACATTCTTCGTATTAGCCCCTACATAATCCACGTCTATGCTTGCTCCTTTCGAAGCCCAGTATAATCCGGTCTGGAATGATACCAGTCCACTCAAAGGTACATCAATTCCTACTCCAACCTTCTGGTTAAACAATGGAGAAGAGTCTCCGGCATCCTTTCCCATCCAGGTACTCATACCCAGTCCAAGTTCCATACTCCAAGTTACTTTTGTCTGTGCGGCCATTGTCAAAGCTACGAACAAACCTGCCACTATGCATGCAATCTTTTTCATAAGCTCAAATAATAGATGAATTACACAAATTTAAAAAGATAAAGCGGAGAAACAAATAAAAAGGGAGCAAAAAAGAAGTTTTCACCTCTTTTTGCTCCCTATCTATTAATTATTCAATCGTTCTTATTAGAATTCGTACTCAATACCAATGGAAATATTTTCGCCATCCAAGCCGACGCCGAATCCATTTTCTTCTCCACGATAATAGTCGTCACGATAACCCGCAAAACCTACTTTAGTAATAAAGCTGAAATTATCATTCAATTTCACTGCCAATCCCGGTTTCACTCCGATTTCAAAACCATTTACTGAATCCACATGTTTCTCCTTGTAAGTCGAGAATCCAAATCCCATATCCAAGAACAAACGTACAATCTTGTTTTCATAGAAAGAGTAACGTGCATACGGAGCCAAAGCAAATGCATTCGTGCTTATTGCATCTTCACCATCATAACCTTTATGCGCATAAGCCAGTTCCACACCTACAGCCCATTTCTCACTCAAGTTATAACCTACATCCGGTGTGATAGAGAATGAAGTCTTATCTACATCATTATTTCTCCACAAACTGATACCACCACCTAAATAAATACCTTCCTGCGCACTGGCAGTGATGGCAGCCATTACAATTACTACGAGTAAAAATAATTTTCTCATAATCTTCTTTTTTTAGTTTTACAAATATATTAACAACTGAATACAGTTTTTTGTTCACTTTTATCCCTGTTTGTGCCTGTTGGCTCTCCGGCGGCGATATTCCGCTTTCATCTTGGCAGAGCCAGAACCATGCAAACCCGTAATGTAGGTTTTCTTCTTAGCCTTGGTCTTTACTTTCTCTTCTTTCTTTTTTCCGTCAGAAAACTTCCCGCCTCTGAACACAATTCCTTCTGTCAATATCTTTTCAATATCCATATTCTTTCATTTTTTAGGAGATAATTTCACATGTTTTCCTGCTTTCGTACATACCAGCGTACGCTTCAATGGGACACGGGTAGACATATTAAATAATAATCCGGGATTAAAATGTTGTCCGTTGGCCCTGAGTTCAAAATGCAGATGCTCTGTCGTAGCACGTCCGGTACGCCCGGTCAATGCGATGACCTGGCCCGCCTTGACCGAATCACCCGGTGCAACAAAGTTTTTGGAATTATGACTGTACACAGTTTCCAGTCCATTAAAATGCCGCACCACAATCACCTTTCCATATCCACCGTAACTTTTGGCCATGCGTACCACACCGTCGAACACACAAAGAATGGAATCATTGGCCTTGGTCTTTATATCTGCTCCCGAATGTCCACCACGGCTTCCATAAGCAGAAATGACTTTTCCTCCGGGAAGTGGGAAGCAGAACTGCGAATCAGCCAGACACTCCAGATGTATCTCCACGCTATTTCCCTTTGAGAACAGTCCCGGTGTATGCACCCTGACATGACTACGCTCCATGTGCGTAAATCCTGTTTTCACAGGTTCATCGGCCTGCATATTTCCCATACAAAGAAACAACAGTCCAAGTATTACAATCAAGCGATTCATTTCACTCAAAATAAAGAAGTTCTACATCCTGGGCATCCGCAAATTCCTTCAACAGATTCACCATATAGTGTACGTCTTCCTCCAGACCTTCACTACCACTATATGCATTCATGATAGCCAACAGATGAGTGGTTTCCGATGAAATCTTTGTCCGTTCATTATCGCTTGTCGGTGTACCTACACCTCCCACGGCATCACGATATACGGGCATTCCCTCAATGTTCAATTCTCCACGTCCAATACCTTCGTAAGGCTCACCTGCCTTTCCGATACCTAATACCAGCTTGTCTCCTTGAATCTTATCCCGGTCAAAGCCACCGATGGAATGTCCGCTATTGATGGACGCCAAGTTAATCAAATCGACCAGCGTATCTATCTGATAAAGAGAAAGTCCTCTTAACAAGCGGCGGCATAAAGCTTCTGAAGAAGGACGGTAACGGCTGGGATCTTTCCCACATTTCTTATAAGCCTGACGAGTAGCCTGAATGGCAGGCATCTCTTTGATAGAATCAATGGTATATTTCTGACGGTAGAGTTCCGTAAACTCACCGATACGTTTCCACAGTTCTTCACAATATGGAGAATTCTTTACCGTCGCAAATACAGCGGCTCCACGAAACTGCGGCCAAGCCTGCCGTAATTCCTCTGATACTTCAATTTTCAAATCCATTTCGCTATTTTCTTAAATGGTTCTACATCCGCATAATCCCCGACAAAATACGTCCGGAACGAATGCCCAGTCGACGTGCCGAGAAGAAATCCGTATAATTTTGATAGGTACAAATCCCTGCTACTTCCACATTCCCCTCTTTTACTCCTTTAGACAGCAACTGCATCCGATTGGCTTCCCAAAGGTCGAGGTGCCACTTTTCATCTCTGCGGGCAATGCAAGCCATATCAAATCCGGCTGCTTCAAAGGCTTCATACACCTCATCTCCCACTTCAAAAGCATCCAGAGAGATACCCGGCCCAATATAAGCCTGCACATCTTCTCCCTTCGTGCCATAAAGTTCCGCCATCTTGTCCAATGTTTTTTCCACGATGCGCTTCACTGTTCCCCGCCATCCGGCATGTATCGCCGCAATCACTTTCCGCCGGGTATCATAGCAAAGCACCGGGATACAATCGGCAGTAGAAATGCAAAGACAGACCTGCTTCATGTCGCTGACCATCGCATCCACTCCTTCCAGTTGTTTCAATTGTTCCTCTGAAGAGAGCCGTAAAAAAGCCTCATTCACGACCTTCACCACCGTATCGTGTGTTTGATGGGGTACAACCAGCATCCGGGGACGCACTGGCAACAACGAGCATAGCAGTTCCCGGTTCCGTTCTACCTTATCGGGCACATCACCACAATAATGATTGCAGTTAAATGAAGCATAATTTCCCTCACTGCAACCGCCGTGACGTGTCGTAGAGAAACAAAAAATGTCGGTGTGCGGACTATTCGGGTCGTACACCAACATTCTTTTATCATCAGTCAAATTATTCATTACTTTTGTGGTTCGTCCTTCCAGTCTTCTTCTTCGTACTCGTAGTCAAAGTCATCTTCATCATCCACGTCTTCATACTCATAGTCAAAGTCTTCGTCTTCGCCCATATCTTCCAACTCCTTACGAAGCTTGGTCATATCTTTCGGACGATGTACGATGGCTTCCCGGCGTACAGCTTCCAACTGGTTACTGTCTTTATTCAGTTCGGCCCAGAGCAAATCTTTCAACTGTTGAATGCCCATTCCCGATACCGAAGAAATAAAAACATGAGGTATATCTTCAGGTAATGTAGGTTCCAGCATCTGCATCAGTTCCTCGTCCAGCATGTCACATTTCGTAATGGCCAACACCCGCTGCTTATCCAGCATCTCCGGATTAAAGGTAGCCAGTTCGTTCAACAGAATCTCATACTCTTTACGTATGTCATCCGTATCACCCGGTACCATAAACAACAGCAATGAGTTGCGCTCAATGTGACGCAAGAACCGCAGTCCCAGTCCTTTTCCTTCACTAGCTCCCTCAATGATACCCGGAATATCCGCCATCACGAAAGACTTTCCTTCGTGATAAGACACAATTCCCAGGTTCGGTTCCAGTGTGGTAAAAGGATAATTGGCAATTTTCGGACGTGCGGCAGAAACCGAAGAAAGCAAAGTGGATTTTCCGGCATTCGGAAAACCTACCAGACCTACATCTGCCAATAATTTCAATTCCAAAATCACCGTCATCTCCTGCATCGGTTCACCCGGTTGGGCAAAACGGGGGGCCTGACGGGTTGCTGTACGAAAATGCCAGTTTCCCAATCCTCCGCGTCCACCTTTCAGCAAGATGACTTCTTGTCCGTGCTCCGTTACGTCGCACACGTATTCCCCTGTTTCGGCATTATATACTACCGTTCCACAAGGCACTTCAATGACTTTATCTGCCCCGTCCTTTCCGAAACTTTTGTTTTTCGAGCCGTTACCTCCGTGTTCCGCAAACACATGACGGTCGTACTTCAGGTGCAGCAATGTCCAGTAATTGCGGTTTCCCCGCAAAATCACATGACCTCCTCTACCACCGTCGCCACCGTCCGGACCTCCGTTGGGCATATACTTCTCACGGCGCATGTGCACCGAGCCACGGCCTCCCTTTCCGGAGCGGCAGTAGATTTTTACATAATCAACAAAATTCGATTCAGCCATAAATTCAAGTTTAAGAACTGGCAGACCGTCACCGGCCCGCCAGTTTTTTATTATTTAAAGTTTATCAATAGCCACGCAAATATCAGCGAAGATACCGTCCATAGTACCCAATCCCTGAATGTGGCAATATTTACCGTCGTTCTTGTACCAGTCAATCAACGGAGCAGTCTGAGAGTGGTATACCACCAGACGCTTCTTGATAGTTTCTTCATTGTCGTCAGCACGACCAGATTCCTGTCCACGTTTGATCAGACGAGTCATCAGTTCATCTTCAGGAACTTCCAGGTCAAGCATGATAGAAACTTCCTGTCCGCGTACCTTCAACATTTCTTTCAAAGCCCCAGCCTGAGCGATTGTACGAGGGAATCCATCGAAAATCACACCTTTGCTATCCTTGAAGCTGTCGAATACGCTAGCCAGAATATCAATCATCAATGCATCCGGAATCAACTGACCATTGTCGATATAACCTTTTGCTGTTTTACCCAGTTCTGTGCCGTTCTTGATTTCTGCACGCAATACATCTCCCGTAGAAATATGGTTCAAGCCATATTTTTCCACAATACGAGCACTCTGAGTTCCTTTACCTGAACCCGGAGCACCAAAAATTACAATATTCAACATGTTGTCTTATAATAAATAAAAAAATTACTCTATCACTGTATAGATGTCGCGGTAGTTCCGTCCGAAGCCATCGTAATCCAATCCGTAGCCCACGATAAAATCATTCGGAATATTCATCGCCACATAGTTTATATCCAAATCTACCTGCAACTTATCCGGTTTCACCAGCAGTGTGGCAATACGGATTTCTTTCGGATTGCGTGCTTTCAGGGTTTCCAGCAAACGCTGCATGGTCAGCCCCGTGTCCACAATATCCTCCACGATTACTACCGTACGTCCTGAAATGTCTTCATTCAGTCCCACCAGTTCTTTCACCTTTCCTGTAGAAGCCGTTCCCGCATACGAAGCCAGCCTCACAAAAGAAATCTCACATGGAATCGTCAGATGTTTCATCAAATCGGCCGTAAACATGAACGAGCCGTTCAACACACTCAAAAACAACGGATTTTCACCCTCCAAGTCATGATTGATTTCATTGGCCACACGTGCCACCTCTTTCAGGATATCCGCCTCTGGGATAAACGTTTTGAAACGCTTGTCTTTAATCTGAATCGTATCCATGTTATAATCTAGTTTTAGAAATTGTGCAAATTTACGGATTTTCCCTAAAACCGCCACACTTCCCCCTGAGTATTTAAAGATATTTTCAATAGAATATATATCCCATTCGAGGCTTTTTTCGTACTTTTACCGACAAAATAGCTATTTTATATATACAATGAAAATTTTAAGTTGTACACAACAAAAAGAGGCAGATGCATATACCATCGCCCACGAATCTATATTGTCAATCAACCTTATGGAAAAAGCCGCCGGTCTGCTGGCACAAGCTATCAGCGAGCGATATGACAAGTCACACCGTCTTGTCGTATTTGCCGGTCCGGGCAACAATGGGGGCGACGCACTGGCTGTAGCCCGCATCCTTTTCCTGAAAAACTATCCGGTAGAAGTTTATTTGTTCAACGTAAAAGGTACCCTTTCTGATGAATGCCTCACCAACATCCAGCGCCTGAAAGAAAGTGGATTTGCCAACTACACTGAAGTCAGCAACCAGTTCGACCCGCCTCATCTGGGCAGTCACGACGTAGTAATCGACGGTCTGTTCGGTTCCGGACTTCAAAAACCGCTGAGCGGAGGATTTGCAGCCGTAGTACAATACATCAATGCTTCTCCTGCCCAGGTGGTATCCATCGACATCCCTTCCGGACTGATGGGAGAAGACAATACCCATAACATCCGACAAAATATCATCAAAGCCGACCTGACCCTGAGCATCCAGTTGCCCAAACTCTCCTTCCTCTTTGCCGAAAACGCAGATGTGGTAGGCGAATGGCAATTGCTCGACATCGGTATAAGCCGTGAATTCATCGAATCAGCCAAGACGAACTATTACATCACCGAAGCCAGCGAAATGCGTGCGCTCATCAAGCCAAGAAAGAAATTTGCCCACAAAGGCATGTTCGGCCACGGCCTGCTGATAGCCGGTTCATACGGTATGGGAGGTGCCGCCCTGTTAGCTTCACGTGCCTGCCTGCGTTCGGGCATCGGACTACTCACCGTACACACCCCTGTATGCAACCATGACCTGCTACAGAGCAATGTGCCCGAAGCCATGATACAGGATGACGTACACGACCGCTGCTTTGCCGAAGCTGCCGACCTCGACAACTTCCAGGCCGTAGCCATCGGCCCGGGATTAGGACAGGAAGAAATCACGGTGCAGGCGCTGTTCGACCAGGTAAGCAACTGCTATATTCCTTTGGTTCTGGATGCAGATGCACTCAACATCTTCAGCAGCTACCGTAACTACCTGACCCGTATTCCCCGCCACAGCATTCTTACTCCACATATCAAGGAACTGGAACGCATCATCGGACGCTGCAGCAACAGCTACGAGCGTTTGTCAAAAGCGAAAGAACTGGCGGCTCATCTGCAATGCTACATCGTACTGAAAGGAGCATGGACAGCTATCATTACCCCTGACGGAGTAACTTACTTCAACCCTACAGGCAATCCGGGTATGGCCACTGCCGGAAGTGGCGACGTTCTTACCGGTGTCATCCTGTCACTGCTCTCACAAGGCTACACACACGAAGAAGCCTGCCGCTTAGGTGTCTATGTACATGGTCTGGCCGGTGACATCGCCTGCCAGCAAAAGGGAGTAATCGGTATGACCTCCGGTGACATTGCAGACGCATTGCCGGCCGCATGGAAACAACTAATGGAAACCAAATGACAGACAATATGAAAAAAGGAATCATTGCATTAGGACTGCTGGCCTCTCTGAGTGCCTACTCCCAAGAAAGCTATGTGCCACAAGCAGGCGAAGGCATCGTGTACTTCCTGCCCAAGACCAAAGTAGCCATTGACATCATTGCTACCAAGGTAGACTACCAGCCGGGCGATTTCAGCCTTTATGCCAGCCGCTACCTGCGCCTGAACAATATCAGCTCACAGCCCGAAAGCCATTGGGAAATCAAGGATATTCAAGTTCGCCTTGTAGGAGTGCCCGACTCTACGAAAGCCTACATCATGAAGTTGAAAGATAAGAGTATGGCATCCAATGTAGAACTGACCGACAAAGGGATTGTAAAAGCCATCAATACGACCTCTACCGAAAAAGAATCTCTTCCTGACTACAAGTTAGAGAAGCCACAGCCTCATGAGAATGCCCGCAAATACATGACAGAAGACATCCTCATGGCTGGCTCCAGCGCAAAAATGGCAGAACTGACCGCCCGCGAAATCTACAACATACGCGACAGCAAGAACACCATCCTGCGCGGTCAGGCAGAAACCATGCCAAAGGACGGAGCTTCTCTCCAACTGGTTATTGACCAGCTGAACAAACAAGAAAAGGCCTTGATGCAAGCATTTACCGGTACGACCGACCGCACAGATAAAGTCTTTACAATATTGGTAGAACCCAGCAGTGATACACAAGAACAGGTTGCCGCTCGTTTCTCCACCCAGTTAGGAGTACTTCCGACCGACAATCTGGCTGGTGACCCGATTTATGTTTCCATCCGCAACACTTCTACCCTTCCCATGCCGGAAGAAGATAAGAAAAAGAAAAAAGCAGATGGTGCCATCTACAATGTACCGGGCAAAGGAAATGTCACGGTAACTTATCAGGGCAAAAAACTTTTCAACGACGAAATGGCATTCACCCAGTTTGGCTACACCGAAGTACTGGTAGACGGCTTGTTCGACAAGAAAGTAAACACCCGCGTGATTTTCAATTCCACTACGGGTGGTATTTTAAAGATTGACAAAGACTAAGACATTGAATTTATAAAAATAAAAAGGTCGTTCCTCACTCATTGGAAGAACGACCTTTTATATTTTCAGTATTTAATAAGCCTTATTTCTGTTTCACCAGCTTCATATACACAGGAAGTCCGTTTCGCAACAAACAAGACACTTCCGTATTTCCATTCTCCATTGTCTTTAAGAACACACCAGGCACATTTCCATCCATCTGCCAGATACCTTTTAGTTCAATAAAGGCTGGGGTAGGAATTTCTTTCCAGTTCTTCTTGTCCAGCAGTTTAGGACGCAAGTTCGGATTGGCCATACCCAACGACAGACTACCATCCGTATTCTTTTGTTCTATCAGTAACAGTTCCGTAGCTGAAGAAACTACCTCACCGGCTGTCAATCCTTTCGCAGGAGCAAAGAATGAATAGGCCAGCACATTCTTCGGTGCATATTTAATAATGTGCAAGGAATCCTGCATTTCCACTACCGAGAATAGTTCTCCTTTTGTCTGACGGTCGGCCACATTCTTCATCTTAGCTTCATCCGCTGCCGGAACTACTACAAAAGAATAAGACTTCTTCTCCGGTTTCACCCCATGGTTCATATACGCTTTTGCCACCACTTCTTTAGCCGGTTTGCCAGCCATACCTACAGAAGAAGGCGTCTCCTGTTCGTCATAAATCACTGTAAGTTCATCGTGACCTGCCGGAACAAAGAAGCCGGTTGAAACAGGATTAATCATCGTCACAGATTCTGAAGAAGCATAATTCTGGCGATTTCCCTTCGTTACCTCCTGTCCGTTCACAGTCAACTTATTGTACTGCTTACTTACTACCGACTGGAATAAGTTCGTAGCCGTAATCATGTTGTCCGCATAATCACCCTTTGCAGAAATACCATTTCCAATACTGAACAACATACCGTCGATAGCCAACACCGACTTACAGAAAGTAAGATTGGTAGGAGTGAATCGCTGGCTTCCCCAACGGTCATCCTGATCAAAAGCGGTAGCAAAGAGTCCGTAATCCTTCATGGATACAGCCCCGGCAAAGTTACTTGTCCGTGCCTTCTGGTCAAAACGATCCTTATCGTTTTTATAAGGCATCATTTCCGCCCAGTCGGTATAATGCACTGTCGTACTTCCCGGCATCATATTCCAGTCCCATCCGGCACCCTTGTTCTCATTGTTAGAAGGATAACCTGTAGGAACCAGTCCTCCGTCGTACAGAATCTCCAGCGTACCGTGACTCTGGTAACGTCCGAAACGGTTGGTCTTGTTATAAATTTCACTTCCCCACAACATAGCTGTAGGCGACTTCACCACAGCCACCCATCCCGGCTGGCGATACACCCCTGCCGAGCTGTAGTTATACTGGTAGAATCCGTTAGCATCAGCAGCCGGTACCGGATACTTATCCGTCTTAAAGAAGTAATTATAATAAGCAGCCAGTTCCTTATCTAAATCCGTGCCTGTGGCATCCGCTCCAATCTCAATCAACTGTTCGAACAGTTTCTGCGTAAAGGGCACTTCAATACTATAGAAAGGATGGCGTCCTGCCATACTGTTGGCATAAATCCGGTTCTTATCACCTTCTGCACGCACAGCAGTCATGTAAATCGTTACGACAGCCTTTTTCAGTCTTTCGTACGACTTAGGGTCAATCTTGAAGGAAGTCCCCTTGAAACGATAGAAGTATTCCACCCACGTTTTGTAAGAATACATGTATCCGTTATAATGCGCATTGTGGTGGAAACCTGTACCGTCCGGCTTCAGGATATCCTTATTGCCCACATTATAGCGCGTACATACCCGCAGGAAGCCGGAGAGCAACTGCAAGTCCTGCACAGCCTGCTGGTCATTCGGGTTAGCCAGTGCCAGATTAAACACGTATGGCACAATATTGAAAATATAGTCCGAACTAATCCAGTTCAAGATGGCCTTATCTCCTTGACGAATCACATCCACTTCCAGAAGCTTCTGTACGGCTGCAATCATTTTAGCCTTACGTACCTCATCACACACCGGAATAGCACTCATCAAATCAGTAGGAATCTTTCGTACATCACTATAGTTGCTATATACCAGCTTAGGCATACGAAGGAAAAAATTGTGTGTAAACAGATAATCCAGATATAAATCCAAATCACCTTTGGCTGATTTACCGTATTTCTGCACACCGTATGACAATGCACGTACCGTTTTTGCCACATCTCTCAGATGCTGGTTCATCACTTTCTCACCCCATAAATCTGCTCCTGTCACGGTATAGTCTCCCGTACGCTGCAGCATCAGCATCTTTAGCCCCATCTGTGCGGACTTCAGCTCACTCTCAGAAGCCTTCGGTTCCGGAAACTTATATTTCTTACGGAACTCTGCAAGTTCTTTCAGCTTCGTTTCATCCGCATCCTGATTCACTGTCTGCTGTACTGCCGCATCTGTCGTCATGTTACCGGCTGCATGCACAGCCGGAGTACACATTCCACACAAAAAAAGTAAATAAAGATTTCGTGTTAAATTCATGATATTTAAAGTTTTAAATTATTTCAAAGCCTTCAACCAAGCTGGAACACTACCCAAACGGCGTTCCAATTGTGCCTCATAAAGTGACTGAGGTTCTACCGGCACACCATTACTTTCATCCAATTTCACCTGCTCTTGTACAAACTTGACAGGATCACCATGGAATCCCACGATAACCGGGGGTAAGATTTTCCAATATTTCCACCCCGTACGCCACCAGTCAAACTCCCCATTTGCCGGCAGTGTGCCATTGCCATTCAATTTCGTATTCGTAGAGAACATATTCCAGATAGTCAGGTCATTCAAATGATTCGGCACTTGATTGGCATCTCCGCCCTGTCTGGACTGTACAAAACCACCTGTACAATTATCTATCAGCGTAGCGCGAGGCTGAGTAGCATGCGATTCAAAGCAGGCATCATCTCCCCACGTAACCTTCCAGATAACAGCCCCCATACTGGGTTTTGATACACCGCAGGCATGATACTGCCCGGTATTTGCCTGGAACGTAGGATATTCATCCGCCAGCGGACCGTCCGTACAATCACGCACCGCACCGATAAATACCCGGCTGGAACCTTGGGAACGGATAGCTGCATGACCGCGATTTCCGGTAATATTAATCTTATAGGCAGAAAAGTTCGCACTCGAAATAATTGAGGCTGCCTCGCTCACATTCTCAAAATTCACACGCCGCATCCATGAATTGACAACGCGCATAAAAGCAATCGGTTTGTAAGCCCCATCATCAATCCAACTACGATGATGTTGAAAATCATCTACCGCATGCCCCACAAATGTCAAATCTTCTACTCCCACATTCTCATAATAAGAATATTTACGCAGCTTCCAGTTCCATTGTGCATCCACCTCATGCATAATCGGTTCTTTAAAGGTAATTTCATCCCCGCTGATGTTCACAATCTGATGATAATCCTCCACCTGCACTCCTTCTGTCGAGATATTGGTCATCGTCGATTCCCAGGCATACGGCAGCAGTTCCTGTTTCACCAGTTCCGGACTATTATCGTGCAAATACAGACACACCCATTCACCGACTTTAAAATTCGATGCTCCGGCCACTTTTACCTTAAAGGTTCCTTTCTCGGCATTTCCCGTCACTTCATACTCAGTTCCCAGCCATGCATTATGCTTGATGTTAATCATTACCGGAGAAGAATACATCACCTCCGTATCGGTTGGCAAATTCGGAGTATCCATTTTTATGAACGTTTTGTCGGGTCCGTCTCCTTTTATTACAAAGTTTCCACCATAGATAATGATAGACGAGCTCGTATTATTTCCTTTTCCGTCGTACGCAGGGTTTTCAACATCTTGTCTCAGCGTATTATCCTCCTCATTATGCAGCACATATTCTCCTGCCGGAAAGTAGAACACCACTCTTGCATTGGCATTTGAATACGATTTGCTTTCGTCGTCAATGCGTACTAATTTTTTCTCTTTCAGCAAATTCAGGAATGCCTCCCGTGCTGTCAAATCAGGATGGGCATCCATATATTCCTTTACATTAATCGTTTCATACCCTAATGCAAATCCATCGGGAGCTTCCACCTCCCCGTGCTTGTAACCGGCATAAGAAAAGTCCAGCAGCACATTATCGGCCGAACCTGTCACAAATTTGTTCCAGGCCTCCGTGGTACCTTTTCCCTGCACTTGTGCACTAATTTTCTTCTCCCCACAACGCAAAGATATAGTCAATGTTCCCGCATCCTCATCCGTTGAACATCCGGCAAAAGGAGAAAAGGCCGCAGCCGGTTCCTTTTCTACATCCCATACCTGACGGGTGCCTATTTGTATCCACTGAGAACCGTTATAAGAAACTTCCCAGAAGTTTTTTTCTCCCACCCGGAACTGAGGAGTAAAAGTTCCTTTCCCTGCTGAACTGAGCGCAGGAGCAGGTTGTCCGTCAACAGTCATTAAATTTTCAGTCTTTCCGTCCAATTCATATACCCAGTAACCATCCGCATCAATACCAATCACCGGGACGGAATTCTTTTTCACCAGTTCCTCCTCTACATACACAGTAAGCACATGCCCGTTATCCAGCTCCACCTGATAACGCCCGCTGCTTTCTTTCACACAAGTGAGTATTTTCACTTTTCCCTCAGCTAGCTGCTGCATATCAGCCACATCACGGTTCATCTGGACAATTACATCACTCACTGACGGTGTATTATCTCCTTCCGAGCCTTCGTTACCTTCATTACCTTTCGGAGTGTCATCCGTACATGCGCATACCACTCCTATCGCCATTATCGCCCAGAAAAGCAACAATCTGCCCATCAAGAATCTTAAACAAGTCTTTTTCATTCAAATTCCAGTTCTTATTATTTTCTTACAACTATATGGCAAAACTACCCCGTAATAGCAATGCATCTACTACGGGGCAGCATTTCCCATATCATGATTATTTCAAGGCTTTCAGCCAAGCCGGCACATATCCCAAGCGATTCTAAAGCTGTGCCTCATACAATCCAAAGTATAATCCACCACTTCCACCTCGCCATCCACCATCAGCTGAAGGGCAGCAATATCTGAATTATACTGCGCTAATTGTTCTGCCAGTTCAGCCGGCTGTTCCGGTATCTCTGTCGGAGCAGGAGGATTCACGGTTTCCTCGTCCGAACACGCTGTGATTGCAAGTAAGCAGCAACAGAACAATGCTTTCTTCCAAAATTGCAAGTTTATAGTATTATCTGTTTAAATGTATCCGCCATCCGATGCAGCATCGGATGGCGGAAAACTGCTTTTCTGTTTTTATTATTCTATGGTTGCACCGTAGCCTTGATATTCTGGTTTTAAGACATACGTACCTGTTGACTTATCCAAAGACTTAAAAGGAGAAGCATCCAACTGATCAAACTCTTCACTACTTTCTTTCGATATTGGAGATACTCCTCCAAACCATGAAGTTAAAGATTTACCACCAGAAACATATCCTTTATTATTTTTAATAGAGCCTTTTCCGTTCCCGTCAAATGCATCTTTTGGATTTCCTCTTTTACGGAAAACTGTTACATTTTTATCCGCATTATTGTCACTATAAATAAGATTATTTTCCATATATATTTGAGATATATCCCCATTTATAAAACCCGCAGCCATATAATGTAAGTTAATAAATGTAGTCTTAAACATCTCAAGTAAATCTATACCAACTTTAGAGGAGTTATCAGGAACATAAAGTAATTTAAATGCCTTATTACCATCAGATGAGAATATTGAATTTTTAATCTTAACTTTAGGAAAAGTGATATCACTCCCACTACCAATATTCAATATACGATAAGTCTCAGTCCTTTCTATTATCATTTTTGAATTACAGAAAGAGAAATTATCCATCACTTTTCCTGATGTATTTAGGAAAGAATTTTGAGTAGCAGTAGACGGTACTTCAAAATTACACCCATCAAACGCCACATACGGAGCATTATTATCTGTTATCTCCAAGAATCTATATGATATTGGCGAAACCAAAGCTACATTCTTACATACAAGACTCGTTCCATTCAATGTAATTGAGTTCGAACATGTCACAACCGGTTTTTCCCCTGTAGGAGAATCATTAATCAGAATCTTATTACCTACATTGGTATTCTTATATGTCACGTTTAATCCAGCTCCAATAAAATAAAGTCCATCTGCAGCAATTTCTGTATTATTAGCAGTAATAGAAGTTACATTCAAATCAACTTCCTCTCCTCCATTAATAACGACTTTATTATCCGCACTTCCCTTCTTTATTGTCACATCGTTAACAACAATTTCACCACCTGCCAGAAATTCCTGATACCAGCTTGTGATTACTTTCTTAGAACGTACCTTAATTTGATCAACTGCCCAATGTAATCCTTTATGAACCTGCAAAGTAATGGTAGCTTCTACACCATCTTGATTTGGAGGTGTAACCGTCAAAGTAGAATTCCCAATTGCTGCAGTTACCGTCCAGCCTTCCGGCGCATTGACTAATACGGCATCTCCTTGCAAATTGACATTAGTCGTTGCACCATTCCCTGTTGGTACAATCCAAAATCCCTCTTTCATATCAGTAGGATCTGTAATAGCACATGCCAAACCAGAAACGATGGGGATTTCGTATTTTGTACCACTACCCGTTAAAGTAATTTCGAATTTATCTCCTGTCGCATTAGGGACAGCCGATGCAATCGGACCAGCTACGGAAGAACTTCCACTTGCAGAAGCATATACACGAGTTCCTTGCTGGCTCTTTACTTCTTCCCAAGTCAGCTCGCCGTCATAGCTTACTTCCCAGTAGTATTTTCCTTCCGACTCCATGGTCAGACGGAACTGAGGAGTAACCCCCGGTACACCATCTACAGCCACTGCACGGTGTTCCGTTTCCACACCGCCAATCACCCAATTACCGTCAGTAGAAATACTCACTTCCTGATACACATCCGTAGCTCCTATTTCCCCCTGAGTCAGCGTGATTGTATTTCCATCACTTAGCGTCAAAGTATAGCTTCCATCCTCATTTTCTGTATAACTTTGGATGGTCTTGTTCCCGTCCAAAGCCACACGTATCATGTTCATGCTTTCATTCAACCGATCGACCTTTGCTTCCATGGCAGTTACACGATCTTTCAAGGCATCAATGTCTCTTTCCAGATCATCGGTCTTACATGCTCCTAATGATAGTACCATCAGGGCCACACCTATATATTTATAGATTTTCATAATGTACATCTTGTTTTGTTAACCTATTGTTCATACTCTTAATTAACTGTCACGTTTACCGTAACCAGCTTACAGTAGCCTTCCGCTGAGAAGACTTTCAGATACAACGTATAAGAACCTGAAAGGCCAGCTGGAGCTGTCACTTTCAAATTCGTTTCAGTCACTTCCACCTGCAACGGAGTTGATTCAATTACAATCTCCTTTACATTGGTCTGCTGAATAGCGACTGAAACAGATTGCCCAGCCTGGACAGACAAATCATACACATCCGTCAAGGTCAAACCAAAAGAATCTTCAACTCCCACAGGAACCGTTACTGATTCTCCCGTAGAAGCCACTACAAATGTCATTGACTTGCCATCCTCACTAACCGTTACAGACTGAAAAATACTAGGTAACATCATGTCCGGACTTGCTATAGGAGTAGTTCCTCCAAGACGTTCCCAAGTGGCACCTCCATCCATAGAAACCAGCCAGTAACCTTCTGCATCGACACTAATCTGAGGAGTTTCCCCATTTTTCCCATCTACCGGCCACGCAGTAATTGAATTTCCGGCATCATCTGTCAGGACATAGTCCGCACCGTCCTGCGTGTAATGCCACGTGCCATCATCTGCAATATACATTTGCGGCATTTCGTTATCCGGATTTCCGCTGTAAACCGTCACAGCCGTTCCATCGCTCAAAGTGAGCACATAATTTCCGGTCTTTTCATCACGACTATAGTCTTTGATGTAAACCTGCCCCAAAACCATGTCCTGATAAGCTACAATCTGCTTGTTATATGCATCTATCTGTGCATCCAATGCATCCAGACGCGAATTCAGGTCGTTAATGTCATTGCGAATTTCATCACGGTCATCGCACGATGAGAACGCGATAAAAGACAGACATGTAATAAATAGATATAGTAATTTTTTCATGATATTAAAAATTTAGCGTTGTTGTGCACCATAATTTGCATATTCTGCAGTCGGGATAAATACTCCATTCTCCAAATCAAATGTAGCTCCAGCACTTACATCAAATGGATCGGAAGAGGCTGCTTCTACTTTTGTCTGAGTATAGCCAGAAGGAAGACTATGCCAATAATTAGTTTGAATTTGCTTATTCTTATCAAATTTCAAAAGATTCTCAAAAGTAAGCCCTGAAGGAGTCTTCGAATGTACATTCAGTAAATAAGAGTTCTTTGCCTTACTACTATCAACCACATCACTCCATAACAGAAGATTACGGAATACCACTGCCCCTTCTATACGACCACGTACCATAGGCTGTGAACCACAAATGAAATTAATAAATGTATTATTTTCTATTGTGACAGTATATTTAGCATCATAAACTCCAGCAGTATCATCATTCCCTAAAAATAGAATAGTACCATTTATTGTATAATTATTCGTTGTTGAGTAAAATACATTATTTATTATGGAAACATCCGCACTCAAATTTCTACTATACAGAACATTCTCAAATGTACCAGAGAAATTAAACAACCGAGAAGCCTGATAATCTGCTGTTTGGTTAAATGCAAAACGATTTCCTTCCAAATATATATTACCAATTGAATTATCATCACCTTTAAATGCATTCAAAAAATTCTTTCCTGAGGCTATTGTAACCTTACATCCATCCAATACCAAATTTTTCAATGTGATACCTGTTGCATCTATTTGCATAAACGGATTGTTCTCTTTCTTAAATATCACATTTTGAGCAATAAATTCACCCGCTGTTCCTGTAACATTAAACTTAACTGTATTATCAACAACAACCGGTTCACCCTTCGGATTATCTGAAATTAATACCAATTTATTAAAGTTATTAAAGTCAGTTGAAGAGATAACAGCTTCCACACCTTGAGGAATAAAATAAACAACACCATCCTCAGAGATTGTTGCGTCATCAGTTGAAAGCAGTTTTACATCCGGGTAAGTTGCCTTATTTATAGTCACATTACCCACAGTAATGTCACCTCCCTGATCATACACCTGATAGTAATAGCTGGTCACAGCTTCCCGAACCTTCACCTTTGCTACAGCCCAGTACATTCCTTTATTCACCTGTACCACCACTTCATCCGTATTATTGGCAGTAGCACGACTTTTCAAGCCGGCAGAAGCAGTTGCTGACTTTTTCACTTTCAAAGTAGCTTTACCGTCAGTCAAAGTTTCAGAAATGCTGGCCTCCCATCCGTGAGGAGCAATCACAAACCAATGGTCACCTTTTATCTCTACTTTAGCAGAAGATTCATCTACACCAATTTCCCAATAACCATCCGCCATATCTTTTTCCGGTACATTGATCACGCATGACAGGTCTGAGATGATAGGAATGCGAACTTCATTTGTAGGATCTTGCCCGTCACCATTTTTATAATAGGTCAACACAAACTCATTTTCCTTTACCTTTGCATCCTTAAAAAGGTTATCCTTGGCTAATTCACCACCAACTTCAGTTACATACACTATATTACCTTCTGCATCCTTTACAGGCTTCCAAGACTCAGAGTCGCCAAATCTTACTTGCCAATAATACTTAGAATTATCCAATGCTATGTTAAATTCAGGCTTATCTCCATCAACACTACTATCAGCACCCATTGCATTATAAGGAGTATCACTGCCATTCAGCATCCACTTACCCGTTTCCGGATTAACCCCCAGCTGAGGAGTCGTAACCGTACCTTTTGAACCAATTCTAAGTGTCAATACATTCCCGTCATTAAACTTGGCAGTAAAAGTAGTTCCATCATTTACCAATACCTCAGAAATAGAATAAGCCGGAACTTCGGTAAAAGTACCGTCGCCATTATCTACCGTCTGACGAACCAATACTTTAGAGAAGAATGCAATATTCTCATTCAGTAATTTTACTTGTTCTTCAAGCAGAGTCAATCTATCTTTGAGAGCATTCACATCGTCCTTCAAATCCTCCTGCTTACAACCCGTCACAGCCAATACCATGAGAGCCAAAAGGATATATGATTTTATGTATTTCATAACGTAATTCATAATTTAAAGTTAATCTGTCACATTGACAACCACAGTATATACCTGTGAATCGTCATGCTTATAGTTCGCATTTGTAATCAAGAAAGTTGCTCTGTAAGTACCCACATTTTCATAGGTATAGCTATATGAACGAATGTCTTGCGACAAGTTCTTGATGCTTACCCCCTGATCAGGTTCACATGAGGTAATCTTAATAGGGTCAGACACCAGCCAGGCAGTTTTCCACGAATAAGCACTTCCCGTACTGTGAATATAGAATCCTCCATTTGCCACATTGTTCATGTTCCACATCCCTGAAACATTTGCTGTTACTGTGCCATACGCTAAATCATCAGGTAAATAGCTTGAAACGTTAGTCCAATCGTTACCTTTATATCCCTTATCATCGTCTTTAATTGACTGGTTATAGAGATTTTCATGATTGAAATTCAACGCAGTAAACATGAATTCACCTGCATATTGATGCGTCACATTGTTATTGCGAAGCAGATTCTCTATATTCATAGAGTCAAAATAATATTTCAACTGAGTAGTAGCATTCTTTCCATTAACGCTAGGATTAGGTCTTTCCTCTTTGTTATAAGCTATCGCTATAACCAAATTCTTACCTACAAAATCCTTTACATCCAATTCACAAGACTTTGCCACAGTTATATTTGTCCCAAGATTATCGTACTCAGCTTTAGGACAAATTTCCTTCCACTTTCCCGCTTTCCAGAAATCAACAACCAGCGTAGAATCAGCATCAAAATTATCTTTTGATAAACCGGGGAAACCTTCTACCCCATTTTCCGGATCGGAAAAAGCATAAAAGACATCAATACAATTAGTATAACGCCCTGTTGACTCTGCGTATGAAGTACCTTCCTGATAGATATTAAATTTTAACTTTGAAGAAACAATATCTGATTCTTCATTTTCCACACGTTGACGGTAAATATACTGATGTCCAAGTTCTCCACTATAAAAAGTTATGAAATCAGGTTCTCCCGCAAAAGAGAACTCTACCGGAGTTCCTTTTTTTACAGTAATTATACTCCCTTCGGCAGTAACAGTCTCTGATGTCACCACGCTTACGTTTACTTCGTCCAGCCCTTCGGTCATCTCCTTTGTACAAGACGCAAAAGCCAACGTAGAAAGCAACAATATATATAATTTTGAAGTTTTCATTTACCAATAATTAAATTTTCATTAATACATTTATCATTACCAACCCGGATTGTTGCTTGTGATTGCCTTATTCACAGCCATCTCCGCATCAGGTATAGGGAAATAATTATAAGTAGAAGATACCTGGAAATAAGTATACACATTTGAAGGGCCCTGATTCCATTCCCCTCCTGCACGAGCGTAATCAATAAGCTCATTCATATCCTCTACAAATTCTCCCCAACGAATCAAGTCAAAATGGCGAGTATACTCGAAGCAAAGTTCACGACCGCGCTCATCTTTCACCATCTGGCGGAACTCATCTTTGCTTAAAGTTCCCTTTGCAATTGTACTTGCCCCAGCACGCTCTCTCACCTTATTCAGATAATCATAAGCGGCATCCGGTCCGTTCAATTCATTTTCTGCTTCCGCTACCATCAGCAGCACATCAGAATAACGTAAAATCGGGAAATTAATAGCAGTATTATTCTTATCTTTCTTATCAGCCTCATATTCACGACGGTATTTAGAACATGCACGAGCTATATTCGTCGTAAATTTACTATTATAGTCATAATCTCCTTCCTTGGGTTCTGTTGTTCCAGAAGCCCAATCTTTTTTCCCATAAGAATAAGATCTGTTATTATCATGAGTAAGGACAGCATCCCGGAAACCCAGTTCATAAAATTTACGTCCCGTCACACCAGTATTTTTGCCATCTTTTTCCATATAAACAAAAGGAGCAATATTCCACAAGAAACGACTATCCTTCAATTTAATAGTCTTGCAAGCCTCACCTTCTGCTTTTTCTGTGTTATCACCTGTATTCCAATTTACATGAAGAGACATCAGTCTCTCAGTACTTGGTTCTTCAATACAATACAAGCGATACAATTTAGGAGTTGCAAACATAAACTCATACGAATATCCCGGATCTGCTGCACCTACTATATCTGAATTAGATGACATATCAGGAGCTGCCAAACCAATAATATTACCTATACGTCCTTCTGCCTTCACATCCGTAGTATTATTACCGGAAAATTCAGCTTCCCAAATGCTCTCATTAGCAGTGGAATTATAACGATCAGAACATAAATCAATGAAGTAATCCCAATAATCCTTTGCTAAGTCATGTCCTTGATTTGTACAGACTTTCAACGCATAATCTTTTGCTGCCTGATAATAATCCTTTTTTTCAGCATCTGTAGCTGCACGGTTATCGCGATGATATTCTCCTGCACGGAACAGATATACACGCGCCAAAATACCCCAAGCAGCTGATTTTGACACACGGCCAGGCTTATAATTCAGTTTTGCCGCTGTCAACAAGCCTCCAGTCTTTTCATCTGAAACTTCCTGCATCTCCTTAATAATGAAATCATAAATTTCCTGCTTGTCTGTACGAGGAATATCCAATCCTACCACATCTTTCGTAGATTCTGTTTTAAAAGGCACGTCCCCCCAGCACTGAACTAAGTTAAAATAATAGAACGCACGCAAAAATCTTGCTTCTGCTGTATACTGAGCCTTCAAACCTGAATCAATATCAGAAACCTTGTCAATATTTTCCAAAAAGATGTTCGCACGGTTAATACCGGAATACAAAGTATACCAGAATCCGGTCACGGCTGCATCACTGGTAGTAGCATTATTGCAAATCAACCCTTTAGTGGCAGGTGCACGTCCTGAACCTCCATAGTGAGACAAATCATCACCTCCCACAAGATACATATAGTCTGCTCCATAGAACGTAGACTGACCTAACTCTGCATAAATTCCGGTCAAAAAAGAGTTGGCCTCATCTGCCGTATTAAAATAGTCTGACAGTGTAAGCTGGTAAGGCTCTTTATCCAGAAAATTACAGGATGTCAGTGCACCGCCAAACAATAAAGTAAAAATCGTATATTTTAATGCTTTCATAATTAATCCCTTAAAACTTTGTAAACTCTTATTAGAAACCTAAGTTAACACCAAAACTGATAGAATAAGCTCTCGGATAAGAAGAGAAGTCAAGTCCCGGAGTCAACGCACTGTTACGAACCGACACTTCCGGATCATAACCAGAGTAGCTGGTCCATGTCCACAAATTCTGTGCAGCAATGTAAACTCTTGCATTGCTTAACTTAGCCTTTGCAATCAACGTTTTTGGGAAAGTGTAACCCAATGTCACTGTTTTCAAACGTAAGAAGGAACCGTCTTCTACAATTCGGGAAGAAATCACACGATTTGAAGCAGAAGTAGTTGCAGCCGGAATGTCACTGTCCGGATTTTCCGGTGTCCAGCGGTTGGCATAGCTGGCATACTGGTTCAGTTCACGAGACTTATTGTTTGAACTTTCAAAGAACAATCGGTTGGCATTCATAATGTCATTACCGTATGACCACTGGAAGAATACACTTAAGTCAAATCCTTTGTAAGTAAAGTTATTAGTGAAACCACCTGTGTGAATCGGCAAGCCACGGCCTATAATCGTACGGTCGTTGGAATCAATGATTCCGTCACCGTTCACATCCTTATATTTAGGCATACCCGGCTGGGTATTCGTTTCCGTAGAGTAATGAGGAACCCCTTTCTTTAATGTATAAGTATCACCAGATTTATTAAAATCATCATACTTATAAGTTCCTTCATAAATATAGCCATACATCATACCCATAGGCAATCCTACCTGAGCAATGTAACTGGGCTGTGAGTTATAATTCTGGTCAAATGAGGCTGCCGCCAGTAAGCTGTTCTGCCCTTCAGACAATGCCAATACTTCATTCTTATTGAACGCGATGTTAAAATCGGTTGACCAGGTAAAGTCCTTTGTCTGAATATTCACTGTATTCAAGCTCAATTCCAATCCGTCATTACGTACCTTACCAATATTCTTCGTTGCACTGTAGAAACCGGAAGTCAACGGAAGAGAAGCCTCTAAGAGCAAATCTCGCGTAGTTTTACGATAAATATCTGCTGTAAAATTCAAACGTTCCTTGAAGAAACTTAAATCCAATCCCACATTCCACTGTTCCGTGGTTTCCCATTTCAAGTTGCTATTACCAATAGAAGTAGGAACCGTTCCTACATTGGTAGTACTACCATTAATAGGATAAACACCACTTGGAATACTTCCGTTAGAAATATAATCTCCCACTTTCGACTTCAGCGCCTGCAACAAGGCATAATATTCATATTCACCAATTCGGTTGTTACCGGTCAATCCCCAGCTCGCACGAAGTTTACCAGCATCAAGTACCTTTTTCAACGGTTTCATAAACTCTTCTTCCATAAAATTCCAGGCCAAAGAACCAGAAGGGAAATAACCGTAACGGTTCTTTTTACTAAATTTAGAAGAGCCATCGGCACGGAATGAGGCCGTTGCATAGTATTTCGATTTGTAATTATAATTAAAACGGGCAAGATAAGACATCATTGACCATGAAGTCTTGTATGAATTGGTCGTACTTGCCTGTCCTTCATTCATACCCGCCATACCTAATGACTCGTTAGGTATATGAATGGTCTTAAATGAATAATATTCATAATCCGAATTCTGGAATGTAATACCGACTAATGTATTAAAGAAGTGTTTTTTCTTGATATTAGTCTGATAAGTCAATGTATTTTCGTTCAACCAGGTCAGACGTTCATTACGAACAACTTGGGCATTTACCTTATCTGTTGAAGTAGGACCACCATAACGTGTCTTGGAGTTATTAAACTGGTCATTCTTACGTGCATCGTATGTATAACCACCCGAAACTTTCAACTTCAAGCCTTTAATAAATTCATATTCCACAAAACCGTTCAACTGCAAGTTATTGATATAATTTTTGCGGTATTCGTTCTTTAACGACATAATCGGGTTGAAACGGTAGTCGTTGCTGTTATCCACTGCATCATCCATTACGTTATCCATCAAAGAGCTAAGCGGTTTGTTCGGGAAAGTAACCGGACGATACCCCCACACGCTATAGAACAAGTTGTTCATACCACTGTAAGAGTTCTCTGAAGGAGTGGAACCAGTCTGAATAGAACGAGAATAGTTGGCTGTCAAACTCATATTCAGTTTGTCACGACGAACTACCGTGTTCATACGGCCCTGCAAACGCTCATAACCAGAATTCAGCAATATACCCTCCTGATTATAATAAGAAAGAGAAGCATTATAACGAACTCCTTCCGTACCACCACTCAAACGCAGGTTGTGGTTGTGCTGCAAAGCGGTACGGAAAATTTCATCCTGCCAGTTATACTGGTCAATATTACGGTAATCTTCCAGTGTCCATTGTTTACCCTCCCATTCCATCAAATAACCACCATTGGATGAAGTCATCTGTTCCGGATACATTTCGGCTTGCAATTTTACAAATTCGTATGCATCCATCATCGGAATAGTACGCGTTACATGTTGCATGGTTACGCTACCATCATAACTCAATTGCGCCTTACCAACCTTTCCTTTCTTTGTAGTAATGATAACAACACCATTCGCACCACGGGCACCGTAAATAGCCGTAGCTGATGCATCCTTCAAAATATCCAACGATTCAATATCCGAAGGGTTGATAGTGCTGGCAATAGCTGCATCTTCTACGGGGAAACCATCAATCACATAAAGCGGAGAGTTATCCTGTGTCAACGAGTTGTTACCACGAATCACGATGTTCATGGTTCCGCCCGGCGTACCTTCGCTGGAAGACACGTTCACACCGGCAATACGTCCTCCCAGGTTCTGGTCGAACGAGCCGACCGGCGTATTCAGCAATTCATTCATATCTGCCTTAGCCACGGAACCGGTCAAGTCTTTCTTTCTTACTTCCTGGTAACCTACTACTACTACTTCATCCAATACCTTCGTATCTTCTTCCAATACGATAGACATCGGCTTAGAGGTGTCCACCTGCAGTTCTTTTGTGGCATAGCCAATAAAAGAGACCACAATAACGGATTTTTTGTCGGGTACTCCCAATGAGAACTTACCATCAATATCAGTAATAGTTCCCTGAGTAGTCCCTTTCACTTGGATACTGGCACCAATAACGCTTTCACCCGTCTGGTCAACCACAGTACCCCTCACGAGTACCTGGGCCATAGCCACAGTTACAGAGAACAAGACGAACAACATCATGCTCAATCCCCTTCTCCATAGAATAGTTCGGAATTCGGTTTGCATACAAGAATTTAGATTAAATTTAGATTTTAAAGTTTTCGTCACAAATGTACAGTTTAATTATAGAAAGAGGTGACAAAATAGTTCATTTAAGGGTGCAAAAATATTCATCACCTTAATTTCTATAAAAAAGAAAAAATCATAAGATATTAATTTACAATGACATACAAAATATAATATGATAAAGAACATCTATTAAACGCCACTAATTTCACCTTTCAAAAAACGCTTCGACGTTTAGTCCAAAACGCAAGTACGTTTTAGTTAAAACGCAAGTGCGTTTGACTTCAAACACAAGGACGTTTTAATCCAAACGCACTTGCGTTTTCAAAAGATACCAAAAATCATCTTTTTTTCCTCTTTTAAAAGAGGAAATACGTATTCGGAATAGTTTTTCTGTTTCTATTATTTGCAGAGTTCTCAAATTAGCCCTATCTTCGCACGATAAAACATTCAACTTTGTTATGACCCGAATGAACAAAATAAAGAAACTAAAAAAAATCCGTCTCCATCATGAAGGAACTCCCATTCTGATTACCAGTGCAATCTTGCTGCTTCTTGTAAACGCTGCTTTATACTGGGGGATAGAGTGCCGGATTCCATTTTATATTGTGGCAGCAGTAAGTATCGTAGTGTACTTGCTGATGGTCAATTTTTTCCGCTGTCCCATCCGATTGTTCAAAGGAGATACGGAAAAAACCGTAGTCGCTCCTGCCGATGGACGTATCGTGGTAATTGAGGAGGTGGATGAGCATGAATATTTCCATGACCGCCGACTAATGATTTCCATCTTTATGGACATCACCAATGTACATGCCAACTGGTATCCTGTAGACGGGGTGGTAAAACATGTAGACCATCATAACGGACGGTTCATGAAGGCGTGGCTTCCCAAAGCCAGTACGGAAAACGAGCGTTCTATGGTGGTAATTGAAACGCCTGAGGGTCATACGGTTATGGCACGGCAGATTGCCGGTGCGGTGGCAAGACGCATCGTAACATACGCCGTACCGGGTGAAGACTGTTACATTGACGAACACATGGGATTCATTAAATTTGGTTCGCGAGTGGATGTGTACCTGCCGTTAGGTACGAAAGTTTGCGTCAGCATGGGGCAAAAGACAACCGGTAACGAAACGGTAATTGCCCGCTTGCCTTAATCCTGCAATACAATATTTACACCTTATTATATTTATACCTTTTATATATAGGATATGGCTAATGTGATAACCCGGAATATTCCCAATACGATTACGAGCTGCAACTTGTTTTGCGGATGCATAGCCAGCTACATGGCTTTCCATAGCAAATATGAATTAGCCCTGCTTTTCATCGTGTTAGGAGCTACATTCGACTTTTTCGACGGGATGACTGCCCGTCTGCTGCGTGTTTCTTCTCCCATCGGAAAAGAACTTGACTCTCTGGCAGACGACATCACGTTCGGACTGGCACCGGCTGCCATTGCTTTTTCCTTGTTTAAAGAGGTACATTACCCGGATTTTCTACAGCCGTTGTCAGGAATCATGCCTTATACGGCTTTCCTGATAGCAGTCTTCTCTGCCCTACGACTGGCCAAGTTTAACCTGGATGAACGGCAGACCTCTTCCTTTATCGGAATGCCAACTCCGGCTAACGCATTATTCTGGGGCTCACTGACCGTAGGTGCACACAGTTTTTTGGTGTCCGACCATTTCAACGCCTTATACTTGTTCATCTTAGTAGTAGTCATGTCACTGCTGCTGGTGGCAGAACTCCCGATGTTCTCCCTGAAGTTCAAGGACCTGTCGTGGGGACATAACAAGATAAGCTATATATTCTTGATTGTCAGCATTCCTCTGTTAATCATCTTCCAACTGAGCGGATTTGCAGCTGTCATTGTCTGGTATATCATTCTGTCATTACTGACATATAAGAAATAGCTTAGAAATCGTATGGCACATTTTTTGCATATATCACATTAAAAACAAAAGACAATGTTCCATATTTTAGGCTTTCTATTTTTTATCATACTGGTTGTTCTGGTGATTGGATTGCTCATTCTTTCCAAAGTCGTCAGTCTGGTATTCGGATTCAAGCGTCGTATGCAAGGTAAGAATTCGGGTCAGCGGACAACTTACTCTTCTCAAGATTATCAGTCGAACCCTCGTCAGGAAGAGACAACAGATTCTTACTCCACACAAGGAGATGTACCTGTGCGTCAACGCAAAAAGATTTTCGATAAAGACGAAGGGGAATACGTGGAATTCGAAGAAATCAAATAAATCTTCATCTTCTCTTTCGGAAGAAATCTTTCATCAGCCCGGCACATTCATCGGCCAGCACTCCTTTCACGACCACGGTCTTCGGATGCAGGGCTTGAGGTGCATAGCGCTGGTAACCTCTTTTCTCGTCTTCTGCACCGAAAACGAGGCGACCGACCTGTGACCAGGCAATGGCACCGGCACACATCACACAAGGCTCCACCGTAACGTAGAGCGTGCAATCAGTCAAATATTTTGCTCCTAACGAATTGGCAGCGGCAGTAAGTGCCTGCATCTCGGCATGAGCTGTCACATCGTGCAGTGTTTCGGTCAGGTTATGCGCACGTGCCAGAATACGGTCACGACAGACCACCACGGCTCCCACCGGAACCTCTCCTCTTTCGGCTGCCCGTGCGGCCTCAGCCAGAGCCTGTTTCATGTAAAAAGAATCGTCTGCCATAACTTATCTGCGCATATCGTGTTCCTTGAAAAGTGTAGGATAATCTTCCTCCATATTCTGATGGATAAAAGCCAATACGGTCTCGCGAAGCCAACGTGCCTTGTTGGTTATCTGGTATTTCTCCAGATAACGGTCTACAATTCGCACCTCTTCTTCGCTCATCAGACAAACCATCCGCTGGCGGCGGGGAGGATCACTGACTGGTACTTTTTTTCTTTTTTTTCCGCTATTTACCATCTTCGGTGCAAAATTAGCGTATTCTGTTAAAATGGAAGCATAAAAATGCGTATTTTTGCGAAAAAGCGGAAAAATGGCATCACATAATGAACTGGGAAAAGAAGGAGAAAATGCGGCCGTGAAGTACCTGCTGGAAAAAGGATATGAAATCAGGCACCGAAACTGGCACTCCGGACACCGCGACCTGGACATCGTGGCACAGAAAGACGGTGAACTGGTCATTGTGGAGGTAAAGACGCGAAGCGATGCCTGTTTCGGACAGCCGGAGGATGCGGTGGACAGGCGTAAGATAAGAAGCATCGTAGCCTCTACGGATGCGTACGTCCGAAAGTTTGCCATTGACCTTCCGGTTCGCTTTGATATTATCACGGTAGTAGGAAACCGCCCTCCCTTCCACATAGCACACATTGAGGACGCCTTTTTCCCGCCCGTGTGGAACTAACTTTGAAACAGAAAAGAACAATGACATATCCTGAACCTATTGTATTGGCAGAAACGACTTCTACCAACACGTATCTGGCGGCACTCTGCCAGAAAGAAGCGTGTGCGGAACTGACCACCGTGTATTCATCTTTTCAGTCGGCTGGGCGCGGCCAGCGCGGCAACAGCTGGGAGTCGGAAGCCGGAAAGAACCTGCTCTTCAGTTTTGTAGTTTATCCGGAGTTTCTGGAGGCACACCGCCAGTTCTATCTTTCACAGGTGACTGCCTTGGCACTACATGATGTATTGTCCTCTTACACGGAGGGCATTTCCATCAAATGGCCTAACGATATTTACTGGAAAGACAAAAAGATTTGTGGCACACTGATTGAGAATGACCTGACAGGCATCCATATCAGCCGTTCCATTTCGGGTACGGGCGTAAACCTGAACCAGGAACGTTTCCTCAGCGATGCTCCCAATCCGGTCTCATTATGCCAGATTACGGGCAACCAATATAACCCGAGGGAGATACTGGAACAGATTATGGAAAAAGTGACGGAGTACTATCAACTTCTGAAAGAGAACCGGACAGAGGTACAGGAAACACGCTACAAGGAGGCGCTTTACCGAAAAGAAGGACTGCATCTGTTCCGCGATAAAGACGGTGACTTCCGGGCACGCATTGCCGACATTGAACCGAACGGACGACTGATACTGGAAGACGAGGACGGACAGACAAGGGGGTATTTATTTAAGGAAGTGGAATACATCTTATGACACGTACTGACCGACAGATTCTTCACATCGCCCTTCCTTCCATTGTTTCTAATATTACGGTTCCCTTGTTAGGCCTGATTGATGTCAGCATTGTAGGGCACTTGGGAGCCGCATCTTACATCGGTGCCATTGCAGTGGGAGGCATGCTGTTCAATATGATTTACTGGTTGTTCGGTTTCCTCCGCATGGGAACCGGGGGATTGACCGCACAGGCCTACGGCAGACATGACCTGCAGGAAGTGACGCGTATCCTGCTTCGTTCACTGAGCATCAGCCTGCTGCTGGCGCTTGCCTTGCTGTTACTGCAATATCCGATACGAAATATCGCATTTATGTGCATGGACACCAGTAAGGAAGTCCGGCAATTAGCTACATTGTATTTCCACATCTGTATCTGGGGGGCACCGGCCACTTTAGGCCTCTATGGCTTCACAGGGTGGTACATTGGCATGCAGAATTCCCGCTTTCCGATGTTCATCGCCATCACCCAGAACATTGTTAATATTGCGGCCAGCCTGTTCTTTGTATTCGTACTGAAGATGAAGGTAGAAGGCGTGGCCTTAGGCACGCTCGTGGCACAATATGCCGGACTGGGCATGGCCTGTCTGCTCTGGCTGGCTTATTACCGTCCACTCCGGAAATACCTTCGCCAGAAAGCCTTGTTCGACCGTATGGAAATGAAGCGTTTCTTCCAGGTAAACCGGGATATTTTTTTCCGCACGCTCTGCCTGATTGCAGTTACCGTCTTCTTCACTTCCACAGGTGCGGCTTACGGGGATGTGGTATTGGCCGTGAATGCCCTGCTGATGCAGCTATTTACACTCTATTCTTATTTCATGGATGGATTTGCCTACGCAGGAGAGGCACTGACCGGGAAATACATCGGGGCCAAAGACAACCAGTCGCTAAGACTGACCATACGGCATCTTTTCAAGTGCGGAATCGCCTTGTCACTGCTGTTCACGTTACTCTACGGAGCAGGAGGAAAAAGCTTTCTCGGCTTGCTCACCAACGACACTTCTGTCATTTCGGCTTCTGAAGAATATATCTATTGGGTACTGGCCATTCCGCTGGCAGGATTCTCAGCCTTTCTGCTCGATGGAATCTGTATCGGTGCCACAGCTACTCGCGTAATGCTCCGCTCCATGTTAGTGGCTTCGGCCAGCTTCTTCCTACTCTATTATGGATTCCATACCACGTTAGGAAATCATGCATTGTGGATGGCTTTTATTGTGTACCTGGCATTACGAGGCATTGTGCAGGGAGGAATACTCTACCGGATGCCACACACCAACCTCCACCGACAGGTATAGTTTTAACGACAAGCCTCGGGATATATGCAAATTATTACTAACTTTGTAGCAATCTAAAAACAAATACGATTATGGCAAAATTCAAACGCATCCTGTTAAAACTCAGCGGCGAAAGCTTGATGGGAGAAAAGAAATACGGTATTGACGAAAAACGTCTGGGCGAATATGCACAGCAAATCAAGGAAATCCACGACATGGGGGTACAGATTGGTATCGTGATTGGTGGCGGTAACATCTTCCGCGGACTGTCTGGAGCTGGAAAAGGATTCGACCGTGTGAAAGGTGACCAGATGGGTATGCTGGCTACGGTTATCAACAGCCTGGGATTAAGTTCTGCCTTGGTAGCAGCCGGTGTAAAGGCCCGCGTACTGACAGCCATCCGCATGGAACCCATCGGCGAGTTTTACACCAAATGGAAAGCCATTGAAGCCATGGAAAACGGAGAAGTAGTAATCATGTCGGCCGGAACAGGTAATCCGTTCTTTACTACAGACACTGGTTCTTCTTTGAGAGGTATTGAAATTGAAGCTGACGTGATGCTGAAGGGTACGCGCGTGGACGGTATCTATACTGCCGACCCGGAAAAAGATCCGACTGCCACCAAGTTCGATGACATCACTTACGATGAAGTACTGGCAAGAGGACTGAAAGTAATGGACCTGACCGCTACTTGTATGTGTAAGGAAAACAACCTGCCGATTATTGTATTCGACATGGATACAGTGGGCAACCTGAAAAAGGTAATGTCTGGCGAAAACATCGGTACACTGGTACACAACTGATTATTCATTTGAATCAAAAAATATACGGCAAGACTGGAAACGCATTCTGGTCTTGCCGTTTTTGTTTATTCACGTGTCAGTTCGTAACGGTGAAGTTCTGCATTTTTCATCAGTGAAACCGTACGCAGTTCCTCCAGCGGGACGCCTGTAATACGGGCTTCCAGGCAACGGTTGATTTGTCCGTGTGCCACTACCAACACACGCTTCCCGTCATAATGCTGCCACAGATAGTCCAAGAAAGCACCGGCCCGGTCGTACATCATCTGGCGAGTTTCCACTCCAGCGGGAGGATTACTTAAATCGACACTCCCCACGGACAGCCCGGTCCAAGGTCCCCAGTCTATTTCCCTCAACAACGTAGTCTGCTGCCAAGGCAGCTGCCGGCTCCCAACAGCCAGTTGCACAGTATCCACCACCCGTTGCAGATCACTGCTGACCACTGCATCCAGTGCAATATCCCGCAGGGACTCTCCTAATTCCATCGCCTGTTTTTTTCCTTCTTCTGTCAATGTACCGGGCAAGTGCCCTTGAAAAATACGGCTCAGGTTTTCCACCGTCTGCCCGTGGCGCGCCAAATAAAGTGTAATCATACAACCGTGCTGTTTTATAGTGATAAAACAAAGATAAGAAGTTTTTCAGGATATTTCCGAAACCGGAAGACACAAACTTATTTTCAGAAGTATTGCAAGGAAATAAAAAATAGCTTATTTTTGTTCACATAAATACTTATCAACGAATATAAAACCTATAAATGCAAGAAATATATGGCAGATTCTAAAACAATTATCAGCGAAGCTGAAGAAAAAATGGATATGGCAGTCATGTACCTGGATGAGTCACTGGCTCACATCCGTGCAGGAAAGGCTGACGTACGTTTGTTGGACGGTATCCGCGTAGATTCTTACGGAAGCATGGTGCCCATCAACAATGTAGCGGCAGTAACTACTCCTGATGCGCGCAGCATCGCCATCAAGCCGTGGGACAAGAGCATGTTTCGCGTAATTGAAAAGGCTATCATCGACTCTGAACTGGGTATCATGCCGGAAAGCAACGGTGAAATCATCCGTATCGGTATCCCGCCGTTGACAGAGGAACGCCGTAAACAGTTGAGCAAGCAGTGCAAGGGTGAAGGTGAAACTGCAAAAGTAAGTGTGCGCAACGCACGCCGCGACGCCATTGACGCTCTGAAAAAGGCTGTGAAAGATGGTATGCCGGAAGATGAACAGAAAAACTCGGAAGCCAAACTGCAGAAAGTACACGACAAGTACATCAAGCAGATTGACGACATGCTGGCTGCCAAGGACAAAGAAATCATGACAGTATAATCTTATTCACCATACACGAGGAGAGAGGAGTCCTTATGGTCTCTTCCCTCCTCTTTTTAATTTTGCACATATTCATTTTGGAAAAAGGTCTGGTCATTAAAAATACGGGAAGCTGGTACCTGGTCAAGACGGACGAGGGAAAGCTGATTGAATGTAAGATAAAAGGAAATTTCCGCCTGAAAGGAATACGCAGCACGAACCCCATTGCGGTGGGCGACCGTGTACAAATCAATGTCAATGCGGAGGGAACCGCATTCATTACTGAAATTGAAGACCGGAAAAATTACATCATCCGCCGTTCTTCCAATCTTTCCAAACAGTCACACATCATTGCAGCCAATCTGGACCAGTGCATGCTGGTGGTTACGGTGAACTATCCGGAGACTTCGACAGTCTTCATCGACCGCTTTCTGGCCTCTGCAGAAGCCTATCGTGTACCAGTATGCCTGGTTTTCAACAAGGTAGACCGCTATACGGAAGAAGAACTGCATTACCTGGATGGCTTGACAAACTTATACACGCACATCGGCTACCCGTGTTACCGGATTTCTGCCTTGGACGGTACGGGAGTAGACGAAATCAAACAGGCATTAGAAGGAAAAGTAACCTTATTTTCCGGCCATTCTGGTGTGGGAAAATCCACCCTTATCAATGCCATCCTGCCCGAACAGAATGTCAAGACAGGAGAAATCTCCACCGCACATAACAAAGGTATGCACACCACCACATTCTCAGAAATGTTTCCGGTGGCAAGCGACGGTTACATCATTGATACACCGGGTATCAAGGGGTTTGGTACGTTCGACATGAAAGACGAAGAAGTGGGACACTATTTCAAGGAAATCTTTGAATTCTCTGCCCAATGCAAATATGGCAACTGTACCCACCGCCATGAACCGGGATGTGCCGTACGGGAAGCCGTAGAAAATCACTACATCAGTGAATCAAGGTATGCTTCTTACCTGAATATCTTAGAAGATAAAGAAGAAGGAAAATACCGTTCCGCATACTAATATGCCACTAAAATACACAGCCCCGCTCTGACGCCAACGACTGTCAAAGCGGGGCTATTTTTTTATAATAAAGAATGGTATCAGAAACGTCCTCCTCCCAAAGAACGGTAAAGAAGAGTATGAAGCTGACAATAAGCTACATTCAAGTCGATACGTTCCAGCTCGCAATCCAGATAACGTTCATCGGCAGACAACACATCCAGATAGCCCACAAAACCGGTACGGAACAATTCGTTCGCATTCTCAATGGAACGGCGATGCACGCGACTTTCCTTGGCTTTCAACAATTTACGTTCGTCCATCCGTTCAGATGCCTCCAGCAAATCGGCTACTTCCTGATAAGACTTCAACGCCACCCGGTGATATTCCAGCAATGCCATACGCTGACGTGCTTTCGATTCATTCCACAAAGCCCTGATTTCATGCCGCTTGAATAAAGGAGCACTGATACCAGCTGCTAAGTCGTAGACCAAAGAGGCCGGTGAGACAAACCATTTGCTCAAATCAAAGGCATTGAATCCGCCTCCTCCCCCGATAAGCAAGGAAGGGAAGAAAGTCTTACGGGCTGCAGAAGCATCGGCCTTACAAGCCAACAGTTCCAGTTCGGCCGCTTTCACATCCGGACGGTTACACAGCAACTGGGCCGGTATACCGGAAGCAGCAGGGAACTGCGATGCAGAAATTTCCTCAAAAGTGGAACGTTTGATTTCAAAAGGCAGCTTTCCCAGCAACAATGCCAGTGCGCGTTCTGCTTCTGCAATCTGCTGACGCGTGTCGAGAAGCATCTCTTCCAGCTTCAGTCCACGCGACTGGAACTGGTCGACTGACAAACGGAAAACTTCGCCTTCCTTCATCAGCTCATTGGTCAGTTCATAAGCTTCCTGTGCCTTCTGGATTTCTTCTTTCAGAATGACACATTTCTTATCCAGTCCTACCAAGCGATAATACTGTACGGCCACTTCGGAAACCAACATGGCTTGTGCCAAGCGTGCAGCCTCCACCGAGTTCATCCAGCGAAGCGCTGCTGCACGTTTTTTATCTGTCAGTTTTCCCCATACGTCGGCTTCCCATTGAAAGCTTACGCCCAAATTCAGATTTTTATAAGGATCAGGGATATGCTTGTCTTTAGCCAAATCGGGGGTATTGGTCGTACTGTTTCCTACCCCATCCATGGTGTATTCACCAAAACGCTGTACACCGGCACTCAAGCCTAAAGATACTTCAGGCAGCAAAGCTCCCCGGCCCACCCGTAATTGTTCACGGGCAAGCGACACCCTCTCCAACGTTTGCAAGAAACTATGATTTCTTACCAGTGCCGTATCGATATACGCCTTTAAATAGGTATCCGGAAAGAATTCTTTCCATGACAAATTGGCCATACTCAGCGTGTCCGAGGTTCCCCCGACAAAAGTCTCAGGCAGAGTCGCCTTCTCTTCCGAAAGGAGAGAAGGCGACTTACAGCCACTAGACAACAGTATAACAACGGCAATTGCGATATAATTTCGTAAATGATTAGTCTTCATCTTCATCATATTTTTTATCGGTCTTTAAACGAGACGACCAGGTTTCAAACAAGATATACAAACCGGGGACTAGGAAGATTCCTACAAAGGTTCCAATAAACATACCTCCGGCAGCGGCTGTACCGATAGAACGGTTTCCTAACGCACCTGCTCCAGTGGCTACTAGCAACGGAATCAATCCGCAGATAAAAGCAAACGAAGTCATCAAGATAGGACGCAGACGGCTTACCGCTCCCTTTACTGCGGCCTCCATAATCGAAAGTCCGCTCTGACGATATTGGTTGGCCATCTCGATAATCAAAATCGCATTCTTACCCAACAAACCAATCAACATGACCAGAGCCACCTGTGCATAAATATTGTTCTCAAGTCCGGCCAGTTGCAGGAAGAAATAAGAACCGAAGATTCCCGCAGGCAACGAAAGGATGACAGGGAAAGGCAACAGCAGACTTTCGTATTGTGCCGCCAACAGCAAATACACGAACAACAGACAGATTCCGAAAATCAATATGGTCTGTCCGCCCGAATCCTTTTCCTCACGGGTAATACCCGACCATTCCACGTCGTAACCACGGGGAAGCACTTCCTTGCTGATTTCTTCTACGGCCTGTATCACCTCACCCGAACTGATTCCTCCTTCTCCTTCACCTGTAATCAAAGCAGAAGTAAACATGTTGTAACGGGTAATCTGGCTGGGGCCGAACACACGGTCCATGGTCATGAAGTTTGAATAAGGTACCACATTACCGTCGTTGTTCTTCGCATACAGGCGATACAAATCCTCCGGATTCATACGATACTCCGGTGAAGCCTGAATCATCACCTTATACATCTGTCCGAAACGGATAAAGTTGGACGAATAGAAACTTCCGATATACGCCTGAAGTGTTTCCATGGCCTTATCCAAGTCTACACCTAACTTGGCAGCTTTTGCCAAATCCACTTTCAACAAATACTGTGGGAAGTTCGGATTAAAACCAGACGTCACTCCCTGAAGACGCGGGTCGGCATTCAACTTCTCCACCAATGTATTGGCCACTTCCGCAAAATCATGGAAATCGCCTGCCGTCTTGTCCTGCAAACGAAGCTCAAAACCACTGGCGTTACCGAAACCGGGCACGGAAGGTGGCAAGAAGAACTGTATGTCGGCGTCTTTGATATGAGAAGTACGCTCCTTATACAGTTGCATCAACTCCTCTACTCCCTTATCACGCTCATCCCAAGCTTTCAGGTTGATCATACCCATACCGTAACTGGCTCCTTCTGTCTCCGTCATCAAACTGTAGCCGGCCAGTGTAGAGATGCTTTCAATCTCATCAAAAGGCAGCAAAGCAGCCTGAATCTGATTCAGCACCTTTTCGCTTCGTTCCACTGTCGCTCCCGGAGGAGCATCCACGTTTACATAAATCATACCCTGGTCTTCATTCGGAATAAATCCGGTAGGAAGCACTAAATTGATGCCATACGTAGCCAGGAAGAACAACACTAACGTAGCGTAAGTAAAAGATTTCCGTCCTAAATACTTGTGTAATCCTAACTGATAGCTGCGTTCAAAGCGGTCGTAACGGCGGTTGAACACCACAAAGAACTTACGGAGCCAGGTAGCTTTCTTGCGTCCGTGACCTGCCGGTCGGAGCAGCAAGGCACAAAGTGCAGGCGAAAGCGTAAGCGCATTGATACCCGAAATCACAATAGCCACAGCCAGGGTCAAAGAGAACTGACGGTAGAAAATACCTACCGTACCTTCCATAAAGCCCACCGGCACAAATACCGCCGACATGACCAGTGTAATGGCAATGATAGCTCCACCAATTTCTTTAATAGCGGCCACAGATGCCTTATAAGGACTCAGCTTTTCTTCGTGCATCTTGACATGGACAGCCTCGACCACCACAATCGCATTATCGACCACAATACCAATGGCCAGTACCAGTGCAAACAAGGTCAGCATGTTAATGGAGAAACCTAACATCTGCATGAAGAAGAAGGTTCCAATCAAAGACACCGGTACGGCAATGGCCGGAATCAGTGTAGAACGTAAATCCTGCAAGAAAAGATACACCACGACAAATACTAACAAGAAAGCTTCCAGCAAGGTCTTCAACACGGAAGTAATGGAAGCATCCAGAAAGCGGGATACGTCGTATGCAATATTATAGTCCATACCGGGAGCAAAACTGCTTTCCTTGATTTCCTCCATGCGCTGCTTAATGTTTTCAATGACTTCACGTGCATTGGAACCCGGACGCTGCTTAATCATAATAGAGGCAGAAGGACGTCCGTCGGTCATGGACACCATGTTATAGTCTTCTGAGTCAAACTCGATGGTAGCCACATCCCTCAGACGCAGCAACGAACCGTCGGGTAAGGCCTTGAGCACAATTTCCCCGTACTCTTCGGGGGTGCTGAACTTCCCAGTGTACTGCAATACGTACTGCAACTGCTGGGGTAATTTATCGGAACTGATACCTGTCTTTCCGGGAGCCGCCTCAATGTTCTGCCGACGGATAGCATCTGTCACATCCTGGGGCACCAGATTATAGGCCGCCATACGAGCCGGATTCAACCATACACGCATGGCATAGTCACGGCTTCCCATGATTTCTACCAGCCCCACTCCGTCAATACGTTTCAACTCACGAAGCACATTGATGTCGGCAAAGTTATACACAAACTTCTCCGTATGCGTGGTATCTGTACTGAACACATTCAAGTACATCAACATACTGTTCACTTCTTTCTCTGTCACCACGCCGGCACGAATTACCTCTTCGGGCAATTCATCCAGTACGGTGGTCACACGGTTCTGCACATTTACCGCAGCTACATCAGGGTCGGTTCCAACCTTGAAATAAACGGTTGTGAGCGACATACCGTCATTCGTACATACCGTGGTCATATAGGTCATGCCCGGTACGCCATTGATGGCACGTTCCAGCGGAGTAGCTACCGTCTTCGCCATCACATCGGCACTGGCTCCTGTATAACGGGTTGTCACTGTTACCGAAGGAGGTACAATATCCGGGAACTGCGTAATAGGCAACGATACCAATGCCAGTCCTCCCAAACAAACGATGATGACAGAGATAACTGCCGAAAGAATCGGGCGACGAATAAACAACTTAAACATAGGCCCTTATCTTTGCAACATGTTCAACTTCAATTCCTTTCTCACATCTTCAAACGGAATGGTGTCTGCCTTAATCTGCATACCGTCCTTCACCAACTGTACGCCCTCGTACACGATTGTCGTACCCGCCGGGAAATCCTGCGTCACATAATAGTTCTGGAAACGCTCAATCGGATTAAAGCTGCGCACCTCCACCTTTCCTTCTTCATTAAACAAATACACATACGTAAAGTCCTGAATTTCAAAGGTAGATTTCTGAGGAATCATGTACACATCCTCCATGTGAGTCATCATACGTACCTTTCCGGTTACTCCATGTTTCAACAGTCCGTCTGGATTCGGAAAGCGTACACGGAATGCGATAGAACCGGTTCCCCGTTCAAAGTCCCCTTCCACGGTTTCCTGCTTTCCTTTATGTGAATACACCGAACCATCAGGCAAAATCAGTTCCACGTTATCCAGCTGCTGCAGATTTTCTCCGCTTAACTGCGCACGCTTCAAGCGCAAGTATTCGCTTTCGTTCACTTTGTAATAGGCAAAGATTTCCGAAATATCACTCACGGTAGTCAACAGACTTTCCGGGTTCACCAGACTTCCCACTTTATAAGGTATACGGTCTACATAACCGGTAAAAGGAGCGGTAATCGTGGTGTAACTATATTCCATCTGTGCCCGTTGCATCTCTGCACGTGCCTGCTCCACTTTCATCCGAGCCACTTCCCGTTCACGCCTCACCTGGTCCAAACGGATAGAAGAAATAATCTGCTTGTCGACCAGACGTTGCACGCGTTCCGTTTCATAATTGGCCATCTCCAGCTGCGCCTGGGTCTGTTTGTAGTTAGCCTCGGCTGCTTTTAATACTTCCATATAATTCTCTGAATTCAAACGGAACATGGGTTGTCCTTTTTTTACCAACTGACCTTCGTCAACCAGTACCTGCTGAATAAAGCCCTCTACACGAGCTTTTATTTCTACAAACTGAATCGCCTGAATATCGGCCACATACGACCGTGGCAAGTCAATGGTAGTAGGCTGAAGTACCGTCACCGGTATGGTTTCCTTACTCTTTACTTGTTTTTCGCCTGATGACTGACAGGCAGGCAACAGTCCGGCCACACATGACCAGATTGCAACCTTGTGAAGAAAATTTTTCATAAGATGACAAAATAAAGATTACTATGTAATTTGATTTTTAAAAACAAGAATAACCTTCCGATCAGGTATCACACCAAACCGGAACAGACTTTTTTTTTACGCAGTGTGCGAAAAGACTAAATCAATAAGGTACAAAAAGTCACATACGGGCGTACAGGAAATACGCGTAAGGATACAGTACGGACTATTACAGAAATATCAGCAATAAAGTTTCGAAAGCAAATGAAAAATAAAGGAAGCGAACCTAATATAAACCACCAGAAAAAAGAACGCACAGAGGTTTTTGAATAAGATAAATCTTCCCACTCAAGGACATTCACATCTTCTTCCTGAAAAGTATCAGCAGCAGAAGGTATCGCCATTTCGTCCTGTGTATCAACCTGGCATGCACTGATTACCTCATACGCATACGCATCCAAATGTATGAGTAACAACATCATCATACATAAGGCACGGAAAAGCTTATTTTTTCTGACAATATGAGATAACATAGTATAAATACACAATCGGTATGCAAAGATAGTAGTACAATAACTAATATAAAAAAGCCTTTCTCAGTTTTCCATAAAATTAACAACCTAAGCCTCTGTTTTTTACAAATCCCTTTCCGATAATTATGATTTCGCTTCTCTAAAAGGGTTCTTTTAACTATAAAAAATATAAAAAACATGGTATTCTTTCAATAAATCAATATGTTTGCCAAATAATTAATTAACCAGACTCTAATAAACACATGGACAAACGAATTAAATGGGGAATTATCGTTTTGGCAGGTGCAGGGCTGACCGCCTTGGGCATTCATACATTTACTCCCGGAGAGAACAAGGAACTGGCTGCTGCCGAGAAGAAATCGCCAGTCGACAAAAATAAGGCGCTAAATGTAAATGCGAAGATTATCAAGCCTCATCTGCTTACGGACCAGTTGTTCGTAAGCGGAAAGCTGATGCCGGACGAAGAGGTGGACCTTTCATTTGAAACCTCCGGAAAAATTACCAGCATCGAATTTACAGAAGGTAGTTTCGTATCAAAGGGACAGTTGCTGGCCAAGGTGAACGACAGTCAGTTACAAGCTCAATTGAAACGCCTGGAAGCTCAGATGCCACTGGCCGAAGACCGCGTGTTCCGTCAAAATGCCTTGCTGCAACGCGATGCGGTCAGTAAGGAAGCCTACGAACAGGTAAAAACGGAACTGGCCACCCTCAATGCCGACATCGAAAATGTGAAGGCCAATATTGCCATGACGGAACTCCGTGCCCCATTCGACGGCATCATCGGATTGCGACAGGTCAGCTTGGGAGCCTACGCCTCTCCGACTACAGTCATTGCCAAACTGACTAAAATCACCCCGTTGAAAGTAGAGTTTGCCGTGCCGGAACGTTATGCCCGACAGATTCAGAAAGGTACCAACCTGACCTTTAAAATTGAAGGCCGGCTGGAAACCTTCAATTCGCAAGTATATGCCACTGAGTCACGTATCAACGAGGAAACACATACCCTGACCGTACGTGCCCTCTATCCGAACCGGAACGGAGAATTGCTCCCCGGACGTTATGCGGACATCGCACTGAAACAACAGGAAATTCAAGATGCCATTGCTATCCCCTCGGAAGCCATCGTGCCGGAAATGGGAAAAAACAAGGTATTCTTGTATCGTTCGGGACTGGCTGAACCGGTGGATGTAGAAATAGGTATCCGCACGGAAGCAGAAGTACAAGTCTTGAAAGGCCTGTCTGCCGGAGATACCATACTGACCTCCGGTACCCTGCAGTTACGTACCGGCATGCCGGTAATTCTTGACCAAATCAACTAACCTTCTGCCGTATGAACATATCCGAACTTAGTATACGAAGGCCGGTACTGGCCACCGTACTCACCATCATCATCCTGCTATTCGGACTGATTGGTTATACAACTTTGGGAGTACGTGAATATCCGTCGGTAGATAACCCGATTATCTCTGTGACATGCAGTTATCCGGGAGCGAATGCAGAAGTCATTGAAAACCAGATTACGGAACCTCTGGAGCAGAACATCAACGGTATTCCGGGTATCCGCTCCCTGTCGAGTACCAGCCAGCAGGGACAATGCCGTATTACGGTAGAGTTTGAGTTGTCAGTGGATTTGGAAACAGCCGCCAACGATGTGCGCGACAAGGTATCACGTGCGCAGCGTTACCTGCCACGTGACTGTGACCCTCCTACCGTTTCCAAAGCCGATGCGGATGCCAGCCCCATCCTGATGGTAGCCATCCAAAGCAATACCCGTTCACTGCTGGAACTGAGTGAAATAGCCGATTTAACGGTCAAGGAGCAGTTACAGACCATTCCGGATGTCAGCAGCGTGTCCATTTGGGGAGAGAAACGTTACTCCATGCGCCTGTGGCTGGACCCGGTAAAAATGGCTGGTTACGGAATCACGCCTGTAGACGTCAAGAATGCTATCAACGACCAAAACCTGGAACTTCCTTCAGGAAGTATCGAAGGAAATACTATGGAGCTTACCCTGCGTACCATGGGACAGATGCATACGGCTAAAGAATTCAACAACATCATCTTAAAGGAACAGAATGGACAGGTAGTACGCTTCTGTGATATCGGGTATGCCGAATTGGGACCTGCCGACATCAAAAGCTATATGAAAATGAACGGTGTGCCCATGGTCGGTGTGGTAGTTATCCCTCAGCCGGGAGCCAACCACATTGATATTGCAGATGCCGTGTACGAACGTATGGAGCAGATGCAGAAGGACTTACCCGATGACGTAGAATATACCTACGGCTTCGATAATACCCGCTTCATCCGCGCCTCCATTGCAGAAGTAGAGAGTACGGTATACGAAGCTTTTGTACTGGTTATCATCATCATTTTCCTTTTCTTGCGCGACTGGCGCGTGACACTGATACCCTGTATCGTGATTCCGGTTTCCCTAATTGGAGCATTCTTCGTGATGTACGTGGCAGGATTCTCCATCAACGTGCTTACGATGCTGGCTGTCGTCTTGTCTGTGGGACTGGTTGTGGACGATGCCATTGTTATGACGGAAAATATTTATATTCGCATCGAACGGGGAATGAAGCCTTTTGAAGCCGGTATTGAAGGAGCCAAGGAAATCTTCTTTGCCGTCATCTCTACTACCATTACGCTGGCGGCTGTATTTATCCCGATTGTGTTCATGGAAGGAACTAGCGGACGTCTGTTCAGGGAATTCAGTTTCGTGGTAGCCGGTTCGGTTATCATCTCTTCTTTTGCAGCCCTGACATTCACCCCGATGCTTGCTACCAAACTTTTGAAACACAGGGAAAAGCAAAACTGGTTCTATCGGAAGACAGAGCCTTTCTTTGAAGGAATGAACCGTATCTACTCACGTTCGCTCAACGCCTTCCTCCGGAAACGTGTCATTGCCATTCCGTTTACTATTATCACCTTAGGGCTCATCGGTTATTTATGGGGAGAAATTCCTGCAGAAATGGCTCCGTTGGAGGACCGTTCACAAATCAATATCCGAACCCGTGCGGCAGAAGGGGCCAGCTATGAGTACATACGCGATTATACGGAAGAGATCAACACGCTGGTAGACTCAATCGTTCCGGATGCCGCCTTCGTCTCCGCCCGCGTATCCAGTGGTAGCGGAAACATCCAGATTACCTTGAAAGATATCAAGGAACGCGACTATACGCAAATGCAGGTGGCCGAACAGATTTCGAAAGCCATCCGTACCCACACCAAAGCACGTTCCTTCGTGCAGCAGCAATCTTCTTTCGGTGGCCGAAGAGCCAGCATGCCGGTACAATACGTGCTACAGGCTGTCAGCATCGAAAAGCTACAGGAGGTTCTACCGGAGTTCCTGGCACAAGTGTACGACAACCCGACCTTCCAGATGGCCGACGTAGACTTGAAATTCAGTAGTCCGGAAATGCGTGTCACCATCAACCGCGACAAAGCGGGTACCATGGGAGTAAGCGTGCGCGACATTGGAGAAACTTTGCAATACGGATTAAGCGGACAGCGTATGGGATATTTCTATATGAACGGGAAACAATATGAAATTCTCGGTCAGATTAACCGCCAACAACGCAACCAACCCGCCAATATTAAATCCATCTATATTCGCAGCGACAAGGGGGAAATGATTCAGCTGGATAACCTGGTGGAATTCATAGAAGCCGTAGCGCCTCCCAAACTGTATCACTACAACCGTTTTATCTCAGCTACGATTTCTGCCGGACTGGCTGAAGGAAAAACCATTGGTGACGGTCTGGACGAGATGGATAAGATTGCAGCCAACGTACTGGATGACACCTTCCGTACGGCTTTGTCGGGCGACTCAAAGGAATATCGCGAAAGTTCCTCCAGTCTGATGTTTGCCTTTATTCTGGCACTCGTACTGATTTACCTGATACTTTCTGCACAGTTTGAAAGTTTCAAGGACCCATTCATCATCATGTTGACTGTTCCTCTGGCCATTGCCGGAGCGTTGGTATTCATGTATTTTGGAGACATTACCATGAACATTTTCAGTCAGATTGGTATCATCATGCTGATTGGTCTGGTAGCCAAGAACGGTATTTTGATTGTAGAGTTTGCCAACCAAAAGCAAGAAGCAGGTGAAGACAAGATGCAGGCTATCCGCGATGCTGCCCTTCAGCGTTTACGCCCCATCCTGATGACAAGTGCTTCTACCATCCTGGGCTTGCTGCCGCTGGCTTTTGCCTCGGGAGAAGGAGCCAATCAGCGCATTGCCATGGGAGTAGCTGTAGTGGGTGGTATGTTGGTATCTACCTTCCTGACCATGTACATTGTACCTGCTATCTATTCGTATATTTCGACAAACCGTGCTAAAAAAGAAAGAAAATGAAGAAACGGCTTATTTATTTCATGATATGTCTGCTGGGAGGTGGAATAACCACACAAGCCCAATACACCTATACGCTAAAACAGTGCCTGGAAGAGGGACTGGCGAACAACTATTCACTCCGCATCACCCGCAACGAGGAGCAGATGAGCAAAAACAATGCGACGTTAGGAAATGTCGGTTACTTGCCCACTGTGGATCTGACTGCCGGATATACCGGAAATGCAGACAACAGCAATACGCAGGCACGGGCTACAGGTGAAACTACCAAGCTTCGTGGTGTGTATGACCAGACCTTGGATGCTGGAGTAGATTTGAACTGGACCATCTTTGACGGTTTCAACATCAGCACCACTTACAAACAACTGAAAGAACTGGAACGTCAAGGTGCCACCAACACCCGAATTGCCATTGAAGATTTCATTGCCAGTCTTACTGCTGAGTATTATAATTACATCCAACAGGAAATCCGCTTGAAAAACTTCCGTTATGCTGTGTCGCTGTCCAGAGAACGCCTGCGTATCGTAGAAGAACGTTATCATATCGGAAATTTCTCCCGACTGGACTATCAACAGGCCACCGTCGACTTTAATGCTGACCGTGCGCAGTATATCAAACAAAGAGAGCTGGTACACACCTCGCGTATCAATCTCAATGAGCTGATGGCCGCCAAGGACATGGACCGCCCACTCAGTGTAAAAGATTCTGTGATTGACGTAAACGAAAGCCTGGAATTCAATGATTTGTGGGAAGGGGCCCTTCAAACCAACGCTTCTTTATTGCAAGCGGACCAAAACACCGTATTGGCTCAGTTGGATTATAAAAAGGTATTGTCACGTAATTATCCGTACGTACGACTGAATGCAGGTTACGGATACACCCTCAACAAATACGACGTAAATGCCACACGCCAACGAAGCAACTGGGGATTCAGCGGAGGTGTCACTATCGGATTCAATATCTTCGACGGTAACCGGAAACGGGAAAAACGAAATGCCAGCCTGGCTATCCGCAACGCACAATTTGCCCGTGATGAACTGGAACAAAGTTTACGGGCCGACCTGAGCAACCTGTGGCAGGCTTACCGAAACAACCTTCGCCTGCTGGAACTGGAACGTCAAAACCTGGTTTCTGCCAAGGAAAACCATGAAATCGCCAAAGAACGCTACCTACTGGGTGACTTATCGGGTATTGAAATGCGTGAAGCACAAAAAAGTCTGCTTGATGCCGAAGAACGAATTCTTTCTGCCGAATACGATACCAAGATGTGCGAAATCTCTTTACTACAGCTCAGCGGAAAGGTTACACAATATCTGAAATAAGATATTCAGTAATTTTTCCTACCTTTGTCGGACAATAAAAAACAGACAAAGAAATGGGGCTTTTTATTCGAAAAAGTATAGAGGCTTTACAAGCAGAAGCCAAAGAAACTGGAAGTGGTACCCTTAAACGAGTACTAGGTCCTGTCAGCCTGGTAGCTCTTGGGGTAGGCGTAATCATCGGAGCCGGATTATTTTCAATAACGGGAACCGTAGCTGCTTCTTATACCGGACCAGCCATCACACTTTCCTTTATCATTGCAGCTATCGGCTGTTGTTTTGCCGGACTCTGTTATGCAGAATTTGCTTCCATGATTCCGGTATCTGGGAGTGCCTATACCTATTCCTACGCCACCATGGGAGAGCTTATTGCCTGGATTATCGGATGGGACTTAGTATTGGAATATACTGTAGCAGCTACCACTGTCAGTATCAGTTGGAGCCGCTACATGACCGTATTCCTGCAAGGAGTAGGCATTGATCTACCCCATGCATTTACGGCATGTCCATGGGACGGGGGTATCGTCAACATTCCAGCCATGATTATCGTAGTTCTCATGAGCTTGATTCTGATGCGAGGTACCGCCGGAAGTTCTTTCTTTAACGGACTGATTGTATTTCTGAAAATAGCTGTCATCCTGATTTTTGTAATACTAGGCTGGCAGTTTATTCAAAATGACAACTATACTCCTTACATTCCAGCTAATACGGGTACATTAGGAGAGTTCGGAATTTCCGGCATTTTCCGTGGAGCAGCGATTGTCTTTTTTGCCTTTTTAGGATTCGATGCGGTAAGCACGGCAGCACAGGAAACCAAGAATCCGAAGCGGGATATGCCTATCGGTATTTTAGTATCCTTATTGGTCTGCACCATCTTATATATTCTCTTTGCCCATGTCATGACAGGAGTAGCCCATTACACCGATTTCAGTGGACAGGTGGGCATTGCTCCGGTAGCTGTAGCCATTGAAAAGATGGGGCATCCTGATGCCACAGGTATCATACAACCCGCTTATCCATGGTTGAACAAGGCCATCATCCTGGCTATTCTGTTTGGATACTGCTCGGTAATCATGGTCACCCTGCTCGGACAAAGCCGTGTATTCCTGAGCATGAGCCGCGACGGTCTTTTGCCACCGTTCTTCTCCAAAATCAACCAACGCTTCCGTACACCGGTACACAGCAACTGCCTGTTTATGGTAGTCGTCAGCCTGTTGGCGGGATTTATCCCGGCACAAGTAGCAGGTGAAATGACCAGTATCGGTACACTTCTGGCATTCACCTTAGTCTGTGCAGCCATCCTGATTGTACGCAAGACTATGCCCGATGTGCCCCGTGCCTTCAAGACTCCCTTCGTACCCTTCGTTCCAATTATGGGCATCCTCACCTGCTTGTGCATGATGAGCTTCCTGCCGGCCGATACATGGATACGCCTGGTGCTGTGGATGCTTGTCGGATTGGATGTCTATGCTTCATACGGAATCCATCACAGCAAACTGGAGTATGGTCAAAAGCACCGTAAAGGAGATATTGTATTAAACCTGACGGGACTTATTTTGTCTATTCTGAGTGTGATTACCGGACTATGGCATCAGCAAACCGTAGGATGGGATGCAGACAAAACCCTGCTGACCATTTCTTTTGTGTTTGCCTTCACACACTGCGCTTTTTACATGTGGCGAATTTGGAAACACCCACACAATCGGGCCAAAATTTCTTAAAAGAAGTTATAAAAATCGTCAGGAACAGAAAAAACGAATAATAAACCACAACCAGCATATAAAAAAGCAGTTATTTTACAGCGATTTATACTATTATGGATAAGAATATATTGTACACGGCTATTCAGGCCGCCCTTGCTGCGGGAGCAGAAATTATGTCTGTCTATACAGACCCGAAAGCAGATTTTGAAATAGAAAAGAAAGCGGACAATTCTCCGTTGACCATTGCCGACCGCAAGTCGCATGCAATTATAGCCCAAGCACTGACTGCGACTCCTTACCCCGTTTTGAGCGAAGAAGGAGCTAAAATTGCTCCAGAAGAAAGACAGCAATGGAAAGAATTGTGGGTAGTCGATCCATTAGACGGCACCAAGGAATTTATCAAACGTAACGGAGAATTTACCGTAAACATTGCCTATGTAAAGAATGGTTGTCCTGAAGCTGGAGTCATTTACATTCCGGTAAAGCAGGAACTTTATTTTGCCGACATTGAACTGGGAGCCTACAAAATCAAAGACATTACCGATATAGAAGCTTATCCGTCGCTGGATACACTGATGGAGCAAGCCGAACGTCTGCCGTATGCCAACCGGACAGACGATACATTTGTCATCGTAGCTTCACGCTCACACCTGACTCCCGAAACGGAAAATTACATCCATGAAATGCAGCAAAAACATGCACACGTGGAAACAATCTCCAAGGGTAGTTCGTTAAAGCTATGTCTCATTGCTGAAGGGAATGCCGACGTATATCCTCGTTTTGCTCCTACTATGGAGTGGGATACTGCAGCCGGACATGCTATTATACGTGCTTCCGGGAAGGAAGTATATCAGGCTGGAAAGAATGAACCGCTACAATACAATAAAACAGATCTGCTGAACCCCTGGTTCATTGCAGAATAACCCACTAATTTATGTCTATCGAGATTATCATCGTACTTCTTTCACTTGTGGCCATGCTGACCGCATTGATTATGGACAAGATGCGCCCGGGAATGATTCTGTTCTCGGTGGTTGTCATTTTCCTTTGTACGGGTATTCTTACCCCTAAAGAAATGCTGGAAGGCTTCAGCAACAAAGGTATGATTACCGTCGCCATGCTGTTTCTGGTAAGTGAAGGTGTCCGCCAGAGCGGTGCCTTGACTCAGCTTATCAAGAAACTGCTTCCTCAGGAAAAGACTTCCGTATTCAAGGCTCAAGTACGTATGTTGCCCAGTATTGCCTTCATTTCGGCATTTCTGAACAATACACCGGTTGTTGTCATTTTTGCCCCCATCATCAAACGCTGGGCCAACTATGTCAAGCTTCCGGCCACGTACTTCCTGATACCTCTTTCGTATGTAACGATTTTAGGAGGTATCTGTACCCTGATAGGAACTTCTACCAACCTGGTGGTACACAGCATGATTCTTGATGCGGGAATGAAAGGATTCAGCATGTTCGAATTAGGAAAGGTCGGTATCTTCATCGCACTAGCCGGTATCATCTATCTGTTTCTGTTTTCTAAGAAACTGCTACCAGCTAACCGCCCGGAAACGACGAATGAAGAAGATAGCGATTCCTCCCTACACCTTGTAGAAGCCGTTATCGGTCCCCGATTTCCGGGTATCAACAAAAGAGTTCGTGAATTTGATTTCAAGCGCCATTATGGAGCCGAAATCAAGGAACTTCGCCGTAGCGGACGTACCTATACCGATTTAAATGAAGTGAGCTTCCGAGAAGGAGATACACTGGTGGTACTAACCGACGACAGCTTTATCCAGACATGGGGAGAATCATCTGTCTTCCTGATGCTGGCCAACGGAAAGGAATACGAACCCGCCGGAAAAAAGAAGCGCTGGTTTACCCTTTTCCTGCTCTTGTTCATGATTGTGGGAGCCACCGTAGGCGAACTGCCAGGCATCGAGAAATACCTTCCTGAAGGCATCAAACTGGATATGTTCTTCTTCGTATCCATCACAACAGTTATTATGGCGTGGAGCAAGATTTTCCCTCCACAGAAGTATACCAAATATATTTCATGGGATATTCTGATTACGATTGCCTGTGCTTTCGCTATTAGTAAAGCCATGGAAAATTCAGGAGTAGCGGATTTATTGGCTGGATATATCATCAGCCTGAGTCACGATTATGGCCCCTACGTATTGCTGGCCGTACTATTTATCATTACGAACATCTTTACAGAGCTTATTACCAACAATGCAGCGGCCGCACTGGCTTTCCCCATCGCCTTGTCCCTTTCCACCCAGTTAGGTGTCAACCCGATGCCCTTCTTCGTGGTCATCTGTATGGCAGCCTCAGCCAGTTTCTCTACCCCTATCGGCTATCAGACCAACCTGATTGTACAAGGTATCGGGAACTACAAGTTCACCGACTTCGTCCGCATCGGATTACCGCTGAACATCATCACGTTCCTGATTTCCGTTTTCCTCATCCCGCTGATATGGCCGTTTTAAAACTGATTTAAATACGCTTTAATATATGAACAACCAAGAAACAAATCATATCTATCCGATATTCGACCGCATGTTAGGTCGTGCCGACAAAGAAGAATTGCTGAAACAACACGGACTCATGATCTGGTTTACCGGATTGAGTGGTTCTGGAAAGAGTACCATCGCCATTGCTTTGGAACGTGAACTGCAGCAGCGCGGTCTGCTGTGCCGTATTCTAGATGGCGACAACATCCGCAGCGGTATCAACAATAACTTAGGATTCTCGGCAGAAGACCGTGTAGAAAACATTCGCCGCATTGCAGAAGTCGGCAAACTGTTTGTCGATACCGGCATCATCACTCTGGCTGCTTTTATCAGTCCCAACAATGAGATACGTGAAATGGCTGCCGGAATTATCGGAAAAGAGGATTTCTTAGAAATCTATGTCAGCACGCCATTAGAAGAATGTGAGCGTCGTGATGTAAAAGGTCTGTATGCCAAGGCACGCCGTGGAGAAATCAAAAACTTCACCGGTATCTCTGCCCCGTTCGAAGCGCCAGCCCATCCGGCTCTTTCGCTCGACACGTCGAAATTATCCCTTAAAGAATCTGTTGACCAGCTGCTCGACTTGATTCTTCCGAAAGTAATCAAAAAATAAACATATATAACCATGCAAGAAGAATACAATTTAAGCCACCTGAAAGAACTCGAAGCCGAGTCTATTCACATTATTCGTGAGGTGGCTGCCGAATTTGAAAATCCGGTAATGCTATACAGTATCGGAAAAGACTCATCCGTCATGGTCCGTCTGGCTGAAAAAGCCTTCGCTCCGGGAAAAGTACCTTTTCCACTGATGCACATCGACTCTAAATGGAAATTCAAGGAAATGATTCAGTTCCGTGATGAATATGCAAAAAAATACGGCTGGAACCTGATTGTAGAAAGTAACATGGAAGCTTTCAAGGCAGGCGTAGGCCCCTTCACTCACGGAAGTAAGGTACATACCGACCTGATGAAGACACAGGCCCTGCTCCATGCTCTCGACAAATATAAATTTGACGCTGCCTTCGGTGGCGCACGCCGCGACGAAGAGAAATCACGTGCCAAAGAACGTATCTTCTCTTTCCGCAACGAATTCCACCAGTGGGATCCTAAAAACCAGCGTCCGGAACTTTGGGACATCTACAATGCCCGTATCCGCAAAGGTGAAAGCATCCGTGTATTTCCATTGAGCAACTGGACAGAACTGGACATCTGGCAGTATATCCGCCTTGAAAATATTCCAATCGTACCGCTATATTTCGCCAAAGAACGCCCGGTAGTCAATATGGACGGACAGTTGATTATGCCCGACGATGATCGTCTGCCGGAAAAATACCGCGACAAGATTGAAATGAAGAAAATCCGTTTCCGTACCTTAGGGTGCTGGCCGCTGACAGGAGCCATTGAAAGCGAAGCCGATACCATCGAAAAGATTGTAGAGGAAATGATGACTACCACCAAGAGTGAACGTACTACCCGTGTCATCGACTTCGACCAGGAAGCCAGTATGGAACAAAAGAAACGTGAAGGATATTTTTAATTACGCAACAACATGGAAGAATTAGATAAAAGCAAATCAGGCAACCCGATAGAAGGAGAAGCCAGAGGCAAGATGTCCATCGAAGAATTCCTGGCAAAAGATGAACAAAAAGACCTGCTCCGTTTCCTGACCGCAGGTTCAGTAGACGACGGTAAATCTACACTAATCGGTCGTCTGCTGTTCGATAGTAAGAAATTGTATGAAGACCAGCTCGACGCTTTGGAACGCGACAGCAAACGTATGGGAAATGCTGGTGAACACATCGACTATGCCCTGCTACTCGACGGACTGAAAGCTGAACGTGAACAAGGTATCACTATCGATGTAGCTTACCGTTATTTCTCTACCAACAACCGTAAATTCATCATTGCCGACACTCCGGGACACGAACAATACACCCGTAACATGATTACTGGTGGTTCTACCGCCAACTTGGCTGTCATCCTGGTTGATGCCCGCACCGGTGTCATCACGCAGACCCGCCGCCACACTTATCTGGTATCCCTGCTAGGTATCAAGCACGTGGTATTGGCTGTCAACAAGATGGACTTGGTAGACTACTCCAAAGATGTATTCGACAAGATTGTAGCCGAATATACCGCTTTCATCTCTCCATTAGGAGTTCCCGACGTACAGTGCATTCCGCTTTCAGCCCTTGAAGGTGACAATGTAGTAGAAAAATCAGACCGTACTCCATGGTACGAAGGTCCAGCCTTGCTGGAATTCCTTGAAACCGTACACATCGGTAACGACCATAACCTGAACGATTTCCGCTATCCGGTACAATATGTACTCCGCCCGAACCTCGACTTCCGTGGTTTCTGTGGAAAAGTGGCTTCCGGCGTCATCCGCAAAGGTGATGAAGTAGTAGCTCTTCCTTCCGGCAAACGTTCTCACGTGAAGAGTATCGTGACCTATGACGGCGAACTCGACTACGCCTTCCCTCCTATGTCTGTAACCCTGACACTGGAAGACGAAATCGATGTATCCCGTGGTGAAATGCTGGTACACCCGGACAACATGCCGTTGGTTGGACGTAACTTCGAAGCCATGCTCGTATGGATGGACGAAGAAAAGATGGACATGGAAAAATCTTTCTTCCTGAAACAGACCACCAATACCAGCCGTACCCGTATCGACAGCATCAAATACAAGGTAGATATCAACACCATGGAACACCTGTCAGTAGAAAACGGACGTCTGACCAAGGAAGATGTTCCTATGCAGCTCAACCAGATTGCCCATGTGGTACTGACTTCTTCCAAGGAGTTATTCTTCGACCCATATACAAAGAACAAAGCTACCGGTGCCTTCATCCTGATTGACCCGATTACCAACAACACCAGTGCAGTAGGTATGATTATCAATCAGGTGGCCGACAAAGACATGCACAACCAGATGGAACTGCCTGTCCTCAATCTGCCGAAACTGGGAATCGCTCCAGAGCACTACGATGCCATTAAACGTGCCGTAAAAGAACTGGAACGTCAAGGTATCGCAATTGAATTAAAAGTTTAATTGACAAGTTGAGTTATTCAACCGTCAATTGCCAATTATTAATTATCAATTAAAAGAAATGGGATTACTTGAATTCAACAAACTCCCCATCAATACTTTAGTGGGAGCCGACTGGAAGACCTTCAACCAGATAACCGCCGGTCGTACCATCGATCCTGCGTATAAAGGAAAATACCGCCTGACCAAGGCCGTATGTCGCCTATTATCTACACTGGCTCCCCTGCAGGACAAACATTACGAAAAGCTGTTGGCCGACAAGCCACTGGAACATGATCCGGTATTTATCCTCGGACACTGGCGCAGTGGAACCACGTTCATGCACAACGTATTCTCTTGCGACAAGCACTTCGGCTATAATACTACCTATCAAACAGTATTCCCGCACCTGATGATGTGGGGACAGCCTTTCTTCAAAAAGAACATGAGCTGGCTGATGCCGGACAAACGCCCGACAGACAACATGGAACTGGCCGTAGACCTTCCGCAAGAAGAAGAATTTGCCTTGGCTAACATGATGCCCTACACGTACTATAACTTCTGGTTCCTGCCTAAACACATGCAGGAATATGCCGATAAGTACCTGTTATTTGATGACATCAGTGATGCCGAATTGAAAGTGTTTGAAGAAACCTTTACCAAACTCATCAAGATTTCTTTGTGGAACACCCACGGTACACAGTTCCTCAGCAAAAATCCACCGCATACCGGACGTGTGAAAGAGCTGGTAAAAATGTTCCCCAATGCTAAATTCATCTACCTGATGCGTAACCCGTACACCGTATTTGAATCTACACGCAGCTTCTTCACCAACACCATCCAGCCACTGAAATTGCAGGACATCAGCAACGAAGAACTGCAAGAGAACATCCTTTCGGTTTATGCCAAATTGTACCACAAGTACGAAGCCGATAAAAAGTTCATTCCGGAAGGCAACCTGGTAGAAGTCCGCTTTGAAGACTACGAAACCAATGCTTTTGACATGACGCAGGAAATCTACCAAAAACTGCAGATTCCAGGCTTTGAGGACGCTCGTGCCGACATTGAAGCTTACGTCAACAAAAAGAAAGGTTACAAGAAAAACAAATACCAATACAAACCTGAGACGGTAGAACTGGTGGAAAAGAACTGGTCGTTCGCCTTAGAGCAGTGGGGGTATAAATTGTAAGACTAAACTCAATAGAACAAAAAATGCGGGACATACGTTCCGCATTTTTTGTTACACATTCTCAATCTGTTTACTTACATACGATTCAGAATCCTACAGCCGTTTTCAGATGAGCTGAATCAGGATAAACAATACTCAACCCATCAGCCTCTTGCTTCCATTCTATCTTATTCTTCTCTCCCAATAATTCCACAGAAGTCACCTGCTTTTGTCCTGTACCCGCATCACTTCCTAAAGAGACGATTTTCAGTTTATCACCAGCCTTTGGCACAGTCATACACCAAGCATAGATGGCCCCATCTTTGCCAACTGTAAAACGAAAATCGGTGGTATAGAAGCTTTCCCCGTCGATCCAGCGTCTTATTATAAAAATCCGCTATTACCCGTTGCATGGCATCACATTTGTATCCAGTACCTGTTCCAGAGCTACTGAAAGGTTGCTGGTCTGTACCGTCTGTATAAATGAAATCCGGATTGTATTTATCTACGGCATCCATCATTCTCAACGCCCACCATTTGGCATACCATTCGGCATACTCCAGATGACCGCTAAAAATACCAGCCTGAGGAGGAGACCATCTAGAATTGGCCGCCTCAGCCACCGTTTCATACTCCCTCAAATTAATCCCATAAAATATTTAGGGTCTAATCCTTCCAACCATTTACCTTTACCGTCGGCCAATGTCAGGTTTCCATCGTATGGCACTCCTTTCTTATCACCTTTTGTATCACTTTGAAAAGCTGTCTGCCACCACCAGGAATACTCATGATGGAAGGTAAGTTCAAAACGAATTCCTGCCTTTCTTGCAGCCTTCTCCCATTCGCCAATCAAATCACGTTTCGGTCCCAGACGAGTGGAGTTCCAAGGCTGATATTTAGAATCCCACATATCAAACTGGTCATGATGCACACCCTGGATAATAAGAAACCTTGCCCCTGCATCCCTGTATATATCCACCAAAGCCTGAGGGTTAAACTTCTTCGGATTCCAGTCGCGCAATACCTCCTTGTATCCCACTTCCGAAGGATGTCCATAATTTTTCAGATGATTTTCATACGCCGGTGTCCCCTCCACGTACATTTTTCGGGCATACCAGTCGCCGCTCTCTCCTGCCGACTGCGGTCCAAAATGTATCCAGATTCCGAATTTGGAATCCCGCAACCATTCCGGTGTACCCGGATAATTTGCCTCAATCGACCTCCACGTAGGTTCATACGGTCCGGAAGTTATCGGCAAATCTAATTTTACCTCTTCAAAAGTCTGAATATTCCCCATCGGAACAGAATTTTCCGCCAGCGGTTTATGCACTGACGGTATAGGTCCTAACTGATAATTCACTCCATTAGTCTGTTCCTGGGAAAAAGCCGTCGCACAAGCCCCCAACCACAAACAACCTAACATTACAAACTGATTCATGCCTAAATTTTTTATTTAATACACATTCTTAATAATCTATGAATAAGCCTCATTCAGCATCATAAAGCTTATTTATACGAACATATACACTATAAGGCTCATCCTCTATACTCAACAAAGGCTTTAAATAATACTTTTTGCCACCATTATTCAATACAAACAATAAACTTTCTCTGTCACTAACCTCCAGATTTGACAATATATCATCCTTTTCTCCATACAATGATATTTCCTCCGCACTTTGAAAAGACAATAATAAGGGACCATAAAAAATAGCGACAGTGTTCTTGTCATCAGGTATCGATTCCACCCGAAACTTAAAATCAAACTGCACACGAATACAATCACAATTTCTCCACTCCCGATTTAAATTAAAGAACGAATTTTCAGCAGCAACACCTTGCAAATGATTATTTACATACACCTTTGCTCCTTTTCCCCATGAAGGAATAAAAAGATTCAATGAAAGGAACTGAGCAGAATCTGACGCCACGGTCAGCTCCGCTTTTTGATCACGAATAAAATCTCCTTCCTGAGAAATCTTTATATGACGTTCTTTCCAGTCAAGCACAGTTGGAATATACAGGTTAACCCATACATTTTTATCATCATGAAAATAAATATTCTTGTTCAGTAACGAAAAAGCCTCTATGCTGGATCCATTGCAGCATCTGAAATCGGAATAGCTGTTCAGAAACTTTCTCCTTCTGGGAGACCCCAATGGCAAATGATACACATACTCCCCTGTTTTCGCATTTTGCAAGGCCATTATTGAATTATAGAATGCATTCATATACCAATCAGCATACCGAGGTTTACAAGTCCATTCAAATAACTTGCTTGTAAGCCTTTGGGTATTATGTGAGACACAAGTTTCCGCTATTTCTCCTGTTAAAGTGTTACTCAGTTGCCCCGGTCTTCCCCAATGCTCAGAAGTAAGAGAAGTAGGAGTAGTGACATTAGGACGAGGGCCACTGCTGGACCCGTTCACATAAGCATGTTTATAAGCCAGCATATCCCAAAAGTGAGTCACGGCATTATAATAGATTGGATTCTTTGTAATCTCATAACATTCCGAGAAACCGTTCACCAAAACGATATGCGTATTTGAATGTAATCCAGATAAAATATCCACATTGTTGGCCAAAGGCATCAGAAACCATTTCCGGTCAAATATCTGAGCCAGTTTCAGGTGTTTCTCATCTTTTGAAATCCGATACAGTTTATACAAGACATCATTCATACCTCCGGGCTCATTCGCAGGATTTGCCTGAGTGGTATACAGCATTTTTGATATGGACTGGGTACTTAATTTCTCCATTCTCAGCCCTACATAATCAGCCATATTCAACAGTACATCATAGGCTTTTACATTGCCCGTGTTGATATACACATCCAATACCCCTTGCATTATCTTATGATATGTATAATATGGTGCCCAGACTCCTTCCGCCTTCGTTTCAAGAATATCAAATTCCCTTTCTGGAAATGCCGACAAATATCCTTTACCAAGTGCCATCTGACATTTAGATAATTCGTCGACCATATATTTCAGACGCTTATCTAATATACCGTCATGATATTTCTTTACGACAAAAGAACATGCAGACAAATAATGACCGACAAAATGACCTCTCAAACCGATATTAGGAGCTTCCCATCCCTCCAAAGGAGTCGCAGAAGAAGGGAGCCCTGCATTTATTCTGAAATTATGCAGTAATCTGTCCGCATCTAAGGATTGTAGATACTCTATGTTTAATGCCTCTCTGCGCTGAATCCAGGACTCCTTCAATGTAACACTTTCTATTGGAAAAGCATAAGCTTGTGTTGCATCCTGGGCATTGACATATCCTCTAATACACCATAGCCACAAAGCAAACAAACATATTATGTACTTATATTTCCACATATTCATCCCTATTTAAATCTACATCCAAAAGAATTATATTTCTTCTTTTTCCAAGAAACAAATATAGACGGATAATACGAACAATAAATAGGATGAAAATGTGGAATTATAGGAGGAAATCGATTCACAATAAAAAAGTCCCGATGTTCGCTCATCAGGACTTTTTCACGCCATCATATTTTACTAAATATGTTATTGAGTTATTTTATATAAAACAGAAGCATGAGGGGAAAGTTTTTGCTCAACCTTAGCAGAGACTTTACCCAAACTTTGCCCAGTCCACAAATCGGTAATTTCCGCAGTACCTTCTATTCCCAGCTCTTTCAATTCTACACCGACAGATATCTCTTTCTCATCTGATGTATTGAATAAAGCTAAATAGACCTCTCCTGTCTGAGGATGACGAGAAGTAATAGCAACTTTATCCAACTCACGATATAACATACGTGTATCCACAGATTCACGATGCATCTTGAGGACTGCTTCATTTGTCAACAAAGATAATGTAAAATCATCACAACTGGGCAAATCGCCTCCAAACATCAATGGTGAACGGAAAATAGTAAACAAAGTCATCAATGTATATTGCTCATCTTTAGTAAGTCGAGTCATGCGATCCTCTCCTCTTTCTCCACGAATAGAAATACGCCCTAAAGGAATCATATCACAATCAGGCCAAGTACCAGGAGTTATATAAGGATACCATTTCTGACAAACAGACAACAGATGATCTATATCCCCCCAAACATCCCATACATCATTTACCATACGCCACATATTTGCATGATTACGCACATGTTCAGCCTCTTCTACCGGAGTTTCACCTGGTGAAGTGCTAAAAACAATTGGACGTCCACAATGATCAATCGCATAACGTATCATCTCGATCTCATCTTTATGATAATATGGAGCAGACAAATCATCTACTTTTATAAAATCAACGCCCCAATCTGCGTACATATTAATAATAGAATTATAATATTCCTGTGCACCAGGTTTAGAAGTATCCACCGTATAATTATCAGAAAGCCATTTGCACAAATTATCTTCTGAATAAATCTGGTCCGCAGTAATACCATCCGTTCCCTTTACCGGCATCTTTTGAGCTACAGCTTCCTTTGGAATTCCACGCATAATATGTATGCCAAATTTCAGTCCTTTCTGATGTACATAATCAGCCAACTCCTTAAAACCTTTCCCATCCTTTGATGAAGGGAAACGATTAACAGCAGGCTGATAACGCCCATATTCATCAAGCACATAGCGTGGATCAGTTTGATTGTAACCTCCTGCCTTGTCATTCTCTACAAACCAGCGAATATCAACAACCACATATTCCCAACCATATTTCAGAAGGTGTTCGGCCATATAATCAGCATTTGCCTTTACCTCATGTTCCTCCACAGTAGGACCATAACAATCCCAACTATTCCATCCCATAGGAGGAGTTTGTGCCCATTCTTTAAACTCATTTTTAGCAAAAACCTTTCGCTCAGTCTCCTTTTTCTCTGTACAAGAAGCTGCCAAAGCTAAAGCTAATAAACCTAATGCAATATTCTTTATCATAATAACTTACCTCAATCTTAAATGCAAATTACTTAGTTAATATAATTCCACCATCCGGTTGGATTACGACTTTCACCTCTGCCGGATTCTTGATTTTCAGTTCTTCCAACTGCGGCTGACGTTTCTTATCGTCCAGATAATAGGAAACCGTTTCGCCTTTCTCCCACATCGGCAGGTTCAAGCTCAACTTCAAAGGCTCCTTCTGTGCATTTACACCCACTACATACCAGCAGTCGCCGTGACGGCGGGCCAGCACACAGTATTTACCCGGATAGCCGTCAAGGAACACCGTTTCATCCCACGTAGTAGGTACCTGCTTCATAAAATCGATGGCCAGTGCCGGTGCATCTGTCAGGTTGTTCGGAGCCAGGGCAAAGTTCTGAATCGGGTTCTGATACAACACCGCCGTAGCCAGCTGGAACACGTCCGTCGTCTTACGGATGGTACCTCCGTCGTTCGTACGGTTGTGACGCTTGTTCAGCAGCGTACCACCAAACTCCATACAGCCGATGGTATTGCGGATAAACGGATGCAGGCAGGCATTATAAGCCTCCATATCATCGAAGTACTGGTTGAATATCAGGTTTTCAGAAGCCAGTACCGCCTCACTGCCCACATAGTTCGGATACATACGTTCCCAGCCACGTGGGATGGTACAGCCATGGAAGATAATCATCAGGCCGTATTCGTTAGCATCGGTCAGAATATCTTCGTACAAGCCCATCATCTGCTGCTTGTCACTGCCGAAGAAGTCCACCTTCAAGCCCTTCACACCGCACTTCTGCAGCCATTTCATCTCTTTCTTGCGGGCTACCGAATTACTCATGCATTGCTTTGGGTTCTGTGGTGCATCATTCCAGTAACCATTGGAGTTATACCATAAGAATATATCCACATTCTTACTCTTAGCATAATTGACAAGTTTTTCCATACGCTCACGACCAATATTGCTTTCCCACCAATTATCTACAAGCGTATATTCATAACCCATTTCACTGGCCAGATCAATGAAACGAATCTGGTCATCGTAGTTGATACTCGGGTCCTGCCACATAATCCAGCTCCACGTAGAACGGCCGAACTTGTATTCCTGCGAAGGCTCATACAGCGGTTCCACCACATCAAACGGTATGGTAGTTTCCACAATCGGCTTCAGTCCGTTTCCCACCGTAATGGTACGCCAGGGAGTAACACCCGGCAGAGCCAGTCCCGGAGTAGAAGAACCCAGACCATTTATCTCGCCCGGATTTGGGAAAGCAATACTGTAAAGACCGTCTTGAGTAGCATCGCTTAGATGAGAGGCGCAATACAGGCTGCGTACACCGGTCTCCGATACCAGTGCCCAATTGTCGCCTACATGGAACAGCGCCGGGAAAGTATAGCCTTCACCGTACTTGGAAGGAGTAGCCACCGGTTCATCGGGTACATATTCCTCCTCGTAGCTCGGCTTGGTACGCATCCAGCCTATCATCGGGTCACTCTGTGGAGAAAGGAACGTGGTGGTAGACGAAGGAAAATCAAAGCCGGTCGCTTCCTTTTCAATTACCATACAGGCCGTTTCGCCATACTGCGGCATCTCATAGCGAAAAGCTATGTCATTATTACTCAACTGAAACACGATATCCAGTTTCTTCTTTTCCGCATTTTCCAGCGTTATAGTCAGCTTGTTAGCAGAATAATTTACCGTAGAACACTTGATACGGTCCTGCGTGTACGTCTTTTCCACCTTGTCTGCCTGCTGACCGACAAAGCTCATCTGACGGCTGAAGTCGCCAATATTGGATACAAAGCCGAGAGGAGAATTCTCCAAGACGGTTTTTCCGTCGTATGTCACCGAATAGACAGGCTTGCCATCCTGCAACTGAAAGTCGAGTTTCAAGCGAGAATCAGGGCCGGTGACCACTGCCTGCTGGGCAAATGCTTGAGAGGCCAACAATGCCAATACACCCAAAAGTACTTGTCTTTTCATAAATACATGTCAATAAATGCTTTATATAATAAAATGCATACAACTTACCAAAGCATAAGTATAGATTTCAAGAGAAAGAGAAATGCAGAATATAATCTGCATTTCTACTATCTTTTATAATCCTTTTAATCCGTATAAAGAGGATTCTGAACTAATCCCGGATTTTTATCTCGCTCTGTTTTCAGAATCGGCAACCAATACATTTTATCATCCCAAATTCTATCTCCACCTACATCACTTCTTAAATCTGAAACTTCATAAGTTTTATGTCCGTCAGGATACTTTTTCACCGTAATGGCATGCATAGTCCGTCCTAAATACTTATCAGCTTCCATCCAGCGACGTACATCAAAATAACGATGTTCTTCAAAAGCTAACTCAATACGACGTTCATGCTTTATATCTTCTAAAAGTTGTTCGCCTGTAGAAGTAATATCCGGCATACCTGCACGATTGCGGACTTCATTTACAGCATCTCGTGCACCATCTTCATCACCAGTATGATATAATGCTTCTGCCTTATTTAAATACAATTCCGCAACTCGAAACCAAATCCAGTTTTTAGCTTTAAAATTCCATGAATTCGGTACATAGTCCTCATCTAAGAATTTCTTCAAGTTATATCCCGTAGGAGAAGTATTCCAGTTATCCACACCATATTTTGTATCTCGTCCTCCTCCTATTTCTTTTCCTGAAGCATCCACATCAAAATAAGTTTCTACAGTACGTTCTTTCCAAGGAGCACCATCATATAAAATGCTTGCATAAAAACGAGGGTCTCTATTTTCGTAAGGACTGGCAGCCTCATCAGGATTATTCCAATCAAAGCGAGAAGCCACCCCATTTTTAACAATCTCGTAATCATCTACCAACTCTTGTAAAGGACAGTTTCCACCCCAGCCATTCCATCCGTTAGGATAATTATATTGCTCTAATGAAGAAAGTCCTTCTCCTAGATTACTGGCAGTACCCATACGAGCAAATATAACCTCTGTATTTGTTGATGTATTATCCAAAAATATATTCTGATAATTTGCTGATAAGTCTTCTGTTACAGTAGAAGATGTTTTCAATAAGCCATAACCATTATTTAAAGCTTCTGTCAAAGCTTCATCAGCTGCTGTAGCAGCCTTCTCCCATCGTTTAGGATCTGGAGTGGTATAGCCCACTTCTGGCATCTTTACATTTACGTTCATCAAATCACTTGCCGCATACAACAATATACGAGATTTTAAAGCTTTTGCAGCAACACTTGTAGCACGTCCATAATCATCTCCAGAGTAGCTTGCAGGTAATTCTTTTGCAGCCTGATCCAGCTCTTCAACCATAAAATCAACGCAGTCCTTATAGGAAGCACGAACCTGCTGTTTTATCTTATCTACATCATCAATAGTATAACTTTCAGTTATCAAAGGAACACCACCCCAACGAGTAATCAAATCATTATACTCCAATGCACGAATAAAACGCACTTCACCTTTCAAACGTTCTTTTAAATCAGCATCAGTAAAAGGTGCATCTTCTATTCGTTCAAAGAAAATATTACAATTGGCAATATTATTCCATTTAGTACTCCAGGAACGGTTATCCCATCCCCACCAAGCTCCATTCATTCGACCTAAGTCACTGGAACTTACACGCGCAAAATTATGTACTTCACAACCACGTAACCAAGTCAACTCTGTTTCATCCACTATAGAACTCTGCATAGACTCAGTCCATCCATGTCCCACCTGATTATAACGAGAATTTACAAAAGCCTGTATCAATGCAGGGTCCCCCCACAACTGATCTTCTCCAATTTCAGTTAATGGTGCTTTATCCAAAATATCAGAACATGAAGAAAGAACCGGGGCACTCAGCATCCCCATCAATATATATTTAATAAATCTTTTCATACCGCATTTATTTAGAATGTTACATTAATACCAAAGTTATAGACTTTAGACTGAGGAGTATTCCAAGCAGCCCATCCCTGACTATTTTCCTGTGTCTCCGGATCAATGTTACGAATACCCGTAATCGTAAACAAATTATATCCGCTTAAAGAAAGACGAACAGCAGATATAGGAGTATTCTTTAACCAACTCTTTGGAAAGTCATAGGCCAACTCAATACTCTTCAAACGTAAATAAGACGCATTATTCAACCAGAATGTGTTTCTATAGTTTCCACCTCCTGTTACAGTAGCATCTCGATTATACGTCCGAGGATATTCTGCATTTATATTATTCTCAGTCCAACGGTTTTCATAAAAGTCTTTTGTAAAGTTTCCAATTGTTCCTGCTTCCATAAATGTATATTGCCAAACCTGTGCAGCTCCCTGGAATAACATATTCAGACTCCAGTTTCGATAATTTGCTCCTAAGTTTATGCCATACATTATACGAGGTATAGCTGGTTTATCCTGGCGTACCTTATCTTTAGCATCTATTACACCATCTTCATAAACATCTTTGAACCTAACATCTCCCACTCGAGCTTCAGCCAAATGAGGATAAGAGTCCAGTTCTTCTTGCGTGCGGAAAATACCATCTGCTTCATACATTAGATACATATCTCCGTCAGTTCCAATAGACAACCCTGTTCGCTTCTGCCAATCCAAAGTTCCCTCTGGTTCATCTATGAAATCAATTGTACTATGATTATAGGTGAAATTACCACTAGCCATAATTGACCAGTCTTTATTCAGTTGTTTACTAAAACCTAATGTCAACTCTGTTCCTATGTTCGAACAAATTCCAATATTTTCGTCAGGCAAAGTCAAACCTGCGTATTCTGGAATAGCCGCATTACGAGTGGCCAAAATATTGTTTCGCTTTGTTTTGAAGAAATCAGCCTCAAAATTAAAATATTTCAAGAATCTTGTTTCAATACCTACATTGTAAGTATTGGCAACCTCCCATGTAATATTAGGATTAGCAGTTCTTAAAAGCCAAAGTCCACTTTCAATGCCACCACCTAAAATAGCCGGATTATCAAATGTGTAAGCTGTCAAATACTGAAAAGCATCCACTTTATCATTACCCATTTGTCCCCAAGATGCACGAACCTTTAAATAATCCATCCATGAAACATTTTCTTTCCAGAACTTTTCTTCAGAAACTCTCCATCCTACAGAAACTCCAGGGAAGAAACCGAAACGCTTACCTGCAGGGAAATTCTCAGAGCCATCATATCTCCAGTTGAACTGGAACAGATATTTACCAGCATAATCATAGTCCAAACGACCAAAATAGTTCATTCGTGCTGTTTCTGATGCTTTACCGTCATTTGTAGCACTATTTATATCTCCAGCAAAAATCTCGTCGATTGCTGTTGAAATAAAGTCCTGACGTCTTGCCTGCATGTAATCATAACGACTTTGATATTGTTCATACGCTACAAAAACATTCAAATTATGTACCTCATTAAACGTACGTTTATAATTCAAACGTGCATTCATCGTGACACCCAAAGTCTGATTCATATTCTGGTCAAGAATATTTGAGCCTTGTTCTTTCGCTATATATTCATCTCCACTTTGCTCATACATATAATACTTTTTCTCAAATTTCTTGTAAAATGCATCAGCCCGGTCTACATATAATCCCGCATCAACAGATAGTCCTTCAGTAATCCACGGTAAATCCCAGTGTAAAGTCAAATCTGCATTTAAATATGATTGTCTATCACGTTGATAACCTGTAGTACCATCCAATCCTGTAGCTGGAGAGAAGTTATCTTGCTTAGAAGAAACATTGCCATAATTTGTTCCAGGGAACCAAATATTCACCATGGGATTGTATTTAATCAAATAACGCCAAATGTCTTCTGAACCTGTAATCGGTGAATTTCGGTCTTCTTGACGAAAAGCTACATTCAAACCAATCTTTACATCTTTATGAGGAGTGAAGTCAATATTTGTACGGAAATTATACTGGCTATAATTACTTGCACTATTTTTATAATAATTATCCTGATACTTATAACCTAAAGAAGCATAGAAGCTAATGTATTTACCTCCTGCCGAAGCAGAAACATTATGCTGAGTTTGAACAGCCTGTTTCAATAATATATCAAAAGCATTTACATTAGGATAATTCACAGGATCACTTCCATCTTTAAACTTCTGAATATCCTCAGGAGAGTAAGTATCCGGAGTAATTTCATTTATCAATTCTGCATACTGCCATGAATCACACATTTCGGGTAATATAGTAGGAGAGCTAATACCTATGTTTCCATTATAATTCACTGTGAATTTTTCTGACTTAGCACGCTTCGTGGTAACCAATATAACACCATTGGCAGCACGAGAACCATAAATAGCTGCAGATGCATCCTTCAAAATCGTAATATTTTCAATATCATTAGGATCTATTCGTCCTAAACTTCCGGCACGATCGGCCACTCCATCCACCACAATCAATGGAGATGAATCTCCCGTCGTACTTGCTCCACGAATCAACAAACCAGCATCATCATATCCAGGCTCACCGCTTCTATTATAAGAAATCAATCCAGGCAAACGGCCTGCTAAGGTATTTGTAATATTAGCAGTTGGCACTTTTGCCAAATCACTACCTTTCGTACTTGCCATTGCGCCTGTTACAGATACTTTTTTCTGGGTACCATAACCAACGACTACCACTTCATCCAAGGTTTCCAAATCTTCTTTTAATGTCACAGCTAAAGCCTTTCCTGATTTAGCTTGTAACTTTTGAGTCTGATACCCAATATAAGAAATATCCAACTCAGCACCATCTGCTACTTCCAGAACAAAGTTACCATCAAAATCAGTAATCGTACCATTAGTCGTACCTTCTTCCATGATAGTAGCACCAATAATTGGTTCACCATTTACATCTTTTACTGTTCCACTGACTTTTCTCTTCTTTTTAGAAGTAGCCTGCTGTGTTCCCTTTTTAATAACAATATTTTTACCTTGAATTTCATACGACACATTCTGCCCTTTCAAAATCTGAGCAACCGCATCTTTCAGCTGACTGGCATTAACTGAAACCGTACGGTCTGTATCCACATCACCAGCTATATATACGAAAGAATAACCACTCTTGGTTTGAAGTTCCGTCATCGCCTTCTTCACCGATACATTGCTCATTTTCAATGATATACTCTGTGAGTATATGCTTAAATTAAGGCATAGCAAAGCCCCGGCCATTAACATGGCTTTTTTTCTGTAATTCATAAACCTAAGATTTTAAGATTAAAAACTGTTGATAAAAGGCGTTTTACAAGGAATGTTTTATTACTTTTGCTGTATTCCTTAGAAAACATCTTAAAAACTAACAAGTTAGAAAGAACTAAGGTATTGCCGGAGGAACTCCCCTTCTTCCGGCTTTTTTATGTTCTTCCACTAAAAAGCTAAATCAGGTATCCACTTTTTGCATAACATGAAGATTTTAGTGTGTTTAACAATCGGTTAATATAAGGTTATTTCCTTTTCATTTTGTATATAGCGTACTTTTCCGGTTTTCTCCAATGCTTCCAGAATATCTTTAATGCCTTGTTCACCGCGAGAAAAACTTCCATAAAAGCGAAAGTCCCGAAGAGAATCTGTAGCAAAAGTGATATGTACATCGTAACTGCGTTCCAATATCTTTACAACTTCCGGTAATGGCGTCTCATCAAAAAATAATTTTCCTGAGGTCCATCCTAAGCTGTTTTTTACTTTTGTTAATTCCTTTTTCATGCATTTTTCCGCTTTATCCAACGTAACTTGTTCGTTCGGAAGCAGAATCATCTCTGCTTCTGCTCGCAGACGATTATCTAACGCCACTTTTCCTTCCAGCAAAGACACTACTGCTTCTTCATCGTTCGGATAGTCGCGAAAATTAAACTTGGTACCCAACACTCTGACCGACAAAGAAGAAGTCTGTACATGAAAAGGAAGTTTCTCATTACGCTCTACCTCGAAATATCCTTCTCCACTTAATTCCACCTCACGGTTGTCTACTCCAAAATCCTGCGGATAGACCAGACGGGAACCGGCATTCAGCACTACCAGTGTACCATCGGGCAAACGGAGGCGTGTCTGTGCACCGAGAGGAGCTTCTACCTCTACCTGAGTCAATGCATTTTGCAGGTTGTTTTCTCCCTGGCGGTAAGAGAAGAAGGAAATAAGTCCTACCACCAACACAGCGGCTGCATATTTATAGATTGTTTTCCAACCTATGACTTTCTTGGATTGCTTCTGAGCCGTACTTGCAGCCACCCGTTTCCGGAAGGTTTTAAAAGCGCGGTCGGCATCATAGCGCGTACGTTCTTCCTCCTGTACGGCAGAAAACCAGACTTCCTGCTGCCGCATGAAATAACGTCGGTTTTCTTCTGAACTGGCAATCCATGCGTCCAGTTCTTCACGTGCTTCCTTGCTCAGACCTTTACTCAGAAAAGCGGCAATCAGTTCGTCGATATGTGAATTTCTTTCTTCCATTTTCAGGGTTTCTATAGGTGAGACGAAATTTTCGCCTGAGCGGGTAGGCGAAAAACGCAATTTTTTTTACTTGAAAGTCGAAAAAAATAAAATCAGGATAATCAGGTACCTCCCGAGTTCTGAATGAAGAGATGATAATGCGCTCTTTATGTGATACTTGACTGTATTCACAGAAATATTCAGCTCTGTAGCAATTTCTTCGTATTTTTTCCCTTCGAAACGACTTTTGATAAAAACTTTCCGGCAGACTTCCGGCAAATTTCGGATGGCATGATGAATTTCTTCCTCCAATTCATGTTCCAGCAAACTTCCCAGAGGATAATCGTCAGATAGCAGATAACGCATCTCTCCTTCTTCCGGAATAGAAGAAAAGGCCACTTCCGTACGTTCTTTCTTGGAGGACAGATAATCCATGCAGTGATTCCGCACGGCACGTACTAAGTAACTGCGCAAGGAAACTTGAATGTCGAGTGCCTCATGTATCTCCCACAGATGAAAAATCACATCACCGACCAGTGTTTCGGCCAGAAAATCATCTCCCACATATTCACGTGCTATATGACACAACAAGGCATAATGATGACGGTAGAGGTATTTATAAGCCTCTTCATTTCCTCGCTTCAGTTGTTCTATGATAATCCGTTCCGTAATTTCCATCTGTTACTGCTGCGTAATTTCAAATCATTCAAACATTTTCCGATAATAAGTGGCTTTATCTGATATTTGTTTCCATTGTTCAATCCCATTGATAGAGGAAGAATGCACGCGTTCATAAAACGCAATTTCCTCCCGAAGCGGACGGAAATCATTTTGCATCAGTGACAGGTTCAGCGCTTTTTCGATTCGGGCAAAACCATACATCAGAGAATCCTGTGCTACCTGCTGAATTTTTATCGTATAGGCAGAATCTGCCCGCAGGAAATCTCTTCGGGCGGTAAGCGTATCTCCCTTGTAATCTTCGAGTACGGCTTTCAGGTGCAACAATTCGGACGACATGGAATCGCTCATACATCCATCCATTTCACGCAATAAGTCCAATACTTCCAACAGACGCCAGCTCTGCAACAAATAACGGTATTTCAACAAATAAGTCTGCTTGTTAGGACGTAAAGCCAATGCACTGTCCAGTTTCTGACGGATGAGTGAATCATGGATGCATACTTGCGGATGCGACTTGTCAATTGGCTGATTCCAAAATAAAGAATCACTTTGCATCAAGCTGTCAGCTTCGAGTACGAGTGTATGCACAGCCTGCTGAATATCAGATGCACTATCCGATTTTTCATACATACACGCAGAAACGATTCCAGCCAGACAACCAGCCATTAAAAAGAGTTTTGCATCCATAGTTCAAAGATTGGGTTTGCGCAAAGTTAATTTTTTTCATTTATACCAAACACAAAAATGCAAAAGAATCTAAACAAAAACAGAAATCTCCCTACGAAAAAAGTTATTCGCCAGTAACAAATTCTCTGTTTCACACTGTGGGATACAAAAACCACAGTGTGGGATATATATTTCACAGTGTGGAATACAAATTCCGCACTGTGAAACAGAGAATATAACAAGACAAAATGGAGTATTCACAGAAGCATCTGAAAACTATATCTAGTGAGATTCAGGTTATTTCTTCAGACTTCTTTTTACTACTGCAGGTACGCCGGCTGCCAGAGAATCATCGGGAATATCTTTGGTTACAACACTGCCTGCTGCAATGATACAGCGATTGCCAATGGTCACTCCCGGACATACTACCACATTTCCACCCAACCAGCAGTCCTCACCTATCGTAATGGGATAGGCGGTTTCTTTTTCTTCACGGCGCTCCACATAATCCATGGGATGCTGAGGTGTATAAAACTGACAATGGGGACCTATCAGAGTATGTTTCCCGATACGGATATAGCCTCCGTCGAGCATGATACAGTCATAGTTCATAAACACATTTTCCCCTAAAATAATGCCTGTACCGTGGTCACAATGGAAAGGCGGACAGATGGTAGTGCTTTGCGGTATACCGGGAATCAGTTCTTCTATCACCTGACGGTAGTCTTCATCGTAGATGGTCATGGAACGCAAGCGGGCACAGACTTTCTTGGCGTGTACCAGACTGGCATGTATCTCAGGGTCGGAAAAATAATAGAGTTCCTGACTGCGCATTTTTTCGTATTCTGTTTTCATAGGCTTTAATTGCTAAAATTACCAGACTCAAAGGTAGAAGGATTTTTGTTTATCTGCAACGAGATTTGATACTCATTAATTTTACTACATATAGGTAAAAACAAGAAAAGCCCTGAAAATGCGAATACACACACTTCAAGGCTTATACTTATATGTTGAGAATCTTTTACAAGCTATAATATCTTTAGTAAAAACAAGATCGTACCCAAACACCACATGTCCATCCTATGTCTTTCTCTTTTCACAGGCAATCTGCCACCAAGCCGAGTTTCCAGCAGCTTGACATCGTACAGCTGTCTTCTCCTGCCCTGCTCTCTTACCTGCAGGAAAGGGGGATAAATACGGCACTGGCGAAAAGAGAATGCCGTGAGGCACACTTCACCAACAACGACAAACGGTATTTCGCCATTGCTTTTCCGAACATATCGGGCAGATATGAAATCCGCAACCGATATTTCAAGGGCTGCATCGCACCGAAAGAAATATCACATATCAGACAATCGGGAGAGCAGAGAAAAGCATGTTACGTTTTTGAGGGGTTCATGGACTACCTTTCCTTTCTGACACTAAAGCTTGAAAGCTGTCCGCAATCCCCCGATTTCGACAGACAGGACTACATGGTTCTGAACTCTGTTGCCAATGTTTCCAAGGCACTCTATCCGCTGGGCAGCTATGAACGCATCCACTGTTTCCTTGACAATGACCGTGCAGGAATGGAAGCCCTGCAGCAAATCAGAAATACGCACTGACAAATTAAAGAAGACAGCCACCACAGCAGCGACAGCCATAACAAGCGGAGTTGCTTCTCTTTTCGGAAGCGGAAAACTGAAAGAACTGGAACGTGCCAACGAAAAACTGCAAGACGAGGTTTCAAAACGGGACACCAATATTGAAAAATTGCAGAGCCAAATACAGCAGATGCAGAAACAGCATGATACGCAAATCCACAATCTCAAGGAAATGCACAGGCAGGAACTTGACATGAAAGAAAAGGAACTGTCACAGCTCGCCAGAATCATAGACAAGGCTTTCAGGTGGTTCCCGATGTTCAGGGAAATGCTTCGCATGGAAAAGTTCTGTGCCATGCTGGGGTTCTCTAAAGAAATGACCGAAAGTCTTTTGGTCAAGAAAGAAGCCTTGAAATGCAGCGGTAAAATCTATTCGGAGCAGCACAGACGGAACTTTGACATAAAGGATGATATTTTAAGGGTGGAGAATGACCCTGACGATGAAAGCAGGCTGAGCCTGACAATAAACAGGAAGCCGATTGCCGACTGGTTCAGGGAGCAATGGCACAGGCTTAGATACGGAACAAGACTGTCGCAACAGGAAGAAAAGAAAAGTAGAGGAATTAAGATGTAACTTGATAGTTTGCGACTCTAGATTCCCGATTATCAATTAAATTGTGTATCTTGCCAATGGATTGAGGAAACTCTTTCCAAGACATGTTAGAATTAGAAAAAGCGTTATGCTGGTCGTGGTATCGGAAACCTGGGAAATTTCTTAAGACATACAAACGATGATGGCATAGTGGTTCTCACGCTATAGCGTGGGCTGCTATTGTTATATCTGTTTGTATGGGTTTTCCTAGGACCTCCGACACAGGTGAACGATTTGTGGTTCACGCTTCGTGCGTTAGGAATGACAATTAACCAATAAACATAGTTCATATGAACATTAAGCAATGCATCTATTTATTTGCCACAATCGCATTTTCACTCTCATCTTGTAGCGATGACAGCGGCATGGAAAATGATTTTGAGCCTAAGACTCATCTCTAGAAAAAAGGCAAAAATGAATATTATCTTCTTAAAAGTGAATATTGCCCTATTTGGATATCCCTCTATCTTTGCAGTTGATTATGAAAGTATTGATATGAAACAACTAATATTCATTTTTACCGTTGCATGGGGTGCTGTAGTAGGCAGCCGTGCGCAAGAGGTGCTTACTTTGGATGATTGTCTTCGTTGGGGTATTGAAAATAACCTTTCTCTCCGGGGACAGCGCAATGAGATTCAAAAAAGCAAATATGCTATTTCTGAAAACCGTGCCAAGTTATTACCGCAAATTAATGGAGTGGCTAATTTTAACGACAACTTCGATCCTCCAGTGTCCGTAACAGATGGTTCTGCTTATGACAAACCTTATAATGTAACCCAGACGCTGCAGTATAATGCCGCAGCCGGATTGCAGCTTCAAATGCCACTCTATAATCAGACGGTTTATACCGCTCTTTCCATTTCGAAGGTATTGGATGAAATCAGCCGTCTGTCTTATGAAAAAGCGCGCGAGGACTTGATGATGCAGATTGCTAAGATGTACTATCTGGGACAGGCCACGGCCGAGCAGATAACGCTGGTTAAAGCCAATATTGCGCGTCTGGAGGAATTGCGTGACATTACGGTGGCTTTCTATGACAATGGCATGGCTATGGAGGTGGATGTGAAGCGTGTCAATATAAACCTGGAAAACTTGCAGGTACAGTATGACAATGCACAGGCCATGCTGGCTCAACAGCTGAATATGCTGAAATATGTGATGGATTATCCGGCAGAGAAAGATATAACGCTGGAACCGGTGAATGCTGAAACTATTGCTCCGATTGAATTGACCGGCTTGTCAGAAAATCTGTATGAGCTTCAGTTGCTTCAGTCGAAGAGCGACTTGGCAGAACGGCAGAAAAAGATGATTTCCCATGGATACATTCCTTCACTTACATTGACGGGCAACTGGATGTATACGGCTTATACGGATAAGCTTCATCATTGGTTTCATTCCGGACCCTCCAATCATTGGTATCGTTCTTATGGTTTAGGCTTGGCACTGCGTGTCCCTATTTTTGATGGATTGGATAAGAGGTATAAAATTCGCAAGGCGAAAATTGATCTGGAGAATATTCGTTTGGCGCAAGAGAATACGCGGAAGAATCTGGAGACACAATATGTCAACGCTACGAACGATTTGATGAATAACCAACGCAATTTCAAGAAACAAAAGGATAATTATCTTTTGGCAGAGGATGTCTATGAGGTAACATCTGACCGCTATCGGGAGGGTATTGCCTCCATGACAGAGGTTTTACAGGATGAAATGCGTATGAGTGAAGCGCAGAACAACTATATCAGTGCGCATTATAACTATCGTGTAACTCACCTTTCTTTGCTGAAGTTGACTGGACGTGTAGAAAGTCTGCTGAAGTAAGTTCTCAATTATTTTATTCATAGTCAATGATCAGCTATCAATTTTAAACATATGGAAACAACAGATAAAAACAGTGCTGCAATGATCACACATCACGAACAGGCTAAGAAATTGAGAAAATTGCGCACCCGCCAGCGTGTGGTAAGCCTGATTGGTATAGCTATTTTAGTTTGGGGGATTATTCAGGTTACTTTCTTGTTTCTGGATTATAAAAATACAGAATCCAGTAATGATGCTCAAATAGAGCAATATATCTCGCCGGTTAATCTGCGTGCTTCAGGTTATATCAAGAAAATCTATTTCACCGAACATCAGGAAGTGCACAAAGGTGATACGCTGTTGGTGCTGGATGACCGTGAATACAAGATCCGTGTGATGGAAACTGAGGCTGCCTTGAAGGATGCATTGGCCGGAGCTACTGTAATTGGTGCCACACTTCAGACGACACAAACCACAGCTTCGGTGTATGATGCTTCTATTTCTGAAATTGAAATTCGTCTGGCAAAATTGGAAAAAGACCGTCAGCGTTATGAAAATCTGGTGAAACGTAATGCTGCTACGCCCATACAGCTGGAGCAGATTGAAACTGAATATTCTGCTCTACAACGCAAACTGGAAGCTACGAAACGTCAGCGCAGTGCAGCCTTGTCCGGTGTGAATGAAGTTTCGCATCGTCGTGAAAATGTGGAAGCCGGTATTCAGCGTGCCACAGCGGCGTTGGAGATGGCCAAATTGAATCTGTCTTATACTGTAGTCGTGGCTCCGTGTGACGGTAAGCTGGGACGTCGGGCTTTAGAGGAAGGTCAATACATTACTGCCGGGCAGACCATTACATATATCTTGCCGGATACTCAGAAGTGGGTGATTGCCAATTACAAAGAGACTCAAGTGGAAAATCTGGCTATCGGTCAGGAAGTAAGGATAAAGGTGGATGCAGTAAGTAATAAAGAGTTTACGGGTAAGATTACTGCTATTTCCGGTGCAACTGGAGCCAAGTATTCTTTAGTTCCTACTGATAATTCTGCCGGTAATTTTGTAAAAATTCAACAGCGTATTCCGGTTCGCATTGATTTTATCAATCTTTCTGAAGAAGACAATGATCGCCTGGCTGCAGGTATGATGGTGGTTGTGAAAACTAAACTCTGATGTTATGTCCTCTTATCCAAGAAATTATCCGTTCTACAATTGGGTGCCCAAGTGGTTGGGCATTCTGATATTGGTGTTGATGTTCATCCCCATTCTTACTGTGGGTGGTGTGTATTCTGTGAACAGTACTGAGATGATGAGCGGGCTGGGTATCATCTCAGAACATATCACTTTTACCAATTTTGCCACCTCCATCGGGATGGCTGCTTTTTGTCCGTTTTTATACCGGCTGGTGGTGATTCGAAGAGAAAAAATGATGTGTCTGGCCGGTTTTTCCATGATGTATGTGCTCAGCTATATTTGTGCCGAAACCGACAGTATCTTTTTGTTGGCTCTCTGTAGTGTGTTGATGGGTTTCCTTCGCATGGTACTGATGATGGTCAACCTGTTCACCTTAATCCTTTATGCAGGGCGCATTGAGGCCTATTTGAAAATTAAGCCGGGGCTGGAGCCGGCAGACGGTGAGGGCTGGGATAAGCTTGATATTGAACGAAGCATAGCGCAGCCTGGCATTTATCTGTTCTTTATGATATTAGGACAGCTGGGAACATCGCTGACTGCCTGGCTGGCTTATGAATATGAATGGCAGTATGTGTATTACTATATGATGGGGATGCTGTTGGTATGTATCCTGGTTATTTTCGTAACCATGCCATACCATCGCTTTCAAAACAAGCGTTTCCCCATTAATTTCCGTCAGTTTGGCAATGCTACCTTGTTCTGCATTCCGCTGGTGTGTTTTACATATGTCATGGTGTATGGAAAGGTGCTGGACTGGTGGGATGATCCTACTATCCGCATGGCTGCGATTACTGCAGTTCTTACGGGTGCTTTATTCTTTTATATGGAATCCACACACCGCAGTCCGTATTATCAGGTGGGCGTGCTGAAGTTGCGCACCATTCGTATGGGAGTATTGTTCTATTTTTTGCTAATGTTTCTCAATTCCAGCGCCATGTTTGTCAATGTGTTTGCCGGCATTGGCATGAAATTGGATAACTGGCAGAATGCTTCGCTGGGCAACTGGACCATGTTGGGCTATTTCATCGGGGGGATGATTACCATCTTTCTCAGCATGAAGAAGGTGCATTTCAAATATATCTTTGCAGGCGGATTTGTCATGTTGGGCTTGGCTGCTCTTTTTATGTATTTTGAGGTGCAGACGGATGGTCTGTATGAACGGATGAAATATCCGGTTATTATCCGTTCCACAGGCATGATGATGCTCTATTCGCTCATTCCCACTTATGCCACTCAGCGGATGCCTTATAAATTTCTGTCATCATGGATTTGTACCATGATTACCATCCGTATGGTCATTGCTCCCAGTTTGGGCGCGGCAGTATATACCAATGCCCTGCAGGAGCGTCAGCAGAACTATGTTACCCGTTATGCACAAGATATTGATTTGCTACATCCTGACGCTTCCGCTTCTTTTATGAGTACCGTACGTGGCATGAGTTATCAGGGAAAAAGTAAGGCTGAAGCAGTGAACATGGCAGCCATGTCCGTCAAGGGACGTGTTCAGATACAGGCCACTTTGGTTGCAGTCAAGGAAATGGCAGGCTGGACACTCTATGCCTGTCTGGCATGTGCAATATTTGTGCTGGTTGTGCCTTATTCTAAGAGAAAATTAGTATCTTAGTCGCTTGAAAGTGCCTAATGCACACGGACAAGCATGTATGAAGACAGTTCAAGAACGTATTACATTATTAGGAAAGGCTTTGTTTAGGCGAGATGACATATGCAGTTCGGAAGGAAGTATTTCCTCCTTCCCAATTCTCTTTCACACCCCATTTTTGGTCAGTGGGGTGGGAATAGTGATTTGTATGCAAGGTTTTTTTACTTTTGCCCTGAATCGTTGTGTGATGCGAGCATCTGCCGGAGAAACCTTGTTTATTCCTGATGGAGCGGAGTTTCGGGTTATGGAAGAGTCTTCTGATTTGGATGTGCATTTCCTGCTGTATCAGGTTGAACCTATCCGTGATATTTTAGGGAATCAGGTCGTATCTATGTACCTTTATTCTCAGTTAGTGCCCAAACCTTGTTATGTTTGGCAGACTGGCGAAGAGGATGAGTTACTCCGTTATATGATGCAGCTTGATGCTACCCTTCTTCAAAATGATACTTTCCGTCAGTATGAGCAGAAACTGTTGCTGCTGGCACTGACCCATCGGCTCTGTTCGCTCTATAATCGTAAGTTGATGAACAATCAGAATGCGATGGGACATCGTAATGAGGTGTTCTTAAAGCTTATTTCGCTGATTGAACAGTATTATATGCAGGAACGTGGAGTGGAGTTTTATGCCGATAAATTATGTCTCTCACCTAAATACCTTTCTGTCATATGCAAATCAATATGCGGATATACAGTAAAGGATTTGGTGTCTAAGTCCATTATACGGAAGAGTATTTCTCTTTTAAAAAATACACAGAAAAACATACAAGAAATTGCAGATATGTTCAATTTTCCTAATGCCTCTTTTTTTGGAACTTTCTTCAAAAAGCAAATGGGCATGTCTCCTGGACAATATCGCAAGAACATCGCTTTTTAATTCGCCTTCATTATGGCTAAGATCTGTATAAAAAAGCAACTACTAAGTGCGAAATGGATGATTTCGTACGACTTCACCGCAAGTTATATGAGACAGCCTCTTTCTATATTAACTAACAACACGATCACAACTAAAACATAAAACTAAAAATTTTCTTTTGAGAAGTCTTAAATCGTTCAATTTCCAAAGAGAGCGATTTCTTTAATTGAACAGCCATAAAGCCCAGAAAAGGCAGATTTGTTTCTTCTTCCTGTGATTGACGTAAGGCAGAAATATACTCTTCCCTATCTTCCTTAAATATCTTAGTCGGAAAAAGGTTGTAGCAGAACTGAATATAATTCATCAGTAGGCGGGCGGTTCTTCCGTTGCCATCGACCCACGGATGAATGGTCACTAAGTTAAGATGGGCATTGAAACTTAGTTCGTATTGTTCCCGAAATGTTCCCACTGCCTTCTGTTTTTCCTGTAATAAAGCGCAAAGTTCCTCTACTTTGGCAGGGACTTTCTGATAACTCATATAAGAACGTCCATCAATACCAGCCGTCACGCCACACAAGCGAAATTCACCTTTGGAAGAATCAAAAGAGCCACCCATAACGTTATAAATACTGCCTGTCGTACGCATCAATGTCGAATTCAACTTTTGCAAGAATGCTGAATTAATTGGTTTCTTACTTTTGGCTTCCTCTTTGGCAAGCTCATATGCCTTCTTTAAGTCCTCATTCATCAAATGATACACCAAAGGTTTCCCTTTAGCTGTCAATCCCTCATCGAAAAGCATTTGTGCCTCCGCTTCGGTGAGTGTAGAACCCTCAATTGCTGTAGAATGGGTAATAAGAGAATAGAGGTAGTACTTTTCATAGTCCACCACTTCACTAATACCAAGTTGCTGAAATTGTTGGTACAACTGTTCAATCTCTTGCCAAACACCTTGTTCCATTGACTTTTATTTAATTGGATTTATCTCTTTTCAAAGGTAGTGTTTTTGTATTGCTCAGCCAAAGGAAACAATGATTTACTGCCACAATTTTACATGGAATGACCTCTATTTTTCAGACGTGCGTAAATTCGGTGAAAAATGTCAAAGACACAGTGGAATCACACCGCCGCAAATCTTCTTGCACAAGAACGAAAAACACAGGCTGGGCGGGTCATCCGGAAACGGAAAATTGAAAGAGCTGGAACATGCCAACAAGAAACTGTAAGACAAGGTTTCAAAACGGAGTTCTATGCCATGCTGGGATTCTCTAAAGAAATGACTGAAAGTCTTTTGGTCAAGAAAGAAGCCTTAAAATGTAGTGGTAAAATCTATTCGGAGCAGCACAGAGGGAACTTTGACATAAAGGATGATATTTTAAGGGTTGAAAACGACCCTGACGATGAAAGCAGACTGAACCTGACAATAAACAGGAAGCCGATTGCCGACTGGTTCAGAGAACAATGGCACAGGCTCAGATATGGAACAAGACTGTCGCAACAAGAAGAAAAGAAAAACCGTGGCATAAAATTATAAATATATAGTGCAAATTATCAGAGACTTTCGTTACCTTTGTAGCCGGATGAGATAACTCCATCCAATATAATATTTAAGAATTTAGAAGAAGCGTTATGCTTATCTTGTAATTGGAAACCTGAGAAATTTTCAAATGAGCAAGGATAGCATAGTGGTTCTCACGCATATGGCGTGGGCTGCTATTGTTGTATCTGCTCATAAGGTTTTCTCAGGACCTCCAATTAAGATGTGGCATTGCAGTTCCACGCTTATTATTTTATTAATAGTATAAATGAGCATATGAAAAAAAATATTTTAAAGATTTTAATTGGCGCATTATTGATTGGAGTTATTGTGCTGTTTTTAGGATGGCAATATTATTTATTGAAAAAAAATGAATACAAACAACAACTTGAACAAGTTATTGATTCTAAATACTTAGAAGGTAAAAACTCTATAGGTGCTTTCTATTACTATGATAATAGCCTACGTAATGATTCTATAAGAATAGAAAAAGTATCTAGTTTTAATTTTGACAAACTTTCTTGGATGTTAGTATCCAATGTTTCATTTTTTGGTGGTTTACATTTTGATCATACCGATATTATAACAAAAATGTTAACAAGTGGTGAATATAAATGGTTTGAGTTTAAGAACAGTGCAATAACATATAGACCTTTTATGATTATTCTTAAAAAAACAGATTATGGATATGATATAATTGGAGAATATATATTGGGTATTGGCCTAAAGCATTCATATCCAGACTATTTAATAACTGAAACATCTTATAAAACAAATCTAGGCAAACTTTCAAATTACGAAGATTTCATTATGTATAATTATAAAATTAAAACTAATTTGATAGATTCATATATTAATAACCTATTTGAAGAGAAATACCCAAATATAACAATACGTAATGAAATTACTCAAGAAAATAATGGATTAAAAAGGAATATTAAATTAGATATGCTTGAAAATTTGGCCATGAAAGGAGCTTGTCCTGCTGATTCTAGTCTATTCTTTAGAGTTAATAAATATTTTGAACTTAAATTTGATGAAAATTTCACAGAAATGGGAAGCAATCCCATTATTTGGCAAACAGGAACATATGGGGATTATAGCCAAACGATTTTTACCAAAACAGTTACAATGCATTATTCTATTCAAGAAAATAAAGGAGTCTTAGAATTAGAATATAAAAAGAAAATTATAATTACCTTACTTCTTTTAGAGGTCTTTTATTTCCTTGTATTAATTGTAAACTATAGGATTAAACGACTAAAGCTCAAATAAATCAATGAAGAAGATATTTTTATTATTAATAAGTTCTATTATCTATACCCATTGTATTGCACAACGTTATGACGGGAAAAGAACCTATGATATCATTGGGTTGGCAAATGAGAATGAAATAGGTGAATGCTTAATCAAAGGGATACCTTTCTTATTAATAGGCTTAATTTTACTATGTTATAATATTAAATGTTCCCAAATAGCAATGAAAGAAAATAAAGAAGAAAAAGGAAGTTGGTCGGGATGTTTAAGTTTAATATTGATTGGTATAGCCGTATTAATAATGTTACCATTATTAGCATGGATCGAGGCAGTTTTTGTTAGTATTATTAGTATACTGGCCGTAATAGGAATCATTATTCTTATTTGGGAATGGATTAAAAAGTGATTAATATAACTTACATAATATGAAAAATGAAATAATAAAAAGTATAAAATACTATAAATCATTTACCGCTTTAGTCTTAATTATATTCACATGTATTACGACTTATGCACAGGATAAAAAATTGTATGTAAAACTTGGCTCTTTTAATTCAGTAAATGAAAATACTGTTACAATAATGGGATGTGGTACAAACAATGAACTAGAATATATTTATTTTTCATCCCCATGGCTTTGCGAAAGAGAAGTGAAAATTCCATCTGAGTATTTAAGCCAAGCAAAAAATAGCATAAATTTCGTGCGCTCGAAATATAGAGAGTGGTGTAACTCTATACGAGGAAAAGGATTTAAAGGAAAACATAAAGCCTTTTCTACTGAGCATACTATTTATACGAGACAGTCTTATATATATGATTGGCATCCTAAATCGGAAAAAATGTATTATGTTTTCTTTGTAAATTTAGCAAGTATTCCGTTAATAGAAGCTAAAATTTCTTTAGGTGGAACAAGTGCATTTTGCTTTTATTTAACAGAAACGGGAATAGATCAATTTTGTACAATTATAAATAATGCGAAATTAATTTATCTAAAAAGTAGGGATGTAGAGTTTGATAATTTATTAAAATAAAATTATTGCTTTAATGGTTTTGGGTATTAAAAAACAAAAAGGGATTTCTGTACTAAAGAAACCGGTCAATAGTTGACCAACTAGACCATATTTTTACTAATTAACCATCGTTAAACAATTAATTCCCCTGATTTTAATAAAGTCACTATTTCTTATCATTTCCAATACCAAACATTAGAATTATTCTCTCATTTTAGCATTGCTATAATATAACATCATTCAACTATATCTTCGTAAAAAATTGTAGAATCTGGTAAAATTGTTCCTCCTCTACTTTTCCCACCAATATAAACCAAATCTCTATTTTTTATCAAATGGGTTTCATATGCTAAGACTAATTTCATTTTTGTGTCTACAGACTTGGGAGTAATAGCTACATTAAAGCCATATTTACCACCAGCTTGTACTGATGGATACATAACCCCGTCAAAATTATGTTCAGTTGTAACCACCTCAGTTAATATAGCTGATATTAAATAGTTGTAATCTGCTCCAGACTCATTTTTCTTTGAAAACTCTCCAGCAAAATATTTAGAAAAAATATCTATATCTGCTGCCAAATCTGGACAACTTTCTAAAAAATTATCATAAGTTGATTTAAGTTCTTCTAACAATGAATTTTGGACATCTTTAAAACAATCTTTATGTACTATTATTAGAAGATTTATGTCTTTTGTAACCTCCCATTTCCCATAAGTGATAGTTTCACTTCCGCTAGTTTCCGTACCTCCTCTTATTAGCGATGAACTTTCTACTGCTGAAATGTAAAGAGTATCTTGAAGAGATTGCTCTTCTGGTACAATACAACCATAGAACATCGTATTTATCGGTGTACTAGCTCTTTGGCATGTTTTATTGAATTGTTGAGGTTTATAAGATAAATCAGAAACTTTTTTAAGGTTTCCGTCGCAGCGAGCTCTTGTGATTATCTTACCAGGGTGTAAAGTAAACTTAATAAGCCCTACGATTCCCAACTCACGTATTAATTCTTTTATTTCAAAATAAGGATATCTACTTAAATCTAATGTGCTTAAACGAGTTATTACAGCTTGTTTATCCATATAAATTACATATGTGGGGAAAAAGTGGGGAAAAATCGAATAAATAAAAGAGCTAAGTTCTTAATAAATAAGTACTTAGCTCTTTTTCTTGTACCCAGACCCGGGGTCGAACCGGGATGGATGTTACTCCACTGGTGTTTGAGACCAGCGCGTCTACCGATTCCGCCATCTGGGCATCATTTCTGATTGCGAGTGCAAAGGTACACATATTTTTCAATAGTGCAAGGAATACGAACAAAAAAGTTGAAAAAAAGTTTTCTAACACTATTTAGAATCCTTTTCGAGCGTTTCTTGCAAAATAAGCCCTATCTTAGCATCAAACTTTAATGCCAGTATCAACCATGAACAGTAAAAATTTTTATTGCATCATCATGGCCGGAGGAACCGGGCGTCGGTTCTGGCCATACAGCCGGAAAGCCTTACCCAAACAATTTCTAGACTTTTTTGGAACTGGCCAGACACTCTTGCAGCAAACTTACGAAAGATATAAGCAGATTCTTCCTGCAGAGAATATTTTCATTACGACCAACCAACATTACAGGGAACTGGTACTGAACTCGCTTCCCGGTTTCAGCGAATCTAACCTGATTGTGGAAGAGGAACACCGGAATACGGCACCTGCCATTGCATACGCATCGTATGTCATTCAAAAAATCAATCCGGATGCCAGCATCGTGGTAGCTCCTTCCGATCACCTGATTCTAAAAATGGATGAGTTCAAACGGGATATTCTGAAATCGCTGGAATTTGCATCCCATTCAGACAAACTCCTGACATTGGGTATTAAACCCAGCTATCCGGAAACGGGCTATGGATATATCCAAGTTTCGGAAGAAAAAGAAGAAGATTTTTACAAAGTCAAGACATTCATTGAGAAGCCGTTACGGGAGTTTGCCGAGGTATTTGTGCAAAGTAATGAGTTCTATTGGAATTCCGGTATCTTTGTATGGCACGTCAAAACAATAATGAAGGCATTCCATGAAATGATGGCGGAGGTATGTCCGCAAGTGGAATGTGACATGCCGAAATTCAGTACTTGCCCCAACAGTTCCATCGATTATAGCATCATGGAAAAGGCTGACAATGTATATGTACTGCTTTGTGATTTCGGGTGGGCAGACATAGGCACATGGAACGCATTGTACGATGCTTCTCCCAAAGATGAAAATCAGAATGTGACGACGCACAGTAATGCGTTGCTATATAACTGCAAGGACAATATCATCATGACTCCCAAAGATAAATTAGTGGTTGTACAAGACTTGAAAGGATATCTGGTGGCAGAACAGGGGAATGCCCTGCTTATCTGCAAAAAGGATGATCAGAATGCCATCCGGAAGTTTGTCAACGATGCAGAAATGAAGTTTGGTGAGTTGTATTCATGAGTCACAATAAACCTTCTCACACATAAAAGAATGGCTTGTCTCTCTGGTGGAAAGACAAGCCATTCTTTTTATAGCAACCCAACTTAATACTCAAAGGTAATTCCTAACGTAGGGAGTAACGTGCCACTCTCCTGCCGGATGGATTTCATGACATATCGCTGCTCGCTCAGCGGTGCAGAAGGATTCTCAATCTGTCCCGTACTCATCAGGGCATCGGGCTGACGCAGCTTACTGGCCGTAATGTTCTGGATGTCGAGATAAAAGCCTAACATACATTTTTTCAGATAGAAGGTTTTATCTACCCGCACATCCAGTTGTCCGAAGACCGGCAAACGCTCCTGATTATAGCGGCTATAATCATAGTAAGCACGTCTCTGCACATTCCAAGCTTCCACCAGCGAAGATTTTTCCACATCGTAAGGCGTATAAGGAGAACCACCTATGCAACTGACTTTAGCTCCTAAACTCCAATGTTTGGGGAAGTTATAGGTTCCACTCATATTCAGAATAAAACGATTATCCCAGGCGGAAGGTACATAGCTTCCTTGCTCGCCATCCTTGAATTCACTCTTGAAAATGGTCAGCGAGGAAGAGAGATTCAGCTTTTGTGCCAGCAGCCACTTGAACATCAGTTCCACCCCGTACGAGCGACCTTTTGCTTCGGAAGAGAGTGCTTCATTTCCGATGGTTCCATAATCATTTCCTTTGCAGGAGAGTGGTATCTGGTCGGACAAGGAGAAAAGCATGTGCCCGTATAATTTATAGAAGCCTTCCACTGACAGCTCCATATTTTCGTTGGGTGTCCATGACAATCCCAGACTTTCCTGTGACACGGAGATGTAATCCAAGTGACGGTTGACATACTCTCCTTCTTCCCCTTTGAAGCCTAAGGCGGTATAAGAAGGAAGCTGATAATACAGTCCCACATGACCACTCAAAGTAAGCCCCTCAATCAACCGGTAGGATACTGACAAACGGGGGGAAAGCTGACGCCACAATTCCTTCATTTTATCGCTATAGTTATTTCCGTCGGTACGTACGCCCATGGAAGCCGTGAAACTTTTATCAGGAGCGGCATAATCGACTGAGGCAAACATTCCCCAACGCCAGAGAGACAAATCGGTATGGTAATCATATTCCCGCAGGGCATTGGTAAAGACCTTACGGTATTCATTGCTTTTGTAACGGGAGTAATTCAGGTCGAACCCGGCTTTTACTTTCCACACGCTCCATGAAGAGGTGTTTTCCATACGCAATTTGGTTTCCTGCTCGATAGAGCCCAGCCGCAGCGTCAGATTTTCTTCGCTACTTTCGTCATTGTCACGATATTTTACATTACGGTTGTTCAGATAGCTTTGACTTAATACGATTGACTGCACATGCCGCTGGGAATAATGACGGTACACACCTCCTACGGTATAGGTTTCCTGATTGATTTCGGGAAGGTAACTGAGCATATATTCAGCATCTTCTCCTTCAATTCCCAAATTGAGTTTCATGCGGTCAATTCCTCCAAGACCAAGCAAAGTCAGTTCGTTGTGGCTGTCAAAACGGGTTTTAATTTTAAAGGAAGCATCGGTATAGGCCGGAAGGAAAGGCAGACCCAAGATTTTAAACAATGCCTGCAAATAAGACCGGCGTACCGACACCAAATAAGAAGTCTTGTTGCCAATATGTCCGTTGGAACTGAGTGAGACCTCTGAGGCACCTAAAGTTGCTTTCAGGGAATTGCGCTCCATGTCTCCATCACGCAGACTAAAGTCGAGCACACTACTCAACGCATTACCTTTGTCGGCTGGGAATGCCCCACTATAAAACTTCACACTACGAATCAAATCGGCATCAATCAGTCCGACAGGACCTCCGGAAGCTCCTTGTGTACTGAAGTGATTGATATTCGGAATCTCTACCCCATCCAGGTAGAAACGGTTTTCGGAAGGACCACCTCCCCGCACAATCAGGTCATTGCGATAGCCTATAGGAGAAAAGGCTACCCCCGGATAGTTTTGTACAACTTTTGAAATATCCCGGTTGGCACCCGGAGCTTTTTCAATCTCCTGCAAGCCAATCACCCGAAGGCTGACAGGGCTCTCTGGTACCTTCTGAAAAGGAGAAGCTGTCACAATCACCTCATTCAACGACGCATTTTCTTCCTCCAGTTCAATCTGTACATAAGGTGTCACGTGGTTCACCCGATATTCCGGAGTCAATTCTGTTTTATACCCAAGGAAAGAAGCTTGCAGACGGTAAATACCCGGTGGCACCTGAGTGATGAGAAAATTTCCGTTGGCATCGGTAGAAGCCCCGATACCCAGTCCCACTACGAGCACATTCACAAACTCCAACGGCTGACGGGTAGACTTGTCAATCACTACTCCTTTTATCTGATATTCAGCTGCAAAAACATTCCAGCACAGACAGCAAAGAAGAATGAAGAAAGAAATTCGTCTAATACGCATAGGCTACAATTCTAAAAGAAAACAGGCATGGTTTTCATGGAATCTGCCCAACTGAAAACCACGCCTGAAAATACGAAGAATCCTTTATATCAAAGGTATTTTTGAGAAGAAAATTATTTGCTTTCAGCTTTCCAAGCAGAATTTATTGCATTGGCGACTTCAGTAAATTCTTCCTGAGAAAGTTTAAGTTTCGGATTAGAGAACAACATGTCTGATTCTTTCTGGATAGGAATCAGGTGAATGTGTGCATGAGGAACTTCCAGACCAATCACAGCTTCACCTACTTTCTTGCAAGGGAAAGCTTTCTGGATAGCCAGCGCCACATGCTTGGCAAACACATGCATCTGAGCCAGCTCCTCATCGCTTAAATCGTAGATATAGTCTACTTCCCGCTTGGGAACTACCAGCGTATGTCCTTTCACCAAAGGATTGATGTCAAGAAACGCATAAAAATTGGCATCTTCGGCTACCTTGTAGCTCGGAATTTCGCCCGCAATGATTTTACTGAATATTGTTGCCATATTGTTTAGATATTAAATAAGGCAAGCCCGCCAAAGCGGACCTGCCTTATACATTAAAATGATATACCCATAATTTCCAAAGAGATCTTTCCCTGTGGAATAGTGATTTCTGCTACATCGCCTACCTTCTTTCCTAACAGGCCCTGCGCAATCGGTGTATTCACTGAAATCTTACCCTGCTTCAAGTTAGCTTCACTTTCTGATACGATAGTGTAAGCCATCTTCATACCTGTTTTCACATTTTTCAGTTCCACACGGCTCAGAATCTGAACAGTGTCGGTCTTCAGTTTAGATGTATCAATAATCTTGGCATCACCGATGGTTGCCTTCAACTGGTTGATTTTCATTTCCAGCAAGCCTTGTGCCTCTTTTGCGGCATCGTATTCTGCATTCTCTGACAAATCGCCTTTATCACGTGCTTCTGCAATAGCAGCCACAATCTTCGGACGTTCCACCGATTCCAAATGTTTCAATTCAGCTACCAGTTTCTGATAGCCTTCTTCTGACATGTAAGCCATAATTTTTCTCCTTAAATATTCGTTATTAAATTATTTATTTTCAACAAAAGTAAAGGGCTGTTCAAAATAAGAACCGTTTATCACAAAAGTAAAGTCATTCTGAACGAAGAGTGAACCCTCCACAGGATGGGAAACAAACGGGTTCTTCACTTTGTTCAGAATGACAATCTGACAAATCAATTTTTATTTTGATACAGCCTCTCTTTCTCAGAGTCTTATATCTTGCGACAAAGATAAATCTTTTTACAATACCAGTCAAGTTTATCCGTACATGCTTTTCAACATGTTACAACAAATTCTTGATGGCTTCTTCCATATTTGTCTTTTCCTCCACACGCAAGCTCAACTCATTATTACGGTTAACCAGGAATGCAGTAGGCAACTGGGTTACACCGTACAAGCTAAGATAGGTAGAATAAGGTCCTTGCGGGTCGCGGACACATATCCAAGGAAGATTATCTGCAGCTGTCTTCCAGAAATGTTCGTCTGCATCCAAAGAAATCTGATAAATCACCAGTCCCTGAGAAGCATATTTGTTATACAATTCACGCAAAGCTAAGTTACGCACACCCGAAGCGGCAGAAGAATAGGCTGTAAAATCAATCAAGACAACTTTACCTTTCAAGTCTGTCAGGCGATGTGTCTTACCGTTCAAGTCCTTCAGCTCAATATCAATGATAGAAGCTTCCTGAATCTTGTCAGCCGGAAGTGTCACATCTTTTACCTGGGGCGTACGGGTATTCTTCATACCTTTTATTACCATATTATAAAGGTTGCGTGAACGGTCGGCATGAGGATACAAGTTGTTCAAACTGGTAGCTACTGCCGCAAAGCATTTCACATCTTCCTTACTGGTCAACGGATCAAAAATCATATAGCCGTTCAACTGCTGGAACAAAGCAAAATAAGCGTATGCCTTGTTAGGAGCTGCAAAAATATAATTGCGTTTTACCTGATCTTTATATGCATTCACCAATGAAAACAGACTGTCTTGAGCTACTCCGGCAGGAAGTCCGGACTGTCCTAATTTATTCACCTGCTCCTGCAAATTTGCCTGAAGCAGTACCAGTTCCTTTATCTTCTGGTTATTTTCTGAACCCTCCACCTGATAAGCGGTAGCAAAACCGGAATTATCGGCTTTCACCGTCACTGTTTCAGTAGAGTCAACAGAGAAATTAATCACCTGATTATCCAGTCGAAGCCGATAAAAATCAGGAGAATCCGGACGAGCACCCGAAAAGTGAAACGTTCCACTCTCGTCCAATTTGACAGAATCGACTTTTACTATACCTTCCAGGCTGGTATGCTCCAGATACAGCATCTTGTCGGCTGCACCCGATACCGTTCCCTCTACCTTGAAAGCAGGCTCATTGTGACATGCCATCAGTCCGGCCGACAGCAATGCCATTAACAGATAAGTATTTCTTCTCATACCTGATTTTCTTTAATCTCACATTCTTATGTAAATTCTCCTCGCAAAGTTACTACAAAAAAGTGAAATGCGGAAAGATATAGTGATAGAATTGAGTTACAAGGGTTTTGGTTGAAGTGGCGATAATCCGTGAAGCCATTACAATCCCTGCCGAAGCCAAATCCTGACGCCGCTACGTTACTTGTTCGTAACCATGCCCGAAAATGCGACAAACGGGTACGAATAGCGAAACAAGGCTCTAAGGAATAGTGAGTTATCCATAACTCATGCGAAAAATCAGGTTACGGAAAAAGATTGCGCCGTTCCTCCCCGTTTTGCGTACCAACACCGGACTCTTCACCAACTAATTTTGAAACCCAAAAATTAAGGACAATGAAGAGTACATTTTCAGTAATCTACTACCTCAAGCGTCAGGTAGTGAAAAAGGACGGGACAGTTCCCGTCATGGGACGCATCACGGTGGACGGCAGCCAGACACAGTTCAGCTGCAAACTGACTGTCGATCCGAAACTGTGGGACACCAAAGGTGGACGTGTCACGGGCAGAAGCACGGCGGCACTCGAAACGAACCGTATGCTTGACAAGATGCGGGTACGCATCAACAGGCATTATCAGGAAATCATGGAGCGTGACAACTTCGTCACGGCGGAGAAGGTGAAGAACGCCTTTCTCGGACTGGAACACCGCTACCACACGCTGATGCAGGTGTTCCGCCAGCACAACGAGGACTACGAGAAGCAGGTGGAGGCAGGCATGAAAGCCAAAGGCACGCTGCTGAAGTACCGCACCGTTTACAAGCACATGCAAGAGTTCCTCGACATCCGCTACCATGTGAAGGACATCGCCCTAAAAGAGCTTACCCCGGCTTTCATCTCCGACTTCGAGATGTTCCTGCGCACGGACAAGCACTGCTGCACCAATACCGTGTGGCTGTACGTCTGCCCGTTACGGACGATGGTATTCATCGCCATCAACAACGAGTGGCTGACGCGCGACCCGTTCCGCGAGTATGAAATCAAGAAGGAGGAAACAACACGCAGTTTCCTGACCAAAGATGAGATCCGCCTGCTGATGGAGGGGAAACTGAAAAACGCCAAACAGGAATTGTACCGCGACCTCTACCTGTTCTGCGCCTTCACGGGGCTGTCGTTCGCGGATATGCGCAACCTTACGGAAGAGAATATCCGCACCTACTTCGACGAACACGAGTGGATAAACATCAACCGCCAGAAAACGGGCGTGGTGTCCAACATCCGCCTGCTCGACATCGCCAACCGCATAATCGGCAAATACCGGGGACTGTGCGGGGACGGCAGGATATTTCCCGTTCCGCATTATAACACGTGCCTTGCCGGTATCCGTGCCGTCGCCAAGCGTTGCGGCATCACCAAGCATATCACGTGGCATCAGAGCCGCCACACGGCAGCCACGACGATATTCCTCTCCAACGGTGTTCCCATCGAAACGGTCAGCTCCATGCTCGGACACAAGAGCATAAAGACGACGCAGATTTACGCAAAGATAACCAAAGAGAAGCTCAATCAGGACATGGAGAACCTTGCCGCAAGATTGAACGGCGTCGAGGAATTTGCAGGTTGCACCATCTAAAAAGAAAAGCCATGAAACGTGACACAATCATCATCGAGGACAAGGCAGTCAGCGTAACCGGTAACGACGTGTGGATGACCGCCACCGAAATAGCCGGATTGTTCCATACGACCGTCCCGGCAGTGAACGCCGCCATCAGAGCCGTCCGCAAGTCGGACGTGCTGAACGACTACGAGGTGTGCCGCTACATGCAGCTTGAAAACGGGCTGCACGCGGACGTGTACGCCCTTGAAATCATCATCCCGGTCGCTTTCAGGGTGAATACCTACAACACCCACCTGTTCCGCACATGGCTGGTGGGAAAGGCACTCTCACAAGAGAAACGGCAGACATACGTGATGTTCATACAGAACGGAAAAGCCGGGTATTGCTGATTGCACATACCCCATAAGACAAGTAAACGGGTAGCACCACAAAAGGTGTCACCCGTTTACTTTTTCATGAAACCGCCTCACTCCAGCGGCTTGCGGTAGTTCGCTTCCAGTACCCCGCGCAGCCCCGTTTCCGGGTAAAGCACCTTCCCTCCCAAAAGTATGAAGGGCAACACGCGGTTGTTGCGGTATTCCTGCAAGGTGCGCCGGCTCACACGGAGCAGTTCCGACACCTCGCCGTCCGTCAGGTAACGTTCCCCGTCCAGCGGAGGACGGTAGCTTTCCAGAAATGCGGACAGCCATTTCGAGCCTTTGCGCATATCCTGCACCACAGAGGCTATCGGCTCGTCTTCCATCGTAAAAACATCGTTGTTCTCGTTCATCATAACTTCGGATTCAGTGGGTGAATAAATCAAATCATCTGCCGTGCGGATAGAGCGTGCCGACAAGCGGTATCAGCCGCTTCACCTCCTCTGGCTTGTAATAGAACCTGCGGTTTATCTGCGAGTAGCCGATAAGCCGCCTGTCACGCAGCGTCTGCAACGTGCGCGGGCTTATTCTCAACTGCCCGCAGACCTCCTCGCCCGTGAGCCATCTTTCCATGCGCCCCGTGTCGCTTTTGCGCCTCAGGGCGGCGACCTTCTCCGAGAGTGCGCCGAATGCCGCCACCATCATCTCGAAAGTCTTTTTCTCGATAGATACTATTTCCATATTCATGTCATTTAGAGTTTGCCGCAAAGGTAACGAAACGGCATACAAGACGTATCGTTTTCCGCTGAAAGGCTGCCTGTTGCGCCGTTTGACCGGGTTACGGAGCCATCTTCCGCAAAAATCTTACGTGAGTCACGTAGTGAGTTGTTAAAGCCCCTTTTGTTTATTGCCGAATTTTGTCGCAGAAACAAAAAGAAAGGACTGAACATGAAAGTGATAACAATGGAAAGTTCCGCCTACAAGGAGATGATGGCGCAGATTGCGAACATCGCAGGGTACATCCGCGAGGCAAGGGACGAGAAGAAACGGAAGCGGGAAACCGAAGACAAGCTGCTTGACACGGCACAGGCGGCGAAGATGCTCAACGTGAGCAAGCGCACCATGCAGCGTATGCGCACCGACCACCGTATCGAGTATGTGGTGGTACGCGGAAGCTGCCGCTACCGCCTTTCCGAGATACTGCGGCTATTGGAGGACAACACAGTAAGGAACGAGGAAGGGACAATAGACACCCTGTTCCACAACCACACGCTGCGCACGGGCGGCAAACCAAAAGGAAGGAGGACATAGGTCATGGAACTGCTCACACGAAACAACTTCGAGGGCTGGATGCAGAAGCTGATGGAACGGCTCGACCGTCAGGACGAACTGCTGCTGGCGATGAAGGCTGAGGGGAAACAGCCCACTATCACGGAAAGCATCCGCCTTTTCGACAATCAGGATTTGTGCATGTTGCTCCAGATAAGCAAACGCACCCTCCAACGCTACCGCAGCGTAGGCGCATTGCCCTACAAGACGCTGGGCAAGAAGACCTATTACAGCGAGGAGGACGTGCTGACATTCCTTTCCAACCATATCAAGGACTTCAAAAAGGAAGATATAGCCTTCTACAAGGCTCGTATCCATAATTTCTTTCATAAATAACCCATTAAAACATTTTTCAGATGGCAAAGAAAAAAGACGAAAAGGACGTGCTGGTAGTCCGTGACGAGAAGACAGGCGAGATCAGCGTGGTAGCCGGGCTGAACGCGGACGGCACACCCAAGCGCACCCCCGCAAAAGCGGAGAACGCGCAGAGTTTCCTGCAATTCGACCGACATGGCGACGTGCTGGACAACTTCTTCAAGAACTTCTTCCGGCAGTGCAAGGAACCCAGCCGCTTCGGTTTCTACCGCATTGCGGCAGACCAAGCTGAAAATCTCTTAGAGGTGATGAAGCAACTGCTGAAAGACCCCGAAGCGAACAAGGAGCTGCTCGCCCCTCACAAGGTGGACACCTCCGACTACGAGAAAAAGGTGCAGGAAGAACTGGCAACCGAAAAACAAGAACCTCAAAAACAGGAAAACATGGAGCAACAAAAAGAACAACAGGAAGATCCCGAACAGACGCAGGGCAAACGGGGCTACCAGCCCATCGACGAGAGCAAAATCAACTGGCAGGAGCTGGAGGACAGATGGGGCGTGAAGCGTGACGACCTTGAAAAGTCCGGCGACCTTACGAAGATGCTCCACTACGGCAAGTCCGACTTGGTGAAGGTCAAGCCCACCTTCGGCGGCGAAGCATTCGAGCTGGACGCCCGCCTTTCCTTCAAGAAGGACGGCGAGGGAAACATCAGCCTCGTGCCGCACTTCATCCGCAAGGAGCAGAAACTGGATGAATACAAGGAACACAAATTCTCCGACGACGACCGGAAGAACCTGCGCGAGACGGGCAACCTCGGCAGGGTCGTGGACATCGTGGAGAAGGAAACGGGCGAGATTATCCCCTCCTACATCAGCATCGACCGCAAGACGAATGAGATCACGGACATTCCGGCGAGCAAGGTACGCATCCCGGAGCGCATCGGCAAGACGGAAATCACCAAGCAGGAGCAGGATATGCTCCGCGCCGGACTGCCCGTGCGCGACAAGCTCATCGAGCGCAACGACGGCAGGAAGTTCGTCACCACTCTGCAAGTGAACGTGGAGCAGCGCGGCGTGGAGTTCGTGCCGGGAACCGGAAGGTCGCCCCGTACCGTACAGACGCAGGAAACCAAAGGCGACACGTCGAAAAGTCAGGCGCAGGGCGGGGAAAATGCCGCACAGACCAAGAAGGAGCAACGCCGCAACACGTGGACGAACGAGGACGGCAGCATCCGCCCCATCAGCAAATGGAGCGGCGTGAGCTTCACCGACCAGCAGAAAGCCGACTATGTGGCGGGTAAAGCCGTGAAGCTGGAGAACGTGACCGACAAGCAGGGCTTCCATGCCACGATGTATATCAAGTTCAACCCGGAGAAGGGACGCCCGTACCGCTACGACACGAACCCTGACAATGCACAGCAGGTTGCTCCGTCCAACGAGAGCCGCACGCAGGTGGCGGTGAACAACGAGGGCAAGACCAACGAGGCTACAAAGAATCTGAGAGAGCCGTTGCAGAAAGGTCAGACCAACCCGAAGGACGCCCGCCAGCAACAGCAGCAGGAGAAGCCGCAGAAGAAAACGGGCAAGGGCATGAAAATGTAATCCCGTGTCCGCCACTGAATCCAAAATAAAATCCAAAGTATCAACAAAAAAGAAGAAGACATGAAGACAATCATTGCAGAAAAGCCCTCCGTGGCACGTGAAATCGCCCGCATCGTGGGCGCGACAAAGAGAGAGGAAGGATATTTCGAGGGAGGCGGTTATGCCGTGACATGGGCATTCGGACACCTCGTTCAGCTTGCCATGCCCGACGGCTACGGCGTGCGCGGATTTGTCCGTGACAACCTCCCGATTATTCCCGACACATTCACGCTCGTCCCCCGTCAGGTCAGGACGGAGAAAGGTTACAAGCCCGACAGCGGCGTGGTGTCGCAGATAAAAGTCATCAAAAGACTGTTCGACACAAGCGAACATATCATCGTGGCGACCGATGCCGGACGCGAGGGAGAGCTTATCTTCCGCTACCTCTACCACTATACGGGTTGCACCACTCCTTTCGTGCGCCTGTGGATCAGCTCTCTCACCGACAAAGCTATCCGCGAGGGACTGCGGAAACTCGAAGACGGCGGCAAGTATGACAACCTCTACCTCGCCGCCAAAGCGCGGAGCGAATCCGACTGGCTCGTGGGCATCAACGGCACACAGGCGTTATCCATCGCCGCCGGACACGGCACGTATTCCGTGGGGCGGGTGCAGACACCAACGTTGGCTATGGTATGTGAACGCTACTGGGAGAACCGCCGCTTTACGTCCGAAGCATTCTGGCAGCTCCATATCGCAACGGACGGTTGCGACGGCGAAGTCGTGAAATTCTCATCCTCCGAGAAATGGAAAGAGAAAGAACCGGCGATGGAACTATATAATAAGGTAAAGGCGGCAGGTTGCGCCACTGTCACGAAAGCCGAGCGCAAGGAGAAGACGGAGGAAACTCCCTTGCTCTACGACCTGACCACGCTCCAGAAAGAAGCCAACGCCAAGCACGGCTTCACGGCGGAACAGACGCTTGAAATCGCGCAGAAACTCTACGAAAAGAAGTTGATAACCTATCCGAGAACGGGAAGCCGCTACATCCCCGAAGACGTGTTTGCCGAAATTCCCAAACTGCTCGCTTTCATCGGCACACAGCCCGAATGGAAAGACAAGGTGCGGGCAAAAGCCGCCCCGACACGCCGCAGCGTGGACGACGGCAAGGTGACAGACCACCATGCCCTGCTCGTCACGGGTGAGAAACCGCTCTTCCTCTCCAAAGAGGACAATACCATCTATCAGATGATTGCCGGGCGCATGGTCGAGGCATTCTCTGAGAAATGCGTCAAGGATGTGACCACTGTCACGGCGGAATGTGCCGGAGTGGAGTTTACCGTAAAAGGCAGCGTCGTGAAGCAAACCGGATGGCGTGCCGTCTATGGCGAGGAAAAAGAGGAAATTACCATCCCCGGCTGGCAGGAAGGCGACACGCTGACACCGAAAGGCTCGTCCATTACCGAAGGAAAGACCAAACCCAAGCCGCTGCATACCGAAGCCACCCTGCTCTCGGCAATGGAAACGGCGGGCAAGGAAATTGAGGACGACGCACTGCGGCAGGCGATGAAGGACTGTGGCATCGGTACTCCCGCCACACGCGCCTCCATCATCGAAACGCTTTTCAAGCGCGGTTACATGGAACGCTGCAAGAAGTCGCTTGTTCCCACCGAAAAAGGACTTGCCCTCAATTCCGTCGTCAAGACGATGCGCATCGCCGATGTTGCCATGACAGGCGAATGGGAAAAGGAGCTGGCGCGTATCGAGCGCGGGGAACTGTCCGACGACACCTTCCGCAAAAAGATAGAGGCGTACACACGTGAGATTACCTCCGAACTGATCTCGTGCGACAAACTCTTCGGCAGCCGTGACTCCGGCTGCGCGTGTCCCAAGTGCGGCACGGGCAGGATGCGGTTCTACGGCAAGGTGGTACGCTGCGACAACACGGAGTGCGGACTGCCCGTGTTCCGGCTGAAAGCGGGACGCACCCTGTCCGACGATGAAATCAAAGACCTGCTCACCGAAGGGCATACCAAGCTGCTCAAAGGCTTCAAGAGCAAACAGGGCAAGAGTTTCGATGCTGTTGTCGCCTTTGACGGGGAATATAACACGACGTTCGTGTTCCCGGAGGCTAAAAAGGGCAAGAAATTTTCAGGACGGAAGAAATAGTATTAACTTTGCCACTTGTTCAGAGTAATGAATTGTTCTTCGATACCGGATTACACTCATACTTTGGATTTAGTGGCGGCACTCGGAGGGATACCGAGTGCCTTTTTCTTCCTTTTTTCCAACCGATTATCCCGTTAAATATCAATCCACTAAACTCCAAAGTAATGAACAACAAGAAGAACAACGAAGGGCAGTCCGACTTTTCCTATTACGGTCTGTACCTGATGGACTACCTCCGCACGAACAAGTTTGAACAGGCTACCGACACCGCTTTCATACGGGAACGCGCCGATCGTGCCGCCGAAACGTATGAAAAGGCGCGGATTGAAGGCTATCCCACCGACGGTGCGCAGGAACTGGCGATGGAAACACTGCTGCGCGGGTTGCACTATTCCCGGTACGCCATGCTCCACGAAGTCGTGGAGAACGAGTTTGCCAACGAAGTGCCGGAAGAGAAACAAGAAGCCTTTATCCATAAACTCCTGCCGCTTGTCGGCAACGTGTTCTCCGTCTATGACCTTTCGGACGACAACTTCGCCCTGTCTTCCGATTACGACCTGCTCTACACGGAGCTGACGGGAGCAACCGTCCTTTACTTAGACGAATATGGCGTTTAACCGCAAACAGAAACTGCGGGACAACATCGAGGCGATACGGACGGCATTCATCCTTGACAGGGAAAATAGGACAGCGACAACCGAAGAGCGTGCCATACTTCAAAGGTACTGCGGTTTCGGCGGTCTGAAATGTATCCTCAACCCTGCAAAGGAACTGACGGATGCCGTCCGGTGGGCGAAATCCGACCTCGAACTGTTCGCCCCGACGGTGGAGCTGCACAGGCTTATCCGTGAGAACAGCAAGGACGAAACAGAGTACAAGCGGTTTGTGGATTCGCTGAAAGCGTCCGTGCTGACCGCTTTCTACACCCCCAAAGAGATAACCGACACCATCGCGGACGTGCTGGCAGATTACAGCGTCCGCCCCGCCCGTATGCTCGAACCGTCGGCAGGTGTCGGCGTGTTCGTGGATTCCATGCTGCGGCACAGCCCCAATGCGGATGTGATGGCTTTCGAGAAGGATCTGCTCACGGGTACAATCTTGAGGCATCTCTATCCCGACCAGAAAATGCGCACCTGCGGTTTTGAGAAAATCGAAAGACCGTTCAACAATTATTTCGACTTGGCGGTGTCCAACATTCCGTTCGGTGACATTGCCGTGTTCGACGCGGAGTTTCAGCGGAGCGACTCTTTCGGCAGACGCTCCGCCCAGAAAACCATCCACAACTATTTCTTTCTCAAAGGACTGGATGCCGTGCGTGACGGCGGTATCGTGGCGTTCATCACCTCGCAAGGGGTATTGAATAGCACCAAGACCTCCGTGCGTAACGAGCTGTTCAGTCAGGCCAATCTGGTATCCGCGATACGCCTGCCCAACAACCTGTTCACGGACAACGCGGGCACGGAGGTGGGCAGTGACCTGATTGTCCTGCAAAAGAACCTCAGCAAGAAGGAAATGTCGCAGGACGAGCGGCTGATGACCGTGATACAGACGGACACGAAAACCGCCCTGACCGACAACGCCTATTTCATCCACCACCCGGAACGCATCGTGCATACGATGGCGAAACTTGACACAGACCCCTACGGGAAGCCCGCTATGGTTTATCTGCACGAGGGCAAGGCAGCAGGCATCGCCGGGGATTTGCGCCGTATGCTCGACGAGGATTTCCATTACAGGCTTGCCATGCGCTTGTATTCGGGTTCAATCCGGCAGGCAGGAACGGAAGAAAAAGTTGCCGTTCAAAATAAAGTAGAGCGTCCTGCCATAAAATTGGAAACAGTATCCTCGGCGCAGACGGTGGAAACTCCGACAGAAAAGCCGCAACCCGCAGATGAAAAGCCGGAGATAGAACCGCGCCCGCAATATTCCGCAGGCGTGCAGCTCACCCTGCTTGACCTCTGGGGGATGACGGAAGAGGTCAGCCAACCGAAAACCTCCAAAAAGAAAAAGACGGTGAAAAAGGCAGTTACGGCAAAGTCCACTCCGCCCAAACCGAAAGTCACGGTTACACCGACAGCTCCAACTGCAAAACCCGCAATGGAGAATAAGGAGGTGAAAGCGGAGAACACCGCCAAGCCTGCCGACCCGGACGACATCTATGCCACACTGGACTGGGATACCAATCCTCCCATCAACGGTTTCTATGAAATGATGATGGGTTTGACGCCGGAGCGTAGGAAAGAACTTCGGGAACTGGCAAGGCAGCATAACGAGAAACAAGTGGCGGAAAAGACGGAAGTGAAAGCCGTGCCGGAAACTTCCCGTGAGCAGCCACGACAGGAGGAAACACAGCCGGAGGCAGTCGCCGCACCTGCCGTTACAGATACCCCATCGGAAGCGGTGGGGACTTTCCTTTTCCCCGACATCGAAGCGGAAAAGCCGAAGGAGGAAGTCGTGGACCTTTCTCCGCGTGCCTACCACCGCACGCCGGAGATGCACCTGCGCGAAGGGTCGCTGGTGGCTGACCGGGGGCGTCATAACATCGGCTACCTGAAAGACATCACGCCATACGGGGCGACATTCCAGCCGCTCGACCTGAAAGGATACCAGAAGGAAAAGGCGTTGTTGTATGTGTCGCTGCGTGACGCCTACGAGCGTCTGTACCGTTATGAATCGCTCCGGCGCGAGGCAAATGTTCCGTGGCGAGAGCATCTGAATACCTGTTACGATGAGTTTGTCATGCGCTACGGCAACCTCAACGCCAAGCAGAACGTGAAGTTAGTGATGATGGATGCGGGCGGGCGCGACATCCTTTCGCTGGAACGGATGGAAAACGGAAAGTTCGTCAAGGCGGACATCTTCGAGCATCCTGTTTCCTTCGCGGTGGAGAGCCATGCCAACGTAGGCTCTCCCGAAGAAGCCCTGTCTGCGTCGCTCAACAAATATGGTACGGTCAATCTCGACTATATGCGGGAGATAACCGACAGCACGGCGGAGGATTTGCTCACTGCCCTGCAAGGGCGCATCTACTACAATCCGCTCGTGACCGGTTACGAAATCAAAGACCGTTTCATCGCCGGAAATGTCATAGAGAAAGCGGAACGCATAGAGGCATGGATGGGTGACAATCCCGAAAATGAGCGTATGCCGGAGGTGAAGCAGGCGTTGGAGGCTCTGAAAGATGCCGAGCCGCAGCGCATCGCCTTCGAGGATCTGGACTTCAATTTCGGGGAACGCTGGATTCCGACGGGTGTCTATGCCGCCTACATGAGCCGGCTGTTCGACACGGAGGTGAAAATCGCCTATTCCGCAAGCATGGACGAGTTTTCGGTGGTGTGCGGCTACCGCACCATGAAAATCACGGACGAGTTTCTGGTGAAGGGGTATTACCGGAACTATGACGGTATGCACCTCCTAAAACACGCCCTGCACAACACCTGCCCTGACATGATGAAGTCCATCGGCAAGGACGAGCATGGCAACGACATCAAGATGCGCGACAGCGAGGGAATACAACTCGCCAACGCCAAGATTGACGAGATACGAAACGGCTTCTCCGAATGGCTCGAAGAGCAGTCGCCACAGTTCAAGGAGCGGCTGACGACGATGTATAACCGCAAGTTCAACTGTTTCGTGCGCCCGAAGTATGACGGCTCGCATCAGACTTTTCCCGACCTCAATCTGAAAGGGCTGGCAAGCCGGGGCATCAGGAGCGTCTATCCCTCGCAGATGGATTGCGTCTGGATGCTGAAACAGAACGGCGGCGGAATTTGTGACCACGAGGTTGGAACCGGCAAGACGCTGATAATGTGCATCGCCGCGCATGAAATGAAGCGTCTGAACTTGGCGCACAAGCCGATGATTATCGGGCTGAAAGCCAATGTTGCGGAGATTGCCGCCACCTATCAAGCGGCATATCCCAACGCGAGGATTCTGTACGCTTCGGAGAAAGACTTTTCGACCGCCAACCGCGTGCGTTTCTTCAACAACATCAAGAACAACGACTACGATTGTGTCATTATGTCGCACGACCAGTTCGGCAAGATACCGCAGTCGCCGGAGTTGCAGCAGCGCATCCTGCAAGCGGAGCTTGACACGGTGGAGGAAAACCTCGAAGTGCTGCGCCAGCAGGGAAAGAACGTATCGCGGGCGATGCTGAAAGGTCTGGAGAAGCGCAAGCATAACCTTGAAGCGAAATTGGAGAAGGTGGAACACGCCATAAAGTCACGCACGGACGACGTGGTGGACTTCAAGCAGATGGGCATCGACCACATTTTCATTGATGAATCGCACCAGTTCAAGAATCTGACTTTCAACACGCGCCACGACCGTGTGGCGGGATTGGGGAACAGCGAGGGAAGCCAGAAGGCACTGAACATGCTCTTTGCTATCCGCACCATACAGGAGCGCACGGGCAAGGACTTGGGGGCGACCTTCCTCTCCGGCACGACTATCAGCAACTCGCTGACTGAGCTGTACCTGCTGTTCAAGTACCTGCGCCCGAAGGAGCTGGAACGGCAGGACATTCGATGTTTTGATGCGTGGTCGGCGATATTTGCCAAGAAGACAACGGATTTTGAGTTCAACGTGACGAACAACGTGGTGCAGAAGGAGCGTTTCCGCTACTTCATCAAAGTGCCGGAGCTTGCCGCCTTCTATAATGAAATCACGGACTACCGCACGGCGGAGGATGTGGGCGTGGACCGTCCCAACAAAAACGAGATACTGCACCACATACCGCCCACGCCGGAGCAGGAGGACTTCATACAGAAGCTGATGCAATTCGCCAAGACGGGCGACGCCACCCTGTTGGGCAGACTGCCGCTTTCGGAAACGGAGGAAAAGGCGAAGATGCTTATCGCCACGGACTATGCCCGGAAGATGGCACTCGACATGCGCATGATAGACCCGCATTACGAAGACCACCCCGACAACAAGGCGAGCCACTGTGCCAAAATAATCGCGGAGTATTATCAAAAATACGACGCGCAGAAAGGCACGCAGTTCGTTTTCTCTGACTTGGGGACTTACCAGCCGGGCGATGGGTGGAACGTCTATTCGGAAATCAAGCGCAAACTGACGGAGGACTACGGCATACCGCCAAGCGAGGTGCGCTTCATTCAGGAGTGCAAGACCGACAAGGCTCGGAAGGCGGTGATAGATGCCATGAACGCCGGGACGGTGCGTGTGCTGTTCGGCTCCACCTCCATGCTCGGAACGGGTGTGAACGCACAGAAACGGTGTGTGGCAATTCATCATCTCGATACGCCGTGGCGACCGTCCGACTTGCAACAGCGTGACGGACGCGGAGTTAGGGCAGGTAATGAGATTGCCAAACATTTCGCCGGGAACAACGTGGATGTAATCATCTACGCGGTGGAGAAGTCACTGGACAGCTACAAGTTCAACCTCCTGCACTGCAAGCAGACTTTCATAAGCCAGCTCAAAAGCGGTGCGATGGGTGCGCGTACCATCGACGAGGGGGCAATGGACGAAAAATCGGGCATGAATTTCTCGGAATACATGGCGTTGCTCTCCGGCAATACCGACCTGTTGGACAAGGCGAAACTGGAAAAGCGGATCGCATCGCTCGAAGGGGAACGCAAGTCGTTCAACAAGGGCAAGCGTGATTCGGAGTTCAAGCTGGAGTCAAAGACCGGCGAGTTGCGCAACAACACGGCTTTCATAGATGCCATGACGGAGGACTGGAACCGCTTCCTGTCGGTGGTGCAGACCGACAAGGAGGGCAACCGCCTTAATATAATAAAGGTGGACGGAGTGGATTCCGCCGATGAGAAGGTCATCGGAAAGCGTTTGCAGGAGATAGCCAAGAATGCCACGACCGGAGGGTTGTACACGCAGGTCGGTGAACTTTACGGTTTTCCGATAAAGGTGGTGAGCGAAAGGATACTCAAAGAGGGATTGGAGTTCACCGACAACCGCTTCGTGGTCGAGGGGAACTACAAGTACACCTACAACAACGGGCATCTGGCGATGGCTGACCCGTTGGCCGCCGCCCGCAACTTCCTCAACGCGATGGAGAGGATACCCTCCATCATCGACCAGTACAAGGCGAAGAACGAGGTGCTGGAGATGGAGATACCGCAGTTACAGGAGATAGCGGGTAAGGTGTGGAAGAAGGAGGACGAGCTGAAGCAGTTGAAGTCCGAACTTGCCGCCCTTGACCGAAAAATTCAGCTGGAGCTTGCGCCACCCACGCCCGAAGTCGCAGAAAAGGAGAATGAAGGGCAACAGCTCAAGCCGGAAGCGGAAGATGTGAGGAACAGGCAGGCGCAATATCCCGAAAATGCACCGCCGCAGATACGCAGTCCGGCGGATAGTATCGTTGCCAACCATGTCATAATCGGGCGTCCGGGACTGTATGCCAAGGAGGAAACCCGGTCCAAAGGATTGAAAATATAACCTAAGGAATTTTATCTGAAGTATTAATAAGGGCTATCCCAAAAGGTCTAAAAGTAAATTTTATCCTTTCTGCAAGTATCTGTAGGATGGCAACTGCATTTTTTTTCTTTTTGGGCAGCCCTTATTAAAATTTATTCTTATTTTAGGTTATATACATTCATGTCCATTTATGTAAAAAATCCTGCTGACCTTGTTTATGTCTTGTCAGTCACCATTTGCAAAACCATATTTGACCCTCAAAGAGGCTGAATTTGATAAGTAACTTGCTACATACTCATAATAAGGAGCTAAATAGAACACGAATGGGAAATACTCAAATGCCAAACTAAAGAAGATATTGGCCAAAATAAACGTTATACCGAGAGAGAAACTTGATTTTTTTCAACTTCCTAAAACGTTGTTGTTCAAACATTTCTACTTATTTGTACTTACCAGTTGAACCTACGCTTCCCTAATAAAATGTCTATGGTAAAAAAAGTTAAAAAATCCTCCCACTTTTGTTAGATATATTTTTTTTGTGTAATTTTGCAATCGTTATGCGGCAGTAATAATATACATATTAATACGAGTTAGTAATCCTGTAGTTCTCACATGCTACGAGGAGGTATTAAAAGGTGCGTTTCGACAATGCATCTATTGTAGTATATTATTGCTTAATCCAAATGAATATTATAAATTTAGGAATTCTTGCTCACATTGATGCAGGAAAAACTTCCGTAACCGAGAATCTGCTGTTTGCCAGTGGAGCAACGGAAAAGTGCGGCCGTGTGGATAATGGTGACACCATAACAGACTCTATGGATATAGAGAAACGTAGAGGAATTACTGTTCGGGCTTCTACGACATCTATTATCTGGAATGGAGTGAAATGCAATATCATTGACACTCCGGGACACATGGATTTTATTGCGGAAGTGGAGCGGACATTCAAAATGCTTGATGGAGCAGTCCTCATCTTATCCGCAAAGGAAGGCATACAAGCGCAAACAAAGTTGCTGTTCAATACTTTACAAAAACTGCAAATCCCGACAATTATATTTATCAATAAAATTGACCGTGACGGTGTGAATTTAGAGCGTTTGTATCTGGATATAAAAACAAATCTGTCTCAAGATGTCCTGTTTATGCAAACTGTTGTCGATGGATTGGTTTATCCGATTTGCTCCCAAACATATATAAAGGAAGAATACAAAGAATTTGTATGCAACCATGACGACAATATATTAGAACGATATTTGGCGGATAGCGAAATTTCACCGGCTGATTATTGGAATACGATAATCGATCTTGTGGCAAAAGCCAAAGTCTATCCGGTACTACATGGATCAGCAATGTTCAATATCGGTATCAATGAGTTGTTGGACGCCATCTCTTCTTTTATACTTCCTCCAGAATCAGTCTCAAACAGACTTTCAGCTTATCTCTATAAGATAGAGCATGACCCCAAAGGACATAAAAGAAGTTTTCTAAAAATAATTGACGGAAGTCTGAGACTTCGAGACATTGTAAGAATCAACGATTCGGAAAAATTCATCAAGATTAAAAATCTAAAGACTATTTATCAGGGCAGAGAGATAAATGTTGATGAAGTGGGTGCCAATGATATCGCGATTGTAGAAGATATAGAAGATTTTCGAATCGGAGATTATTTAGGTGCTAAACCTTGTTTGATTCAAGGATTATCTCATCAGCATCCCGCTCTCAAATCCTCCGTCCGGCCAAATAAGCCCGAAGAGAGAAGCAAGGTGATATCCGCTCTGAATACATTGTGGATTGAAGACCCGTCTTTGTCCTTTTCCATAAACTCATATAGTGATGAATTGGAAATCTCGTTATATGGTTTGACCCAAAAGGAAATCATACAGACATTGCTGGAAGAACGATTTTCCGTAAAGGTCCATTTTGATGAGATCAAGACTATCTACAAAGAACGACCTATAAAAAAGGTCAATAAGATTATTCAGATCGAAGTACCACCCAACCCTTACTGGGCCACAATAGGGCTGACTCTTGAACCCTTACCGTTAGGGGCAGGGTTGCAAATCGAAAGTGACATCTCCTATGGTTATCTGAACCATTCTTTTCAAAATGCCGTTTTTGAAGGGATTCGTATGTCTTGCCAATCTGGTTTACATGGATGGGAAGTGACAGATCTGAAAGTAACTTTTACTCAAGCCGAGTATTATAGCCCGGTAAGTACACCTGCTGATTTCAGACAGCTGACCCCTTATGTCTTCAGGCTGGCTTTGCAACAGTCAGGTGTGGACATTCTCGAACCGATGCTCTGTTTTGAGTTGCAGATACCCCAAGTAGCGAGTTCCAAAGCTATTACAGATTTGCAAAAACTGATGTCTGAGATTGAAGACATCAGTTGTAATAATGAGTGGTGTCATATTAAAGGGAAAGTTCCATTAAATACAAGTAAAGACTATGCCTCAGAAGTAAGTTCGTACACTAAGGGCTTAGGCATTTTTATGGTTAAGCCATGTGGGTATCAAATAACAAAAGACGGTTATTCTGATAATATCCGCATGAACGAAAAAGATAAACTTTTATTCATGTTCCAAAAATCAATTTATGAATTAATACAAAACAAGAAGAAAATATGAACAAGCAATTCATTATCACGAATTTCGCCGCATTTGCTCTCATGCTGTTCCTGCCGACCGGATGCAGGCAGGCGGACGGCAAGCAGGATGCGGTGCAGAGTTATCGGGTCATAAAGGTCGCGGCAAGTCCGGTGGAAATCTCCGAGTCCTATTCCGCCGCCATACGCGGACGGCAGGATGTGGACATCCTGCCGCAAATATCCGGGCGCATTATCCGTCTGAAAGTGAAAGAGGGTGAACGGGTGAAGACCGGTCAAGTATTGGCTGTAATTGACCAAGTGCCCTATCGGGCGGCATTACGCACGGCGCAGGCCAATGTCAGCGCGGCACAGGCAAAAGTGGAAACGGCAAGAATCGAGCTGCGGGGCAAGCAGGCATTGTTTGACGAGAAGGTCATATCCGACTACGAGCTTTCTCTCGCCCGGAACCAACTGGCAGTGGCGTGTGCTGAACTCGAACAGGCAAAGGCACAAGAATCGGATGCACGCAACAATCTCTCCTATACGGAAATCAAAAGCCCGAGCAACGGAGTAGTAGGCACATTGCCCTATCGCATCGGTGCGCTTGTCGGTCCCAATATGGCACAGCCTTTCACGGTCGTGTCCGACAATGCGGAGATGTATGCCTATTTCTCCATTTCGGAGAATATGCTACGGCGATATTCGGCTCGCTATGGCTCGATTGACAGCATGATAGCCGGGACGCCGGAAGTGGGCCTGCAACTCAACGACGGCAGCCTGTACAAGGCGAAAGGACGTATTGAAACCGTAAGCGGCGTGGTGGATCCTGTTACCGGAACGGTACAAATCAAAGCCCTGTTCCCCAATCCCGACCGCGAACTGTTGAGTGGCAGCATCGGCAATGTCATCCTTCAAAACCCGAAAACGGAGGCCGTAACCATTCCCATGACCGCCACCGTGGAACTGCAGGACAAGATTATCGCTTACCGTCTGAAAAACGGACAGGCGGAAGCCGCCTATCTCACGGTGGACCGCCTGAACGACGGCAACCGGTTTATCGTAAAAGAAGGTCTTTCGGTCGGTGACACCATTGTCGCCGAAGGCGTGGGACTGGTGAGAGAAGGCATGAGCATAACCCCTAAAAACGAAACGAAATGAACCTGCGATTTTTTATAGACCGCCCGGTGTTTTCGGGCGTTATCTCGGTGGTGATTGTACTGTTGGGCATGATTTCCATGTTTTCCTTGCCGGTGGAACAATACCCCGACATCGCACCTCCGACCATCAACGTATTCGCAACTTATCCGGGAGCAAACGCTGAAACCGTGCAGAAGGCAGTGATAACCCCTCTGGAAGAAGCCATCAACGGAGTGGAAGACATGACCTATATGACTTCCACGGCATCGAATACGGGAGATGCTTCCATCAACATCTATTTCAAACAGGGAACCAACGCGGACATGGCGGCGGTAAACGTGCAGAACCGCGTGAACGGCGCACTGAGCCAACTTCCGGCGGAAGCCACCAAGACCGGTGTCACCACTGAAAAGCAGCAGAATGCCGAACTGATGACTTTCGCGCTCTATTCGCCCGATGACCGCTTCGACCAGACCTTCCTGAGCAATTACGTGAAAATCAATGTCGAGCCGAGGCTGAAACGTATCAGCGGCGTGGGAAAGGCACAGTTGTTCGGTTCCAACTACAGCATGCGACTTTGGCTGCGTCCCGACAAGATGGCGCAATACGGGCTTATCCCCGATGACATCTCTGCCGTACTTGCACGACAGAACATCGAGGCCGCCACCGGCTCCTTCGGTGCCAATCATCCTACCGCCAATGAATACACGATGAAATACCGCGGACGCTTGTCCGGAGCGGAAGAGTTCGGTGAGCTGGTCGTCAAGTCACTGCCGGGCGGCAATGTGCTTCGGTTGAAAGAGGTTGCCGATGTGGAACTGGGCGATGAATACTACAACTATTCCTCCGAGGTGAACGGGCATCCGGCAGCTATGATGCTCATCAACCAGAAAGCCGGGTCCAATGCATCAAGCACCATCAAGGAGATTCACGAAGTGCTTGACGACCTTAGCCGGGACTTGCCCGAAGGGACGGAATTCGTGGTGCTTACCGATACCAACAAGTTCCTGTATGCCTCCATCCACTCTGTCCTCCGCACCTTATTGGAAGCGATACTTCTGGTCATCGTGGTGGTGTATGTGTTCTTGCAGGACATCAAGTCAACGCTTATCCCTACCATATCCATCTTCGTTTCCATCATCGGCACATTTGCCGTGATGTCCATGATTGGATTCTCCATCAACCTGCTCACCCTGTTCGCGCTTGTGCTTGCCATCGGAACCGTGGTCGATGATGCCATTGTGGTGGTGGAAGCGGTGCAGGCGAAGTTCGATGAGGGCTATCAATCAGCAGTTCTCGCGGCTGATGATGCCATGAAAGGCGTTTCGTCGGCTATCCTGACCTCTACCATAATCTTTATGGCAGTGTTTTTCCCCGTAGCCATGATGGGCGGGACTTCGGGAGCGTTCTACACGCAGTTCGGTATCACGATGGCTGTTGCCGTGGGAATCTCGGCAGTCAATGCCTTCACACTCTCACCGGCACTTTGCGCGCTGCTGCTGAAACCCTATATCGATGAGCAGGGCAACACTAAGAACAATTTTGCAGCCCGTTTCCGTAAAGCGTTCAATGCCGTCTTCGACAGTCTGAGCCGACGCTATGTACGTGGAGTGATGTTCATTATCCATCGCCGATGGCTGTTGTGGAGCATCATAGGCATTTCTTTCGGGTTGCTGGTGCTGCTGGTCAATGTCACAAAGACGGGACTTATTCCCGAAGAGGACACCGGGACGGTCATGGTGAGCATGAACACGAAGCCCGGCACATCCATGGCTCAGACAAGTAAGGTGATGGAGCGTATCAACAGCCGTCTCGACAGCATCGGCGAGATTGAATACAGCGGTGCGGTAGCCGGTTTCTCTTTCAGCGGTTCCGGTCCCTCGCAGGCGATGTATTTCGTGACACTCAAAGACTGGGAGGATCGTAAGGGAGAGGGGCAGTCGGTGAATGATGTCATCGGAAAGATTTATGCCGCCACTTCAGATATTCCCGATGCCACGGTGTTCGCCATGTCGCCTCCGATGATTGCCGGGTACGGCATGGGAAACGGTTTCGAGCTTTATTTGCAGGACAAGGCGGGCGGAAACATCGCCGCTTTCAAGGAAGAGGCGGACAAGTTTGTCGAAGCCTTGTCGCAACGACCCGAAATCGGCGAAGTCTATTCCTCCTTTGCCACGGACTATCCGCAATACTGGGTGGATATCGATGCCGCCAAATGTGAGCAGTCGGGTGTGTCGCCCGCAGATGTGCTTTCCACATTGTCGGGCTATTATACCGGACAATATGTTTCCGACTTTAACCGGTTCTCCAAGCTCTACCATGTGACCATGCAGGCTCCGGCGGAATATCGTGTGAATGCGGAATCCCTGCACCACATGTATGTGCGCGCCTCCGATGGCGGCATGTCGCCTTTGAGCCGGTTCGTGCGCCTGACCAAGACCAACGGCCCGTCAGACCTCACCCGTTTCAACCTGTTCAACGCCATCTCGATTAGCGGGTCGCCGGCGCAGGGTTACAGTTCAGGGCAGGTGCTCGAAGCCATCGGCGAGACGGCACGTGAAGTGCTTCCGTCAAATTACACATACGAGTTTGGCGGCATTTCGCGTGAGGAAAGCAAGACGACCAACAATGCCACGCTTATATTCCTGCTCTGCATGGTTCTGGTCTATCTGATTCTGTGCGCCTTGTATGAGAGCGTGTTCATACCCTTCGCGGTTCTGTTGTCGGTGCCTTGCGGACTAATGGGCAGTTTCCTGTTTGCGTGGCTCTTCGGTCTGGAGAACAACATCTACATGCAGACCGGATTAATCATGATTATCGGCCTGCTTGCCAAGACCGCCATCCTGCTTACCGAATACGCCGGCAAGCGGCGGTCGGAAGGCATGACGCTGGCACAGGCAGCATACAGTGCGGCAAAAGTCCGCCTGCGCCCTATATTGATGACTGTGCTGTCCATGGTGTTCGGTCTTGTCCCGCTGATGATGGCGCACGGAGTGGGTGCCAACGGCAGCCGTTCGCTTGCCACAGGTGTAATCGGTGGAATGATTGTCGGTACTTTGGCTCTGTTGTTCCTTGTGCCGTCATTGTTTATTGTATTCCAATATATTCAAGAACGTGTTAAGCATAATTAAATGAAGAAGACAGTAATATATATCATATTGTCAGGATGGATGTTTGCCGGTTGTGGCACATACAGCCGGTATCATCGTCCTGACCTCTCAACGGAGAATCTGTATCGGGACGTACCGGCGGACATTGATACAACGACCATCGCGTCCCTGTCGTGGCGGGAAATGTTTACCGACCCGAAACTCCAGTCCTTGATTGAAACCGGACTTGAACGGAACACAGACCTCAATGTGGCACGGTTACGCGTGGAAGCGACAGAAGCCGTCCTGATGACTGCCAGACTATCATATCTTCCATCACTGGGACTGACTGCCGAAGGTAATGCCAATAAACATGACGGAGCAACGGCAAAGACATATAATGTGGGAGCGTCGGCAAGCTGGGAACTGGACATCTTCGGCAAACTTACGGCGGCAAAGCGTGGTGCAGCCGCCGCGTTACAAGGAAGCCGTGCCTACCGGCAGGCCGTACAGACACAGCTTGTCGCCACTATTGCAGACAGTTACTACACCCTTGCCATGCTTGACGCACAAATGGCAATAAGTAACCGGACTTTGGAGAACTGGCGGACTACCGTACGTACTCTTGAAGCGTTGAAAAAAGTGGGGAAATCAAACGAAGCCGGCGTATTGCAGGCAAAGGCGAACGTGATGCGACTCGAAGCATCCCTGTTATCCATACGCAAGAGTATTTCCGAAACAGAAAATGCCCTGTCTGCGATACTTGCCATGCCGTCACACTCGATTGGACGAAGTAATCTGGCCGAGGCTGCTTTCCCCGATACTGTCTCGATTGGAGTCCCTTTGCAACTGCTTTCCAACCGTCCCGACGTGCGTCAGGCTGAAATGGAACTGGCGCAGGCGTTCTACGCCACCAATGCGGCTCGTGCCGCCTTCTATCCCAATATTACCCTCTCGGGGACTCTTGGATGGACTAATAACGGCGGTGGCGTAATCGTAAATCCCGGACAATGGTTGCTCAATGCCATCGGTTCCCTGACACAGCCCTTATTCAACCGGGGCACAAACATCGCCAACTTGAAGATAGCCAAAAGCCGTCAGGAAGAAGCCAAACTGTTGTTCCGGCAATCATTGCTGAACGCTGGAAAAGAAGTGAACGATGCTCTGACTGCATGGCAGACGGCAAAATCGCAAATTGAAATCAATGCTCGACAGGTTGAAACATTATGCGATGCTGTGCGAAAGACAGAATCGCTTATGCGTCATTCCAATGCCACCTATCTGGAAGTGTTGACCGCCCAACAGTCTCTTCTCGAAGCGGAAGTGCAACAGCTACAAACTCGTTTTGAACGCATACAAAGTGTAATCAAACTTTATCATGTGTTGGGAGGAGGAATGTAACTGCAATAAATAGAAAAATTTGAAATTATTATTAGTGTTATTCATCTCGGATATTTTTCGTGATTCTGCCGCATGTAGATATTGTACGAAAGCAATATTTGGATTGTAAAATATCAAGCCAATGAAAATACTTTTGCAGCATAAAATATTTATAGGATACTTTCTTTTAATGGCGATCATTGGCAGCATGGTCGCTATTGTTCTGCACGAGCGTAGTCGTGTACAGAAAATAGAGAATGAATCAATCGCTATTTTTCAAACCCAGCACAATATCAATACCACACACCGCTATGTGACCACGTTAGTAACTTATGGTGAATCCGTCATGGTATGGAATGATGAGGATTCTGGGTGAAGTATAAGAATATCAGAGAAGGGGAACAATTGCATTTCGATTTGCATTTTCTTAACCGCATAAAGAAACAGTTCCCGGGGATAAAAGCTATTTCGCCTGAAATAACAGGACCTTATTCGCAAGTGATGAATAAAGCTAAAAGCGGACTTTTTAAGATTATAGGAATCAATGAAAACTATATGGGAATTAAGATACTTAAAATCAACGAAGATGGACGATATTTTAATAAAGGAGATGACGAGAATACCCGTAATGTTACCATTATCGGCGAAAATGTCAGTACGACCTTATTTAATAATCAAAAAGCGTTGGGTAAGTCGATCAACATTGCCGGTATTGATTTTAAGGTGATAGGCGTACTAAAGAATGATGATATTTTCAGCGCTTCGGAAATCAATTCGGTATATGTGCCCTTCTCAAGTTACATAAACTGTATTGACAATAAGACTCCATTGCGCGCTTTCTGTTTATATCTGAACAAAGAAGTTGATTCCAAGCGATTTGAGAATGAGCTGAGAGCCTTCATCGCTAATAAATACCAATTTGCTTATTCTGATAAGCAAGCCTTACAGATAATCAATTTTGAGACACAAACATCTGCTTTTGAGGGACTCTTTGATGGATTGAAAATGTTTATCTGGATCGTAGGAATTTGTTTTCTGATAAGTGGTATTGTTGGAGTAAGCAACATCATGTTTGTCGTGATCAAAGAAAGGAGTAGCGAAATAGGCATCCGTAAGGCTGTAGGAGCAACTCCTAAATCCATTCTTGTGTTAATGCTGACGGAATCTGTCATCATAACTGTAATCTCCGGTATCATCGGATTGATATCAGGTGCAGCTATTCTTGAGATTATAAATTGGTTGCTCGAAAGCGCCCGTCACGCGACAATGATAAAGCATGCAGAAATAGATATAAATGTAGCTGTTCTCGCTTTGGTTATCTTGATTTTGTCCGGTGTCATTGCCGGAGCATTTCCGGCTATGAAAGCATCTGTTATACAACCCATTGACGCCATTAGAAACGAAAATATAGGATAATGAAGACATTTAAGATTATATTAATTTGCATCTTTTCCGCCACACTGGCATTTGTTGCTTTTCGTTCTTCGCTAAGAGGTACAAAGGCAATTTACGAAACTACACAACCACAATATCGCGAGATCAAAGAGGAAATAAACATATCCGGCAATGTTTTTCCGATGAAGGAGATCGAAATAAAATCGCAGATATCGGGAGTCCTGGACAAGATTAATGTTTCGATAGGAGATAAAGTGCGCATAGGAGATTAAATATAAATTCAAGCAATCATAGCCCGTAATTCACTGAATTTGGCTATCTTTGCATAACATTTGAGAAAAACGGCGATTGGCAGGAGCTTTTCGCCGCCAACATATAGGATAAGACCGCAAGGCGTTTCAAGCGAAAATCTGGTAAATTGGAACTACGGAGACGATTGCGTGATGCTTATGCTATGCTTACGCATAGCGTGCATTCACGTACTCTCCGTAAAGGCTTTACCAGAGCCATCGCTTGAAGGTAGTGTGAATTGCACGCTACTTTTTTACCCTTGCCTAACGAAAGGAAACGATTATGGGTAAAGTTCAGATTCTCGCCGTACTGACGATGGACGGATGTCTTTCTTCAGAGTTATATGATAAAGCACATCAGGATTTGTGCCTTGACCGTTGCGGTCTTGATGAAATCAGGAAGAAAGCCTTTTACCGTGTGACACCGGACTATTCCATTTCAATGCTGCACGAATGGAGAAAAGACTGCACAAACATCCGTTACCTCGCGGAAGCCACACCGGACACGGCAGACTATATAAACGGACTGCTGCGGATGCACGCTGTGGATGAAATCATACTATACACCGTTCCTTTCATATCCGGAAGCGGACGACATTTTTTTAAGTCGGCTCTGCCAGAGCAACACTGGACGCTTTCCTCTTTGAAAAGCTATCCCAACGGTGTATGTCGCATTATCTATATCCTTGATAAAAAAGCAAGATAGCCAAAATGTGCGGCAAGCATACATTTCTATTTTCAGGAATAGAATAAATGTTCCGATTACAAACAATTTAAGTCGGAGATAATTTGTCCTTGTGAAAAAATACTGAATTTTATACCTCTGAAATCCAGCACTTTGTAAAATTGAGTGTTGGATTTTTTATTTTCTGCCGCGTTTTTTGCCAATTATATTCATGTGCGCACGCAGAAAACAAAGTGTAATTTTCAAAATTGACAGAACCATGAATTATTTCTTGCTGGCGGAAACCGACTTTTTCCGCCTGATAAACGAAGCCGGCGACTGCAATATGGAAACGGCATACACGGCTTTCGCCACCCAAGTGATCGAACTGTGCAACGGCGGCATGGACATGAACCTTACCGTCATCGCGCTTGCCTACATCGAAATCGAGTTGCAGCACCATCCCGTACGTAATCTGTCAGAAGAAAAAAGAGAGATTGCCGCCTACGTCAGCAAGGCTCTGTCTTTCGTAAGAAAGATGCAGAAATTCCTTGCCACGCCCCAAGTGCCACCACTAATATCCGCCAACAACGCAACAGAAACCACCGCCAGCCTTCTTCAATGGACGGGCAATGCCATCGACCTCGTGGAACTTATCTACGGCATAGACGTGATGGGCTGCATCAACAACGGCAATATGCCGCTCAAACAGCTCGCCCCACTTCTCTATAAGATATTCGGGGTTGATTCTAAAGACTGCTACCGCTTCTACACTGATATCAAACGCCGGAAGAACGAAAGCCGCACCTATTTCATTGACAGGATGCAGGAAAAACTGAACGAGAGAATGTTGCGTGATGAGGAGTTGGAGCGGATGAGAAAATAAAAAAATATCCATTACATATGAGAAGACAGGAATACTCGTATCCTGTCTTTTTATTTTCATTTAATTATATATTAATTAGCACAATATATGTGAGTTTTTCATTCCTATAAGGACAAATTTCAGAAACGTATGTCTGGTAAATTATTGAGTCATCATAGTATGAACATATATCATTACTAAAAACAATGAAACAACTTCCATAAGATTGTGGTTGTAAAAATCGCCATTTAATAGCCCGTTTTTTTTGTAAAATTCGCCAATTAAAAAAATATGATTATCTTTGCATTATATTTTATAAGGTATGGAAACAGTAAATAGAATACTTCAAGAGAAGATTACAGCACGAATCGCGCCCAATAAAGCAGTACTGATTTTTGGTGCTCGCCGTGTTGGTAAAACGGTAATGATGCGTAAAATTGTGGACAACTATTCAGGTAGGACGATGATGCTCAACGGCGAAGACTACGACACATTAGCACTATTGGAGAATCGCTCAATAGCCAATTATCGGCATTTATTGGATGGTATTGATTTGCTGGCTATTGATGAGGCACAGAACATACCACAAATCGGTAGTATTCTGAAGTTGATAGTTGATGAAATACCGGGAATAAGTGTCTTGGCAAGTGGTTCTTCGTCATTCGATTTGCTGAATAAGACTGGTGAACCGTTGGTCGGCCGCAGTACGCAATTTCTCCTTACACCATTCTCGCAACGGGAAATCGCACAGACGGAAACGGCACTTGAAACCCGCCAGAACCTCGAAGCGCGCTTGATTTACGGTTCCTATCCCGAAGTAGTAATGATGGAGAACTATGAACGTAAAACAGACTACCTACGTGATATTGTCGGTGCATACCTGCTTAAAGATATCTTAGCAATTGACGGCTTAAAAAATTCGAGCAAGATGCGCGATCTACTGCGATTGATAGCTTTTCAGTTGGGCAGCGAAGTTTCTTACGAAGAGTTAGGTAAACAACTCGGCATGAGCAAGACGACCGTTGAAAAATACCTCGACCTATTGGAAAAGGTCTTCGTTATCTATCGTCTGGGGGCTTATTCGCGTAACCTACGCAAGGAGGTTACAAAAGCTGGCAAGTGGTACTTCTACGACAACGGCATTCGCAATGCCATTATCGGGGCTTTCTCACCGCTGGCCATTCGGCAGGATGTCGGTGCGCTGTGGGAGAACTACATCATCGGAGAGCGGCGCAAAGCGAACTTCAATGAGGGACTGCACAGGGAGTTCTATTTCTGGCGCACCTACGACAAACAGGAAATCGACCTGATTGAGGAGAGTGCCGACAGTCTTACCGCCTTGGAGTTCAAGTGGGGAAATAAAATGCCGGCCGCACCGAAAGCCTTCCAAGAAGCCTATCCCTATGCCGAGTTTCATGTGGTAAATCGGGAGAATTATTTGGAGTTCGTATAATCAATAAATTACGTATATGGAAACAAAACTACAATCCAAACAGCAATATCCGCGGTTTATCCAAAATAAACCGTGTGGTATTGACAAATTCGATGGAGGTTCGCAAGAAAGGTTGGCAAAAACTATTGCTCGCCATTTTTGTCAGAATGATTCATTGGATGAGGAATGTACTTTACCTCGAATTATCGGCATCGAAGGTATTTGGGGATCTGGAAAATCCAACGTGGTTAAAATGTTGGAACGTGAATTATCAGACGACTATTACTTTTTTGAGTATGACGCATGGGGACATCAAGAGGACTTGCAACGCCGCTCTATATTGGAATTGCTTACAAGCAAACTTATTGATGATGGTATCCTATCTGGAAATGCAACAATAAAAGTCAAAGGTGGAGGTACGAAAACCGTATCATGGTCTGAAAAGCTGAAATATTTATTAGCCCGTAAAACGGAGACCGTAACCGAAAAATATCCCCTTATCAGTAATGGTATGGTTGCGGCATTTTTGGTTGCAGTTTTAACTCCGATATTTACATTTATTGCGTATGCAGTAAAACCTACACCCACAACATGGTGGTTTTCTTTATTGTCTATTATCATAGCTGCACTGCCAGTTCTTATTGCATTGTGCGTTTGGAAATGGGCATATAGCAAAGATCATAAATATGGATGGAGTTATATGTTAGCTATTTATCAAGATAAAGTCGAAAAGGACGTTTGCTATGAGACTTTGAGCGAAGACGAACCAACGGTTTACGAGTTCAAAACATGGATGCAAGACATTTCTGATTTTATCAAGGAAAAAGGACAACGTAAATTAGTCCTTGTTTTTGACAACATGGATCGTCTCCCCGCTGAAAAAGTAAAAGAATTATGGTCTTCTATCCATACGTTCTTCGCCGATAGCGGTTTTGAAAATGTTTGGGCTGTTATTCCTTTCGATGAAACACATTTAGCTTGTGCATTCGGAGATGAGACCGACGAACAAACGAAACAACTGACCAAGTATTTTATCAATAAAACTTTCCCTATTGTTTATCGTGTTGCTCCTCCTGTTATTACCGACTATCGAAGTATATTCAACAAACTGTTTGTTGAAGCATTTGGAGAAACAGAAAATGAAGCGAAAGAAACTATAAATCGGATATTCAGATTGGTAAATCCTAATGCCAATGTTAGGGAAATTATATCATATATCAATGAGATGGTCGCTCTTAAACAAGAGTGGTGTAACGAAATTTTGATGATAAACATAGCATTGTTCTGTTTGAAGAAGACGGATATTCTGGCAAATCCAGTAGAACAAATATTGTCCGGCGACTATCTGAATGGCATTCAAACAATAATTAACAATGATCTGCAAACACAACGCGAAATTGCAGCTTTGGTATATGGTGTCGATGTTGAAGATGCTCGATAAATTCCATTGAAAAAATATATTGAAGGCTGCATCAACGGAGAAGAAGACCACGACATAAATCAATATGCAGAGACTAATAAACAATTTGACACTGTATTAGAAGAAGTTATACAATGTATGGACAATGCGCTTATCGATAAGATTATACATTGTTTGCATAAATTAACTCGAAAGAGCGATGTTATTCTGCGTGTATGGCAAAGAATAGCACAATTGAAATTAAAAGAATCCATAGAGAAGCAGGTGTTCCCTGTCGAATACCAAGAACTGCTGTTGCATTTAGACACGGAAAGCCAAAACCATGTGATTGCTCAATTATATAAGAAGATAGTTCGGTTCAATGACTTCAATGGCGGCGACTATTTCAAAACGTTAGATGCAATAGACAGGTTTATTGCGCAAAATAAGTTGGCGTGCGATTTTACGTCATTGATTGAAGCAAAAACAGTCAAGCCAAATACATTTATCGATTATATTCAAGCTGCAAATGCAACAGATGCTGCCTATCGGGATAACGCGACAACTAAAGCATATAAATATTATCAAGTAGCAACAAATTCGGAGGCGCTCGATAATTATTTGGCAAACTTACTACCCGATAATTTCGACCATGCAGATATTGTAAAAACGTTAAAAGATAATTCTACCTATACGTTTCCAACGCTTTTGCAAGCGATCACGAATTGCATTGATGAACAGAATGTAAATAAAGATAATATAGGGGCTATATTTACAACCTATCGTTTATTGGCATCTGACGAAGAAAGACCTTTACCTGTAACGTTAGATTCAACCTACATAAATCAGTTGCATTCTGAATTAGAAACTGATGGCCGAAACATTAAAGAGTCTGGATATTACGATTTAGTCGCCATGCAATTGGCACATGGTCATTCCGTTTCCTTAATAGAGGGTGGAGATATAAAATATGTTGCAGAACTCATGGACTATTATGTGGATCATGGAGACTTATTAGTAAATAGTGTGGGATGGAATATACCGCTATTAAATGAAACACTACAATACATGGTAAATCATAAACTTGGCTATAAATTATTGCTCTCAGACATATTGCCCCAATTTGAAGATATTAAGAACAGAATAGGTGTAACGGATGAGGTATTTATCGAGCATTTAGCAGAGTGGAATACCGATTTGGATAAGTATATCACTAAGAACAATATTAAAGATGTAATTCCTGACGCATCTTTTTACGATTTGACCACTAAAATAAGCAATGTCCTGACCGATCATATCAATAAAATAGCGTTCGAAGCGTTGTCTGAAATAAGTGTTGATACATTATACGCCCAAAGAACAGCACATACATCATATTATTGGTTTGTCGCAATAAAACAATACTTCGGTAAATTTTTACCGAAAAATTAAAAGTTAAACAATAGAACCGGCA